>VAPA010243457.1_pt1 | contig 27370 bp, 33 predicted proteins | sample 3395041 | NCBI WGS metagenome assembly VAPA01 (sample SAMN08290432, study PRJNA428436) | hydrothermal vent metagenome | isolation source: Deep-sea hydrothermal vent chimney | place: Indian Ocean: Southwest Indian Ridge | depth 1973 m m
AGCTCATTAGCCTTATATGGTCCTCTGGGTTTTTATAATTAAGCAATGCAAAAACTTTTTCAAGCGGCTCAAGAGCAAAGTTTTTCTCAATGCTCGGCTTATATTTTATTTTCGGCCCGCTCGAATACACAATATCATCAACAATAAATCCACCGCCGTCGTTAAAAATTATTTCCTTTTTATCGTTATAGAAAAACCCCCGCCCTCTAATATTTCGAATATCGAAAAATCCCTTACCTGTTGCCTCGGTTGCGATATCATCAACGGCATTAACCCAGGCTACCGTTCCGTTTTTTGCCGGATATATCGTTGTCCAATAGTCAAGCGGTGCCAAAAACAATAAATTCTTTTGTGCTAGTTCAGAAAATTTAAAAATAAACAGCCTGTTGATTTCATTCTGCCAAATAAATACCTGCCTGCTATCCATGCCAAGTATTCTGAAATAATTCGCAGCCTTTTTAATTTCCGGTACGGCTATAAATTTTTCTATTTCATCCCTACCCCATCCGGAATTTATTGCGTCTGCGCAATCCCATTTATCAGGATATTCTGCTGGGATTTTTATTATCCGAACCGATTTATTTTTTTTGGAAATTATTTTTTCAATGCTGTTTGCCGCCGCCGTTCCAGCTGTATCAAAATCGGGCCAAATAACAATGCTATCAAATCCGGTTATCGGTTCCCAATTACATTTTCCGACGGCATTACCCCCTCCTGGCCACGTTATAACATTAAACCCTAATTCGCCCAGGGCGTCCGCACACTTTTCACCCTCGACGATTATAAGCTCTTCATCTTTTTTTAATTTTTCCAAACGATATAACGGGCGCGGATCTTGAAAACCTTTTATTCTCCATTCCGGAGAATCTTTTTCTTTGTTAAACCAATACGTAACGGAATAAAATTTTTTATCGTCCGTTCTAACGATGTATCCAAGCAATTCATTTTTTAATGTTTTGTACTCGTAGACGGCTTTAATCTGGTTAATCACCATTTCATCTTGCCAATTTTTTGCGCTCGGCGGTACTGGTGTTAAAATCAAATACTGTTTGTTTTTTTGTTGCGGAATCAACACCGGCACCCGATCCCCTGGGAAATAATCAGCGGTAATTTTTTTGAATGAATCCCCGTTTCCGAGTCCGTTTATGTATCCGTATAAAGATATAAAATCCCCGCCCCTGTCATTACACGCAAAATCGGACCAAACACCGGTTTCGACGTTAATTGAAAACGAACCTATATTCACATCATCCCTGGTAGGGTTCAAAGCTCTGTATTCATTCCCATTTTTTACGCCCCCTGGCAGGAGATCCCAGAGAAATGTTTCCGCAATCTGGGAAATTTTTTGATTTAATTCTGAAAATGTCATTGATTCGAAAATGCGTGCTTAAATTCTGTATCTCGTTTTTCGGAAATGATTTTTTCCAAAAATTCGGCCAAGCCTAACCGCTCCAGGGATGCCATAATTTTTAAATCCTCATGGATTTTTTTTGAGATTATAAAACTTGTCGGTTTTCTATCATCAATGTCCATTGTTAAGATCCTCCCAGGCCTAATTCTATGGGCCTAATCGTTCGCTTTAGTTTTTTTTGACCCTAGACCTCACAAAAGAGAAAATAAGGATGTTATTTGCCTTAGAATTATAAATTATTACACTAAAGAAAGTCAAGAAAATAAAGATTTATTTTTTTAACGTGCCTATGCCCACAGCGCCCCGGGGCAAAAAATGGGTACTGGTTTTAAATGGCCTTCATACTTGCCCCAGGATTGCCGATAATTTGATTTTGAAGCTCTAAGTCATTTCCGGAACAAACACACACGGTTCATAACCCTCTTTAAATCAAGGGCTTACCAACGTGTTCGGAACAAGTCAACATAAATGGAACAAAACCAGGTTTTCTAAGTTGTTTGAAATCAATGACTTAACTCCCTTTATTACTATTATTACTAATATACTAATAATATATATATATAATAATAATAATAATAAATGGGTAAAATAGGGTTATCAACAGGTTATCAACATTTTGAATCTGGTTTTTATTTTCATTAAAATATATATATACTTTTTTAATGGAAAAAGTCTACAAAGCTGTAACGCTATATCCGGCAAGGGCTTGCGAGGTTTTGTACTTGTTCCAAAATTACCATTGTTCCATTTACAAAAAGGGAAGGCTTTGATTTTAAAGGACTTAGGAGGCGTTTACAAAATGCGATTCTCCCTAGACTATTAGTCAAGTTTTTACTGTAATTGGCTAGGCAAAAAATTCCTAGTTTGTTTTTGTCTTAAATTCAAGTAATTGGTTTACAAATCGCGAATCTCCTACAGTGTATTGACAAAAAATCGGGAGATCATTTATCAAGGAGAATCGCACTCGGTAAATTTAAAAGGTGTTCCGTTTACCGAATGCGAAAACCCATTGAGAATTGAGAGATTCGCAACCTGTAAATAAAAACAGACCCAAGCAATACGGGTGCCAATAAATAAAAATAAAAAAAACAATAGAATTAACTGGGTTAGTATGATTAATAGTATTATATTAATATCATGATTAACAGCAACAACAAATTAAAAGGAGTAGAAAAAATGGAAGGCAAATTAATCACCACAACTGGCAACATGTCTGATGGCCTCAAAATTGATACATACCAGGGCGCATACACTAATATTGAGGTTGATCATACAACCGCCCCAAACGATTTGGGTGGCGTGTACATGATCTGTGATAGCGCACACGGCAACACATCAGATTATTTTGACCATCTCCCCACAAAATCAGAACAGGCACAGTTTTTATCCGATTTTAATCTCAGGTGATGGGTGCCCCAATCGGGGCATTAAACCACAGCCGCCGGTACAAAGTCCGGCCAAACAATTAAAAAGGGGTAATTAAAATGGAAAATTTTACAAAAACTGACTGCATCAAAATATTGACAGATCTTGGGCTGCAAAAACATACCCAAGGGTACAGCCAGTTTGGCAACTATATATTATCCCACGGAGAGTATTCCACCCCTGATTTTAAGATACGCAAAATCCGTGGCTCAAAATACTACTCAATCTCCGTATCATATTACTACTATTCCGGCACAATCAATGCGCCGGTTTCTGGTCCCGCGGCAGAAATTTTGGATTCGATGCAAAATGAAAAACAATATCGTATAGACGCAGTAAGCTAGGTGATGGGTCCTCGTTAAATCGGGGATTAAACCACGTGCAGGAATCCAAACCCCCTGCCAAACAACTAAAAAAGGAGTAGTAAAAATGGAAAAAGCAAAAGCGGCGCATTCCATTGAACTTGAAAACGAATTAACATGTGGCGCTATATTTACAAAAAAGGAAATGATTGATTTAATGGGAGCAGAGGAGTTTCGGGCGCTGGAAAATAAACCACCCATAGATGCTAGCTGGTCTAACCAGCAAAATGATATTTGGTCCGCTACGCACAATTTTATGGCTAACGGCATCGATCACATAGCGCGGGTAAGTTTTTATTTCGAAAAGGCCTCTGAAAATTGCCTGGACGCGGTAGATCTGAACTGGGATAAGCCAGTTTATTTTATTTATCCGCAAAAAATTGAATTACGTAACAAAAAAAGGGAGAAAAAATGAACCAACAATCTATACCAGTATTCAATTACAAGAGGGGGGGGGCTTATGGTTAACTTAATAATGCCGAACGATATCGGGTTAGCGTTCTCGGTTTTCACTAGGGAGGAGTTAGATATTTTAGCAAAAAACCCAGCAAGCGCGGCAGAATGTAAAAATATAGGGATAACCCAAACTCAGTGGAAAGAGCAAATTAAAATTGCAAAGGGACACAAAAAATAAATCGAAAGGAAGTAAAATGAATTTCGACTTAAAAAAAATCATCCAATCCGAACAAGAAAGAAAAAATAAAATTTCGACGCCACCTTGTCCAAAGTGCAAATCAAAAAAAACTTTTGAGGATTATATTGAGTCGGGATCAGATATAGACCCAGCAAGGTGGGTAAATGTTTTAGCGTATTTTTGCGAATCTTGTGGGCATATTTGGCAACCTGAAATTAAAGAGGAGGGGCTTTAAAAAAATGAAATCAGAAACAATAATAAAAATAATTAAAACGATTTCAAAACGACTTGGGGACGGTCGGTTGAATGACCCTCATTCCAGAAAGGGCGCTCAAATGAGTTTGAATTATTGCGCCGAAGCGCTGGAAGAATATTTTAAAAACGGAAGGAATTAAAATGCCAAAAATATTTTTGGAAGTATCACCGGAATTACTTAAAAAAATTCATGTGAAAAAAATGATTGAGAATAAAAAATCTTTAGCCGGATTGATTGTTCCAATGCTTGAAAAATTAACAGAGAAAGTTGAGTTAGGGAAATGAAAATAAAGGAGCACAAAAAATTAGGCTGCTATGTTAAAACCATTAAAGACGCTGTGGCGAATCTTTATCGGATAAACAGTAAGGACTTTAAACAAGTAAAAAGAATTCAAAAAAACATTTATTTTATTGGATCAATTTTAGAAAACAGAGGCTTTGATGAACATGGGGAACGTAAATTCTCGGTTTACTTTTATTGTGGCCCTTTAAACAGCAAGGAAAAAAATGAGTGAGTTCCTTTGGAAAGGGAGGCAGATAGAAGATTTTGAAAAAAATGAATTGATTCAAATCATTGCTTTTTTGGGAGGCGTGATTGGGAACTGCAAAATAACAATGGAGGATCAAAAAAAAGAAATCGATGTACTGACCAGGTACAGCCGAAATTAAATAGCCCAACCCGTCAAATTTTGGGTTCGGGCTATTTTTAATTAGATTGTCCCTATGGACAAAAAACAATTATCTTTCGTAAAAAAAAACCTTCCTAAAAACCAAGACGAATTTAAGAAAATATTTTCCTGGCTATCGCTTGAGGAATCTTACAAAGATTCACAATCCGCAGAACCGGAAAACCTGCCCGAAGGCGTGGGGTATCTTCAATACAAAATAATGAAGCAGGCCTATGACCTGGCCATGCTGGTAAATCCAAACGACAAAGACGCATCACACGCAGATAAAAAATTATCAGTGGAGGCCATTAGAACTATTTGGGATAGGATGTATCCTAAACTCCAGGCCATAGACACCACTGTAAAAATTGACACTGAACAAGTTTTAAAATTAGCCAATGGCATAGCCGATATTATCACAAACAATTTAAAGGGGGATCCCAAAGAGGACAAAATAAAAGCTGAAATAGAAAAATTAATTAGCGATGTCGAACCCTCTAACGGAAATATTTAAAACAACAATCAGGCAGGAGATAATAGATCCTCCTGGAAAATCTCTGATCATTCAGAGAATAAAATCCTTCCTGAATAAAAGCGATATACAAGCGCATGATTTTTTGCATGAGTGCAAATTCAATCTAGATTTTTTCTGCAAAGAAGTTTTAGGCGATAAAGGATTTCCAGAACTGGAAGGGTTGTCTATTTGGTCGGCTCAAGAAGAAATCGCAAAAGCATTATTGACCAGCAATAGGATAGCAATAAAATCCGGTAACGGTGTTGGAAAGACGAGGATTTTATCAAGAATAGCTCTGCAATATTTGTTTTGTTATGGCCCCTGTAAAGTCATAACAACCGCCCCGACGAATAGGCAGGTTGAGAAATTGCTTTGGTCTGAAATCAGGGCAGGGTATTCTAATTCAAGAATTAAATTTGGAATCTGTTTAAACAAAGAATTTCAGGTAGCCCCAAACTGGTTTGCCTTTGGTTTTTCAACTAACGACGAAGTATCATTCCAGGGATACCACTCTAAAAATGTTCTGGTTATTTTTGACGAAGCCAGCGGCGTTGAAAAAATAATTTATACCGGCGCTGAGGGGTTACTCACTGGGCAAGACTCTAAAATTATTTTAATAGGCAACCCAAATTTAAACGTTGGGAATTTTTACGACGCTTTTAAATCCAGCGATTACAAACATATAACTATTAATTCTGAACAATCTCCAAACGTCATTCATGATAAAGAAATAATCCCAGGGCTTGTTTCTAAAAAATGGATTGAGGACAAAAAGAAACAGTGGGGAAAAGATTCAGATTTATACAGGGTGAAAGTGCTAGGGGAATTTCCTACGAAATCAGAGGACTCATTATTAGGAATTAATGACATTGATTTATTGTACGACGTAAAAAAAGAAGGCATTGAAAAACACATAGGCGTTGACATTGCCAGGGGCGGCGATAAAACTATGGTTTATTTGAGAGAGGGGAATTTTGTTTATAAGAGGCTGTCTTGGAATGATGCTGACTTGAATATAATTTCTGGAAGAATAAAAGAGTTGGCGCAATCAGAGGGAATAGAATCCTCAAATATACACATCGATTCCACAGGCCTTGGCATTGGCGTAGTTGATATTTTGGCGGCTGAAAACTTCTTTGTTGACCCGGTTCAGTTTGCCGAAAGACAAACGAGCGCTTGCTATGGAGCTGAAATTTTCGGTGAAGGATTGAAATTTAAAAACCGGCGGGCTGAAATACTTTGGTATCTAACTGAAAACATAAAGCGGGGAAGGGTCGGCATTTTTGGGAAAATTGATAATTTAATCGAAGAATTACTTATATTAAAATTAATACCAAACCCAAAGGGCTTAGTTGAAATGATACAAAAAAAGGAAATAAAAAAAATTATTAACAGATCGCCGGACGATAGCGACGCAATGGCGTTGTGTTTTTGTTCAGGGTCATTTATGGCAAGCGGTTATATTTAAAGCAGATTATTAAACGTGCTTGATAAAAAGCATGGGATTAGTACAGTATCTTTTTAAGAATCAAATAAATAAAGCCGTACATTCTGCGGTGTCTGGCCACATGATAGACGGGCTTAGGTCTCCATTTATCGGCGGCTCTCAGTCCTCTAATTTTTTTGATGGCAACGAAACGGATATCGGCTTTCTTGCCTATCAACAATTTCTCTGGGTTTATAATGCTGTATTTATAACGTCAACAAATGCCTCAAGGGTTCCAATAATTCTTACAAAAGAAAATGACGACGAACCAATAACAGATGGCCTGGTTTGGGAACTGTTAAGCCCGCCAAACTCTCAAATGTCTTTTAATGATTTTATTGAAACCATTATAGCCAATATAGATTTATCGGGAAACGCTTTTATCGAGGTATCAAACCCGGGTGGGTTCGGCGCTTACTGGCCATTGCTCCCAACACGGATGAGTAAAAAGGTTGTTGAGGGAAGATTTTTTTATGAGTACGAATCAGGCGGGCAGATCCTAAGGTTCACGCAAGAAAAAATCATACATATAAAAGCGTACAATCCAAGCTCGGATTTAATTGGCATGTCACCAAGCCGACCGCTAACGCAGAACATGAATCTTGAATACAACATTTTGGAATACCAGAATAACTTTTTTAGAAATGACGGCGCACTTGATAAGTACGTAACTTTTAAAAACAAATTAAATAAGTTGGATTTCAATACTTTTAAATCTCAAATTATTGCAAGGGCAGGCAACCAGGACAAGCAGCACGAAACTTTAATCTTGGACGATGGCGGGGAATTAAAAGCGCTCAAGGATGACCCAAGCAAACAGATTTTAATAGACGCTTTAAAACAGATAAGGAATAATATTTTATCCGCGTATAATGTCCCCCCTGTTATGGCCGGAATTTTAGATGATGGAACATTTAACAACACAAGGGAGCAGAAAAAGAATTTTTGGGAGAACGCCATACAGCCAAAACTTTTAAAAGTTGAGGCGGCGCTTAACATGGATATTTTTAATCCCATTGGACATAAGATAAGGTTCGATTTTTCAGGGGTCGAAGCACTACAGGATGATTTTGCAACAAAATCAAAAGCGCTCGGGGATCTGGCGGATCGCGGATTGATAACGGGAAACGAGGTAAGGGAAAAACTAAACCTGGAACCGATAGCCGGACTTGAAGAGCCAAGATTCAGGGGTATAAAATTATCGTCTTTTGATTCGGGATCACAAGCACAGGTAAATTTTGAAATCGCCAAGGCAAAAAAAAAAATAATGGTCCAGGATTTTCCAGCGCATAAAAAAACAGAGGAAGAAATATTTAAATTTCTAAAAAAAAAGTTTTCTGAAATGAGCAAAGAAATTACTAGAAATGTTGTACTTACCCAGACCTTTCAAAAGGATGTTTTAGCGGATGCGTTTTCAGATATCCCACAGATTGAAAAAGAAATCTTTGAAGGGCTACTACAAATAGAAACCAACGGCGTTAATAAATTAAAGTTGGAGAAATCCAATCAGTTGACCGGCGCACCAATTGAGCCTGACATTGATACTTTGATAACAAAAAAGATTGAGCCATTTGTAGAAAAAAACGTTAAGACATTTTTTCCAGAAGTCACAAATAAATTTAGAGCGCAGATTGGATCTGTTTTAAAGGACGGCATCGATAATAATTTGGCGATAAACGATATTACTCAAAAGATTCAAGAAGTTTTCTCTGGAACGGGTGACAATAAAGGAACGTTCCCAGGGGCGAGACGCATTGCCAGGACGGAGACTTTGAGAAACAGTAATTTCACAGCCCTTGAAACAATGAAGGGGCATGGATTTACTAAAAAAATATGGCTACCGGCCGGACCCCCTGATGATAGAGAACAGCATACGGGTATGCCTGATAAAATAGTAGCCATTGACGTACCTTTTATTTCATTTTCCCCAACGGAAGGCCCAGTACAATTAATGTTTCCAGGCGACCCAAGCGCACCGCCAAGCGAAACCATAAATTGCGGGTGTTCAGTTCAGGAGTTTGTAGAATGATTTATTTAATAGAAAAAAATTTAATACCAGAACAGACCGTTTACACATCTAAGTTTGGAGAAAAACAGATTGTAAAATCTGAAAACGTCCCTATTGAAATTGACGGGAATATGAACGTTGATCAAGTGAAAATGGTTTGTAAAAACAGGCCCATTGAAATTGATTTGGTTTTTGATTTCGGCAAGGCAGGTATTTATAAGTCGGTCGAAAGCAAAACACAATTTGATGATCCTTTTAAAATTGAAAAGGGTTTGGGCTTAGAAAAATTTGAAGGAGAACTACCCATTTTAAAAACGGGACAGGTGGAAACAGTCCGGCCAAACAGTTCATTTAATAAATCTGATTTATTTTGCAGGATCAGAATTTTAAAAGATTTCCAGAGTAAGGTAGGAGGCCTTGCCGGACTCGAAGGAATTTATTTTCAGGAGAATGGAAAATTAAATTGTAAAGATTTTTTTAAAAATTCTATATTTGTAAAGGACGTAGAAAAAAGATTATTCGGAACTGTTATTTATAAAGCGGATACCCTCGACGCACACGGGGCATTTATAACGGCTGATAATCTTCAAAAGGCCGCCCACCATTTTCTAATGGATTTTAGAAAAGTAATGGATGGGCATAAAAGCCCAGGACTTGAGAAGGTTTTTATTGTTGAGAGTTACTTAGCGCCGGTTGAGTTTGAAGCCTTTGATCATAAAATAAATAAGGGCGACTGGGTAGGAGTTTTTAAAGTGTTAGATGAAGAAGTCTGGGAAAAAATTAAGGCTGGAGAAATAAAAGCCGTTTCCATTGAGGGGGTCGATCTTGGCTAAAATTAAAAAAGAAACAAATCCGCCTGGTGAAATAAAAAAGCCGCACATAACAGGCATTGCGCTTGTTACAGAGGGTGCGAATGAAGAAGAATTTTTATTTATAAAACAAAAAAACTTTAAAAAGGAAAAGAAAAAAATGGATAAGGAACTGGCGAAAAAATTAATCATTAACAAATCTTTAAAAGACTTAGATGTTCAAGCTATTTTAAAACAGGTTGACGAAAAAGACGTTCAGGAAGTCAAAGATTTTCGAATGTCCACGATTGCGAAAGAATTGGAGAAATCAAAGAAAGAATTTATTAAGACTTTTGATTCTTTGCTAGAGTCAAAGACAATCGAAAAGCATTCAGTTGAAGAAATAAACGGGCTGATTGATAAAGTGATTAAGGCCGGCGATAGTTTATTTTTTGATGCGCTGCCGATTCTTGATTCTGTAACAAAGATGCTTATGACTTCAATGGCTAAGATGGAAGAAAAGGAGTCCGTTGAAAAAGGCGACGTTAAAAAAGAAAAGCATCCAGCTTTTGGCGCGTTCATTTCTGAAAAGAAAAAAGAATTAGGAAAGACGGTTTCCGAAATGTCCGAAGCCACGGGGATGAGCGTTGAAAAATTAGAAGATTTATTTATGGGGAATGTTCAAAGCGAAGATTTAACCCCTGAATTTATGGAAAAACTTGCAGAATTTTTAGAGATGGAAGGTTCTGCTTTAATGGAAATTGCCCCTAAACCAGAGGAAGTAAAAGACGGCGACCCCGACACGCTTTCTGAAGATGATTTAGAGGATTTATAAACGATTAAAAAAAGGATTACAAAAATGGATAAGGAACTAAAAGAATTATTGAAAGGCGCGGACACAAAAGCGCTTAGAAAATTTTTGAAAGACGTTGCGAAAAGCGCAAGAAATTCTGACCCTAATAAGGACGAATTTGAAAAGGAGGCAGGCAAGGATATCATGAAGATTTATCATGGTACTCCAGCCAAAGAGGACGGAGACAAAGAGGAATTTCAAAAGCAAATGGATATGGCCGCAATGTATTCCCAGGTCTCGCGAAAACCTGTACAGGAAACGGGTTTTTATAAAAAGGCAGTTGGAATTGCAAAAGCTCTAACTGTGCCCGTTGCTGGAAAAGGGGCTGAATGGATCCCACAGCAGTTTTCGAGTAGATTTATCGAGGGCATTTCTGTTCTATCGGGGGTGATGAATTCGTTTGAAACGTTTAATATTCCTGAAGGAATCGGGACCCTTGAGATTGCAACCCAAGATGCGGTTGGGGTTTCTAAGCGCGCAGTTTATGCAGGAGTAAACGCCATTACACAGGTTGAAACTAAAAAAGTTCAGCTTGTGCCGGACGGCCACGTGGCTTATGAAACTGTTGGTGACGATTTCAGTCAAGATAGTTTCATGGCAAAATCTGGTTTCATCCAGAAAAATCTTCAGCAAAAATTAGCCCGTGGTTTTGAATCATCCATCCTGAATTCCGATACTGCAGGGACTCACATGGATAGCGATACTACCGCTGCCGACGATGTTAATAAATCAACATTTAACGGTTTGCGTTCTGAAGCCGTTGACAATAGCCGTGTAATTGTGTTAGCCGCTTTTGATGCTGATAAAATTTCAGCATTAAGAAAACGGGCTAATATGACTTTGTATGGTTCAAGGCCTTCAGCTTTAATTTGGATCGTTGGAGTTGATACGGGAATCGACTTGGTTAATCTTCGGGATGTTCAAAATAATAAAATGGTTCAGACTATTAATGAACTCGGCCCACAGGCTACCATATTGACCGGTCAAATCGGTCAAATGTACGGCTCGCCTATTTTAACCTCTGAATTTGCAAGAGAAGATTTAACTGCCGCTGGAATTTATGATGGTGTTACAACTACTAATAAACAAATCATGCTTGTTAATCGGGAATCTTACGCAGTGGGGCTAAAAGCCATTGGTAAAGTTGTGACTGATGTAGTTGCAAAAAATCTTGCTACCGACATCGTAGTATCCGGTCGTATTGATTTTAAACCTCTACATGTAACAACCGAAAAGACTAACGTCTTAGGCCTGTACGTATAGAAGTAACCAAAAATAATATGGGAAGTTTAACCGCTTCCCTTATTAACTTAATAATCAAAAAAAGGAATTGAAATGAAAGTTATGCTTCAGCCTAGAAAAAGTTCCCCCGAAAGCATTGATACCGCCGACGTGGTTAGCTTGAATGGTTCGATTTTATCATACAAGAAAAAGATTGAAAAGACTGATCCAAAAACAAACAAGATAAAGTTTATTGCGGGCCCAGCTGTTGAAGTTGAACTGGACGATGCTTCAGCGAATTACTGCAAGAAAAATAAAATTGGCGCTGGTAAGTAATGTCAATTTTTTCTACCGATTCCAGAACGACCTTGGCCGAGATTAAAAAATATCATTCGGTCGGAGATACGGAGTCTGATTTATTGATAACCCAATCAATAGAATTAGCCGGCAATAGAATTATTCGGTATTGTAACCGTGATTTTGAAAGCAAGGCTAGAGCGGAATTGCCGTTAATCGAAGGGAGAACGGATAGATTTTTTATTAATGAAAATCCGGTGGCCTTTATTACTTCGATTATTGAAAACGGGATAACCCTAGTTGAGAATACAGATTACTTTGTGGAAAAAGAAACGGGTTCGATAATAAAAAAGAATGCCAGCACCGCCACATTTGGAAGAGCGAGCCGGTTGTATTGGCATAATATTATAGGCGAGGTCAGGGCCAATTATACAGGCGGCCTGTTCCTTCCTGACGGTGTGGTCTGGGTTTTTTTGGAATTGGTAGGGATAATGGCAAGGATAAAAGAAAAAGCGTTTATAGATAATGAGGGTGTTAATGCGGTTACGCTGGTAAACTCATTACCTAAAAGCGTTTTAAATGTTTTGAACGAATACAGAAAGGTTAATATATGCTAAGTAAAAAAAGTCAAAGCACCAAAGAAAAAACAGCACCGGAGAAAGTGCTTTATATTCACGTTGGGGGGCACTCGTTAAAAGTTAGTGATATAAAAAAAGTAGAGGGCGGTTTTGTTTATTTAAAGTCGGCTAGAAAAATTATTGTCTCTGCGGTTGAAGCTATACAGGTGGAGAAAATTTTGGGGTAATTATGGCCGTTGGATTGAATGTAAAATTTTCAAAGAAGCCAAAGCTTTTGAAAAAATTAATAAGGAAATTCCCTAACCAGGTTGAAGGGGCCTTAACCAAAAGTGTATCAAGGGCAAAAAATACAATTGCGTCCGACACCCCGAATGTTACCGGACGGCTTCAAAGCGGTTGGAAGTCGATTAAAAAAAGCAGGTTCGTTTGGTGGATCCAAAATAAAATTCCTTATGCTGTTGCAGTTGAGGACGGCGTTAAACCATTCGGGCCAAAAACAAAAAAGTTTTTAAGGTTCCCGATTATAAAAGGAAACACCATAGTTCGGTGGGTAACAACTAAAAAAGTAAAAGGATTTAAGGGTCGGAAAATGGTTGAAAAGAATCTCCCTGGAATACAAAGTGCGCTTAGAAAAAATATTATAAAAGCGATTAGAAAGGCAATGAGATAATGGGTGTTTTAAAATCAGCATGGGAAGCATTTGTAACCCAAGTGAAAACCGATTCAGTTTTATTGACCGATATAAATAAATTTATTATTGGGTTCAAAGACCAGCAATTGTCGGGGGATAAATTCCCTATGGTGATTATGAATTTAAATAACATCGACGACGAAAACGTTAGCAATCCCCATAAGCTCTGGGGAAAGTTAAACGTTTCTTTAATTGTAAAAACAAAGGGAACCAATAACGAAGCTTTGGTATCAAAAATTTTAGACCTCTCGGAAAAATGTAGAAATGCGGTTTTAAAAGATGTTAAAATTTTAGGGACAGCGACGGACACGAATTTAATATCAAATACGTTGGGGAAATTCAGCAATAATTTTATAGAATCAGAATTAATTTTTGAAGTGATTACAAATAGATATACAGGAGGTACTTTATAATGACACTGGTAGCAGATAAACTTACAGAACTTGGCTTAAAACTTGAAACAGCTTTCAATCCGGCTAGTCCCGATACCACGGGGTATGAGGGGCTATGCGTTGCAAATTTTAGCGCAAAACTTACAAAGGAGGCGGCTTTAATTGCGTCGATGTGTAATGAATTTGGGACAAGAAAAACAGGCTCGGCGAATGAAGGGTATGAAATTTCTTTCACCATCCCAGCGTTAGAAATTAATGCTTCGGGTGAAGCTGGTATTGGGCGGCTTTTAACTTCGGTAATGGGGGCTGATTCTTCTGCTCCTCCAACCGGTGACCCAATTACCCACACGATAACCGTTTTGGATAACGTATCAAGCCCTAGTTTTTCATTGGTGGAAAGATCCGGTACATTCAAGAAAATTTATACCGGCTTTAGAGTTGGGAGCGTTAAATTAATTGCCGAAGCGAATACGCCTTCAATCGGGTTGGAAATCTCCGGTGTTGCAATGAAAGAAGAGGACGGAACTGCAGTAGTGGAAGCTTACACTTTTGCAAATAGAGTTCTTCCCAATCCTAAAGATACTGTTTTAAAAATCGATACCGTGGCAGTTACTAATTATTCAAAGGTTGAGATTGAATTTTTAAGAACTTTGGAAGCAGTGCATACGTTAAACAGCAAAGCAACCGCTGAATTTTTACCCTCTACCGACGTACTGATGAACGTAAACCTAGAGGGTTTGTTTATTGAGGACGAAGTTCTTAGAGAAAAATATAGAACCGACCAGGGCGGCGGCATTATGGATTTTGATTTTAAAATCACCGTGGCCGCAAGTCCCGAAAGATCATTGCAGATTTTAAGCCCGACGAATCTTATTCAAACTTTCGATGGGCCTAATTTTGAAGGTGAAACGGTTGGGAGATTTTCAATTGTTGGGAACATGGTAAGAAACGCAGGATTAAAAGCGTTATTACTCGACGATAAAACAACAGAATATGACGTAGCCTAAAAAAAATTAAACCCATTTAAGGAGAGTTTGGGAATGGACATAAAAGAAAAAGCAGAGCAGTATAAAAATCTTAACTTGTCAAACGAGGGTACTATAAATGAAGATACCCTTGATACACTATACAAACCAAAAGATTTTGAAAAGTTTGAAGTGAACGGGGTACTTCTTGACGTTGAAAGAATCTCTTTAAAAAAATCGGTCGTCTTAAAAAGAATTGCTACCGTTTTTTATTCCAATCAAGCGGAAGAAAAGCTTGATCAAATAATTTCAGACATGACCGAATTTATTGATAAGGATGTCGATTGGATCAATGATAATTTTGATGAAATCGATATCATAAGATTCATTAGGTTTTTAAATGATAAAAAAACGGACTCCATGAATAAGTATTTAAAAATCCTTGGACTTAAAGGCGATGAAAAAAAAAATCTCAAGGCGGGGACATAATAGACAGTATAATTTTGTTAATGAGAGAAGTGAAATTAGGCGTTGACGAAATTGGAAATATGGATTATTCGCAGATTGCTATAATTATGAACGGGCTAACGAGGCTTAACAATCGAATGAAAGAGAATAATAAATTTGAAAGCGCAAAGATGGAAGCGAAATCTAAATTAGGAATGAGGCGGTAAGTGGCAGTATTTAAAGACGAGCTTAGAACTGTTTTAACCTCCCAGGATAAGGCAAGCGCAACCCTAAAAAAAGTTAAATCCCAAACGGACAAAACAACGGAAGGCTTTTCAAAATTAGGCACCCTCTTTACAACCGGAGCCATTGCGGTGGGCTTTGCAAAATTTGGTGGACTTGCCGAAGTTCAGGCACAGGCGTTATCAAGATTAAAAACTGCCGTAAGAAATACGGGTGAAGATTACGCAGGACTTGAAGAAGACGTTTTATCTGTAACATCAGCCCTTCAAAAAAAGACAACTTTTGGCGACGAGGAACAGCTTGCCGCCCTTGCTGAATTAACGACCGTAACGGGCAGTTATCAAACCGCATTGGCCAGCCTTCCGCTTGTGTTGGACGTTGCGGCACAAAAGGGACTGGGTTTAAGAGGCGCGGCCAAACTATTAGCGCGGGGAATAAGTGGCGATACGGAAGTTTTTACAAGATTTGGTAAAGAGGTAAAAACTTTAATTGAGAACGAAGCAGGGCTAGACAAAATACTTGCGGTTGTCCAAAAATCCGTAAAGGGCCAGGCCGAAGCAATGGGAAACGTTTCCCCACTAACACAATTTAAAAACAATGTCGGGGATATCGGGGAAGAAATTGGGAAAGGGTTATTGCCGTTAGTAAAAGGATTGAATTCAATTGTAACTGAGCTTGGGAGTACTTTCATTGCGCAGGAAGCTGGCGTTATTATTTTTGCATTGGCAATTCCAAAAGTAGTTACTGGAATAAAGGCCTTAAACATTGCAATGGTGAAGGCAAATGTTTTAAGTAAGAAGAATCTTTTTACTGTTTTAGGCTTGGCGGCGGCTACTACGATACCCCTTATTTTAAAAGTTAGAGACGCAGAAAAAAAAGCAAGGGAGCAACTAGAAAACAGCGATAAAATCGCTAAGGACGCAATTGACAATCAAAAAAAATTAATAGAGTTCGCAAAACAAAAACAGATCCAATTAGATGCAGAAGAAAAAGCGTTAAAAGATAAAGAGACTTTAGAAAAATCATTAGCCGACGCACAAGCGGCACGGCTCCAGGCTGAATTAGATGCTAAAAAATTACTTGCTGACCAGGAAATACAAATACAAGACTTAGTAAATGCAAATATTATCAGCGGAATAAAAGGGCGTTTCGAAAAACAAAGAGCCTTAGCCTCCCGAAATTTCTCAAGGTTAATTCAAGACGCTGGAACTAATTCTGATTTAATTTTAGTAATTAAAGAGGCCGAACAGAGTAAATTTGAAGAAATTGAGACCGAAGAAGTAGCTTTTAAAAAAGACCAGAACGCTATTTTACTCCAACTACAAATTGACGCTGGTTTGATTTCTGTTTCCAAGCAAAAAGAAATTTTAGAGTTGAAACTGGAACAAGAAAGAACGGCTATTGAGTTACAAAAAGAAATGAATGGCGAGGCTTCAATTGAAACTTTAATTAGAGAGCAAGAATTACAAAACGAGCTATTGGCTATCGATAAAGCGGCAAACGATAAAAAAACAGCTGGTGATCAGAGTGTAAAAAAGGCAAAAGAACAAATGGCCGGCGATAACACTTTATTTGCGGCAAGGCTTGCTATAAAAGCCACCTCTTTAAATAAAAACGCATCCTTGGCAAATTTTAGGATATCACAAGCAGCCGCACTTGCCGAGGCTGGCGTAATAACGGCGCTTAATTATCTTAAAGCACTTGCCTTGCCCCCACTAACAGGGGTTAATTTTGCCGCCGCTGGTTTATCGCTGGCCGCTGGAGGACTGCAAGCCGGAATTATCGCATCTCAAAAACCGCCTAGCTTTCAAACACGCCCAGGGGAGGTTCTAAGGGTGCCGGGGCCGGACAATTTACCCGTTGCTGCAATTGTTCACGGCGGGGAAGATATAGGCAGGCCCGCTCCGAGTTCAGGGAACATAAATATTTCTTTTAATGGCGATGTTTTGAACGGTGAAGAAACGATGACAAAAATACAGGAGGGCTTAGTTGATCTTGAGCTACAAACGGGAAGAAAGGCGGTGCTATAATGCCTCAAGGAATGTTATTCGGAAAACCTGACAGCCTTTTGAATTACAATATTTCAAATCAGGAAGTTAACTTTAAAAAATTTCAGATTCATCGGCGTAGTTTTGATAAATCGCTAAACGGTTTTAGATTCCAGGACAAGGCGCAGGTATCATATGATTTTGAATTGCTCACTGACTCTGAACATAAAACACTTGATCGGGATTTAAACAATAGGGATTGCGTTCATGAAGGCTACATCACTGCGCCGGTCCCTTTCCAAGATTCGGCGTTGGATTTTTCAGGGGTAAGCAATCCATCAAGTACGCATATTATAAAATACCTTAACGAAGCCAAATCAAACATAACCGCCCCGACATCCGGAAGCTGGACGGAGATAATAACTGCGGATTATAATAAGGTGGCTGCTTTTGACGCAAATATCCTAACCCCTGGAAGTGCCCCATCAAGTATACAAGTAAAAAGAATTTTAATCGGGTTTAAAATAAATGCGTTTAATACGTCTTTCGGATATGATATTCTTGACCGCTTAACCCTTTCTATTTTTGGAGTCCGTGAACAGCTTACAAACTTACACGTTTGGAGTAAGTCAAAATCGGACTGGTATTTTTTAAGAAAACTTGAATTATTTAACAGCGACGACCTCCCAAATAATAATCTTTTTTGGGCCGGTCAATTTGGGATCCCCTCGACTTTTAAAAGTTTTGCAAATGATTTTATTGATTCGGATTATATTTATTTCCGCTTAGAAGGAGACACGGGAAAGGAAATTGACATCAATTACTTGCAGTTGTTTCCAAATGGTTTCTGGGTTGACCATTCAGGGGAAAAGCAATTTGATTTCAGGACGGCCAACACAAACGGCGGGCGAAAAGGAACCTTAAATCTAATAGAATTCTAAATGGCTGATTTAATTTCCGTAGGTTGGGGCCAACCGAACCCATCAATTGCAACGCATGGATGGAAACCAGGAAGCCTGCCTAGCGATAATGTAATTGAAAATATTTTAGATTGCAGAACCGGAAATACACCACTAATCAGGGTCCGGATGTTTGTTGGAACGGCAAAAGAAACGATGGTACTTTGGGATAAGATCCTATCCGTTGGAAATATATCAAGAAAAATGAATTATCTAACTAATAAAGTAGCGATGGGGTCTACCAATATCGTTTTAGACAACACTAATTTTGATTTTAGCGATAACCAAAAATTTTCCAGGACGTTTTTTGATGCCGATGGCGGGTTTCAAGCGGCGTTTAAATATTTTATGCAACAATGCGACGTTGAATTTGGTTTGGATTTCATAAATAGGGATAAAGATAAGTTCTGGTTTAATTTATTTTCCGGTTTTGTTACTCAAAAATCAGATAACGCCGATAATAGAACCGTATCCTTTTCGTTGGGCGATGAGACCAAAAAAATTAACGATTTTAAATTAAACGAATCAAGACCAGGGGACGAAGTTCTAAGTTTTGATGATCCTACTACAGAATACGATAAACAATTTTCTATCGGTCATTATTACGGGCGCTTTGAGTTTTTAAAAAATGAAGCCGAGAATAAAGACGGGCAGATTTTAATCCCTTGTGCTTTTGTGGACGACACGACTAAAGGCCCTTTGCTGGCTTCGGCTGGTGCGGCGAAAGTAAGCGGAACCATTACAGGGGTTGGTTCGGATAAATTAAAATTAATAGATTCTCTTGCCCTATTTATCACATTAGGAACAACAACAGCAGACATTGTTTACATTGAAGGATCGAATAGGTTTTTGAAAATTTTATCAATCGATTCTGAAACGCAACTAACCCTTGATAGGGTTGACCACCAAGCAGGGGATAAGTATCAAGTAAGAAATGCTTTCGATACCACATTTGTACAAGCCGTCTTTTACCCGTTGAGCAATGCGCCCATTAAAACAACAGGGTCGAGGGTTTACCTCTGGCTGTGGAAAGATTTTACAATTGGCGCTGGAAATAAAAAAGGCTGGGCAGAATTAATAACAAACTCACCCACTGAAGAAATAAGATTTACGCAATTGTCCAGTGATTTTGTACAAATTATATATTCTGGATCAGTTGTGGATAGCATGAAATTGGTGCCTGAAAATGGGGAAGCAACTTTTGTTCTTCCTTGGCGCGGAACAGGCGGGTACTTAGATAGTGCCGATAAAGACTTTGAACCAATTGCGGGCCTTGCACAAACCACCATTGAAACAAACCCAGTTAAACAGTTGTTCGATTTTTGTAATGCACGGGTTGGAATCCCAAAAGATGAATTTGACATTGACCCAGGTTTGACTTTCCCGACGGGGAACGAAAAATCTTGGGATAAATCAGCAAATTTTATTTCCTCATTCGGAGCTAAAACCGTTTTTAGGTCGGATAAAAAAGAGGATGGAACTGGATTAGATTTTATAAATGCTGTCTCCGAAATTTGCAGGGGTAATTTTTTTATTACTAAAGGCATTGGCTCCGGATCAACATCAAGGATAAAATTTAGGATGCAAATTCCAAGCAGTATAAGTTTAGTGAAACTAGACGAAACAAGAATAAGAAATTTGAAAATAAAAAAGTCAATCGCAGAGGTGAGGAACATTATAAATACAAATAATTTTGAATACAACTTAACAAGTGCAAAGATTGATCAGAATAAAAGCGGTACATTTACTGACGTTGAAAGTATAAATAAATATGGTAAAAAAGCGCTTAACATCGGGGGTAAGGCAAAGGGCGGCTTGGCGTTTTTATATGATTCAATTTCTTATGCCAGGCAATTATCAAGTTTGTACGTTGACCAATTCAAGGAGCCCCCCGCCTTTGTTTCTTTCTCAAGTTCTCCTCTTGGAAAAATAAACGAAACTGCGGGGGAGCTTCTTCTTAACTTAAGTGATTTTGTCGAGATCGATTCTCCTGGTTTACAGGTTGGCCCGAATTCTGATAATGATTTATCTGGAATATTTCAAATTTTTTCAGAAACGTTCAGCATAAGTAAGTTTGAATTTTCTTACCAAGGTCTGTGGGCTGGAAATTTATTATCAATTGATTACGATAAAAATAAACAGTTTGGCTATGTGGGAAGGAAAGCAATAGCCCTTGAAACGGCCCCAATATGGACGGTGACTATAACCGGATCAGCGGTTCTAAGGACGGCGGGAGACTCGTTTTTATTGACTTCGGAGTGGGTGGGCAGAGAATTAATTTTTAACGGCGTGGATAAAGCAAAAATAATAGCCGTCACCGACGGGAACAATTTAGTCATTGATAAATCGCTTTCGTTAGTTGGTGTATCAATGGATTTCACGGTAAAGTATTATTTATTTTAGGGGATAACATGGCTATAAATAAAAAAACATGGGCAGGCGGGGAATTAATCAGTCAATCGGGGTTAAATCAAACCTCGGATCAAGACGCTGTTAATACCACGGACGACATTCACACTCAGTACCCAAAAACAGTTGTGAGCGGTTGGGTAAAACCAATTCTAAATTTTCCCAGCGTTGACGTACTGAGAGCCTGGATTCCTTTTGAACATAGAGTTTCAGGGGATGTCTACGCTTTGAGCTTTGCAATCGAGAATGATTTTACTCCTGCTTTCAATGTGAGGGGTCAATTATGGAACACTTCTTTTGGCAGTGAGGCTGTAACTTTTATTTCAGCCGTCGTTCCTGCAACCCCGAGCGCTGTCTTTATACAGGGGTCAAATATTGTAGTTTCAAAAAGTCCAGGAACATACCTATTAAAAATTGATACTGATGACCTCGGTAGTAATGGGGATGGTATTTCTTTAGGGTTTAATTTTAAATTAATTTTGCCTACCTAATGATATGCACTATTTCACAGAAATAAAACTAGCCATGATAATCTGGGTATGGGTTATAGTTGCGTTTATTTTCATTGCGTCCTTGGTTGCTTATTCCGTTGGCCGTGACATTATAAGAAATTGGGCGGCTTTTCTTGTTTTAAAAGCAAAGACAAGTTACCAATTCCAGAATGCTTTTATACTGGATGGAAGAAATTGCCAGATAAAATCTATGCGACCGACGGAGGTTGTTGTATTAGATATTGATACGCTTGATGAAAGGGCATTAAGTACACCGGATTTTAAAAAGGCTCACGTATGGCGCAACCCGCCTACTCGTCGGGTATGGAACGAGGTTGAGCGGGATTCACACCGTGAAGCAATAAAAGAAAAGACTAAAGAAAACTGGACTAAAAATAAAAATGGCTGAAGCACTTTTATATTTAGGTAATAACGGACCCGATGACACGTTTTGGCGTGATGGAGACCCGCTTAATTTTAGGAATGACAATCAAATACTTTGCGTAAATGCGGAGCATATTTGTAATTATAAAAAAGCTCCCTTTAATTCCGACGGGTTAAGAGATCCAGGTACACTATTAGAGGGTTTCAAAAAAAATACCTACAAATATAAATTTGAGAGGGCAAGTTCGTATGAAACAATAAGGACTACACTTTTAACCGGCTTCCAGGTTGTTCTTAATTACATACCTAAAATGATTGATGGGTCAAAGCAGGCCATATCTATAAATCATTATTTAAGTAAGGGCTTAAGAAGTCCACAACATGTTATTTTTGGAACAACGGGCAATGAATTTTGGTACGGGGGCGAAAGAACCCCTAAAGTACAAAAAATTTGGGATTTTATAGAGTTGAACTCGCCTAATCTCCGTGTAAATAATCTAGTCTTTCCTTGGGGAACCGACGACTATAAGGTTTTTTTACCGATCAAGGTTAAAGATTTTACCAATGCGGATTGGCGAAATTATGAGGCTTCCGAAGTCGATAAAACAGACCTTAAAAACCCTGTGACTAAAAAACTTAGGAGGTTTAAGATTACTTGGCAGGATCTTCCTGGTATTTCTGGCAATGTAACACAGCAAAATAATATTTTGAACTTTTCAAAAAGTGTTGATATAAGAAAAGATAATGAATTTGATTTAACAACCGTTTTAGAAACGAAAAAATAAAATGACATTAGAAATTAAAACAGTTGGCACCGCTTCCAGGGATCATGCCACCATGACAGCCGCCGAAGCCTCCGTTACCAATGGAAATTTTCCGAGTGCTGGAACTACCATTAGGTTTGACCATTACAATGATTCTGTTTTTACTGAAAGTGTAGACTGGAATTGGTCTGCCAGTAATGTTGATTCGGTTTTGATTTCTTCTCCCTCTGGTGAGCGTCACACTGGAACGAGAGGCACGGGAGCAAGGCTTGATGGTGATATAGATATATCCGTACTGGCAACTGACATTGAGTGGCTGGAGGTTTTTAGTAACACAAATGATTACGCTGTAAAAATATCGCATGGTAACACAGAAACGATGATTGAGATTAGAAATATGCTTATTTATGACATAACCGAAAATAGCACCGTTGCGTTTTCCGCATTGATTGAGCAAGGCGGGGCAGTATTAATTATGAATACGCAGGTATTCGCCGTTCTTCAAAGTGGGGCAGGAACTAGGGAAGCGTTTGGGATAAGAAACCATTCTACAGCTAGAGACATGGAACTTTATAATGTTACGGTGCATGATGTTGTTTGTAATTCTGCAAGTGGAAAGGCTATTTGTATTTTAATGAGGGATCGGGCGCAATCCAAAGTTAGGAACGTAATGGCAACCGATCCAGGGGGTTCTAGTTCGGGGGTTAAAGAATGCTTTGATCCGTCCAGCCCATCTTCGGCGGTTATGAGTTACAATCTATCGTCGGATGCAACGGCAAGCGGTACAGGGTCACTAATAAACAAAACAAGCGCTAATCAGTTTGTATCTACTACTGGAGGAAGTGAAGATTTAAGTTTAAAAAGCGGTGCGGACGCAATAGGGGCTGGTGTAGATTTAGGAACGACACCGTCGGGTGTAGAGATAGATATTAAGGGTCGTAACCGTGATGCTCAGGGCGATATTTGGGATATGGGCAGCCACCAATTTGTATCGGGGGCCACTGTTGATGTTGGAAAATTAGTTAATCAAAGTTTAACCAATTCACGTTTAATGGGGAAATTAGTATGAGTACATTTTTAGGTTTTATTAAAAATAAAGATGAAGTAAAATTTCATTTTAACACCAATCTTGGCACGGGTGAACGTACCCCTTTTGATTCTCCAATTAATGGAGCGGACATTAAAATCAGGATTTATTATAGGGATAGCACAGAAATAACTGCAACAGCAGACTCAGTGGCAAGCGCTAATCCTTCAACTGGTGGCCATCGTGTTTTATGGACAGCCACAAAAATAAAAGAAGGTGCTTTAATAGAATTTATTCTTGACCCTGTTGCTGCGGGAGATACGGTAGATGGTGTTCGAGTTCATCAAGTTATTGCAACCGCTATCGGTTGCGCAAAAGGGTCAAGCGCATTAGGTGGATACGTCCGACTTGAAACACCCACTGTTTTTGATGAAAGAACGGGGCTGACATCCGGAACAATTACTGCGGTGGGTGAGCCTGATTATGGAGTAGTCTTTACAGGGGGCGGAACCCCTACCAATGTAGATTTTGACCCTGATATTTTACAAGGCGCGGTTTTGGCAAACTTGGAAGCGGAAACTACTGATGATTTAGTACAATATTTACCTATCCTTGGTGGTTATTTTTTTACAACTGGGGCAAATAGAACCACTAAAGTTTTTGGCATAGCAAAAGATCCTAAGTTTGGAATTATCGAAGCGGGAAAATCGGTCTTCGTGGATACAAACTGGGCGGGAACAGGTTTAGTAGAGGCTGGGAACGGTACGGGCTGGACTTTTATAACCGCTCCCGTCGGTGCTGATGATACTAAATATCCTGATTCAGGTAATAACCTAAGTATTTATATAAATCCAGCTTCAATGAGGCTTCCGGAAGTCACTGTCAAAGGAATTGAAAAAACATCCCCCTTATATAATCCGTTTGTTTTGGGGCAGTTGTCTTTTAAGTGTAATTCTGCAAGCTTCGGGGCGGTTTCAACACAATCCGAATTTAGTACAGATATTACTTATAGTGCAACGGTTGCAAGGAAATATTTAGGGGCTTTAATGCTAATAACGGGGAGAGCTGATGGTGATGGTGAGCCTGACATTGAGGATACAAATGGGGAATGGCGAACTATCGTTAAAATTACAGAAGATGATCCTCCTGGTGGCATTATTCGATTTCATTTAGATAAGCCATTAACCTTTTCACCAGACACGGGTTCAACCTCTAGGGGCGCATCGAGTACTGGGCATTTCGGCGTTGTCTGGCTTAATCATACCTTACCCTCAATGATTTCAGGGCCAAGACCAATTTATATTGATGGTACAAACGGTGATGATGGCGACGGAGGGTTGACGGAAGAAAGCCCCGTTAAGACAATGGGACAGGCTAAAATAATGGCAAAGGATGGAGACCATATAATTTTTTTAGAAAGTCCCTCCGATGTTGCGGAAGTTGATTTTACACAATCACAATTAAAATTTTCTACTAAAAAAATAGCTGGATCTGCATACTTAAAAGTGACCGGAATACGTCCTAAATTTATAAATTTTAGGTGGTCTAGTATTTCTTCACAGGAAATAAAATTAGGGGCAGTAGAAAAAGCTACGGTCATTAATTCTTACTTGAAATCGGGTTTCTTTTTAATGGCCCCTTGTGATATTAGTATCCTAGATAACTCAAGAGTAGATAATATAGCGAATGATACTGGCTCCCCACACACTTCTGGCACATTAATAGTAAGTAATTCTTGGCTTGAGGATCTTAATACTGGAGATCCCCCTCCGGAATTTGATAGATTATTTTTTAGCAACGGGAGCCGCTTCGGTGGTGAGTTTTTTAGTGCGCATGCAGCGCCTACAATAATCGCATCTGATTGTTTCTTTGAAAACGCTACTAATTTAGGTATTTACAGTGGTACAATTGATTCCATTTTTACTAATTGCACTTATAAAGTTTTAACGGATGTGTACGGATCTCTTTTTAATGGATGCCAAATTAAAGGAGGCGCAAATTTTAAAGGAGATGTTACGGTCATTAATTGTAACCTCGGTGCTATTACTATTAATGGTACAGGGATAATTTTAAAAAGCAACACATTACAGTCACTTACTTTAGGCGCAACCGCTGAAAACTGTAGGTTCGAAGGAAACGACATTGACGGCACCTTAACAATAACAGCCGGTGCGGGACTCACAACGAGAAACGAATTTTCAAATAACGTTTATCAATTGCTTACTAACAATGAGCCATCAGGTACGGCAAACGTTTTTGATTTTGATAACCGTTTGTGGGATCAAGCCGCAATTACAGCGGGGCTAACCCAGCAACAAGTAAGGGACGCAATGAAACTTTCCCCAACGGCGGGCGCACCCTCTGCGGACTCCATTGATTTTGAATTGCAAAGATTAAAAGATATCATCGACCTGCCCTTTGCTTTTGATTTTGTTGATACGTTTGGTACGATTGGGCCGGTTGCTATTTGGTTTACAACGGACGCAAAAACAACCCCGCTTTTATACGCAGAAATTTTAAAATCTGATAACACAACGCCCGCCAATGCGTCGGAGGTTGCACATAGATTATCAGTTAAAACCGCACCTATACCATAAAGGAAGTAAAATGAAAAATGTTTTAGAATTGTTTAACGGGAAAAAACGCGCAATCGGTGGCGCTGGTTATGTGTTAATTGATATACTGATACAAACCGGAAATCTTGACCCATCAATAGGGGATCAAATTAAAATTTTATTTGGCTTAATCTTTGGGGCAGGCGTAGGGCACGCAATAAAAAAGGCGGTGAAATAATGCCAGTGTTTGGGACAAGGTCTAAAGCAAATTTGCTTCACGTTCACAAAGATTTAATAAAAGTAGCCAAGGAAGCTATAAAAATTACGGATTTTTCAGTTATCTCCGGAAGGAGAACACCGGATGAGCAGTTTAAATTATACAAGAAAGGCAGAGCATTGCGCGGTAAAAAATTTGTTGTCGTCAATAAATCAAAAATCGTTACCTATAAAGACGGCTACAAAAAAAAATCAAGGCACAATTTAATAACATCACAAGCCCTCGATATTGCGCCCTATCCCATAAACTGGAAAGATTTAAAAAGTTTTTTTTATCTCGCCGGCGTGTTTATTGGATGTTCTGAACTACTGTATAAGCAAAAAGAAATAACCCACAAAATAGAATGGGGTGGGAAGTGGAAGCATTTCAAAGACTACCCGCATTATCAGGTAAAGGAATAATGATCTTTCCTTCTATTTCATCTTCACAAAAAAAATTACCTGCTTTATGATCCCAGGATATTAAGTATCTGTCACCATCGGGGAAAATACATACCGCCATTGTTCTATCTGTCCCGTCGGGGAGATTGTCACCGTCGAATAATTGACCCGTCCAGGTATGTTCAAAGACGTACCCTAAAGATTCCATTTCTTTTATTCCGTCAAGGGCTAATCTAATTGAGTTTGGTTTTTCTTCTTTGAATAATGATAGTTGGCTCATTTCCTCATCGCTTTTTTAATTTTAAAACAGGTATTACAAAACCCATGAGAGAATCCAGGCCAGCACCAATAATAAGTCCATTTCCACCCGTACCATTTTTTGCAGGTTACGCATTTGCTAATTAGGATCATTTTCATTTCTTCCTTCAAATGTTTCATCCAAGTTAAAGCCTGAATCTTTTAGCATCTTTACCATTGTTTCAAAACTAAGATAAATCGAACAATAATAATTCTCTGCAAAGGCAACTTCAAACTTCTCACCCTTTGTCATTTTCTGTGCGTCCCTTTTTTCTTGAAAAGCGCAATTACCCAAACTTTCAACCGTATGGTTCTTGTGCTCGCCTGCCGTACATAAATCTTTATAGCCGGTATTGGGCCTAAAAAAACCACACGGTTTATCCGAGTGCTTACAATTTTTCATCTGTCTCCTTTTTTAAAATAATTCCATTTGGTTTTGTGCATCTAAAAGTCTTTGCCTGGATAGCTCTACATAGTTAGGTTCTTTTTCAACACAGATAAAACGGCGCTTTAACTGGTGGCAGGCGATTGCGGTTGTTCCGGAGCCGGAAAAGGGGTCTAGGATTAGATCGTTTCCATTTGAGAATTGATCTACTAAATA
>VAPA010492801.1_pt1 | contig 27333 bp, 18 predicted proteins | sample 3395041 | NCBI WGS metagenome assembly VAPA01 (sample SAMN08290432, study PRJNA428436) | hydrothermal vent metagenome | isolation source: Deep-sea hydrothermal vent chimney | place: Indian Ocean: Southwest Indian Ridge | depth 1973 m m
TATCTCTCTGCAGAGGATCCCGACAGCGGGATCTCGGGCGGTGTTCTGGTCTCAACCGACCTGATCTCCATGGCAACCGAAAGACTCCAGGTCTCACCGATACTTCTGGCCACAGATATCCGTCCGGCTCAGGGAGAGGGCAAGTTCACAAGGGGTGGAGAGCTGATCCTGCCGGCCCCCTTCAGGCAGTTCCAGTATGACCAGGATCTCTATTTCTATTTCGAAATCGATCACCTCGCCACGTCAGATATAGGCGATCACGTCTGGAAAGAGGCGTTCTTCATCATCCCCGATGATCCCGGACAGGGAATTGTAGCAGTAGCGCCGGAACAGGAACGGAACAGCCTTACTTCTTCTGCGAGCCGGCGGATGCAGATCGATCTCTCAAGCATGGGTGCATCTTACGAGGGACACGTCTTCGTAGTCGTAATGGTAACCGACATGGTCTCTGGCAATCAGGCGATCGGAGCAACCATCTTCAGTCTCAGCCGTCCCCCCGAGGACCAGGAGTAAATAGAGGAGTCCAATTGTGGATCTTTCAGCAATCCAGCAGGCTATCAGGGAAGCCGGTTTCGACGGCTGGCTGTTTTATGATTTCCACAACCGCGACGTAATCTCCTACAGGATCCTGGGAATGGATCTCGAGAAGAGCACCAGCCGGCGGTGGCTCTACTGGGTACCGGCTTCGGGTGATCCGGTCAGGCTTGTGCACGGTGTTGAACCGACCAGGCTCGATGAAGTGCCTGGCGAAAAGAGGGTTTACGTCACATGGAATCAGCTGCATGAGGCACTCGGTAACCTCTTTGGAGATGCCGGAAGAGTCGCCATGCAGTATTCACCCGATTGTGATATCCCATATATATCGGTAGCGGATGCCGGGATCGTGGAGCTTGTCAGGAAAGCCGGCGGCGTGGAGGTCGTCTCCTCTGCCGATCTTGTAAGCCGCTTCGAAGCAGTCTTCGGCGAGGAGGGCGAGACCAGCCACAGGCGGGCCATGGATACCGTCCACAGGGTCAGGAAGGAATCGTTCGCAAAGATCGGTGCCGCAGTCGCTGCAGGAAAGGAGTTGACCGAATACCGGGTTGCCATGTTCATACTCGACCGCTTCGAGCAGGAGGGACTCGACGCTGGAGGGCACATGCCGATTGTAGGTGTAAATGAGCACCCCGCCGATCCGCATTTCGAACCAACCTCAGAGAACACATTCACCTTCGGCATGGAACAGACCCTGCTGATAGACCTGTGGGCACGCGAAAAACCTCCGACATCCATTTTCGCCGATATCACATGGTGCGGATATATCGGGGAGAATCCTCCTGAAGAGTACCTGCGCATGTGGCAGATCGTCTGCGACGCAAGGGACGCAGGATGCGAACTGGCGATCGAGAGGTTCGAAAAAAATGATCCGGTTGAAGGCTGGGAGGTAGACGACGCCACCAGGAAGGTGATCAATGACGCCGGCTACGGTGATTACTTTATCCATCGAACGGGACACTCGATCGGATTCGAGGTGCACGGCAACGGGGCGAATATAGACAACTTCGAAACCCGTGACCGCCGCCGCATCCTGCCCGGAACGTGCTTCAGTATCGAACCGGGGATCTACCTCGAAGGGAAGATGGCTGTTAGAACCGAAGTCGACGTGCTCATCTCGCCGGATGGAAGGGCAGAAGTGACCGGTGAGATCCAGAAGGATCTGATCATGCTGCCCTAGTACACCGTTCCGCGATTACTTCTCTTACGATGCCTTCGGCTTGAATACAAATGCCTGCACGGTTAGCCCTATCACGCTGACGATACCAATACCGCCGAAGATCAGCCACATCAGCTGGGGTGCCCCCAGCGTCTCCCGCGCAAATGAAGAAACCGGACCTCCTATGACTCCCGAGAGGAAGCTCCCCAGAGCCACGGGCAGGAAAGCAAATCCCATGTACATTCCAACCTGGTCCTTCGGAGCCATATCACCCATGTACTTGTAGAAGTGCGCCGCATAGAACATCTCGCCGATAGCCCAGATCAGGATCCCTATAGCCGCTGCCCAGACCGCAGGATAGATGGCCATCGACATCACGCCGATCGAAGAGATGAGAAATCCGATCAGGATCGCCCTGATCGTTATCATGTTCCGCACCAGATAACCGACCAATACCTGGAGGCAGACGATCGCCGCAGCATCGAGTGAGATTATAAAGGCGGCCCCCTGTTCGGTTATTCCCAGGTCGTTGGTCAGGTATAGAGGGAATGCGCCAAAGAACTGGAAGAAGATGCTCCAGTAGAGGGTGACCCAGAGAAAGAGGAACATCATCTGTCCGTTTTTAATTACCGTGAAGAAATTACGGAGGAAAATGGAGAAGGTAATGCCCTCCTCATCCTCCCCCTTTTCCTCGGTCGGTTCCCTGAAGAGGAAAACGATGAGCAGGATCGCGATAACGATCGCCAGCGCACTTGCATAGAAAATCCGCTCCACACCCAGACCCAGTGTATTGGAAACAAAACCGGATACGTTCGGTCCCAGGAACCCTCCGACATTTACCAGCATGTAATAGATGGAGAACCCGACCGCAGCCTGAGCGCTCAGGCAGGTCTTCTGGACCGTCCCAGTGACAGCCGGCTTCACAATGGAGGCCCCGAACGCCACCAGCAGCAGGGCTCCTGCGATACTCCAGTAGGTCGTGAACTGACCCACCAGCAGATACCCCGCGCCCAGACAGATATATGCCAGCAGGAAGGCCTTCCTGTAGCCGAGCCAGTCGGCTATTACTCCCGAGAGAACCGGGAGACTGTAGACGACCAGTCCGAAGTTGCCATTCAGACCGATAGCCGCCGATTCACTGATCCCCCGCACGTCGTGCAGGTAGAGCACCAGCATTGCCGTCATGCCGTAGAAGGCCACCCGCTCGAAGAGTTCAGATACGTTGGCCGACCAGAAGGACCTGTTGAACTCTTTCATGGAGCGGAAGAAACCACCAATTCGATCTGGCAAGGGAAACCTCCATTCAGCTGCTCATGCAGTCTCTTTGTCGCGCATATGGTAGACACTGACGGGACTCAGTGCCATTTCATTATACGGTCCTCTTCATATAGAGTGCTGATAACCGGATATAATCAGGCATCAGCCGGTTTCAGGCAGGTACTACTTCGCTTCCAGAAGTTCGATCTCGAAAGTCAGTGTTGCATTCCCGGGGATTGCGGGCGGTCTCCCCTCCACACCATAGGCGAGATCTGGAGGACAGATGAGCTTGCGGATTTCACCCACCCTCATTCCTATAATCCCCTCATTCCATCCTCTAATGACCTGTCCCATTCCAATGTTTTCCACGGGGTATGCTCTTCCCGATCCGCCGCGGTCCTTCCTTGATGTCTGGACCAGAGTTCCATCCTCGAGCCAGAGTGTGTAATGGACCGTGACCGTGTGGCCTTTCACTGCCTTCTGTCCCCGGCCAGCCTTCATGACCTGTATGGTGAGTCCGGAATCTGTTGTGTAAGGTTCGCCCGGTTTGCTGGAACAGGCAGCGACAAGACCAGTCACTACCAGCACTGAAAGCAACATGAAAGGACGGTCCATGGCCATTGATCGTCTTTTTCCCATCATTTTGAGCGCTCCATCAAAATGAGATTTCCTTCCCGGTGAACCGTTCCGCGGTTACGCTTGTCGTAACCGTAATCATGGAGCGGTACACTTTGCGATCCAATAGCCTATCTGGAGTTTCTCGATCTTGCAAGTGACGTACGTCACGGATGAATAATTATATTTACCTGCTTACAATCGGAACAGATCGGTGATTTAATTATCGGATTGAGTCTTCTGTCTCTGTAAGGTAATCGGTATGGCCGGAATCAAGGATATAATAGTAGTCGGAGATCGGGTGCTGATCCGTCCCGAGGAGGAATCCGACCAGACAAGCCATGGTTTATATCTGCCCGCCGGAGTCCGATCGAAAGAGAAGGTTCAGGGCGGCACAATTATGAAAGTTGGTCCCGGTTATCCAGTACCAAATCCGGGATATTCCGACGATGAACCGTGGTCAACCGAAGATAAAGAGATGATCAAGTACGTGCCTCTTCAATCACAGCCCGGAGACTATGCCCTCTTCCTGCGTGAAAAGGCGATTGAGATCGAATACCATGGAGAGAAATTGCTCATAGTACCACAGTCCTCTCTTCTCGTTCTGATCCGGAAAGATCCCCTGGAGGAACTTCAGGGATAGGGAATCGTGATCGATCAATAACGTGAGGGTTCCGCCTTCTGAAGAGCCTCCTTCAGTTTCTCTCTCATGCGGTCCACATGCGAACCATCCCAGTAGATACGATCACACGAAGGGCAACCGGCGAATCTAGCGGCAAAGTCGAGAACTTTCACAGGCACCCTCCCGGCAATCTGATCCTGTTTAAGAGGATGGAGAGGTTCGTTGCATACGGTGCAACGGGTGAAGAGAGATCGCTGCCACGGCAGGTTGAAATGAGTGACAACCTGATGGAGTTGTTCCATCGGTCTGACGGAATCGATCAACAGGTAGTTGTCTATCCACCACTCGGTCGGCAGCGCACGGTCGCGGGTAAGAACGATCCGGTTTTCATCTATTGCATATCGAACCAGATCCTCATCCTCAATCCCCTCACGGCAGGCCGCGTCACTTCCGATTACACGCAGCCACCTGGCCAGCCGGTCGAGCATGACATCAACCATGAACTTCAACTGATCGGCAGTGGCAGGTGTATTGAGCGACAGTACCTTCAGCTCCCGGCCGACCCTGTTTCCGCAGGTACACTCGATAGTGCGACCGTACTGGAAAAGGGTTATGTCGTATTCACAACCACAGTCGGAGCAGAAAACCGACATTCAGGCTGTCCCTCCAGAACCAGAGAACAGGTTGACGGCCATTGGCACAGGCACGCAGGTCAGTGTACAATTCCACAATGGTTTTCATGAAACTCAAATGGAGATAGCGCTCATGCGTTCCCTGTCATTTCAGGACGTTACACAGCCATCAGGTCAGTCTCAAAGAAAATCGCTGAGGATTCTTATCGGATTATCGCTGCTGGCTTTTATCGTATCCCTGGCAATCGGATGTGCTGCAGGCACTCCCAGTATTGAGGATGAGATAATCAAGAGGAAATTCGATCTCCGACTTCGAATGGCCCTGGGTGGTTACGGTACGGGAGAGCCACTCGGGGATCATGTCCGAGTTAACATCCACATGAGACGTAGTGTGACAGATGAAGACAGGCAGGAACTGGGCCGGTTTGGTACTATTGGCTCTGTTATAGGACCAATCGTGACCTTGACTCTAAGGCCGGAACGACTGGTGCAGGTCGCAGCGCTCTCCCGGGTAAGATTTATCGAATTCGATGCAGGGAATGTCCCGATGCCGATTCCACCCTCTGAATCGGAGCCTGCGGGATAACCGCTGGCCTATGGCTTAATTCAGGACCCTCAATATGGATCGTCACGCATCGTCTGCAGGAGATACTCGATTTCAGCAACAGTAATCCGTCGCGCCGTTTTCTTCATCATTTCACCGAACCAGGCGATCTCCCAGTCAGCTGCAGGCGCACCGACGTTTTTACCCTCCTCGTTAAAGCTATCGACCACAATAGTTCCATCCGGTTCCAGAATGTAGAAAACCGGGATCCCCCCATAATCCCCTGCATAACGCTGTTTCAATTCCATTCCACCGATAGTGCGATCCTGATCGATCTTCAGGACGATGAGATCCTTACCGATTATTGGAGCGATGTCTTCGCGTGCAAGCCAGGCTTCCAGCCGGCTGCACCATCCTCACCACGGTGCCCCGAATGTGAGGAATAATCGCTTTTCCTCCTCCCCGACCTTTGCGAGCGCCTCCTTTAAAAGGTCCTCTGCGTTCAGGTATTCCGCCTGGTGGGCAGTGAGGAAGTCGAGCACTTTAACCGGGTCGTGTGCCCTGCCCTCTTCCAGTGATCCGGTCTCCTGGTTGACAACTACATTCCCATCGCCATCCAGGATAGTGATGAAGGGCACACCGTTGTTCTTGAAGTCGGCATCATATTTTTCCGCCAGCTCCACATTCTTGTCGAACCGCCCTACATCTACATAGACCACTTCGTATTCGTAAAGGATCTTCCTCCGGATTTCGCTATCCTCGTTGAAGAGCTGGTGCAGCAGCTTGCACCATCCGCACCAGTTTGCTCCCCACTGGATCAGAACCCGTGTGTTTTCCTTTTCAGCAACCGCCACTGCCGCAGCGATGTCGGCTGCCGCGTCGGCTGATTCATCATATACGGGAGGCTCTTCAGGTTCCTGTGCAGCCTCGGGTGCCACACCCTGTTCCCCGGCTGATGCCACCACCGGTGCGACGACCTCGACGGCTGCATCCTCGACTCTATTGCCGGCGCCGGCCGCGCAGGCAGAGATAACGGAAAGAGCAGCAGCGGTAATAAAAAGAGTGAGTGAATGGTGGGCGTATTTTTTCACTGGTCATCTCCTCATGTCACACTTTGATAAATATGCGCTTCCTGTAAAGCAGGCCGGCCACACCCAGCCATAATAGAACATTGGCAATGGCAAATGCCAGTGAACCGTTCATCGAACCGTGCCAGCCGGCGATGGTGACGCCCCGGAAGGCATCGAGTGATGTCAGGCTTCAGGTTCCTCAACAGCAGTTATCTTCTTCGCCGGCTTCGCAGACCCTTCGGCCGGCGGCTTCAGCATTTCGGCCAGTCCGCCCAGACCACCCAGCAGCGCGGAGGCTTCAATCGGCAGGAATATCTTGGTAGCCTGCCCGTCCGCCATATTGCTGAGGGCTTCCAGGTACTTGATCGTAATGAGGTCCTGGGTCGGATCACCTTCATGGATTGCCTTATATACCTGCAGAACGGCTTCAGCTTCTCCGGTTGCGACCGTTGTAAGTTTGTATCGATCGGCATCGGCCACTTTCCGGATGGCCTGAGCTCTGCCTTCCGCCTCCAGGATCGCTGCCTGTTTCTGACCTTCGGCGATCTTGATTGCCGCTTCCCTTTGACCGTCGGCTTCCAGAACCATTGCACGCCTGATACGTTCCGCCTTCATCTGACGGTGCATGGCCTCCATCACATCCGTAGGCGGTTCAATGCGCTGTATCTCGACCCGGACAACCCGAACTCCCCATCTGTCTGTGGCGTCATCGAGGATCATGCGCAGCTTGGTATTAATTACCTCGCGGGAGGTAAGGGATTCATCGAGTATCATTTCGCCAACTATGTTACGCAGGTTGGTCTGAGCCAGCTTGGTTGCCGCTGAATAGAAATCGGCCACGTTATAGAGAAGTTTTACAGGGTCGGTGGCTTCGTAATAGACAATGGCGTCCATCACCACGGCAACATTGTCCTTGGTGATCACTTCTTGCGGGGGGACATCCACCACCTGCTCGCGCATATCCACCTTACGGAGCTTTTCGATAAAGGGGACGATAATTATCAATCCGCTGCCCATGGTTCTCTGGTATTTACCCAGACGCTCTATGACCCCCTTCTGGTACGGCAGAACGATTCTCAACGCATTCGCCACGAATACGAACAGTACGAATGCGACGACACCCAATGCTATTACCGATTCCATATTGTTCCTCCTGCAGGGAGTACCTGCTGAAAGGACCCGGTTATTCCGTTGTACCGGATCTCCAAGGCTAGGATGACGATTCTGATGGAGAAGGGACAGCTCGAACCACCATTCTCGTTCCGTCCACCTTGACTATCTCGGTCCAGGAACCTTCCTGAATGGTATTGCCATCGATAGATTCTGCGAGCCATTCCTCTCGATCCACCCTTATCCTCCCGGTTGCTGCAGAAACATCTATGGTTTCAACCACATATGCCTTCATGCCCCCGTAGCGTTCTGCGCCGACACCAAATTTTGTCGGTCCTTTGTATACTCTCTTTGCGAACTTTCGGCTGCCCGCAAATGCAATTGCCGAGAGAACGATAAAGACGATCCACTGCCAGAACACGCTGCCGCCGAATATTGCGACCAGAAATGATCCGAACGATCCGACGGCGAAAACGATCAGGAAGAAACCGGCCGTCAGCATTTCTCCGATCAGCAGGATGGCAGTCATTATCAGCCAGGCCCAAGTCATCAAATCCATCTTAACTACCTTTCTTGCAGGTTTCGTTAATCGGAAATCATCACACTATTCCGATCTGCACCTACTTTCCAGGATTTTATGGTAATACGAATCGATCTGGACTTATTTCAATTATACACCCCGCCGTTGAGATACATCTTATCGTCCGCGAACAATATCTCACTACATCATCAGGGTAGCCTGACTTTGTATATCAGGGTCTTTTCCGGCCAGACCCTGATGCGTTCGTGTGTCTTGTTGTAACCGAATACAGGCTGTTCCATCAAGTAGTAGACACCCTCATGAAAGTATATCACCCGAACGGGGTAATTCACCGGAATGGAGCGCACTGTTCTGCCGCTGTCGGGATCTATGAAGAAGAGCGCTTCCCTGCTGCCTGCAACAAAGTGTTCCCCATTCCAGGTAAGTGCGGTCAGCCCCCTCTCTTCCGGTTCGATGTTCCTCAATATCTCACCGGTCCGTGGATCCACCTCGCTTATCCCGAAAGATGAGAGAATGTAGAGAGAGCTGCGGCGCCAGGTGATGGCGTGTGCTCCGAAGAATTTATTCTCGCTGTTCTCTTCTGTTACGATATCGCGGATTACACGGCCGTCACGCGGGTCAATGACGTGAGTAGGCTTGGCCGCAGTCCATCCGTACTCCATACCGTAGAGCACTTTTCCGTCCGTGCATATTCCCCGCACAGATGGGCCGACTTCATACTCGTCTTTTACCTCCATCGTATTCAAATCGAGACGAAAGAGAGTGCCGAACTGGGATACCCACAGGTCTTCATTCAGAATTGTGATCCCTGAGGGCACCTCTTCAGAAGGGGCATCAAGCGTCTCGACTCTTCCAGCGTCGATAAAGGAATTCGGCCTGGGTGCAGGTATGTCCCATTCCTCTCCATCGCTGTACAGGCGATACCTGCGGAGTGCTTCATCCAGTTCCTCTATAAATGGTGCAGGCTGTTTATATCCGCTGAATCGATAAACCTTCTCCTGATTCTTATTGATGACCATCAGAGAGGGATGGACCGAAACATTGAATCTCTCAGTGATTTCTGGGGTGGAATCCCTGAGAACAGTGACCCAGTGGAAATCTCTGCTTTTCGCCACGACCGCGGCGTCGGTGTAGGTGGAGTCTTCCAGCACCTCACACCAGCGTCACCCCACGAAAGTGAAATAGAGCATCACCGGCTTTCCATCACTGTCGGAAAGCGCGAGCGCTTCCTCGATACTTCCTTCCCATTTAATGCTTTCGGATCTTTTCGCACATGCACCGACCGTAAATGCCAGCACGGCTGCAGTCAGTAAAACGGATGATTTATACATGCTCTCTACTCCTGAATCGTGACAGAAACTGACAATCCAGAGATCCGGTCTGGTGGACCGGCTACATCGAGAACATATCACAGACTCTGTTGCATGTGCACTCGAGGAAATACAACTTTCAGCTGAAAATGCTTCACCCTTGCACTTCTCCTCCACATCCGTTACCAAAGAAATCTGAACGTGGTTGAATCAGGTTTTCCCACCCGTATTCAGTGGAGGTGCAGTAATGGAATTCGGTCAGGTCAACTATCTCGCTGTACTGGTCGCAGCAGTTGTGAGCTTCATGTTTGGTCCGCTCTGGTACGGACCGATGTTCGGCAAGCAGTGGCAGGAACTAACCGGCATCACAGAGGAGCAGGGCAAGGAGATGGGTATGAAGCCTCTGATTGTCACCTTTGCCGGCTTCCTCTTCCTTTCTTATGCCATAGCCCGTGTGATGAGTTTCGGTCCGATGGAAGGAATACAATGGGGAATCATGGTGGCACTGCTGGTCTGGATACTTGTTATGGCTCCCCTGATGCTGAGTCAGGTTCTCTATCAGAACCAATCGACAAAATTGTGGGCCATCGATGCAAGTTTCCGTCTGGTCACGACACTGATAATGGGCATCATCCTGGGACTCTGGTCATAGTGCCCTGTCACGTGACACTAGTTCCGGACCCGGGATTTCTACCCTGGGAGCCTGTCGGATAAACCGACGGGCTCCTGGTTAACAGGGGTTCATCATAAATGGCTCTAACGTCTGAAGAGATGGTATTGAAGCGACCCGATCTGGAAACGATCCGTCAGGCGCACCAGCGCATCAAACCATACATACACAGGACGCCTGTTCTCGGATCGGCCGCCGTAGACGACATATGCGGTTCCGAGGTTCTCTTTAAGTGTGAGAATCTGCAGAAAGTGGGGGCTTTCAAGGCCAGAGGCGCCTGCAATGCCGTATTCAGCCTGGATGAGGAAACTGCCTCAAGAGGCGTGGTTACACACTCCTCAGGCAATCACGCTGCAGCCCTGGCCTACGCCGCCTCACTCAGGGGAATCCCTGCACACATCGTTATGCCCTCCAATGCACCTGCTGTGAAAAAAGCCGCGGTTAAAGGCTATGGAGGGATCATCACCGAGTGCGAACCGACACTCGCCGATCGCGAAATCACAGCGGGAAGTGTCATTGAAGAAACAGGAGCCGAGCTGGTTCACCCCTTCGATGATTACAGGATCATAGCTGCCCAGGCCAGTGCAGCCATCGAGCTGGTCGAGGAGACCGGCGACCTAGACTTCATACTGGCACCTGTAGGCGGGGGCGGACTCATCTGCGGGACCGCCCTCGCCGTCCACTATCTCGATCTTCCCTCCCGTGTCATAGCCTGCGAGCCGGCAAACGCCGACGACGCATACCGTTCCTTCCATGAAGGACGCATTGTCCCTGTGGAGAATCCGACTACGATTGCAGATGGTCTGCGCACCCAGCTCAGTGACAAGACCTTCGATATCATCCATAACTTTGTGGATGACATCGTACTGATTTCAGAGGAGGAAATTGTGAAGGCAATGAGGATGGTCTGGCAGCGGATGAAGATCATCATTGAACCTTCCTCAGCAGTACCGGTGGCGGCGGTTCAGTTCGGCAAGATCGATGCCCGTGGAAAACGAGTCGGGATCATACTGAGCGGTGGAAACGTAGATCTCGGAAACCTCCCATTCTGAGAACAATGAACCAGACGAGTAACATAAGCATTAGTGATGTGACTATCCGCCCCATCTCCACATACGAAGAGGGTCAGAAATGCGTAGACCTTCAGAAGGAAACATGGGGAGAGGATTTTGCCGATACTGTTCCCCCATCACTCCTTATGATAGCTCAGAAGCTGGGTGGCGTCGCAGCGGGGGCATATGACAGCAGCGACCGGCTTGTAGGGTTTATAGTCGGCTTCAGCGGTATCAGGGATGGACGGCTGGTACACTGGTCCGACATGCTGGCAGTACGTCCCGAGATGTCTGGAAGAGGGATAGGCAGAAAGCTGAAGGAGTATCAGCGACAGCTCCTGCTGGATATTGGTATCGAAACCGTTTTCTGGACTTTCGATCCACTGGTGGCCAGAAACGCCCATTTCAATTTCAACCGATTGGGAGCACATCCATCCGAATATGTGATCGACATGTATGGAGCCGACACCGGAAGTATCCTGCATTCCGGCCTGGGAACCGACCGTTTCATCATGCAGTGGAACCTTAAAGATCCGATTGTCGAGATCGCATTACGAGGGGAACTTGAACCGGAGGAAAGCACTGAAACCGTGCATGCAGTCAACACCCGCATGACAGGCAACATCCCTCGGCCGATTGAAGGAGACCTGACCGACGCACTTGTGGTGCATATCGAGATTCCCGACGATATCCACGAAGTGAAATCGAATGCACGCGAGGTTGCCATGGCGTGGCGAACGTCAACTCGCCGGGCGTTCAGATGGTATATGGAGAACCACTACAAAGTAGTCGGCTTCAGGCTGAAAAAAGAATCCGGGCACGGTTTGTATACCCTCAGGAAAAACAAAAAGTAGATTAATTCATCGAAAAAAGTGTCTGGACAAACTTATCGATGTTTATATAGCATTATAAGTTGTCATAAAAGTTTAGTTGGCCAGCCATTGTCTCGTCCATAGTGGGGATAACGCATGAAACCAGTTTCCTCCCCTCTTTCGCCGCTTCCCGGCCTCCCGGCGGGGTTGCGAAGGCAGACCGGGTACGGGCTATTTTTTATAGCTCTGCCTCTCTGCCTGTTAATCTTCTGCGCAGCTTCGCCTGCATATGCACAGGACCCGGCACACGAGGGACCGTTGATGATCGGTGTGCTGGATCTGGAAGCAAACAATGTCGATGCCGGTGAAGCATCAGCCATAACCAACCGTCTTCGCCTCTCGTTGAGTCAAACAGGGGTCTTCAGCCTGATAGAGCGGGCTAATATGGATCAGCTCCTCCAAGAGGTCGGATTCCAGCTTTCCGGTGCATGCGATACCGACGAATGCATCGTCCAGGTTGGTAAGATCCTGGGTGCCAGGAAGATGGTCGCAGGCAGTGTATCCAGAGTAGGTACCATGTACACCCTGCAGATTCGCCTTATTGATATTGAGACTTCTGCCATTGATAACGAGGTAGTCCAGGATGTCTTCGGTGGTATCGAAGAGGTTCTCACGCAGGCTACGGTTTCAGTAGCAAGACAGCTTGCGGCTCTCGATCCTGCTGTTCAGGTCCAGCAACCCGGCCAGCAGATGACCGGCGGTGGCGGAATAGCTTCGATAAACGTCGAGTCCGATCCTGCAGGTGCCACGGTCACTATTGATGGTGATCCAAAGGGGACAACTCCTTTGCAGATAAATGTGACAGCCGGATCGCATGAAGTCGTTGTGGAAATGGACGGCTATGCTACCCAGACACGCACCATGGATGTTGCAGGCGGTACTACCAAGACCGAAAGTTTCACACTTCCGGAAATACCGAGCGGTTTCCTTAACATCACATCTACACCTGTTGGAGCAGAAATCCTGATAGATGATGTTTCCAGGGGTTCGACTCCAGTATCAAGATTACGAGTCTCAACCGGTCTGCACCGAATAGAAGTCAGAATGAACGGGTATGACTCCATATTCCAGGATATCGACATCACACGCGGAAGAAGACTGTCAATCACTGCACCTCTGGAACGCAGCGGCCAGGCCTCCATCATCCTGAACAGCAACTTCAATGGGGCCAGGATATTCGTTGATGGAGAGCTTTACAACGCAACCACCCCTGTCGACAACATCACGTTACGACCTGGACCACATACAATCGAAGTCAAGTCCAGGGGTTACAGTTCCTGGTCACAGACAGTCGATCTGGTTGACGGATCACGGGAGACATACACCGCAAATCTGAACCAGAAGTCGAGAGTTGGAGCCTTTTTCCTCGGTGCGATCTTCCCCGGAGGGGGTCATTTCTATTCGGCCAGGAGCGGCATGGGAACTTTCATGCTGCTGGCAACAGCCGGCGCCGGTGCATTTGCCTTAATGCAGAGCCAGGCTACGCTGGATGCCAAGGATCTCTATATAGAAAAACGTGAAGAGTACCTGAGAGCCAGTACCACATCCAGTGCTCAGCAGCTGCATAGCCAGATGCAGGAACTGCATGATGACTGGTCATCCTTACAGGGCTCTGCTTCGACAGCGGTGATGCTCGCTATCGCCGTGCATGCTTTCGGAGTCGTACATTCGGCGGTCTTCATGCCGCGTCTGAGACCGGTTGTTTCTTCGGGAGGTCCGACACTATCGCTGAACGCCGGCAGTAGAGCCGGAAGAGCATCCCTTACCCTAAGCATAAATTTCTGAGCCTATGAAGCCATCTACTAATGTAGTTTCGAGGCTGGGCCATTGGTCCGCCTTCATCGCATCATTCCTGCTGGTCACCGGATTGCTCGCGGCCTGCGAAGCAATTCAAGCACCCGAGGATATCATCTTCGACAATCCGGTCGACCCGGGTGGTGACGTGTTCGTTCCCCCGACAACAACGATTACCAGTGGTCCGGCGGACGGCTCAACCGTGAACACCGATCTGGTAACATTCACCTGGGATGGGAATGCAAACGCCACTCTTTTCCAGGTACGTATTACCGGCATAGGATGGCCGGGAACCTGGGGCCAATGGGGCCCTCAACGGTCATTTGCGCTGGGCAACCTCGACGAGATGGACTACACATTCGAGGTCCGCTCCGGATATCCGACCGATTCCGGTGATCCCGTATTCATAGATGACACACCGGAATCAGTTACTTTTACCGTGGATGCAATGCAGGGCCCTGCATTGAGGATGACTCCAACGCGTCAGCAACAGTCGATCAACGCCACTTTCCCGATCGATATTGTCGCCGAGGATGTGACGGACCTCACAATGACTCAGATCCGGATCGCGTTCGATTCCAACCTGCTTCAGTATGCCGATAACTACACGTTTGGATCATTCCTGACCAGCAATGGAGGTGACGTTCTACAGTTCACTCCATATGTAGATCAGGGCGCGGGAATAATGGAGTTCAATTTCGGAATAGCCGGTGCTTCTCCCCCCGGGGTGTCAGGTACCGGTGTAATCCTTACCGTTTACTTCCGGGCAATCAACAGCGGAACAGCAAACATCGGCTTCCGCTTTGCCGATACCTTTCTCAGGAACCACCTGAACAGCGGAATTCCAATCTCTACCTCGGACCTTCGCGGTGCCCTGGTAATCATCCCATAAGAGCTTGAGTGACTATGATATCAATAGATAACTCGCGTTCAGCCTGCCGTTCCAACTCATCGTCAGGCGCTGTGGCAGGCGTTCTCGTAATGGCACTGCTTCTGGGGAATCCGAGTGGCATCCGTGCCGATTCAACCGGACCTGCCCCTTCAGTACCATTCATCGCACCTGATATACAGGTTTACCAACCACAGGGAGTTCAGAGCGGAGATGTTACGATTTCGTACGTAATCTCCGATACAGAATTGGATGCGATCGGCCTTCTGGTCGAATACTCTACCGATGGCGGCACCACGTGGAATGCAGCAACAGTCACAGGGGATACGACCGGCATTCTTGTCGGAGCATATTCGGGTACAATAACCTGGAACTCAGGAATCGACCTGCCGAACCAGGACGCCAGCGATGTCGAAATCCGAATCACTCCCAGTGACGCCGGAACTGGGAACGGGACACCTGAAACTGTCACAATCGATATCGATAACACGGCACCAACGTCCATTTCTGCGTTTGGGAACAGTGGCAGCACGACACTCCAGTTCTGGTTCAACGAGCGCGTCTCAGAGTCCACAGCTGCAGATACGGCCAACATTTCTCTTTCGGGAGGCCTCCAGGACACTTCAATCGCCGTCGTCGAGGAATGGACACAGGAAGCAATTACGGTTCCTGCACTCAAGCGTTACGCTGGTGTCGGTGAACTGGACGGGAAACTCTACATCGTTGGCGGTAACGACACCAACACAGGTGCAAATCTCAGTACGATTCAGATATATGATCCGGCGTCAGATTCCTGGTCCGCAGCAGCAAACATGCCTACGGTACGCAGGAGTCCAATAGTCGCCGGAATCAATGGCAAGCTGTACGTTGCCGGCGGCTGGAACGGAACAGACGTAGCAGCCCTCGATATCTATGACCCATCAGCCAACACATGGACCTCTTCTGCGGCACCTGGTTTCGGTGATGTCTGGGATGTCCAGGGAGCAGTGCTGAATGGCAAGTGGTATATAAATGAAGACACCGGCACGATACACATCTATGATCCGACAACAAATGCATGGTCCACGACGACAGGGGGTGTCGCACGCCCCGGAGTCGCGGTAGCGGCAATCAATGGGAAATTCTATATCGCCGGCGGATCTTCTTACAGCAACCAGTTAACCGAATATGATCCTTCAACAGGCTTTAACACGGCCAAGGCGATCATGCCAACCGGACGCCATTCCACAATCTTCGGAGTTATCGACGGAAAATTCTACGTGGCAGGCGGTCCTACCGGCAGCATAGATAACATACTGGAGGTTTATGATCCGGTTACCGACACATGGCGGACTGCAACCACTGCACCCGGTGGCCACGGAAATGCATACGGTACGGTGGTCAATGGAAAACTCTATTTTGGCAGAGAGATAACAGGTTCGAGCGGATACACAGTAATAACCTTCGATGTTTTCGACTGGAACAAGCTGGAACTGACACTATCTGGTGGAGCACGCGTACCGCCTCCTCCGAACACAGTAACGATAACAGTCAACAATATCACTGACCGTGCAGGAAACGCTATCACCGGCTCTCTTCAGAACACATTCACACCATCCTCCGGCAACGTTCCGACTATTGCTCTCTACCACCCTGAGGGTCCTCAACGGGGCGATGTAACAATCGAGCATGTCATTACCGATGACGAGAACAACCCGGTATGGTTGCTGGCCGAATACCAGCTGCCCGGTCAGTCCACCTGGAACGCCGCTACCATAACAGGGGACACAACAGATATTCAGCAGGCCAATTACACGGCAAACCTGGTCTGGAAAACAGCTACCGATATTCCTAACGCTGAATATGACAATGTCGAGTTTCGCGTAAAGATACGTGACAACGGCACGAGCTGGGGAGGCTCGGATAGTGCCTTCATCGATATTGACAACACTCCGCCGGCCTGGGTGGAAGCCGAGGGGAACAGCGGCGATACGGAGTTTTATTTCTGGTTCGACGAAGCAGTGACCGAAGCCTCTGCTACCAATACATCGAATATCTCACTCAGCGGCGGAGGCCTCACCATTTCGAGCATAGATGTGGACGAGGACTGGACCGTACAGCCAATAAGCGTCCCTGCCGTAAAACGCGATCCGGGTGTGGGTGAACTCGATGGATTGCTCTATGTTGTCGGTGGTTATGGAAGCGGTTCTTATTCCAACACCGTACAGGTATATGATCCAGACAATGATACCTGGTCTACGACAGCGCCGATGCCTGTTATCGATGGCTTGAGCGGCCGATCTAATCCGGTGGTAATAGGACTAAATGGAAAATTATATGTAATCGGAGGTTACTATTCAGGCAACCGGAGCTGGACAACAATATATGATCCAGATAATGACTCATGGACAAGGCTGGCAGATGCTCCTTACACCTTGACCACGTACCAGGCTCAGGGAGGAGTCATCAAGGGCAAGATATACCTGAATGACGATAGCGGAAGAATCCTGGTCTACGATCCGAACACAGATACCTGGGAGAATAGAACAGGAGGATGGAGTTCTTCAGGAATCGCCGCAGCCATTATCAACGATAAACTCTACATGGCCGGGGGTACTGCAGGAACAGATGACGCCTGTTTCGTCTATGATCCGGTATCAGGTTTAGCTCCGCTGACCAACATGCCTAATCCACGATACAACGCAGTCGGAGCTGCTATTGCCGGCAAGTTCTACGTATTCGGCGGAAACAATAATAACGTCGAGCTTTCAACGGTTGATGTCTATGACCCGGGGAGCGATACATGGACCACAGTTACGGCAGGTCCAACAGTCAGTCAGGAACACAGAGGTGCTCTTGTAGATGGAGTATTCTACTTCGGAATAGAGTCGGGTGAGACCGCCTGGTTTGACACCTACGATCGCACTTCCTTCGTGGCGACTCTCGGGGCCAACCAGACAATGCCCGCACCGCCGGTCTCCTACACGCTTTCTGCATCCAACATTGTGGACCTGGTGGGCAATACAACCACGGCGACACTGGATACCTCTTTCACCTCATCCACGGGCGGAGCACCTACTATCGCCCTTTACCAGCCCACTGGAACCAGGACTGGTGATATCACCATCCCTCATGTCATAACAGACGCCGAAGACAATCCTGTCTGGCTCAAGGTCGAGTACTCGACCGACGGCGGCGCAACCTGGCAAGCCGCAACAGGAACAGGCGAGATAGACAGCATTACCACCGCAGGATACTCAGCAAACCTGGTTTGGAATACGGGAACCGATCTGAACAACCAGGAATTCAATGACGTCGAATTAAGGGTCAGTGCAAAAGATGGAGAGACCTGGAACGCCGAGGACACGATCCTGATCGATGTCGATAACAAGGCACCCTCCACGATCACTGCTGACGGGAACAGCGGTGATTCGAACCTCACCTTCTGGTTCAACGAAAATGTAGATGTAACTACTGCCACAAACACTTCAAACATAACTCTGTCCGGAGGACTTACGGTCTCGAACATCCAGGTCAACGATGAATGGTCTGATGGAGCGATAACCGTTCCCGATACCAGGTATCAGGTGGGTGCGGCCGAACTCGACGGGAAGCTGTACGTCGTGGGAGGCCACAACGATTCCGACGGAAATCAGAGGAGTTCTCTTGAAGTCTACGATCCGGATACTGATTCCTGGACAACAAAAGCATCCATGCCGACGGCCAGGAGAAATCCCATGGTCGTGGGTCTCAACGGAATGCTTTACGTCATGATCGGATGGAACAACCAGACAGGAAACCAGGACAATCTGATCGTATACGATCCGGATACTGATTCCTGGACAACAAAGTCAGCAACACCTTTCAGCGGTGAGAATAATAACGGCAGTGCCGCGGCCGTAAACGGCAAGATATACGTATTCTGGTGGGACATTGTTTATGTCTACGATCCTCCCACGGATACATGGACCAACTTCAGTACGGGACAGCTTGGAAGGGATCGTATCGAACTGGCCGTTATTGACAGTCTGGTATACGTAATAGGCGGCTACCGCTCCGGGGATTTAAGTGACCTCTGGAAGATCGACACCGTAACAAACCAGACCACAGTTCTTACATCCATGAACATTGCACGATACCAGACGGTTGCCGGAGTAATCGGGGGAAAGATCTACGTCACCGGAGGGTATGGCAACGGCTGGAGATACGAGATCGAGATATATGACCCTGCAACGGACAGCTGGAGCACAGGTCTATCTGCACGGGACGGCGGCCTTGGCACCGATTATAGCGGAGATGTAGTAGACGGGAAGATTTACTTCGGCCGGCAGGTAAGCGGAGGGAATTCGACCACCACGACTTACGATGTTTACTCACGGGATTCTTTCGAACTTACACTGGGTACCGGAGAAACGGTACCGGCACCACCAGATTCAGTCACCATCACCGCTTCCAGCATTACCGACTGGACGGGAAACACCGTCAGCGGCTCGATAAACAATTTCTTCGTTGCCTCTACCGGAACAGTACCCTCCATTGCCATTTACCAGCCCTCGGGCATGCAGGGCGGCGATGCCACAATCCGTTTCAAGATCGCAGATACAGAGAGCAACCCGGTATGGCTCCTGGCAGAATACCAACTGCCCGGGACATCGACATGGAATCCGGCCACAGTTACGGGAGACACCACGGCGATCCCATCGGGCCTGTACACCGGAACCCTGACCTGGAATTCCGGGACCGACCTGCCCGGTCAGGAAGTCTATTCTGTCGTATTCCGGTTAACTGTTCGTGACAATCCGGCAAGCTGGGGCGGGTCGGACACGGCCTGGATCGACGTGGACAACAAGCCTCCCCAGTATATCGAAGCCGACGGGATCAGTGGTGGATCCTCCCTCTGGTTCTGGTTCGACGAGCCTGTCACCGACTCCACGGCAACAACAACCGGCAATCTCACCGTAACCGGTTCAACGTATACGACTAACAGTATTGCTGTATCTGATGAATGGACACAGGGTGCGGCACTCCTGCCTTCGCAGAGAGTCGATGTGGCAACCGCAGTATTTGAAGGTGAACTCTACGTGATCGGAGGATGGGACAATCTTTCCTGGACGGCTGTGTCCACGCTGGAGAAGTACGATCCTGACACAGGAAACTGGACCACCCTGACTTCAATGCCGACAGCGCGGAAAAGTTCGGTCGCGGGAGTAATCAACGGTCAGATCTACGTTGTCGGCGGATACAATGACAGCTTCGGCGACCTGAACGTGCTGGAGGTTTATAACCCGGCAACAGATTCGTGGACTGCAAAGCAGATCGCACCCTTCAACGGCAGCACCGATAATCGGATCCAGGGTGAGGCCGTCAATGGTAAGCTTCATGTAAACTACAGCAGTGGTGAAATTTACATTTACGACCCGCATACAAACAGTTGGGAAATGGTCTCCAGTGCCGGTCTTCCGCATGAGGGAGTTTCAACTGCGGTATTCGATGAGAAGCTGTACATCGCCGGTGGCTGGTTGTGGCCGAACCACCGCGGCGATCTGCTGGTTTTCGATCCCGACACCAGGGTGACTACAGCTCTGACCGGCATGCCGACAGGCAGGCGGGACGCTGTTATCGGTGTCTTCGACGACAGGCTATATGTTGTCGGTGGAAATACGGATCCCGGTGAGACCAATGTAGTTGAGATCTACGATACGTCCACAGATACATGGACTACAGGTTTGCCTGCCCCCGATCCGGATTCCAGGTTCTTCGGCGAGGTCGCTGGTGGAAAACTGTATGCCGGGAGGCGGTCAAATGACGGCAATTCCTTCGTATTTGATTCCTATTCCCGCAGCGACTACGAATTGACTCTGGCAACCGCTGAAATCCTGCCCGCTCCTCCAAACACCATCAGAGTCTCGGCTTCCAATATCAGCGACTGGTACGGTAATACAATCGCTGCCGCGGTGGATTCGGCATTCACACCCGACACAGGACAGGCTCCTGCAATTGCCGTCTATCAACCGACAGGTACTCAGGGCGGAGATGCGACCGTCAATTATCTGGTCAAGGATACTGAGAGCAATCCGGTATGGCTGATGGCCGAATACCAGCTGGAGGGCACCGGTGTCTGGAATACGGCCACGGTCACGGGAGACACTTCCGGTATCACATCCGCCGGTTACGCAGGCAGTCTGGTCTGGAATACGGGAGCCGACCTGCCGAATCAGGAAGTCAGCAGGGTTTCATTCCGGGTTACTGTAAGGGATAACGGACTCTCATGGGGCGGGTCGGACACCGCCCTGCTCAATGTTGATAACCAGGCACCACAGTGGATTAAAGCCGACGGATCGAGCGGCGAACCCCGACTCTGGTTCTGGTTCGATGAACCGGTTACTGCGGCTTCGGCGACTGCAACCGGAAACCTGACCGTGACCGGTTCGGTTTACACATCTGCGAGTATCGCTCCGATTGAAGAGTGGGTTGCTGAAGATTTCAGAACTCCAGGTTATCGTCTATCAGCAGGAAGCGCCGTTCTGGATGGGAAATGGTATGTCGTTGGAGGATGGGACAACACTATCTGGGATGAAGTCGGAACACTGGAAGCATACGATCCATCCACCAAAACCTGGTCCACCCTTGCCGGAATGCCTACCCCAAGATCGGATATGGTCGTTGCGGCAATAAACGGCAAGCTCTATGTGGTGGGCGGATACAACGATGGACACAGGTCGGAAGTGGAGATTTACGATCCGGTAACCGATACATGGACGCAGAAACAGCCGGCACCCTTCACGGGTCATACGAGAGATGACATACATGGTTCGGCAATCAACGGCAAACTGTACATCTATGACACGTATGATGGAATCTACGTCTACGATCCTCAAACCGACAGCTGGCAGGTCTCAACAACCAACCTGCGGTATACGCAATTCTCCACATTTGCCTATAATGATCTGCTCTATATCATAGGAGGATGGGACAACAACCTCGGACAATACAGCGGCGACCTGTGGGTGTACGACCCGGTTTCCGGATCAATGACCCAGAAGACAAGCATGTCCGTGCCACGATCCCGTCCCGTCACCGGGATTATGGACGGCAGGATCTATATCGTGGGAGGACGCGACAACAATGATCGTCTGGATGTTGAGATTTACGATCCTGGTCTGGATACATGGACTACCGGGACGATGCTGCCCAATGGAGGGGATGAGAGTGTTGGAGCGGTAATTGACGGCAAACTCTATTACGGACACAGTCTAAATGACCAGACAAGCAACTATCTTTCGTTCCATACTCTCTCCAGCCAGACATTCGAGCTGACTCTGGGTACCGGTGAAAACCTGCCTGCTCCACCTAACGCAATCAGGGTCGCCGCTGCCGGCATCAGCGACTGGCTGGGCAACACCCTTACAGCCAGTATCGACACCTCATTTGTCCCCTCTTCAGGCCAGGCACCGGATATTACTATCTATACGCCGACCGGTACGCGAAGCGGTGATGTGTCGATTTATCACAAGGTAACGGACAACGAGAGCAACCCGGTCTGGATGCTGGCTGAATACCAGCTTCCAGGTGAAACAACCTGGAATGCTGCGAGCGTAACCGGAGACACTGCCGCGGTCTATTCCACCGGATACGACGCAGTATTGACCTGGAATTCCGGAACCGACCTGCCCGATCAGCAGATCAGGCGCATCAGGTTCCGTTTGACGGTAAGAGACAATGAAACCACATGGGGAGGTTCTGACACTGTCCTGATCAACGTCGATAACCAGGCACCACAGTCGATAACAGCAGAAGGTATCAGCGGCAGTTCGAGCTTCCGCTTCAAGTTCAACGAGGTTGTAACCGATGCTTCGGCTACGAATACCGCCAACTTCTCACTCTCCGCTGGTTTGACAGTGTCGAGTATTAACGTCATTGAGGAATGGACATCCGATGCTCTGATGCTGCCTTCCGCGAAGTCTGAATTCGGAGTCAGTAAACTCGACGGTCAGATTTACTTCGTTGGAGGATACAAAGACGGCAATGCGCTGAGCACTGTCGATGTCTACGATCCGGATTCAGACACCTGGACTACAGTGTCAGATATACCTTCACCAAGACAGGATCCAATATTAGTGGGACTCAATGGTCTGCTCTATGTTGTTGGAGGAGTCGACCAGTACGGTAACTACCAGGCGGGGATGTTTATATACGATCCGGATACCCTGAGCTGGACAAGTAAATCGGCGCCTTCATTTGGACGCGGCAACGATTTCGTGGGTGCAGCCATCCAGGGCATGATGTATGTGTATGATCCCTGGAACGGTATGAATGAATACGACCCCAAAACAGATACCTGGTCAAATTTCTCAATAGGAATCGACTACTACGGAATGGCGAGTGCCGTCATCGGCGGCAAGCTCTACATGGCAGGCGGCTGGACCGATAATGGCTGGTACTATCATGCGGGTCTGGAAGTATTCGATCCAGAGACCAGAACACTCGACCGTTCCAGGGCCAGCATGTTCACCGAGAGGCAGAATGCTGTGGGCGGGGCCGTCAACGGCAAGTTCTATGTCGTGGGTGGAAATAACTACAGCGGCGATCTGGATGTCGTGGAAATCTACGATCCTTCGACAAATACATGGACTACAGGAATTCCGGCACCGCATCAGAGTTCTCTTCAAAGAGGTATAAGGCAGGGTGGCAAATTCTACTTCCAGAGAGGCTGGTTTACAACCGGGTTCGGTGATCAGGCCGTGTTCGATGTCTATTCGCGGGACAATTTTGACCTGACTCTGGGTGCCGGCGAAACTCTGCCCTCTCCTCCGACCTCGGTTACCATTACGGCCAACAGTATTTCTGACCGGAGGGGCAATGTTTCAGCCACCGCCCTCGCAACATCTTTCGTTCCATCTTCTGGTGATCCGCCAACCATCAAGGTGATCTCGCCGACGGGGGTACAGAGTGGTGACGTGGCTGTCAACTACTCGATTGCGGACAACGAGGGCAACCCGGTCTGGATGAGGGCCGAGTACAGGCTGTGGAACCAGACATTGTGGAACGCCGCAACCGTCACGGGCGACACCTCCGGTATCGTATCGAGCGGTTATAACGGCACTATTACCTGGAATTCCGGCAGTGATCTGACCGACCTGAGAAGGCGCCGGGTGCGGTTCCGGCTTACCGTACGTGACAACCAGACCAGCTGGGGCGGATCGGACACTGTTCTGCTGGATATCGACAACAAGCCACCAGCGGCAGTCTATGCCAGGGGAGACGTCGGCAGCACGACCTTCGAATACTGGTTCAACGAGCCCGTAACTGAAGCCACAGCGACGAACACCGCCAACATCTCTCTTACAGGCGGATTGACCCCAGGGAGTTCAGTCGCGATCGAAGCATGGGCAACACAGCCTGTTAACGATCCAAACTTCAGAGAACAGGTCGGAATAGGTGTTCTTGACGGTAAGCTGTACGTAGTGGGCGGCTGGAGCGACCAGAGCAATAGCGAGGTGAATACGGTCGAGAGATATAATCCCAGAACCGGCATATGGGAAACCCTCACTCCCATGCCGAGTCCACGTCAGGATCCACAGGTAGCTGCACTCAACGGCCTGCTCTATGTCCTTGGCGGTGATGACTTGAACGGAACAGTATCCAGGATGGAAGTATACGATCCGGAGACCGACTCCTGGTCGAGTGCAGCATCTCCATATTTCGGTGTAAGTGGTGGGCAGATCGCAATGGAAGCACTGGGCGGCATGCTGTACGTCAACGGCGATAACGACCAGATGTATTACTACGATCCTGATACAAATACGTGGGGTGAATTCACCGGCGGGATGCCACATTCATGGGTAACAACAACCGTAATCGACGGGAAGATGTACATCGCCGGCGGATGGAATAATATATACGGGTATTACAGCAATGAACTTACCGTTTTCGATCCGGTTTCAAGGGTCACGACATATCTGCAGGGCATGAACATGGTAAGACAGGACGCTGTCGGCGGGACCATTGATGGCAAGTTCTTCGTAGCCGGCGGATGGGATGGCGGCAGCAGCCTTAACAGCATCGAATACTACGATCCTGCGTTGAATACCTGGACCTCAAGCTCCACCATTGTACCGAGAGACTGGTGGTCGAGCCCATTAGGTACCGCTATCGGCGGACGTCTCTATTTCGGCGGCCCCGAGTGGAGCGATAGTGCCCAGAGCGACTTCATGTCATTCGATGTTTACCTGCGCGACGGGTTCGAGATGACTCTGGGAGGCGGACAGGTCCTGCCATTCGAGAGGATCACCGTTTCGGCAACCGGCATCGAAGACTGGAACGGGAACATCTCGGGTTCGATTTCAGGAGAATTCGTACCCGATGACGGCAACGCAAACCCGACCATTGTTATCAATAACATAACCGGTGAGGTTTCGGGTGACGTATCGATCGGTTACACGGTTTCAGATTTTGAGGGTGATCCCTTCACCCTGGCACCTGAATATTCAATCGATGGCAGAAACACGTGGAACAGTGCAACCGTCAGCGCGGCAGGAGGCGCGACTCCACCGGCTGATCAGAGCGGCAGCCAGCGAGTGGATACTGCCGGCGGACTGACGTGGCACTCGAAAACCGATCTGCCCAACTTCGAGCTGGTGGATATCTGGTTCCGCATCACCGTCACCGATAATACCGTCGAGTTCGGTAACCTGGATCAGATCACCTTCCATCTGGACAACAACGAAGTGCCGACGGCATCGATTACCAGCGTCGCTTACACGAGAACCGATACGACAGGAACCTTCAATTACCAGTTGAGTGACGCCGAATCCGATACGCTCAGCCTGCTGGCAGAATTCAGCACGGATGGCGGCAATATCTGGTCATCGGCAACAACTTCGAGCACAATTGCAAATATCGACACATCGCTGTACACAGGATCGATCGTCTGGAATCTCGAGACCGATCTGCCGCAGGCGGTAATGGAGGTTCTTTTCCGCATCACACCCAGCGACCGTGATGCTGGTATTTCCGACCAGAAGAACGTCCAGCTCAATGCGGTTGGTGTTCCGTCGGTAACGATCGACTCCACCTACACCGACGAGCAGAATGGTGACGTGCTGATTCCATTCACCATCGTCGACGACGAAGGCGACGTGGTCAGCCTGACCGCCGAGTATCTCGACATCGGCGGCCTCTGGCAGACGGCTACTGTAACCGGAACAATCATATCACTGGGTCCTGGTAGTTATGTCGGTACATTGACCTGGAATTCACTGTCAGATCTGGACGGTCAGGACATGGCCAACGCCGGGTTCAAGCTGACACCGGCCGATGCCAATTCCGGTTTCGATGACGAAGCTTACTTCCACCTCGACAACAATGACATACCCGCTGTTTCGATCGGCACTCCCAGCGGATACCAGTACAGGGACGTTACCTTCAACTACAACATCTCCGACACCGAGGGTGATGCCATAGGCCTGATGGCTCTCTACTCCACCGACGGCGGCACGAACTGGGCCGGCATGGATGTTACCGGAAGTGACACAACAGCGATCGGCTCAGCCAACTACTCGGGTCAGCTCACCTGGCACTGCTTCGACGACATGGGCTACGGCGAGTGGACCAGCGTCATGGTCAAACTTCTGCCCCACGACCTGGATGCAGGCACAGAGGGCTCGACCACGACGTTCACGATCGAGAACTACGTGGGTGACTACAGCGCGGACGGTGCTGTCAGCAGCGCCGACTTCGCAACACTGGTCTATGCCTACAACTCCCAGGACCTCTATCACGACATAGGTCCTGCCACGGGTACGGTACCGCTTCTTATGCCGGTCTTCGACAACGTCATCGACTTCGAAGACCTGGCTGTCTTCATCCAGATGTGGAACTGGTCGCTGGGTATTGCGGCACAGCAGGCAGAGGAAGGTCCCAGGTCTCTGGTCAAGCCCACTGCTTCGGAGCGCCAGAACCGGAACCACTCTGTACTTCTGCAGGAGAAGCTCTCAGACGATCCGTGGGCAGCAGATAACGGTGTGATGGATCTGGAGCTGAAGGCCAGCCAGGTCTCGGGCGTGATGGTCACAAGCCTGGAGCTCACTTACGATCCCGAACACCTGAAGTTCCTCAGTATGGAACCGGGTACATTCATGGGCAGACCCTCAGGGTCGAAGCAGAGCCTTATCCACCTGCAGAACGTGGATGAGGAGAAGGGCCGCCTGAGTCTGCTGCTGGGCCGGATAGATGCAGTAGACCCGGACGTCAGCGGCAGCGGCCTGCTGGCCGGCCTGCACTTTGCCAAGCTCTCGAAGGAGAACTCTATCATCACCGTAGCCTACGAGATGTGGGACCGTGACGCAGAGCTTCTGGTGCAGGACTCCTACAAGGCGGAGGTACACGCACTGAGGATCCCGGGCGAGTTCGCGCTGCTGCAGAACTACCCCAACCCCTTCAACGGCGAGACGGTCATCCGCTTCCAGCTGCCGCAGGCGGCCCGGGTGCAGATGTACGTGTTCAACATCAGGGGTCAGAGGGTGGCAAAGCTTATCGATGAGCAGATGGATCCGGGCTACCACAAGATCACCTGGGACGGCCGCAACGACGACAACCGGAAGGTGGCCTCGGGCATCTACATCTACCTGATCCAGGCCAACCGCAACCGGGCCTCGCAGAAACTGACGATCATCAAGTAGGCA
>VAPA010984574.1_pt1 | contig 27269 bp, 21 predicted proteins | sample 3395041 | NCBI WGS metagenome assembly VAPA01 (sample SAMN08290432, study PRJNA428436) | hydrothermal vent metagenome | isolation source: Deep-sea hydrothermal vent chimney | place: Indian Ocean: Southwest Indian Ridge | depth 1973 m m
GGTGATAACAGACATATGTCAGATAAAAAAATCGCATTTATAGGCACGGGTAACATGAGCTACGCCATTATTGGCGGCATGGTAAAGAACGGTTTTGCAGCTAAAAACATCATTGCAACCAATCGCAACCAAGAAAAATTAGCGAAGGTTGCTGCTGATTTCGGGGTGCAAACAACCGCGGACAACAACGCGGCACTTCGCGATGCAGATGTGATTGTATTGTCTGTTAAACCACAAATGATGGGGGATTTATGCCAATCATTCCAAGATTCAGGCATAGATTTCAGCGATAAACTATTTATTTCTGTGGCCGCTGGTTTAACCGTACAACGTCTACGTGAAATGCTAGGTCAAGACGTTAAAATGGTCCGTTGTATGCCTAACACACCATCATTACTTGGTCGTGGTGTGTCTGGTCTATATGGCGCTGGCGAAACTGCCCAAGAGCATGAATTTGTACAACAGGTTTTTGAATGTACAGGTATTGTTGTGTGGGTAGAAAACGAGTCACAAATCAACGATATCATTGCGGTAACAGGTTCATCTCCAGCTTACTTCTTCTTATTTATGGAAGCGATTGAAGAAAAAGCCAAAGCACTTGGTTTTAGCGATGACGATGCACGCCGTTTAGTACAACAAACCGCGCTAGGCGCAGCCGAAATGGCGCTTTCGCAACCAGACATTAGTATTTCTCAGCTACGTGCCAATGTTACATCAAAAGGCGGAACAACCCATGCAGCTGTTGAGCACCTAAAAGGCCAAGGTCTTGTAGGTACTGTTGCAGATGCAATGGATGCCTGTATTGCTCGTGCAGAAGAAATGGAAAAAGAACTTTAAGCTTACTTTTTTGAAGGTAAAACTATGCAAGCCATGCAATTTTTAGTTGAGATTATTTTTGATCTCTTTTTAATGGTGGTCCTTTTACGCTTTTGGTTACAAGCGGCAAAAGCTGACTTTTATAATCCTATGAGCCAGTTTGTGGTAAAAGCCACTTCATTTGCTGTTAACCCATTACGTAAAATCATCCCTGGGTTTGGTGGCTTTGACATGGCTTCTTTACTACTTGCTTATTTAGTGGCAGTAGCAAAAATAAGTGTCATTATGTTGATGTTTTATGGCGGATGGTCAGCAGCACCTGTCTTTGTTTCGGCATTTATGACGGTGATAAAAGAAGGCTTAAACCTGTTATTTTGGGTTTTAATTATCCGTGCATTACTAAGCTGGGTAAGTCAGGGCTATAATCCTATTGAAGCTGTTTTCCATCAACTAACCGAACCTATGTTGCGTCCGATTCGTAAAGTTATTCCACCATTAGGGGGCTTAGACTTATCGATTCTGGTACTCATCATTGGTTTGCAGTTTTTACAAATCCTGTTAATGGATTTTATAAGCTAACGCCATTTGTGAATTAAGAGGCCGCTAGGCCTCTTTTGTTAAGTGAGATATTCCATGAAGCAAATTATTCTTTTTACCTTCCTCTGCCTAAGTTTATTTTTAAACTTTGCTAAGGCGGATGAACAAACAGGCGCTCAATTTAAACAGCTTGGCCCTTGGGAGGTTCACTATATTGCCTTTCCATCCACCTTTATTCAGCCTAATATCGCCAAAAATTACGATTTAGACCGTAGCCCGAGCAAAGGGGTTATCAATATTTCGGTATTAAAAAACAGCGACAAAACAGCACAAACAGCGACCTTAACAGGCACCGCACGCAATTTACTTGGTAATAGTAAACAGCTTGAGTTTAAAGAAGTTATTGAAGGCGATGCGATTTATTACTTAGCGCAAATCGACTACAGCAACGAAGAGATTTACCGTTTTAACATCGAAATCAATAAAAACGGCCAAATACAAACACTGAAGTTTCAGCAAAAATTTTACGTAGACTAACTCTCATATGAACAACACCTTGGTTTTAGCCACGGGTAACCCTGGCAAAGTAAAAGAGCTGGCAAGCATGCTCAGCCCGCTTAATATTAACGTGGTTCCACAAAGCGATTTTCAAGTTCCAGACGTGCCAGAAACAGGCACCACATTTGTTGAAAATGCCATCATTAAAGCGCGTCATGCGGCGAAAATCACGGGTATGCCAGCCATTGCCGATGACTCGGGGCTTGAAGTAGATGGCCTAAATGGTGCACCTGGCGTTTACTCAGCACGTTTTGCCAAAGAAGGTGCTAGCGATCAAGATAATATCGACAAACTATTAAAAGAACTTGCTGATAACCCTATACGTAGCGCACGCTTTTGGTGTGTATTGGTACTGATGCGCCATGCAGATGACCCAACGCCACTTATTTGTAGTGCAAGCTGGGAAGGCGAAATCACCCAAAGCCAAGACGGTCAAGGTGGTTTTGGTTATGATCCGGTGTTTTATGTGCCTTCTGAGCAGTGCACCAGCGCACAACTAACTAAAGAGCAAAAGAATGCACTGAGTCACCGTGGTCAAGCTCTTAAACAACTCCTTGCGCAATTGCAGCAAAAAGGCGGCCTGTGAATTTACCGCCTTTAAGTTTATATGTGCACGTACCTTGGTGCGTGCAAAAGTGCCCTTACTGTGATTTTAATAGTCATGGCCAAAAAGGCACGATCCCCGAAAAAGAGTATGTTCAGCACCTAATTGATGATCTCAAAGCCGATCTGCATTTAGTGCAAGGGCGTAAAATCCACAGCATTTTTATTGGCGGCGGCACCCCGAGCTTATTAACGGGTGATGCTTACACTCGCCTACTTAGCGAAGTCGACAGATTAATTGGCCTAAGCGATGACTGTGAAATCACGCTTGAAGCAAACCCTGGCACTGTCGAAACAGGCCGTTTTAAAGAGTATGTTGGTGCTGGCATCAATCGTATTTCGATTGGCGTGCAAAGCATGCAAAACGATAAGCTAAAAGCGCTTGGCCGCATTCATGGTGCAGATGAAGCAAACTATGCGGCTGAACAGGCTCACCAAGCAGGATTAAACAGTTTCAACCTAGATTTAATGCATGGGCTTCCAGGGCAATCTCTTGAGGATGCACTGAACGACCTTAAAAAAATTATTGCATTAAATCCGCCACATATTTCTTGGTACCAATTAACCATAGAACCCAATACACAATTTGCCTCGAAACCACCGACGTTACCCCAAGACGATATATTGTGGGATATCCAAGAGCAAGGGCAAGCATTGCTAGCCGAAGCAGGTTATGAGCAATACGAAATTTCAGGCTATGCAAAACCTGGCTACCAATGTCAGCATAACTTAAATTATTGGCGATTTGGCGATTATCTCGGTATTGGCTGTGGCGCCCATGGTAAAGTCACCGACATAAAAACTGGGGTTATCACTCGCACTGAAAAAGTCAAGCATCCTCGCGGATACATGGACTTAGCAAAGCCTTATTTATATAAGCAATGGCGCGTAGAGGAAGATGATTTAGCGTTTGAATTTTTTATGAACCGCTTTCGCCTTGTCGAGTCATGCCCTAAAGAAGACTTATCGTCACTGACAGGTTTATCGCAGCAAAGTCTGCAGCGAGCCTTAAATACAGCCATCGCAAAAGGGCTACTAATAGATAACACAGAAACTTGGCAGGTGAGCCAAAAAGGCCATCGTTATTTAAATGACCTGCTAGAATTATTCGTTTAACAACAAAAATTAAATTTCTAACAACGACAAAGGAACTAAAATGCGTAAACTAACCTTCATCGCAGCTGCGGTCAGTGTTGCATTACTTGGCGGTTGCCAACAAATGCAAGAGCAACCGACATCAGCGCCAAGTGTACAAAGCCAGCCTGTACAAAGTGAAATAGATAAAGCCAATGCGTTTTTCGAAGACACTTTTAATCGCGATATAATGAACAGCCCTGTATCTCAAACCTATATGGGTATTAAAAAAGATTACGGCAAATGGGATGATGGTAGCGAAGAGCGTGCTTTAGCTGACTTTGAACAAAAAAAAGCAGACCTAGTCGCACTGAATGCAATTAACCGCGACTTACTTGATGACGCCACAAAAGTTAGTTACGACTTAAAAAAACAAGATCTTGAAAATGACATAGCTGATTTCAAATGGCGTTATTACAACTACCCTGTAAACCAAATGTTTGGCGTTCACTCAATGATCCCTGCTTTTCTAATCAACCAACATCAAATTACTGATGTCTCTGATGCGAAAGCATATATCTCGCGTTTAAACGGTGTCACAACGGTTATCGATCAACTAATCAAAGACCTTGAAGTACGTGCAGACAAGGGCATTATTGCACCTAAGTTTGTGTTCCCACATGTTGTTGATTCAAGTAAAAACATTTTACATGGCGCACCATTTGATTCTGGTGATGACTCAACACTTCTTGCTGACTTTAAACGTAAAGTTGCAACACTGGATATTGCCGACAGTGAGAAATCAGCGCTAATCAGCGATGCTGAAAAAGCCCTAAAAGCAGCTGTGAAGCCTTCTTACACTAAGTTAATCAACTTCTTAGCTCAGCTAGAAAAACGTGCCGATGAGCGTGATGGTGCATGGAAGTTTCCTGATGGTGAAACCTTCTATAACAACGCATTAGCACGTACAACAACCACTGAGCTAACAGCAAAAGAAATTCACTCTATTGGCTTAGCTGAGGTTGCACGTATTCATGATGAAATGCGCGCTATCAAAGATAAAGTAGGCTTTGAAGGCGACCTTCAAGCATTCATGCAATTCATGAAAACAGATAAGCAGTTCTACTACCCAAATACAGCAGAAGGTAAACAACGTTACCTTGACGAAGCAACAGCACTTATCGATAACATGAAGACACGCTTAGATGAGTTATTCATTGTTAAACCTAAAGCAGGTCTGAAAGTGAAAGCTGTTGAAGCATTCCGTGAAAAAGCAGCGGGTAAAGCCTTCTACCAACAACCTGCACCAGACGGCTCACGCCCAGGTATTTACTACGCAAACCTGTACGATATGGAAGCGATGCCAACATACCAAATGGAAGCACTTGCTTATCATGAAGGTATTCCAGGTCACCACATGCAGATTGCCATTGCACAAGAGCTTGACGGTGTACCTAAGTTCCGCAAGTTTGGTGGCTACACGGCCTACATTGAAGGCTGGGGTTTGTACTCTGAGCTAGTACCAAAAGAAATGGGCTTATACGAAGACCCATACTCTGATTTTGGACGCCTTTCTATGGAGCTATGGCGAGCTTGTCGCTTAGTTGTAGATACGGGTATCCATGCAATGAAGTGGACACGTCAAGAAGGCATCGATTATTACGTTAATAATACGCCAAATGCGACCTCTGATGCCGTTAAAATGGTTGAGCGTCACATCGTAATGCCTTCTCAAGCAACCGCTTACAAAGTGGGTATGCTAAAGATTTTAGAGTTGCGTGAAGCAGCAAAAGAAAAACTTGGTGAAAAGTTCGATATTCGTGAATTCCATGATGTTGTACTTAAAAATGGTGCTGTACCACTTAACGTTCTAGAGCAATTTGTTGATCAGTGGGTTGCTAAAAAACAAGCCGCTTAATAGCATAATTGATTAAAAGGCCGCTTTGCGGCCTTTTTTATTACTGATAAACACGCTATAAATAGCTATACCTCCCCCAATGAATAATAATTGAGAGACTTCATGCTAAGCGCTATTGAACAACTTAACAGCCGACTCCAACATCATCAGTTAAAAGAATTACTCACTGATTACCAAGGTTTGTCGAGCGTATTGCAAGCAGCGCAGTTACAACACCTATATCAATTAGCAAATAGCAGCGAAGTAAAATACCTATTTTTACAAAATGTCGCTGCACATTTGCTCGAAGCAAGCCCACTTCCTAACGAAGCTGTCGGCTTTATTGATGATATCGACAAACTCAGTTTTTTCACGCCAGGGCTCAAATTTCAAAACGCTTTTAATATTACAGATCAACAGGGTAACAACCTATTACATCACCTGTTTAGCCATTGCCAAGCAAATAAACTCCCCTTTAATTACTTACGCTCTCTGATGTTATTTGAAAGCAATGAAAGCTTAGCTGTCGCACTAAAAGCGCAAAACCAACAAGGGTTAACCCCGATAGGATGTTACATTGCTTGTAATAACAACACACAGATGCCAGCAAAACATGAGTTTTCTGCTTTACTGGCAATGATGGAAGTAGATCAAACACATCATAAAAGTGCAAGTCATGCTTTACTCACCGCTTTAAAGCGCTTTTATGGTGTTAATAAACCAAGCTTAACAGAGTCTAAGATACTCCTGTGTGCAGCCTACTTACAAACTCCAACTAATATGATTGTCGCTACACTACGCTAGGTTAATTAGTCAGATAAGTAATATTCAACGCTAGTAACGACTCGCACCTTTTTAAGCTGTGGTGTATTAGAATCTCTATCTGAAATCGAAAACTGACCTTGGCGAGCCGTTTTGATTTTACCAAGTTTAGACTGTGAGTCTTTAGCAAATTTCATCGCCACTTCACGGGCTTTTTCTGTCGCTCGCTGAACCATGGCAGGCTTTATCTCATTAAGCCCATTAAATAAGTATTGAATGCGTGTTTCGTAATTGTCTTGCACTATAGCAATTCCTTGCTTTGCCAACTGATTAACTTGACCAAGTGCGTGTTGAACTTTTTCAATATCATTAGAATAGACGATAACATTGGAACGAGCGATATAACGAAATTGCTGATTTTCTCCACCATATTCGCGTGCTTGCTTGTCAATTATTGACTGGCTGCCCGTGCTAATTTCTTCATCGCTAAAGCCATTTAACTTCAAAAACGCAACGACCGCATCGTTTTTATTTTCAACACGCCCGACTAACTTTTCAAGGTTATTATCGGCATCAGAAAACTGTAAAGGCCAAATAACGGTGTCTGCGGCAACTTCCATTTCAGCCAAGCCTTTAACTTGTACAGTACGCTCCATGGCTTTTACATCAAGCGCAGCACTTTTTAAAATAAAGCCCAGCCCCAATAAACCAATCGTTAATGCAATCGCGGCAATTATGACATTAAACGGCTGCGCTTTATTCATGCTTATCTCCTTGATGTAGGTCACTGTTTTTGACTCGAAAAGTCGCAGTAAACAGGTTATCTTATATAAAAGGGTTATCTTATGTATATAAACTTAACAGACCCTGAAATGTTTACAACTAAGCGCAAGCGAAGGAAATAGCATGAGCGTTAAACGTATTAGCCAATTTTTTAATCCATCTTCAGTCGCTGTCATTGGCGCGTCAAACTCACCTAATCGTGCTGGTTTTGTGGTTATGCGTAATTTGCTACAGGGCGGATTCAAAGGCCCAATTATGCCGGTAAGTTTAAATCACAGCGCAGTGCATGGTGTGCTCGCTTACCCGAGTATCGCCAGCTTACCCAAAGTGCCAGACCTTGCCGTTATTTGTACTAATAAAAACACCTTAATAGACATAATCAAAGAATTAGGTGAGCTTGGCTGTAAACATGCTGTCATCATCGCAGCTGGCCTCAACCCTGACCAAAAGCAGCATTTAAAAGACGCTGCACAGGCAGCAAATGTGTCGTTACTTGGGCCTAACTGTTTGGGGTTGTTAATTCCTCACATTGGCTTAAATGCGAGCTTTTCGCACACGGTTGCAAGTCCTGGAAAACTTGCCTTTGTTTCTCAATCAGCCGCAGTTTGCTCCACAATTCTTGATTGGGCTAAAAATAAAGAAATTGGCTTCTCGTATTTTGTCTCTGTAGGTGACTGCATTGATATCAATTTTGATGAGCTACTCGACTTTTTAGGTCGAGATGCCAAAACCAAAGCTATTCTTTTATACATTGATAACATTGAAGATATCCGCAGCTTTATTTCCGCAGCACGGGCAGCCGCATTCAGCAAACCTGTCATTGCGATTAAAACCGGAAAAACCAGTGCAGGGGCACTTGCTGCCGAGATTCACACTGGGGGTAAACAAAGCTCAGATGCAGTGTACGACGCACTTTTTCAACGCGCAGGTATGCTAAGGGTAAATGACCTTAGAGAGCTATTTGCTGCAACACAAACTCTAGCAATGCACCCTAAACTTCTAAAAGTTGAACAGCTCACTATTTTAACAAACGGGGGGGGCCCTGGGGTCATGGCTGTGGACACGTTATTGCAAAGCTCTGGTAAACTCGCGGAGCTAAGTGATGAAACACGCTCAGCACTAAATAGAGTGATCCCACAATCAGAGATGACCTCAAACCCAGTGGATATTTTTGGTGACTCTGCTCCGAGGCGTTATCAACAAGCACTCGAAATCTTACTGCAAGCAAAAGAGGTTAAAAACTTACTCATTATTCACACTCCGTCCGCGCTTGCACCGAGTGAGGATTACGCAGAGATCATTGTCGAAACCTTACAAAAAATCCCAAAAATGGCACGCCCTTATGTCATGACTAACTTTATGGGTGAAGACGCCGCGTATGCAGCACGCAAAGTCTGTGCTAACAATGCGATTCCAACATACCGCACCCCTGAAGGGGCGGTTGGTGCGTTTATGCACTTGGTCAGTTATCGCCGAAATCAAAAGCACTTAACACAAACGCCTGAATCAAATACCGATGATGCAAAAATAAATAAAGAAGCTGCGCGCGCTGTAGTCAATGAGTTTTTAGCGGAAGAACAAAGCTATTTATCAACCCACGAAGCAAGTCAAATTCTCACTCACTATGGCATTGACTGTATTCAAACTGAGGTTGCTTACACGCCAACGGAAGCAAAAGAGCAAGCTATCGAACTTGGCTTTCCTGTGGCATTAAAGTTAATTAGCCCGAGCATTCCATCAAAATCAGAAGTAGGCGGTGTGGTACTTAACCTAAATGATGCGCAAGAAGTCGAACAAACTGCCTTTGCGATGCTACTTCGTATCAAAAACACCTACCCTGATGCTCATATTGAAGGGTTTTCGCTACAAAAAATGGCACCGCGGGCTGGCGCCAATGAACTGCGCATTGCAATTAAAACAGAACCCAACTTTGGCCCCGTTATTTTGCTGGGTGAAGCAGGCACTGGGCTTGAGTTTGGGCAAGCTGCTGTAGCGCTCCCTCCTTTGAATATGAATCTGGCAAAATACTTAATTGCTGCGGCCCACGATAAAGGCGTACTAAAAGATAGAGTACTCCCTGAAAAAGTCGATAAATACCGTTTATGCGCTCTACTAACACGAATTTCTCAGTTAGTAATCGACCAGCCTGATATAACCAGTGTTGAGCTTAACCCTATTTTAGCTAGTAATGGTCAGTTTTTAGTGCTTGATGCCACCATAGGACTCAGTCGTTATAAAGCCAAGGCAAACCGTAAACGTCTATGTATTCGCCCTTACCCTATTGAATTGGTAAAAGATGTAACGCTTAAAAACAATACCCAAGCGCAATTGCGGCCAATAAAGCCAGAAGATGAACAAGCACATTTAGAGTTTGATCAATCTTTAACTAAAGAGGATAGATACAAACGCTTTTTTGGTGAGCTGCCTCAATTTAATCACGATCAACTCGCAAAAATGACGCAAATTGATTATGACCGAGAAATGGCGTTTATTGTAAGCCAAGAACAAAATGGTTCAGCGTGCACCCTTGGCGTTTCTCGGGTATTAATGGACCCTGACAAACAAGAGGCAGAATTCGCGATTGTGGTACGCTCAGACTGCCAAGGTTTGGGGCTCGGCACCATATTAATGAATGCTGCAATTGAGCACTGCAAAAACCAGGGAGTTAAACAAATTGCTGGTATAACATTACCGGAAAATACAGGCATGATAGAGCTTGCCCGTAAACTTGGTTTTAAAATCACTCGCGACTTTGAAGAAGGCAGCATTAATATGGTGCTACAGTTAAACTAAAAAACGGATCATTATTGTGCATCGTTTAAGAAATTATACTGCCCGTGTTTTTGAAGGGAATGGTAAATACCGCAGAGTAGGTCGAGCACTCGATGTGTTCTTGATGTCACTTATCATGATCAATGTTATTGCTATTGTATTAGAGTCGGTTGGTCCTTTGGCAAAGCAATATCATCAGGAGTTTTTAACGTTAGAGTTGGTATCGGTCGCCATTTTCACCTTAGAATACATATTAAGGCTTTGGTCTTGCGTGGATAAGAGCGTGCATAAAGAAAGCCCCTTAACGAACTCTAAAATTCGCATAAAGTACTTTTTTACCCCATTAGCCTTAATTGATCTGGTTGCTATTTTGCCCACTCTGTTAATGGTATTTGTGAGTGTTGATTTACGCTTCTTACGTGTTCTGAGGCTAATGCGTATTTTTAAACTCACGCGTTACTCACGTGCCATGCAACTGCTTCTTAATTCATTTCGTGAAGAAAGCAGCTCCTTACTCGCCGCATTTTTTATCATGGCAGTGGTATTAATCATTGCCTCATGCGGTATTTACTTAATAGAGCATGATGTACAACCTGAAAAATTTGGCTCCATACCTGCAGCAATGTGGTGGGCAATGGTTACACTGACAACGGTTGGTTATGGCGACGTTGTGCCAATAACTCCACTCGGGCGGCTCTTTGGTGGTGCAATCACCTTAGTGAGTATGGGCATGGTCGCAATTCCGACAGGTTTACTCGCGTCAAGCTTCTCTGAGCAATTACGTAAACGTAGGCAACTATTTACTGATGCCGTCCACGAAGCGATTGAGGACGGCCACCTGACCCCCGTTGAGCAAGAGCACTTAGAGAACTTGCGCTATAAACTCGGGCTGAGTCAGCAAGAAGCGAATAAAGCGATTCATAATGAATTAAAAAACCGTAACCGTAGCCTTTATTGCCGCCACTGCGGAAAACGCCAAGACTAGCATTTTAATCGCGCATTAGGGTTTTATTCTGTAAACTCATCTTGCCAATGGGCGTTTAATAATGGGCTAACCGAGTCGCCAGGTACAGGCTTACTAAATAAATAACCTTGAAAATATTCGCACCCTAATTGGCGTAAAAAGTGAAGTTGTGTCTTATTTTCGACACCCTCAGCGACACATTCCTTCCCTAAGCTGCGAGCAAGGGTTAGTGTCGAATTAATAATCGCTTCATCATCTTTATCAATACCAATATCATGTACAAAGCTCTTATCTATTTTCAACACATCGACAGGAAAGCGTTTTAAATAGGTGAGTGACGCGTAGCCAGTTCCAAAATCATCGATATAAATTCGACAGCCTAACGCTTTAAGTTTTTCCATACTCTGCTGCGCTTTATTTGAATCATGCATCATCACGGACTCTGTGATCTCAAAAACCACAGCACTCGGCGGAATTTCTGATGTATCCAGTGCCTGATGAATATTCTCAACGAGATGAGCACTTTCAAAATCAAGCGCCGATAGGTTAATTGAAACATATAACTCAGGGTGTGTTATGCGCCACTGACGAAGCTCGATCAATGCTCGAGATAAAGTTTGCAGCATAATTTTTGTGATTAAGCCCGAGCTTTCAGCGGCGTTTGCAAAATCTTCTGGTTGGTAATTATCATTACTAGGCCAACGTAGTAATACTTCAAGACCTGCAACTTGCTGCGTTTTTGCACTAATAATTGGCTGATAATAATTACAAAACTCATGCTCTTGATATGCTTTGCTTAATTGAGATTCTAAATGCAAGGTGCGTTGAACTTGCAAGTTCATCTCCTGCTTATAAAACTGATAGCTCCCTTCAACATGTCCTTTCGCATGGTATAGCGCTACATTTGCAGCTTTGAGCAATGCTTTGGTGTTGTTAGCATCATCAGGGTAAATTGCAACGCCAACACTCAAATTAACTTTAACGGCTTGCAAGCTAAGCTCAATGTGGCTTTCAACACTCTCCATCACACTTGCGCACAATGCAAGTATCTCATCTATACGCTTAAAGTCCTCTGCAAGAATCATAAACTCATTGCCGTCAAACCGAGCAAGACTATCTTGTGGACGTAGTACCTGCTTTAAACGTTTTGCAACCCGCTTTATAAGCTCGTCAGATTCTTCATGTCCTAGCGAATCATTAAAATTTTTAAAACGCTTTATATCTACATTCAATAAAGCCACTTTTGTACGATGATAATCTGCTTGCTCAATGGCGTGATTAACACGATCACTAAATAAGGTTTTGTTAGGCAAGCCAGTTAAGGTGTCATAATTAGCCAGAAGATGAAGCTCATTCTCAGCCAGCTTTTGTGCGCTAATATCGGTAACAATAATCACATAGCAATCTAATTGACGATTACTGCCAGCGACTGCACTTATCTTAATGAGCACTTGACGCTTTTCGCCACTGGCAACCGCAACAACATCCTCTGCAGAAAAATGTTCACCTGATTGCAGTTTTTGCATGATCCTTAAGTAATGAATACGTGCAGATATAGATAAGCCTAATGTTAGAGAGCGGCTTGAACGAGGATCCGCAGGGAAAGCAAAGGCATCTTGAAATGATTTATTAGTAGCTCGAATACGTAAATTTTTATCTAAAATAAAGACCCAATCACGCGTTTGTTCAAAGGCTGCACCAAACAAGCGCGCGTTTTCCTCAAAGACAAGCTCACGGGTCATATTCGTATAAGTTCCAGCTACTTTCTCAGGAACATTCCCATGCCATTCAACGACCTTACCGAAATCTTTATACCAACGCCATTGACCATCCGCATGACGTAGCCGATAAGTACAATTAAAGTAACCTTTTTCAGTTGATAAAAACTCTAACCATTCAAGGCGAAATGTTTGTTTATCGTGAGGATGTATCTTGGCTAGGTAATCATCCAAGTTGACCCCATCAACATCATAGCCAAGCTCATTCTTAAGCCTTGGTTGATAGATAATGAGGCTTTTTGATGACCAATCCCACATCCCTGAGTGGCTTCCTTCTAATGCGAGCTTAAGACGGGCTTCACTTTCTTTACTCTCTTTGTGGGCAGCAAGGAGTATTTGTTGCGTACGATTTCGTCTGTAAGCCCACGTTGCGACCAGTAGAGCAATCAGCAATATATATAAGAAAATAAAATGAGGGGCTCGCCAAAGGGGGTATTTAACTTCTATATTTAAAATCGCAGGTGGCGTTAGCTCACCTGTCAAAGGGTCTTTTGCCCAAACTTTTAAATGATATTTGCCAGCACTTAATTTAGGAAAAAGAACGCGATTATTGTTGCGAGTATAAGTTTTTTGGCCATCCCCTAATTGATACTCGTAAATAATTCGCTCTTGGTAGTTAAATGCCATCGCTGAAAAGGCCACTTCAAGGCCGATATCGTCGTGTTCAAGCACAACGCTATCAATGGGTTGTTTGAGCTCTGCTGGTAAATCACGAGACATGAGATCAAGGTTCGTAATATTGACATGATCGATTAAAGCTTGTTGATAGTGGTTATCCATTGGGTAAAAATAAGTAAACCCTTTCAGCGTACCATAGACTATTTGCCCTGATTCTAGTTGTGTGAATGCCCCACTGTTAAACTCTGTTGAAAGTAACCCTTCAGCTCCTGTAAATTGTTGGAAATGTAAGTTTTCGGGGTTCAAACGCCACAAGCCTTTGTGGGAACTCATCCAAATCATACCAGCTTCATCTAACACCATGTCATAAAGCAAAGTGCCGAGTTTATTTTTTTCTAAATCAATTGTGTAGATATGCTCATAGGTCGTTGCATCAAGACCTATTAAGCCGAAATTAGATAAAGATAACCACAATACATTGTTGTTATCGATAATGTAGGACATAACATTAACAGCGACGTTTTCATGTTGCTCAGGAACAGTATAAATTGTTGTTAAGTCAAAAGTCTGCGGGTCTACTTGATACAAAATTCCCGCATTATAAAAAAGAGGTGCATCCGGTTTACTTGATAAGGCAGGCAGAAACCCATAGGCCAAAAAAGGTTCAAACTCATCAAATTTGCCACCTAAACGGGTCACTTTTTGGTTATCAATATTATATGCAAACATGCCATAATCTGGATGGACATAAAGTAAATCCCCAGTTGGCATCAATAATACACCATGCACCCAATCATTAATTAGAACTTGCTGTTCAGGATCTGCTGTTTTGACTGGATTAGCTTGTCCTGTTGTCGGATCAAAGCTAAAAATACCACGATTAGTGTGCAACCACAGTTTACCTTTGTAAGGCATGATTTGATAAACGCTAAATTCTGTTGTGATCAGATCAACTTGATAGTTTTTTAGATATACTTCACTTTCATAGGTCTCTAAATCGACGGCAGTTAATCCATTATGAGTGGCAAGCCAAAGGCGGCCTTGATACTCAGTCAGCCCCCAAATAGAGTGGTGTGACAATCCATCGCCTTTAATTGAGCTAGCAACAACATTAATGAAGTTATAGTTATCGTAGGATAAGTAAAATGCGCCATCATTTTTAGTTGCCAGCCACATACCGCCAGATCTATCTTTCACTACATCAATAATACTGGTGTCAGCAAGCGTGTAACCGCTCTTTTTCAGGCGGGTATTTTTTATCAACTCTCTCGTTGCTAGGGTATAATCAAACAGCCCCTTATCTGTTCCTAAGGTCACTTTTGATTCTTGTTGAATGATTTTCCAGATATTTAAATCACGTACTAACAGCTCATTATTAAAGGCAATATCAGGTGTTGTAAACATCTTATCAAGCTGGCTAATATCGACCTTATACAAGCCTTTAACAGCACCAACTAATAAGCTTTGTTCGTTGACTACAGCGAAAGACTTCACATAATTTTGATATATGTGGGCTGGTTTATCTTGCAAATGTTCAAGCTTTCTCACTTTTCCCGAAGCAATTTGGTATACATATGCTCCGTTACTTGTGCCCATAAAAATATACCCTTTATACGGGTATAGCTCGCGAATGACACTGCTTTTTATTCGCTCTGGAATCTCAAATAATGAGGTTACTTGCTTGGTTTCTAAGTCAAGCTTTGCAAAATCCTGACCTCGCCCTAACCAAAGCGTTTTATCATCTACCGCAACCATGCTGAATACCGATTCAATGAATATTTGCTCTTCGGTAGTCGGTTTCGGGATAAATTGCTCATATGAATCTTCGCTAGGGTCATAACGAAATAACCCTGCTTGTATTGACGCTATCCAGATATACCCTTGTGGGTCTTGATAAATACGATCAATAATTGCGTCTTCAAGCTCACCGTTGGGGCCTTTAATGTTAACAACTTCATAACCATCATAACGGTTAAGTCCGCCCTCAGTTGAAAGCCATAAGTAACCGCTGTTATCGATGAGCATGGTGTTGACATAACTTTGCGATAAGCCTTCACTTGTTGATAAACGTTTGACCTGTGCAAAGCTGATTTGACTAGATAAACAGGCTATTAGAATGGTACAGAAGATAATTCTGGATAAAAACTTAGTCATTAACGTTCCAAATTACTTACTTGGCACGGCGTCACATGTAAACTGCATTGGGACAATATCTCGATGCGCATACACCTCAAACAACGATTGCAAAGAACAGGGTAATGTTAATGTATAGTTAAACCCATTTTGTAGATAGAAATCAATTAGATTTTGATAAGCAAAAGTAAAAACGTTCCCTTTTTGTTCGGCGAGTAAAGTCTTAAGTAACTGAGACGCTACATTTTTACCACGCCACTGGGCATCAACATATAACGTTGATAAAAATAAATAGCCATGTTGATTTTGTACACGACAGGCGCCAACAATGTTTATCTCATGGTAAGCAACCCACACTTGGTCAGCTTTCGTCGCTCTACCACGCGCACCGTGTTTATTATAAAACTTATTTACTAGCGGTGTTTTTACAGGATCGAGCAAGCAAAACGTTAGCTTGGGCATTACTAACTCATTAACGATAGGTAATGCTCAAATTGCTGCTTTAAAAATGCTTGTTCAGACATGGGTCTGCTATTTATGCTTGTGTACACGCCTTCTCGCGTGTTTTTACCACGCTTAATCTGGTAAGCCCAAAAAGACGCTTCATAATCTAGTTGAATTTGGTACTTTTGCTCTCTTGGCAAATTACATAAATTAAAACTCATGCTATCTCAGGAATAAAATGACAATTTTCGCAGTATAACAAAATAAAGAAAAAATTAGCATATTAACGACGTGCCAACCTTGATTTTAAACACACATGAAAGTAAATTAACGACGAATTTATGCTCGCAAGGAAAGCACAATGCCAAAGTTTATCATTTATTTTTTTGCATTTGTTTTACTTTGCGTTTCTTACTCTACTCACGCTAGTTTGTTAATATTCAACCGCCCTGCTGATACACCGCAAGCACGTTATGTCATAGATTTACTTCGTACAGCTTATAAAGAGATTGGTTACGAGTTGCACATTATTGATTTTAATCACCAAAGTTCCTTGGCTGCTGCAAACGAGGGAATTCTTGATGGGCAATTGGGCCGCATTGCTGACGTAACACAAGACTACCCTAACCTCTTAAAAGTTGATTTCCCATTGTTCAACTTTAATTTACTGCTACTAAAAAACTGTCAAACGTGTCGTTATAGCGACCTAAAGTCATTAGCAATCCAGTCCAGCTATCCTGCTGCACAAAGTTTTTTAGATAAACACCCATTTCATGGCGATGTTATCACTGTTAGAAATATCACTGCTCAGCTAAATTTACTGACGCAAAAACGCGTTGAAGGAACCCTCTTACTCGACTTTTTGCTATCAACGAAACACCCTAACTTTGATCAGAGTCCATTTCATAAAGAGATATTAATGCCCATGCAAAGCTTTCACTTTGTACATAAGCGCCACGCGGCATTAATCCCAAAGCTGACAGCAGCATTAAAGAAGTTAGATGAGCAAGGCACAGTGCGATTTTTAAAAAACAAATATAACCTTACCGACTTCTAAAAATCGAAACCACCTTGCTCAGGGCTAGATTGTGTGTGTGCAGCGGCATTGAGTTTTTTCTGAAGGAAGCGTTTATAACGTTGCTGACATAAAATAATGACTTTTCTTTTTTCCGCATTACTGAAGTTATTCCAATGAAATCGCTCATCACGGCTACGATAACACCCTTTACAGTAACCACGGTTATTAACCTGACAAATTCCTTTGCAAGGGCTTGGGATTTCAAATATTTCAATTTGTTGCATCACAATTTGCCAGTAAATTAAAGGTACTGAAAGTATAGCCTGAAATTTAGTCATAAAAAAAGCCACTTAAAAAGTAGCTTTTAAAATACCTTACTCTGATTAAGATTCGCTCGTTGCAAGCTCCGCTTTACGGTGAAATGGCTTTGCATACATAGCCAAGACCAAAGGCTTTAATTCTTCAGGAACTTGGCTTAAACGCGTATCAAATGCTTCAGCGTCTTGTTTATCTATTACTGCTTGTTTACAGCCACCAGCAATATAATTACCTGGATGTAAGAAAAACGAATCAACAATTTGCTGATCAATGGTTTTTGCTAATTCCTCTGGTGATTCACAACCTGATTCGATTGGCTGGCCAAACGCTAAGTGAACATGCCCTTTAGCGGTACTGAAACCTTCAACAATGCTGGCTATATCTTCACCTTGCTGCTTCACATACTGGCCATGTTGTTGCTTATGATATAGCTCTTTTGCTTTTGCAATTGCACATGGTTCATACTGATAAGAAATAGAAACAGGTACTATTTTTAGCTCACGCACATAATCTGCAAATTCTTTTTTCTGTTTACGACCTTGTAATTGCAACATTTTAAGTAGTGCAGGATCCGTTTGGTCAAAACCATCCTTCGCACGACCTTCTTTTTGCGCTATCCAAATAGAGTGGCCTTCAGCCAGTGAATCATAAATATAAGCAGAAAGTTGCGATAGCGCTTTTAACATTTCTTTTGGTGCTTTTGCCGAGCGTTTAACGATAAAACTCTTATTTAAGCGCATTAACTCAGTAATATATGGAATTTGCAGCAGGTTATCACCAATTGCGATGCGAACAGTCGGCATGTTGTGCTTAAACAAGCCCCAGTTAACCAGAGCAGGGTCAAGAACAATGTCACGGTGATTAGAGATAAATAGATAAGCTTGCTTCGGATCAAGTTTATCGATACCTGAAAATGTGACTTCCGATGTAGTACGAGTAATTAGCTTATTCAGATAATCAGCAACTTCATGCTGAACTTGTTCAACTGAGTTGGTTTTACCCCACTTTTTTCTTAACTGCTGACGTACTAATGGGCGTGTTATAAACGGAAAATAAGATAAAAAGCGTGGTAGATTATACTTAGCGATAACATCCACAAAGGCATTATCAGCAATTAAACGTGCCACTGAATCTGCAACTTCATCATCATTGTAAGGTCTTATATCTGCGTATTTATCCACACATTCACTCATAAAAACTACTTAAGTTAAAAAACGGCACGCTTAGCGTACCGTTTAAAGAATTGGCGGATTATAACTCAGGCAATTTTAAATGCGAACCGAGACGCGATAGTTAACCAATATCTTCTCTCAATTGTTATTAAAATATATTTTTATAACAATAAATTAGCTAATGCTCTTACCAGTCTGTGTTGACTTCTTTAAGCACATTTTTAACGCTAACCTCAACATTAAAGCGACCAATAATACGCCACACACTAAGCTCAACCAGTGCGGTAATACTTGATGTTCATCCCCCATCATGGGTGCCACCACAAAACCAAACTCAGACACGAGGTAATCCGTTAAAAAACCGAATAGTAATGCAACGCCTATTACACCAATTAGATAAGCAGCTACAGCGCGTTTTCCCAACTCTTTACCCACCACACCCAGTGTTGCAATATTTGTGGCAGGGCCTGCCAACATAAACACCAACACGGCGCCTGGTGATACACCACTGAGCAACAAACCTGCTGCAATAGGGGTTGAGGCCGTCGCGCAAATATACATAGGAATGCTAATTAGGATCACCACCAGCATTGCAAAAATGCCACTCCCCCACTGACTCAAGTACGACTCAGGCACATAGGTTTGGACCAGTGCGGCAAAAAATAGACCGATAACCAACCATATCATGGTATCTTCAAGCAACTTATTGCAGCTAAAACTTATTGCGCGCTTAAGTTTTGCAATCCCCCCTTCAATTTTAACGGTTTCCTTTTTGCTTGCGCAGCAGCTTGTTTTCTCAACAGCAGGAGCTTGCTCTGTACTACAACAACTTGATGCAGGCTCTTTCGCGATTGCTTGCTTGGTGCTACAACAACTACTTGTTACTTTTTCATGGTTATTCGAGGCTTTAGTATGCTCATCATTAATTTCACTCTCTTTACCAACTAACATACCAGCAGCAATTGCACTGCATACAGCTGCAATCGGCCTGAGCACTGCCATAAACGGGCCTAATAAAACATAAGAAACAGAAACAGAATCAACACCTGTTTCAGGGGTCGATACTAAAAAAGCCGTCGTAGCACTTTTCGAAGCGCCAGCCCGTCTAAGTCCTATAGCGGCAGGGATCACACCACATGAACACAATGGCATTGGAGCGCCAATAAGAGCAGCTTTAATTGTGGTCCAAAGTCCTTCTTTACCAAGATGACGATTCAAAAAGTCAGTAGGCAAGTAAACATTTAATAGCCCTGCTATTAATAACCCCAACATCAACCAAGGGGCAGACAGTAAAAATAACTGCCAAAAATTAGTGAGTAAGTCCATCTATATCCTCCAATGTCGTTAATATAGAACAATTTTCAGCTGGCTCTTCACCGCCGCAACATTTTTGAGCTAATAGCGATAATGAATCATAAAACCGTGTTAACTCTTCAATACGCTGAGCGACTAAATCACGTTTTTGTAGCGTCATTTCTTTAACTTCATGGCACGAATGCTGATCTTTATGAATTTTTATTTGCAACAACTCATTTATTTCAGACAAGCTAAATCCCACGTTTTTAGCGCGTAAGATAAACGACATCTGTTTAATGTCTGTATCTGTATAAACACGGTACCCTGACTCCGATCGCGAACTAGGCGTTAACAAACCATGTTTTTCGTAGTACCTTAATGTATCTGTTGAAACACCCAACTTGCGGGCAAATTCACCTATTTTCATCACCGTCTCCATTTAAAAGCTTATACGTACTATAAACCTTGGAGTACACCCTAAGGTCAAGCATTAAATTAAAAAAGGAAAGCACATGAATATTACCATCCTTGATACCGCCACATTAGCAGATACCTCATTAGATTCGTTGGCAAACTTAGGAACGCTATCTTGCTATGATTTAACAGACCCACAAGATGTTGTTTCTCGTTGTCAGGATGCCGATATTATCATTACTAATAAGGTTGTTATTGATCAAAAAGCGATGTCGCAGCTTAGCAACCTAAAACTAATTTGTGTTGCAGCAACCGGCACCAATAACATTGATTTAGATGCAGCCAAAACACACAACATTGCTGTCACCAATGTGGCAGGCTACTCCACTCCTTCTGTGGTACAGCATACATTTGCACTTATCACTAACTTATTAGGTAATACGCACCGTTATATTCAAGATTGCCAATCTGGAAAATGGCAGCAAAGCCCTATGTTCTGTCGTTTAGATTACAGTGTTAATGACATGTCAGGCAAAACACTTGCGATTATTGGTTATGGTTCACTTGGTAAAGCGGTTGCTGATGTAGGCCGTGCTTTTGGTGTTAATGTAATAATAAGTGAGCGCAAAGGGCATGCTCCTCGCGAAGGGCGTGTTAGCTTTGAAGAGGCCATCAAAACAGCAGATATAATCAGTGTTCATTGCCCGCTGACCGATGAAACTCGCGACCAAATCGCAGCTAAAGAACTCAATATGATGAAATCAACAGCTATCCTAATAAATACAGCACGAGGGGGAATTATCAACGAAGCTGATTTAGCCAACGCCCTTGCTAATAATGTGATTGCGGGTGCCGGTGTGGATGTGTTGAGTAAAGAGCCAGCAGAAGAAAATAACCCACTTGCTATTTATCAAGGTGACAACTTACTCCTAACACCTCATATTGCTTGGGCTAGTCAAGAATCAATTGCTCGACTTGTGGCTGAAATAGCACTTAACATCAACGCCTTCAGTCAAGGTGAGGCACGTAATAGACTGGTCTAAAAAGCAATTTTTTAGTCAAATAAGCTAAGTAATGAGTTCCACATTACTTAGCTAGCTCGCAAATATAACTTAAACCCTTGATTATAAAGAAAATAAAATATTGGCAAATGGATTGCTATATATGAAAAAACGAAACGATAAAACAAGGGATATAACAATGAAAAAAGCACTTCTTATTGCCGCACTAACAGCACCTTTTTTAACGGGTTGTGTCATTGCCGTGTCAGATGGTGAAGCCGAAACTCACTGGGCAGGCGACTCGTCAACAAGCTGGCAAAAACACCACAAAAATAATCGTGAAGTCATTGCAAACTTAGCACTTGATACGCCTTACCAAACGGTACTCAACAAACTAAGCACACCTAACTTTACAGAGTTACTTAAACAGGACGACGGTGTATACCAAGTACTTTTTTATGCCACTCATAGCATCCACTCAGACAGCAAAACGACCAAAGATGAGTGCACTCCTTTGGTCTTTAAAAACGATAAATTAATTGGTGTGGGCGACACTATTTATAAATCACTCAGCAATAGCTAATTACTTTATGCAGGGGTAGACAAATAACCTACTCCTGCACTGTCGCCGATACTAATCGCGATACCACTTGATCGCGCCCAGCCCCTTTGGCTTGATATAAACCTAAATCAGCTTCTTCAAGAAGTGTTTGCTCAGCATAAACTTGTCCAGATTCAGTGGTAGCAATACCAATACTAATTGTTACATACTCTGAATTTAAAGAGGCCTTGTGCGGAATATTCAACTTATTAACTGCGTTACGTAATTTATTAGCAAATGCAACCGCCTCTTTTGCGGATGTATTCGGTAACACAGCTGCAAATTCTTCGCCACCGTAACGGGCAACAAAATCACTCCCTCGCTCGCATGAGCCAACAAGTGCATGCGCTATTTTTTTAAGGCAATCATCACCGGCACGGTGACCATAACAGTCGTTGTAACGCTTGAAGTGATCAACATCCATCAATAAAACCGATAAAGGGGTATGATCTCGTCTTGAACGTCGCCACTCCCTTGATAAGTTTTCATCAAGGTAACGTCGATTAGGAATTTCAGTTAAACCATCAATCGATGCCAACATTTCGAGTAGATCATTCTTTTGTTTGATCATTAACTGATTGCGAACACGGGCACGAACAATCGCAGCGCTAAAAGGCTTAGTTATGTAATCCATCGCCCCTAACTCAAGGCCCTTGGCCTCATCATCATGACTGGTATTTGCAGATATAAAAATAACAGGCAACATGTTTGTTGTGGTATTTTCTTTTATTTTCGCTAGCACTTCATAGCCATCAATACCAGGCATAACAATGTCTAATATTAATAAATCAACGGGTTGTGTTTTTAAAAATGTAAGTGCTTTTTCGCCACTTTCAACACAAAAAACATCGTAATCTTGTCGCAATGTTTTTTCTAAGACCAAGCGATTTAACGGATCGTCATCAACAATCAGTACCTTGGCTTTTTTCAACATTTGTAGATCCTTGTTCGATGATAAATGCAATAACTTGTTTTATTTGTCGTTGCAGCTCATCGTTTAATAACTCAGGAAGCTTGCCTTGCGTTTTAAGTTTAGCCTCACACTGTTTAGCACATGCTGACAATCGCTTAAAACCTAAATTACCAGCAGACCCTTTTACATTATGCACAACTCTAACCAGTTCTTCTGTAGTACTTAAGGTAGAAATTTCTAATAATTGCTGTGCGGCCATAGTGACAAACTTTGACAACATAGTTAATACCAAATCACTATTATTTGCAAACTGAGTTAAAACAAAAGAATGATCAAAAAACGGTTCAATGGGTTTATCAAGTTCACTCATTGCTAAAAACAGCTTATTTGCAACAATTGGCTTTGTTAAATGCTTATTCATACCTGCAGCGACAGATTGTTCAATATCAGCGGCTTCACTATGAGCGGTTAATGCGTATATAGGCATCTGCTCTTTTGTGAATGATTGCCTTATAATTCGTGTCGCCTGACAACCATCCATCTCTGGCATTTGAATATCCATAAAAATCAGATCTGGGGTTAAACTCGCAGATAACTCTATTGCTTTTGCACCGCTATCAGCACAAACAACAGTAATATTAGCCTGCTTTAGAATACTTTTAATAATATTTAAATTAAGTGGATTATCATCTACCGCGAGCACTAATAGACCTGATAAATCTGTAGTTGACGGTAGTAACGGGCTGCTTTTTTTGACGGTCTGTGTGGTTTTATCAAGCTGTAAGCAAAAGCTAAATTCACTGCCCTTACCCTTTTCACTTGTGAGTTTAATTTCCCCGCCCATCAATGCAACTTCATATTTAACAATTGCTAAACCAAGTCCTACACCTTGATGAGAACGAGTAAGCGACTCGTCTCCTTGCGTAAATGCATCAAATAATCGGCTTTGATCAGTATCGCTAATACCAATCCCCGTATCCTTAACCACAAAGCAAATAAGTTGCTGCTCATCAGACTGTTCAACTAAAGTAAGACTCAGTTTTACACTGCCATATTCTGTAAATTTAGCCGCATTGGTTAATAAGTTTGCGAGCACTTGCTGTAGACAAATTTGATCACCCAATAAATTTGCATTAATACTGTCATCACATTCGACCATAAACTCTAAATCTTTTTTACTACAAAGAGGCGTTGCAATCCCTTCACAGTAATCAATTAAGTCAGCCACACTAAATGGTGCCTTATTTAATTGCACTTGTGCACTTTCAACACGGGCAAAATCAAGCATACGATTAAGTAGTGACAACAAACTATTTGCTGCCGACTTAGCTTGCGATGCGTAGCCTCGCTGCTCTTGCGATAAACCTTGTAAAGCGATTACATCTATTAAACCTAACACCGCATTAAGGGGCGTACGTATTTCATGACTTAAATTCGCAATAAAACGACTTTTAGCTAATGTCGCTCTCTCCGCATCATTCTTTGCCTGAATTAAATCTGTGACATCTTGCACGTGCAAAACATAATAATCAGGGGTTTGTTCATTATCCCATACCAAGGAGACACTTATTTGCAACCAACGCTTTTGCTCTTGTTGAGGTAAGCTAAAGTGATAAACATTTTTCTTCTCACTATGAAGCTGCTCAAGTGTTTGCGTTAATTTTTCTAGTGATTGCTCAACGAATAAATCAGCCAACATGTACTGACTGGGTATATTGTAGCTTTTCTGCATTGAAAATATCTGGCGGGCGGCTTTGTTAGCCTGCAACACTTGATAATCTAGAGATAATAAAATAACCCCATTCGCAGCATACTCCATGGCACTTTTGAGCTTTGCCTCTGAGCTTTGCAACGCATTAAGTGCTTCATGCTGCTCTGTTATGTCTCTACCAATGGTCATCGTACCTAACAGTTGCTGATGCTCATTATAAAATGGCGCAATACTGAGGTTGTATGTTTTATTATCTGTGACTAAGCGCTTTTGATAGACTTGGCGCTCAGTTAACACTTTTTCTTCTAATAAATTGAGCTCAGTATTATCTTGATTTGTGTTAGTAAACTTTTCACCCACGAGTTCTTCTTGCGGCATGCCTACGTAACTTTCGTAAGCTTTATTGCAACCTAAAAAAACACCGTAAGTATTTTTAAAATAAATGAGATCTGGCACATTGTTAAGCATAGTGTTTAACAAGGCTAAATGACGTTCTTTGGCATCAATACTACGTCGTAATTGCTCTGATTTTACTTGAACTTGTGAATCAAGTGCCTTATTGGCTTCTTGTAAAGATGTAACTAGCTCTTCATTACGTTTAAAGACCTGCTTAACTCTGCTGAACCATGGCTGCCAATCTGTCGGTATACGATAATGTAAAAGCGGGTTGCTGTTCTCATTATGCTGATCTAAATAGCAGATTAAGTGTGTCATGGGCTTAACAAATATACGTTGGCTCAACCAAAATACACCACTAAACATCATTATTAAAAAGACGCACAAAAATATAAACTCTAAAAGAATATCGTAACGAATTGGCTCACTAAGCGCCTGTTTAGATTCATAAAAACGGGTGTAGATGGGCAAGTTGTCTGAGGGCTGAACTAAGTAGCTATGAGATTTTTTTGCGGGCCGCTTAGTGTCAATAATCATTGGTTCAGGCCAGTAATCACCTGCACTGACGACACTATTTAAACGCACGTCAGAGCTGGCTATAACTTGGTTATGTTGATTTATAAAAATATACTCACCCTGCGGTGGCGCTATTTTCTGCAACCAATTTGAAATTGCTTCTAAATCATAAATTAAAATGATGTAGTCATGGCTTGTGGCTGTTCGCTTTTTACCAATTGCAAAATAAGCACGATCATTCACAGTAATGACTTGGCTTGACGAAAGCGTGTTGTCGTTCAATTGCTGTGGTTTAAGTTTATTGTCGAGTATTGTCGTTAATAAGGTGCTGTCTGCGGTTGAGCGCCGCTTGGTATAAGCAAAACCTTGCTCATTAACATAAGCAACCGCTTGTAAAGATTGGATAAGTGAGAGCGTGGTATTGAAAGAAGGTCCTAATGCAATAACTTGGCGCCACTGTTCAAGTGCATTAGATGTTGAAGCAAACTTACCTTGTCCAACTATTTCACCTACTTCGTCACCAACTGGCTGATAATAATAATGCTCAAATTGGTTTACATCTTTGGTCCAGCTTGGGTCGAAATCATACGATAATGGCTGCTCGTATAATACAAACATGGTATCAATCAGCCCATCGGCAGCACTCATTGCATGGCTCAGTTGAGCTGAAATATTGCTAAAGCTGCTGTGACGATTCTCAATTGCACGTTCAAGTTTTAAGTCATACAAATGCAAGCATAAGAAAAATGCCACTAGCAATGGCACAATCAATGCGACAGTGATAGAGCGGTAATAACGTTTAAGTGGTAAAAAGTTCACTAGCTTTAAAGTACCTTGCCTCGGAACTTTCTAGATTAACGAGGCAAGGATCTGCTGGCAAGTTATAAATTTTCTTCAGCAAAGCTTGCCAAGCGACTACGAACAACACCATTTAAGTTTACGGTGGCACTTCCTTCAAAATCTTTAAAGCGTTCAACAATGTAAGTTAAGCCTGAGGTAACTGGAGTTAGGTAGTTACTATCAATTTGCGCCAAATTACCTGAACATATTAGCTTGGTTCCTTCACCACAACGCGTAATAATGGTCTTCAATTGTGAAGCCGTTAAATTTTGGCTTTCATCTAAAATCACCCCCGAATTGATATAATACTATCATACCCTTAATAAACTTGAACAAAAAAGTTTTTACACACATACTCTAGCTAAGAATCAAAGGTGAACGAAAATGATACTTCGAAATACAACAAAAACTAAAATAATTAAAGCATCAGTCAACTTTGGAAAAGGAATGTCTTTTCACCTCGATAAATCAGGGCAACCTATTAAGACTGAAAAAGGCATCAGAACTCACTCATATAGGCACGATAAAATAGAACCTAATTTTCCAGTGCTATATCACCCGACTCGCTTCACCGAATGCCAAGAAATGAACTTATTTTTAATGCACCGCTTTGAAGGTCATTTCAGTCTCAAAAAGAATCAAATAGACAATGAGGCTTTTAGTGACGCTTATCATGCCAGCCAACCGGGAAAGCCATTAGATGTTAAGTCTGTTTGCAGTATAGCTAAGCACTTAAAAGCTTTCTTAGATTGGTTGGATAAAGATGATGCATCCTATTTTGAAGTAATAACTGCACCACTTTCAAAACAATCTGTAGATGATGATATTTCTAGGTTACCTGTGTGGAGATATCACAAACATTTATGTGAAAGAGTCGAAACCAAAGATAAGTCTAAACGCATAAGCTTTAACAGCGCTCAAGAACGAATTAGAGCTGTTAAAGCATTCTATATATGGAGCCATAAGCGCGGGGCTATAGATAGCCTCCCCTTCTCACTTGAATACAAACAGGTACGTATTAAATCGAAAGCTAAATCAAGTGTAAGTTCATTGTTTCAATTACCTACTAGCAACACACGTTCTGGAGGCTTATGGAAGTGGGTTAGTAATTTGAGCATTCCAAATACATTGAAACAAAAGGAAGACTCACCCGAAAAAGATCTACAACCATATTCTCCAAAAGAACTTAAACAGTTGCTGGAGACGGATACGGCTCAAAAAGAGACTTATAAGCTTTATTTGCAATGTGCTTTGCTAGGTGGACTTCGTTCTTTTGAGATTTCAGCCATCGACCAGAAAGACCTTTTTGATCCTGATGAAAAAGAAAACGAGAA
>VAPA010913475.1_pt1 | contig 26720 bp, 21 predicted proteins | sample 3395041 | NCBI WGS metagenome assembly VAPA01 (sample SAMN08290432, study PRJNA428436) | hydrothermal vent metagenome | isolation source: Deep-sea hydrothermal vent chimney | place: Indian Ocean: Southwest Indian Ridge | depth 1973 m m
AATATGATTAATATCAACTCATTACATTTCTGCTCCTTTAAGGAGTAATTAATTTGAGATACTGTCTTGCGCATCAGGCCAAACGTAATATGTGGTTTTCTTTTAAAGGTGTCGTATAGCAAATTGCTCACCAGCCTTTTCTGCCAATCCTAAATCTCAACTTCCGTCAGCCCTCACGGCTCCCCTGTGTCTTCCTGTCGTAAGACAGGAACTGGGGGTGAGGGTCACTTCTCAATTTTTAATTCTTAATTTGCTTTACAACTTATTAGTCGTTGTTTTTATTTCCTCTAATTTCTTGTAGGCCAGCCCGGAATCTATTGTTTCAGATGTCTTTTCTATTGCTTCTTTATAATCCCCGGCTTTCTCTCCGGCCAGGACTGCGGCAGCGGCATTTATTACAACAATGTCCCTTTTTGGGCCTTTTTCTCCCTTTAATATATCAATGGTTATCATCGCGTTTTCTTCGGCTGATCCGCCTATCAGTTCTTCCTTCCTGGCTCTGGGGAAGCCCAGTTCTTCAGGCGATAAAAAATATGTATTGATTTTTTTATCTTTAAGCTCAGAGATTTTGGTTTTATCGGTGTTTGTTATCTCATCAAGGCCGTCCTCTCCATGTACTACGAATGCATGGATAGTGTCAAGGTTTAAGAGAACTTCCGCCAGGGTTTTTGTAAGCGAGCTGCTGAATACACCGAGAACCTGTCTGCGGGCTCCGGCAGGATTTGTCAGAGGGCCAAGTATATTGAATATTGTCCTTATACCCATTTCACGTCTCGGGCCGACAGCATATTTCATGGCAGGGTGAAACAGGGGCGCGAACATAAAGCCGAATCCGGTAAGCTCAAGGCATTTTTCCACTTTTTCAGGTTTAAGGTCAATTTTCACCCCCAGCGCTTCAAGTACGTCCGCGCTTCCGGACTTGCTTGATACGGACCGGTTGCCGTGTTTTGCTACAGGCACGCCGCTTGCCGCTACGACAATAGCGGATACAGTTGAAATATTAAATGTATGTGACAGGTCGCCTCCTGTGCCGCAGGTGTCAACTGTGTATTCCGGCGATTTTATATGTGCCGCTTTTTCACGCATTATCCTGACCGCGCCTGTTATTTCCGGAACAGTCTCTCCTTTAAGCCTCAAAGATGTCAAAAAAGATGCTATCTGCGCATCAGAAGCCTTTCCTTCCATGATCTCCCTCATGCAGGCGGTCATATCATCTTCAGTCAGGTCTGTGCCTTCCACAAGCTGTTTTATGGCTTCTTTAATCATTGGCTCTCCCCGTTTTAATATTTAAAAAGTTTCTCAAGAGGTCATGCCCCGCCTTTGTAAGAATTGACTCCGGATGAAACTGAACACCTTCGGCCGCAAACTCCCTGTGCCTGATACCCATTATCTCGTCCCTGTCTGTCCAGGCGGTTATTTCAAAGCAGTCGGGCAGGTTTTTCTTCTCGATAATTAAAGAGTGGTATCTTGTTGCTTCAAAAGGACTTGGAAGCCCTTTGAAAATTGTCTTTCCGTCATGGTGGATCGCTGAGGTTTTTCCGTGCATGAGCCGGGGTGCGTTTGTTATCGCGCCTCCAAACGCCGCGCCCATTGATTGATGACCCAGGCAGACACCGAGTATTGGAAGCTTGCCCGCGAAATGCTTCACCACTTTTATGGAGACCCCTGCCTCTTTAGGAGTACATGGGCCCGGCGAAATAACGATCCTGTCGGGCTTGAGTTTCTCAATTTCAGGGATGGTGATCTTGTCGTTTCTAAAGACGCGTATGTCCTCTCCCAGTTCGCCCAGATACTGGACGAGGTTGTAAGTGAACGAATCGTAATTGTCGATCATTAATAACATAATTTAACTACCGTTAATAGTGAACCGTTAAGCGTTAATTGTAACACTCTACCGTCTGTTTAAGCTGTTCAAACTGTTCAAACCGTTCAAGCCGCCTTGAGTACCAATTATCACGTCACATCCACTAGTAAGACATGGAATGCTGGTGAAACATTTCTATCCGACACCTTTTAAAAAAAACGCTGAGGAATTGACCACTAGCGCTGTACATGAAAAGCTTAAACAAAATATTAATAATTTGTCGATTATAGCAAATGACGCAGTGAGTGTAAGCGAATGAATATAATTAATATCAACTCATTGCATTGATGCTCCTTCTTAGGAGCAACCAACAGTAAGGCAGTATTCCATGTCTTATAAAACGACCTCCTATTCCCTCATCTTCTTAATTGCCACTCAGTTCGTTCTCCGCCATCTCGATGGCCTTGAACATTCCCTTTGCCTTGTTTATGGTTTCCTTGTATTCCAGTTCAGGGTCAGAATCCGCGACTATGCCGGCGCCCGCCTGTATATAAGCGGTTTGTTTTTTCAGACCCGTCTGATCCGCCGAGGCGGAAAAGATTATCGTCCTGATGGTTATGCACATATCCATATTGCCGGAAAAGCTGAAATATCCAACACACCCGGCATAAGGCCCCCTTTTTGAAGGCTCAAGCTCTTCAATGATCTCCATGGCGCGTATCTTTGGCGCGCCCGTAACCGTGCCGGCGGGAAATGACGCTCTCAGGACGTCAAACGCGTCCAGGCCGTCCTTCAATTTGCCGACCACATTTGATACAAGATGCATTACATGGGAATATCTCTCAACAGTCATCAATTCATTGACCTCAACAGTACCGGTTTTGGCAACTCTTCCAACGTCGTTTCTGCCGAGGTCGACAAGCATAATATGTTCAGCCAGCTCCTTGGGATCATTTCTAAGCTCCTGTTCCATAGCAAGGTCTTTCTCCCTTGTTTCCCCTCTTTTTCTTGTGCCGGCGATCGGCCTCAGTTCAACTGTGTCACCCTCCAGCCTAACCAGTACCTCAGGGGAGGAGCCGGCAAGAGCGGTCTTCCCGCTGTTGATGTAGAACATATATGGAGAAGGATTTATGACCCTGAGGGCCCTGTAGGCGTTTATAGGATGAATATTCACATCTCTCTGGAAATTCTGTGACAGCACTACCTGTATTACATCTCCGGCATGCACATAGTCCTTTGCCTTATTAACAGCACTTATGAAATCCTCTTTTGAGAAATTTGAGGTAAATTCCGCATTCAATGGTGCCTGACTTTTGGGAAGAGAGGTTTTTGATCTGAGCCTCTTTACAATTTCTTCTATCTTGCTGCGGGCTTTTTCATAGGCATCTTCCGGATTTCCATCAACGTGGGCGTTAGATATGACCTTTATCTTTTGAGTCAGGTTATCAAATACAAGCAGGGTGTCAGTCAGCATAAGAAGAATATCAGGAATATTTTGCCCTTTATGCCGTTTGTCCGGAAGTTTCTCAAAAAAACGCACCGTATCGTATCCGATATAACCGACAAAACCGCCGAAAAACCTCGGCAGGCCGGGCATGATCACGGGCTTATACTTTTTTAATTCTTTTGATATGATCTCAAGAGGGTCATGTTCGTAACTAACTTTTTCTTTAGTGCCGTTCCTGTTGATCGTCAGGTTTTTCCCTTTGCCTTCTATTGTCAAAGACGGATCACTGCCGATAAAGGAGTACCTTGCCCATTTCTCACCGCCTTCCACACTTTCAAACAGAAAGCCTGATTTGCCTTTCAATTTCAAAAAGGCTGATACCGGCGTCTCCAGGTCTGCAAGGATCTCCTTATAGACAGGTATAAGATTGCCCTCTCTGGTTTTCTCTTTAAATTCAGCTAAATCAGGGTATAGCATAACGTCGTATTGTAAACTACTTGCAAAATCTTTATCAAATTTAACTCAATGTCATATTGACAATGCCAATGCTTATTAATTACTATTTATGTCTGTTTTAGAGTATAATATTGAGTTCACCCTCACCATTTTGCTTTGCAAAATGAGCCGCGAGGGCCGTGGAATTAAGAATTAACAGATAATATTTTAGATTTAAGCAGTTAGAATTGTCGATTAACTAACAACTATTAACAAATTACGGTTGTAACTTTTTTATTTGCGGGAGTAGCTCAGTGGTAGAGCTCCACGTTGCCAACGTGGTTGTCGCGGGTTCGAATCCCGTCTCCCGCTCCACTGAACCACATGGGGTTCAGTGCCATGAACCCGACGTGGTTCATGGCATTAAATGAATGCCATAACATATAAAGTAATTTTCAGTCTGCGCCTGCCTGTCCGGTAGGCAGGTTCTGATATCTGGGTTCTTGGTTCTGATATATCGGCGACGTACCCAAGTGGCTAAGGGGGAGGTCTGCAAAACCTTTATTCAGCGGTTCGAATCCGCTCGTCGCCTCCACTGAACCACGTGGGGTTCAGTGCCATGCACCCGAAGTCATGAACTCAATGCAGTTCAGGGCGAGTGGTTCATGGCATTTTTCAGTTATCCGGGCCTGCCTACCGGCTCGATACTTCTTAAAATGAAATGAAAGTTATTGCTTTTTTAGGCAGTCCGAGAAAAGGCGGTAATACCGATCTTCTCTTAAAAGAGGCGGTAAGGGGCATTGAAGATTCAGGGTTAAGTGTTGATGTCTTCCATTTGAATGATATGGACATCAGGCCATGCCAGGACTGCGGAGGATGTGATGATACAGGGGAATGCATTGAACATGACGATATGGACGGAGTGTATGAGGCAATAAGGACTGCCGACAGAATTATTTTAGCCTCCCCGATATTCTTTTTTGCGCTCAGCGCACAGGCAAAGATCATGATAGACAGGTGCCAGAGCTTCTGGTGCGAGAAATACGTGTTAAAAAAACCGCTTCCCAAAGGTGAATTTGACAGGAGAGGATTGCTTATTCTTGTCGGAGGAATGAAAAAAGAAGTAGGCCCGCAATGCTCGGAATCGTGCGCAAGAGCTTTTTTCAGGACAGTCAGCGTGCCTGAGCACTTCACCCTGAGTTTTCTGGACATTAACGCAAAGGCAGAGATACTTAAGCATCAGACAGCTATGCAAGATGCCTATGAAGCAGGGAAAAAACTTGTAAAAGACTAAACTTTCTTTATGATTTACACCCCCGGCACACAGTCTCCAGAAACGTCCTAACTTATTGACGGCTATAATTTATTTCTGATATACTCATCATGTGAACATGGTCGGAAGTGGATGTTCCAAAATGAATTTCCTCGTAATAGCATGCAAAGATAGAATCCCTGATTCTGCTGTTTCGTTTGTCAGAACCAATGCAGGCGTTGGAAGTACTGTTTTCCTGACGATCACGGGAGGTATCATCGGTTGTCCGGTGCAAATTATCAGGTGTGCAGAAGGGCACTCTTTTATTCGATAATACATAAAATTAAACCTTAAAAAGAGAGGTTGTATTTATGAAGTCTGTTCTTGTTGTGGATGATTCAGAAATAACGCGGTCGTTTATTAAATCAGCTATTGAGGATATCGGCGATATAGAAATATCCGAAGCTTCTTCCGGATTTGAGGCACTGAAGGTTCTGCCTGTAAATTCTTTTGATCTGGTCATGGTTGATATAAACATGCCTGATATTAACGGCCTGGAACTTATTAATTTTATTAAGAAGGATGATAAGTATCGGGGTATCCCGGTTATTATTGTATCTACTGAAAGCAGTGAAGAAGACAGACAAAGAGGAATGTCACTTGGGGCATTTGCGTATTTGATTAAGCCTTTCGAGGCTGAAGAGCTTGGAGCTGTTGTTAAAAAGGCGTTAGGTATATGAACTCTTCAAACAAGGAATTCATCTCAGAGGCGGAGGATATAATAGAAAGCGCCAATGATTCCCTTCTGGAGCTTCAGAACGCGTTTAACCCAGATGCCCTTAATTCAGTCTTTCGCGCTATACATACCATGAAGGGCCTGTCGGGCCTGTTTGGCCTCCAGGGCATAACTGACCTCAGTCATGCTCTGGAATCGGTCCTTGATGACCTAAGGCTGGGCAAGATAGATTTCAGCGATGACGCAATAAATTTCATTTTCAGCAACATTGATATTCTTAAAAACCTTGTTGCGCGGGTCAGCGAAGGTAAGGAAGTTGATGATGTCAGTGATTATGTAGAGCATATCGAGTCATTCAGAAAGGCCGCCAGGTCAAAAGGTGATGATCTTTCAATCGAAGATATTGGTATCAGTCAGTCTGTTTTAAAAGTCCTTTCTGAATATGAGGAGCATAGGCTTAAGAGCAGTATTAAAGATGGGAAAGGGCTATATTATGCAAAGGCAGTCTTTTCACTTACAGATTTTGCTGATAGCCTGGAGGCCCTTAACGCTGTACTGAAAGGACTTGGGGAGATAATTGCGACGCTTCCAAGTTCTGAGGGGATTCCTGAAGGTTCCATTGGTTTTGACTTGTTGACCAGCAGTGATCTGAATATAGATGAAATGAGGTCAAAGGTTGAGAACGCTGCAGTAGAGGAGATATCTCCACTAGGGAATTCAAAGCCCGTGTCGGTTGGTGACTATATCCCCAAGCCGGCGGATGTGTCATTGAAGAGCTCAACTAATACGGTAAGGGTTGATATAGAAAAACTTGACAAGATCCTTAATACAGTGGGTGAACTGGTTCTGGCCAAGGGTGCCGTTGTAAGAATCGGACAGGAATTAGCAGAGACTGTCGGTTACACCCCTTTGACGCTGGACGTTCATAAGATCGCTCAGACACTTGACAGGAAATTATCAGAACTGCAGAGTTTTATACTTGAACTGAGGATGATACCTTTCAGCCAGATCTTCACGCGTCTTGCGCAGGTTGTGAGACGGTATACCAAAGAGGTTAAAAAGGAGATTGACCTGGAGCTTTTTGGAGAAAATACCGAAATAGACAAACTGCTTGCGGAAGAAATAATTGACCCGTTAATCCATATTATACGTAATTCTATTGATCACGGGATTGAATCCAGTGATGAAAGAAAGGCTCTGGGTAAGAAGGAGCGAGGTACCGTAACTCTTAAGGCTTTTCCAAAAGGGAATAATGTAATTATTTCGGTTCGAGACGACGGTGCGGGTCTTGACGCGGACAAGATACTGAAGAAAGCGATAGAGCGCAAACTGATACCCGGGGACCAGGAGCTTGAACATGAAGAGATTCTGGACCTGATCTTTCTTCCGGGACTTAGCACAAAAGAAGAAGTGAGCGAAGTCTCGGGCAGGGGGATGGGGATGGATATAGCAAAGGAAAAATTGTCACTGTTTGGAGGCTTTATTGAAGTTGAGTCAGAACTGGGAGCTGGCACGTCTTTTTCCCTTACCCTGCCTATAACGCTTGCGATTGTCAAGGCGTTAATTGTTCAGGTTGCTGATCATGCGTTCTGTATTCCGCTGACTTCTATCTCTGAAACGTTTACTGTCAATCCGCGCAAGATACAGACGATCGAGGAACGGGAGGTTATTGAAATAAGAGGTGAGATGCTTCCTCTTCTGAGGGTTGCCAGGGTGTTCAGATTCGAGGAAAAGCCGTGTGAAGAGTTCTATGCGGTTGTCGTAGGTTTTGGAAACAGGAGGCTGGGCCTTCTTGTAGACAAACTTACTGAACAGACTGAAATAATACTTAAACCTCTTGGAGAACATTTAAAAGGCATCCAGGGGCTTGCCGGTGCGGCTGAGGTAGGCCGTCATGATATCATTCTTGTTCTTGATGTCGAAGCCATGATGGAGGAGTCATTCTCCGGCAGAAAAAAAGTGCGGACCTGATAGAGTATGAAATTGAGTCTTACAGGAACATATTTTCATTAATTTGCAGGGCGGCGTAAGATATCTCGGAGTCTGATATGTTTAAAGAATATTTTGGACTAAAGATCAGGCCTTTCAGTAAAACGCCGGATCCGAAATTTCTGTTTTACAGCAGATCTCATGAAGAGGCTCTGGCAAGACTGATGCAGGGAGTGGAGGAGAAGGAACTGATTTTGCTGACAGGAGAGATTGGTGCCGGCAAGACAACCCTTTCACGTGCTCTTATGGATTCTCTGGGAGAAGAGTACAGGGTGATATCAATGCTGAATCCCCGGCTGACACCGATACAGTTTTTGAAATCGGTTGCCAAAGGGTTTGACATTGATACAACCCGTGCCAAAGACGAACTGCTTGACACGATATATGAGAAAGTTTATGAGGACTATACAAAAGGTATTACACCCGTGATAATTATTGATGAGGCCCAGTTGATACCCTATAAGAGCACTTTTGAAGAAATAAGGCTGTTGACGAACTTTCAGCTTGACGATGAGAATCTTTTGAGCGTGATACTGATAGGACAGCCCGACCTCAGAAAGAGGCTTGAACGCAAGGCATACCTGCCGTTAAGGCAGAGGATCGGTTTCAGGTATCACCTGAATGCTCTTAATGATGAGGAAGTGAAGGAATACGTAAAACATCGTCTGAGTGTTGCAGGCAGGACAGATCTTCTGTTCAATGAAGAGGCGATTGAGGCGCTTTGCAGGCTCTCTCAGGGTATCCCAAGAATTATTAATAATCTTGCCTCGAACTCTCTGCTGGAGTGTTTTGGTATAGAGGCGCAGATTATTTCAAAAGAGATAGTATGCGATGTTGGGCATGAATTAGGGCTTAATGGTGTAAGATAACAGGGTTGATATGGATATAGCCAGAATAAGGAAAAAGTTAAAGAAACAACAAACTTCCGGCGAGAATGACAGCGGGGATGTCTCAAAAGAAGATAAAGCAGCCAGGCATGTAGAAGATGTGGTTGAACAGCCGCCTGTTGTCAGTAAAAAAGAAGAGTCCCCGGAACCGGTTGTATTGGAAAAAGATGCGGATTCCGGCGACAGCGGAGTTTCCGTTGAGGAAGAAGAGCTTGTAGAAGAGATCGAGATCCTGGCTTTTAAAGTCTCAAATGAGGAATACGCGGTAAAGATTTCCGATCTGCAGGAAGTTCTAAGGCCTCAGCGTATCACTTACGTGCCCAGAGCGCCGGAATATCTGTTGGGAATAACATCTGTCCGGGGGAAAATACTTCCTGTTGTGGACATGAGAAAACGATTAAATCTTGTTGATAAGAGTGTGGGAAAAGAGAAAATAATCATTCTTTCCGGTGAAAAGGCGCCTATAGGTATTAAGGTAGGATCTGTGCTGGATGTCTACAGGTTCCCTGAAAATGAACTTTTGCCTCCGCCATCTACTTTAAATGACGAAGAAAAGAGTTTTATAGACGGCGTCGTAAAGATAAAGAATAAATTTATATCTGTTTTGAAAGTCGATGAGATACTGAAGACGGAGGAATTATGACAAACAAACTTGAGATTAAGATCGTTGGACTGGTCGTCATAGCGCTGATTATAGGCGCTGTATCGATCGGTTTTGTGAGTATTAAGTTTATGAGGACCGATATGCGTGATCTGGTTGACAAATATTCAAGAGAAGCGCTTTCATTTATAAAATATTCCATTGAAGAAAGCATGGTCACGGGAAATCCCGATGTAACCAAGGCATTAATAAAAAAACGGGGCGATTCCGAAGATTTCAGGTCTATTACAATCCTGAACGCGCAGGGACTGGAGGCATTTGGCGTAGATGCAGATAGCCGGTCTGAAGACATATTAATTGCTGAAAAGATCAGTAAAAGCAAAGCCATGTATATCAACCGGACCAATGATACTAATACTTACTATATGCCGCTGTTAAAGATTGAACGATGTGTCAGATGTCATGATACACCTGATGCGATACTTGGAATTGTGAAGGTCTCCATGTCTGTCGCAGAGTCCAATGCGCTCCTGGTTTACAGGACCAAATTTATTATAATCAGCCTTATCCTGGGGTTGATTATTCTGGGAACCGCCCTGTGGCTGGCATTTAAAAAGGCAGTAATTAACCCGATAAAAGAGCTCCAGCTGGCCGCGCATTCCCTGGCTGACGGAGATCTGTCTTTTGATATCAGTATCCATTCAAAAGACGAGATCGGCAGCCTGAGTGATGACTTGAGGAATGCTGTCAGAGGCATAGGCATTATTCTTCAGAGAATCGGCGCCGTCTCAAAAAGGGTTCGGAACGTAAGCATTTCAGTTGAAAAAGAATCAAAAAAGGTTGGAGAAGGCACAAAACTGGAGGCTGAGGCAACTGATAATATGTTGAGTTCCCTGGAAGAGTTGAATAAAACAGCTGGAGAGATTGCCGAGGCGGTAGCAGGATTGTCCGTTTCATCAGAGGAAACAGCTGCTTCGGTTGATCAGATGACGACCAATTCCGAAGAAGTAACCAAAAATACGATTGAGCTGTCCTCACAGGTTGACTCCACTTCAACGTCTATCGAGGAAATGTCGGCGAACATTAAAGAGATTGCTCACAAAACAGAAGGTTTGAGCATGTCGGCGGAGGAAACGTTAAGCGCGATAGAGGAAATTAACTCGTCTGTTAAAGAGATCGAGTCAAACACAATAGAATCGGCCCGGCTGTCAAATAAAGTTACTTCTGATGCATCCAGCTTCGGTATGGATGCTGTGGATAAATCCTCCGAGGGAATGGAAAGGATCAGAACAACCGTTCAGAAAACTGCTGAGTTCATCGGAAAGCTTGGAGGCAGGTCTGAAGAGATAGGTAAAATACTTAACGTTATTGATGAAATAACCGATCAGACCGCGTTACTTGCGCTTAACGCCGCAATACTGGCTGCGCAGGCCGGAGAGCACGGAAAGGGTTTCTCTGTGGTGGCAGACGAGATCAAGGATCTGGCGGAAAGAACATCGTTCTCTACTCAGGAAATTGCCGGGCTTATACAGTCAGTGCAGTCAGAGGTTGCCGGGGCTGTCAATGCGATGGCAGATGGTCTGAAAACCGTTGAAGAGGGATCAAGACTCTCAAAAGAAGCCAAAGAAGCTCTCTTGAAGATCATAGAAAGCTCGAAGAAATCAACTGAAATGGCTGCGTATATTGAAAACGCGACGGCTGAACAGACAAAAGGCATCAGATTCGTCACAGACGCAATGGAGAAAGTTAAGGATATGATCGGACAGATCGCGAGAGCTACAACGGAACAGACCCGTGGCACGACCTTAATGATCGATGCATCGGAGAAGATCAGCGATATTACCAAACAGGTTAAGAACGCAACTATCGAACAGGCAACCGGAGGTAAGCAGATCAATAAAGCTGTGGAAGATGTGGCCAGGAAAATACATAAAATATCCGACGCGCTTATAGAGCAAAAAACGGGTAATGACATAATATTGGCTTCCATAGAGAAGATCAGAGACCTTCCTGAAAAGAACAGAGCAAGGGCTTCCAATATAAACAGGAGCCTCAGAAATGTTCTTAACGATGCAGAGCTTCTTATGACAGAACTGGGCAAGTTCAAGTTTGCTCTTGACGCAGATAAACAGCCCGTATTAAAGATGGGCATCATACCGCTTGAAGCACCGGCAGAAATGTTCAAGCGGTTCTCCCCGCTCGTAGATTATCTCTCGAGAAAATTGAACAAAAAAGTGGAACTTAAAGTGGCTGTGAATTTTGCTGAGGCAAATAAGGAGATCGGGACAGGAGTTACTAATTTCTGCTATATGACTCCATCAACTTATATCGAAGCGAATAAGGAATATAATGTGGAAGTTATTGCTAAGGCGCTTAGAAATGGAAAACCGTTTCAAAGATCAGTTATTATCGCCAGGCAGGAGAGCAATATAAGGCATATCAAGGACATAAAGGGTCATTCTTTTGCTTTTGGAGATGAGAGGTCCACATCAAGCCATATTGTTCCCAGGGCAATGCTTCTTGAAGAGGGGATTGACCCAAAAGATCTGAGTTTTCATGACTATCTGGGCCATCATGATGATGTTGTACGAGCTGTTTTATCGTCAGAGTTTGATGCTGGCGGGGTTATGGAATCCGCAGCTGAAAAATTCAGGGATAAAGGATTAAGGATTATCAAGCAGTCAATAGACATACCGGAGTTCAACATATGTGTGAACAAAAGTATGCCGGAAGAAGAAAAAGCACAGTTAAAGCAATCCATTCTGGAGCTTGATGAAAACAATTCGGAAGACATAGATATCCTGAGATCAATAACTGCTGACTATACAGGTTTTGTAGAGGCTCAGGATAGTGATTACGACATAATTAGGGAGATGATGCAGAAACTCGGTATGATCTAGAAGGTTTCCGCGTTACGGGATTATGAAAAAGATAAGATCGCTTGCAACTAAATTAATTGTTCTGCTCCTGTTGGTTCTTTTTCTCGGACAGGGCCTGGGATTCATTCTGTTTATTATGTCGACCCGAAACTCGAAAATTGAATCTCTGAATGAAAAGATCACTCAGAACGGCCGTCTGTTGGCGGAACTTAGTGTTGATCCCATTCTGGAAAAAGACACGGAATCGTTAGGTGCATATCTTGACGTGATTTTCCAGGATAAGGATTTTATTTCTCTATCTGTTTTTGATATTAAAGATAACATTGTGGGTGAAAAAAGCCGGGAAGCGGAACATGCGACGGGGTCCAATCCTTTTTACGCTGAACCCACTCTGAATAATGAGACACCTGTTCTCTTTGATAATAGAAAGATCGGTTATGTTATAGTTACGGCATCTTCAAACAGGATCAACGGTGAGATCCTTAAACATGAAATTGCCGCTTTTATACATCAACTGATCCTGTCAGTTGTGATATTTTTTGTAGTAATTGCTTTTTTTGGCATAAATATCAGAAAACCCCTGTTGTCTTTGAGCTCTGCTTCTGACAGATTGTCTGAAGGTGACATGTCCGTATCGCTGAAGTCTGCGAATAGTCTCGAATTTGCCGCTTTGATGGAAAGTTTTAATTCTCTGGTAGGGCAATTTAAGGGTACAATTCGGAGGATTCACTCTACAGTTAGTGATGTAACAATGGCGATCAAACAGATCAACCTGATCTCAAACAAGGTGATAAAAGGGACGGACGATCAATTGACCGCTACCCATGAAGTGATCGCAGCCATGGGCAGTTCAGAAGAGGCTGAAAAAGACATTATCAGCAACACACAGAACCTTTCTGAATTTTCCGAAGAAAACCTGTCTTCCATAATTGAAATAAAGTCATCTTCAGAAGAGATCTCAGAAAGTTCGGAACAGCTTTTCCAGGTTTCATCTGATTCATACTCTACAATTGCGGAAATGGTGTCCGCGGCAAAGGAGATATCCAAGAATACGGAAGAACTTTCAGTATCGACAGAGCAGATCTCAGCGTCTATCGAACAGATCAGCGCTAATACAAAGGAAGTTGATGAAAGTTCCAAGGAGTCGGCCAATTTTGCCGCAAAAGTAAGAGAGATCGCATCCGAGCAGGGCATGCTGACCGTCGCTGATGCCATGGCCGGAATGGAAGAAATTATCACTGCTGTCGACACTACACTGGAATTGGTAAGAAGCCTTAAGTCTAAATCAAAGGCTGTAGAGAAGGTGCTCTCCGTAATAGATGACGTTACGAAGCAAACCAACCTTTTAAGTGTAAATGCCGCGATTCTGGCTTCTCAGGCTGGCGAGTACGGGAAGGGTTTCTCTGTTGTTGCGGATGAGATCAAAACGCTGGCTGACAGAACGCAGGCCTCGGCAAAAGAGATAACGGGGATCATCAAGTCCATTCAAAAGGGTGTAGAGGAAACAACCAATGTGACAGAGAAAAGTAAAATTATCGTTGAGAACGGGAACAACCTTGTTGTAAAGACCGGTGAAGCTTTCAGGGAGGTTATTAACAGCGCGCAGAGTTCCTCTGAAATGGCGAGCAATATACACAGGGCAACGGAAGAGCAGGTTAGAGGTGTTACCCAGATCAGGGAAGCGATGGATTTGGTCATGAGAATAGTTGAACATGTCACTGCAGCGACTCACGAGCATGAGATCGGTTCAGAACATTTGATAGGCGTTGCCGAGAGAATTAAGGGCATATCTGAAGTTATCAGAAAGAGCATGCAGGAACAAACAGCCGGAGTTTATATCATTTCAAAAAATCTTGAATTAGCCAATGAAAAGATCAAACAGATAGCTGGCGCTTCGTCAAGGCACGGGCAGGCCAGTGAAGCGATATTGTTAGCGGCTGAGAAGATTTCAGGTTTCTGCGGCGGTACCCATTCATTCACTGAGGAAATGCGCACCTCTTTTGATATTCTTCATAAAGAGGCAGAGGCCTTATTAACTGATATGGAACGGTTCAGATTTGAGTAAATATACCGTGTTTTCAATAGCAGGTGAAGAATTCGGGATCAAGCTTGACAGGGTACTGGAGATCATCAGGCCAACGAAAGCCACGCTTTTACCGAGAGTTCCTGCCTTTATCGAAGGAGTTATCAATCTTAGGGGTACAGTATTACCGCTGATGGACCTGAGAAAACGTCTTCGGGTCGATCCTTTGCCTCAAAGAGAACGTATCATAATCTCAATTATGCACGGTGAAAGAATGGGGCTCCTGGTTGATTCCGTTAAGGAGATTATTGACATTGAAGAAGAGCAGATATCTCCGACCCCATCAATATTTCAATGGCTGAGGCCCGAGTATATCAGCGGAATAGGCAAGAGCGGAAAAAGATTGATTGTGATATTGGATCTTGACGCTATCCTGACAACTGAAGAGATGTCTCTCCTTGGTGAACGTAAAGAGGAATGGTCTACTGAGGACGAGCCGGGTAATCCTGACGATGAGAAGGAATTAAAAAGTGAGAAGTGACCCTCACCCCCAGTTCCTGTCTTACGACAGGAAGACACAGGGGAGCCGTGAGGGCTGGCGGAAGTTGAGAGGATAAGAGGATAAGAAGTTACGAATGTAGAAAGATAAAAAAGGCTGGTTCAGCATTTCCGTAATCGACGATTATTTAAATTTTGTTTTAGCTTTATAATTTCACAGAAGTGCTTAACTCTGACAGCGTTTTTTTTATAAGGTGTCGGACGGAAATCTTCATCAGTCTTTCTATCTTTTATGCTGTTACGATTAACGTTTAACTATTAACAATTAACGGTCTTTACAGAAGGAGATAGTGCGTGACTGAAGAACTGGAGAAACTTCTTAATCACAGTAACGTTGAGATCAGAAGACAGGCAGTTAAAGATATCAGGAAAAGCGGGAAGGATATGCCTGTTGTGATCTCATATCTTATTAAGGCTGTCGAAGATGAAGACTGGAGGGTTAGAAAAACAGCAGTCGAAGTATTGCTTGATATCAGAGGGGATGAAGTCATTGAGGCAGTTATTAAGAATATGTACAGTGAGGATAATGCTAATGCAAGGAACTCGGCAATCGAGATATTAACAGCTCTGGGTTCTGAAGCGACCGACCATCTTGTGGAAGTATATACGGATGCTGCGCCTGATGTTAAGAAATTCATTATTGATATACTCGGAGACTCAGGAGACATGAAGGCTGTTCCTCTGCTGTTAAGGGCGCTTGAGGATGAGGATGATAACGTAAGGACCGCTGCTGTGGATTATCTCGGCAATATACAGGGCAATCCCTCGGTGCTTAACGCTTTGATTGATATTTTAAAGAGCGGGGACATGTGGGTAGCTTATACTGCTGCTGCTGCCCTCGGACGTATTGGAGATATGGAGGCCGTTGACGCGCTTGTCTCAATGCTGTCCCGTAAAGAACTGAAAAAGCCGATCATAAAGGCTCTTGGACTAATCGCAAAACCTGACACTTTGCCGCTAATTATCCCTTTCTTAAAAGATAAATCAAGTGCAGTCAGGGAAGAAGCAGTAATTGCGGTAGAGCATTTCCTTCAAAAAGGTTTGCCTGAAGAAACAATAGTAAAGGAGTTGAGGGACATTCTCGGAAAAGATGCGTCAGGCATAGTCCTTCCTTATACCCTCAGCAAAAAGAAGGAAGTAAGGATTGCAGCGATTTTACTGCTTGGGCTCCTGAAAGATAAAGGAGCTATTCCCTCTCTTCTTGAGATAGCAATCGAGGAGGATTTTTATGAGATCGTTGTGAAGGCGTTGATTTTTATAGGCAGGTCTATTCCTGAGGCCCTAATACCTTTCTTTACTGTTGAGGATTCTTATCAGAGAAGAATTGTCTGTGAAGTGGCCGGCAGGATAGGAGACTCTGCCTTTTTTAACCATCTTGTGAAACTTCTAAAAGATGAAGACGGTCATGTCAGAGGTAATGCCGCGGCAGCACTCTCAAACCTGAATAATTCCGAGGCAGTCCCTCATATATTGCCATTGCTTCTCGATGAATATGAAAACATTCAGGAAGAATCAATTAAGGCCCTTTCCAGACTGGAAAGGTGGCTTGATATTGATGAAATAATAAAGGGACTTTCTTCCAGTGACCGTGTTTTGAAGAGAAACACTGCTCAACTTCTTGGCCTTTTGAGAGATCAGCGTGCGTCTGATGCCCTGGGACGGGCCTTAAAAGACAGTGATGCCAGAGTGCGTGTTTCAGTTGCCGAGGCTTTGGGTGCTATTGAGGGTGCCGGGGCTGTTAAATATCTTCTGACCGTTCTAACAGACGATTCCGCTGAGGTAAGGCGTGTTTCCGCCATTATGATAGGCAGGATGAGAGCGAAAGCGGGTGTTGAGCCCTTAATTCTTCTTCTACGTGACTCGGACCTGTGGGTACGGGCGGCAGCTGCCGTGGCATTGGGCAATATAGGCAATGAAAAAGCAATAGACCCGATGATCGGGCTGCTGTCTGATGAGTCGGGCTTTGTCAGGGCGGCTAATATAGAGGCTCTTGGAAATTTTAAAGTTAACAAGGTTAAGAAAACCCTTCTTAAGCTGCTGAATGACATGGATGCCGAGATCAGAAGCACTGCTGTTGGAGCGCTGGCAAACTTTGACGGTATTGCGCAGGATATAATCCCTCTTTTAAAGAACAAGGAATGGTCTGTCAGGAAGAAAGTTGTCGACGTGCTCGGCACTTTTTTTAAAGCAGAGAGTTATGCTTATATAAAAGAAGTTGCCGCGCTGGATGAAGACGCTCAGGTAAGAGAAACTGCTGCGAGGTATCTAAGTGTTTGAAGAATCGCTGATACCTCTTCCAACGGATGTTTTTCGCCTTATAAGGGATTATATTCATGAGTACTGCGGAATTTTTTTCGATGAAAAATCAAAGTATCTTCTCGAACGCAGGCTCAACCGGCGTTTAGCGGTTAATCATCTCAAGGATTTCAGGGAATATTACCGTCTGCTTAAGTATGACAGGTCCCGTAACAGAGAACTGCAGACAATCATAGACATTTTGACTGTTAACGAGACATATTTTTTCAGGGAGCAGAATCAGTTTGTGGCGTTCAGCGAAGAGATTGTCAAGGAATTGCAGGAACAGAATAAAGATAAGAAGAGAATAAAAGTGTGGTCAGCAGGCTGTTCGACAGGAGAAGAGCCATATACGATTGCCATGCATGTACTCGAGGACGAAAGCCTGAATGAATGGGATGTTGATATTATCGGAAGTGATATAAGTCAAAGAGTGCTGAAGGTGGCCAGAGAAGGTATTTATAAAAAAACTTCGTTCAGGGCAACACACCGGTATTTTATAAACAAATATTTTCACGAGCAGCCGAGGGGAGACTTTAAGATCATTGACAGCGCCAGAAACCTTGTGACCTTTAATTTTCTGAACCTTTTCGATCCTTTTAAAGTGAAAATGGTCGGGAAGGTGGATGTAATTTTTTGCCGTAATGTTTTAATATATTTCGATCTGATCGCGAGGAAAAGAGTTATTGAATTTTTCTTTGATATACTTAAGGAGGGCGGTTATCTGCTGCTTGGCCATACGGAGTCGCTGATAAATTTGAGTGCTGATTTTGAGCTGAAACATCTGAAAAATGATATGGTTTATAAAAAGCCAAAAAAAGATCATTCAAAAGATATATTTAAAAAAGGATAATAATGATGCAGAAAGATAGTGACAATATTAAAGTCCTGATAATTGATGATTCCGCGTTCAACCGTCAAACGATCAAGGCCATGCTGAAAAAAGCATCTGACGTGGAGGTGATTGGAGTAGCCGTAGACGGTCAGGACGGTATGAGAAAGATAATTAACCTTCGGCCGGATGTAATTACGCTTGACCTTGAAATGCCCGAGTGGGACGGTTTTACTCTTCTTCGATGGATAATGAAGGAAAGGCCTCTGCCTGTGATAGTTGTAAGTTCTCATGGCGATGATCCCACTGTATTTAAGGCCCTGGAGTTAGGCGCGATTGATTTCATCATTAAGCCTACCAAACGGGCAACTCAGGAGCTAAGGGAAATAGAGAACGACCTTATAAGAAAAGTTCAGGGAGCCCATTCGCTGAGGCTTGAAAAGCTCAAGAGAAGCATATCTCTTCTGGATAGCAAGAAAGTTATAGATGAAGTCAGTTCTGAGGAGGTCGGTGAGTTAGAGATTATCGCCCTTGGTGCTTCAACTGGAGGACCAACGGCTATTCAGAGCATACTTACAAGTCTCCCGCATAACTTTCCGGCCAGTATGGTCATAAGCCAGCACATGCCCCGCGGTTTCACAAAACAGTTTGCCAGCAGGATGAGCAAACTTTGCGCCCTGGAAGTGAAGGAAGCAGAACAGGGCGAAATGCTGCATCCCGGTAAAGTGCTTATCTGTCCCGGGGGGTTTCACCTGATCTTTCAGAAAGTAAGAGGAAAGGTCATCACCCTTATAAAAGACTCATCTACCGGAGACAGGTATATACCTTCAATTGATCTCATGATGAAGAGTATTTCTGATATTTATAAAACAAAAACAATGGGAGTTCTTCTAACAGGCATGGGAAATGACGGAAAAGAGGGCATGGTGGCGATCAGGAGAAATGGCGGATTCACAATAGCGGAGTCTGAAGAAAGCTCTGTGGTTTTTGGAATGCCGCGCGAGGCTATTTTGGCCGGAGGCGCTGACAGGGTTGTTTCTCTGGAAAGAATGCCGTCTGAGATCATGAAGAGGATGAGAAAGGTACAATAAGTTGTCCGGACGGAATATTTAAATCAATGATTAAACGTATCTTTATATGTTTGTCAGATTGGTGGAATAAGGTCTATACGACTGCCAATATGAGAGGTATTTGTGCATAATATACTTATTGTCGAAGACTCTCCGACTATGAGACAGCTGATATCATTTTCTTTGAAAAGGCTTCCTGACTGTAATGTTTTAGAGGCGGTCAATGGTGCGGATGCGCTTGAGAAGCTGTCCCGCGGGGCATTCAACCTGATACTTGCCGATATCAACATGCCTGTCATGGATGGACTGAAACTCATAGGCCTGCTCAGGAATGATCCAAAACATAGAGAAATACCTATTATTATCATTACGACCGAGGGAGCCGAGGAAGACAAGAACAGGGCCATGGAAATCGGAGCTACTGCATACTTAACCAAGCCTATTCATACTCCCGAACTTTTAAAAATGGTATCTGAATTCCTCGATATATAGGAAGCTGCCAGCTGTCCGCATGCCGCCGAGATGTCTCCCCCGCGGCTTTTTCTAATAATTGCTGTTATACCCCCTTCGCACAAAATATTCTTAAATTCAGCTATTTTTTTGTCCTGAGGCTCTTTAAAAGCAGGGCCTTTTGCAGAGGATGATCTGTTATAAGGTATCAGGTTAACCTTTGCCTTGATGCCTTTCAGCAGTTTTATGAGCTGTAAAGCGTCGCGTCCCGAGTCGTTAATTTCTCCAAGAAGGACATATTCAAAAGTTATTCTCCTGCGGGGAGGCAGGGGGTATTTCCTGCAGGCATTTAACAGGTCTCTTATAGGATACTTTTTGTTAACGGGCATGATTCTGGATCTGACGCTGTCTGTAACGGCATTGAGAGATACCGCAAGATTAACCTGCGGATCCTCACGCGCAAGTTTGTCGATACCAGGTACTATGCCGGCTGTTGAAACAGTAACCCTTCTTCTGGAAAAACCTAGCATATCCACAATCACCCTGACTGCTCTAATGACCTCTGAATAGTTATTAAGAGGTTCACCCATACCCATAAAGACAATGTTGGATATTTTGCAGGCATCCGGGCTGTTAAGGATTCCATCGTTGTCAATAAGCCTCTGAACCGAGATGATCTGGTCGAAGATCTCATAGGCCTTAAGGTTTCGCTTCAGTCCAAGTCTGCCTGTTTCGCACAGTTTGCAGCCCATAGCGCACCCTACCTGCGAAGAAACGCATAATGTCAGGCGCTTTTTATCAGGGATCAGAACGCTTTCGATTTTCTTGCCGTCTTTCAGGCCGAAGAGAAATTTCTGTACACCGTCTTTGGAGGTTTGCTTATTTATCAATTTTAAATTGCTGATAAACGCCTTTTTATCAAGTAATTCTCTTAATGGTTTTGGTAAATTAGTCATCTCACTGAATGAAGATGCGTACTTAGCGTATATCCACTCAATAACCTGCCTTGACCTGAAAGAGCTCTGCCCGCAGGACTGCATGAATTTCTGTATTTCTTTTTCAGATAATGCCTTGAAATTGATTTTCATGATAAGATCACAGCTTTTAATATCCTGTCCTTTCAGTATATTATATTTCTATTACCGGAGGAAACTCATATATCCGGGAAAGAGTTGAAAGAAACAAAATGCTACGTCTATAATATAAAAATATAGGGATCATATTCTCAATGTACAATTTTGCCGTAAATGTATTTGATTATCAGGTATTAAGAAAGTTGCCATAACAATGCAAAAAGAAAATATTCATATTTTGATAGTGGATGATAACCCCGTTGATCTCGAAATTATCAGGGCAGTCTTAAATGGAAATTATGCTATTCATTACACTATTGATGCTGCCTCTACAGGCATGGAGGCTTTAGAGAAAGCGTCAACTGGTGAATTTCATCTGGCATTACTGGATTACAACCTTCACGACATGAACGGGATTGAAATACTGGAAGAAATCAAAACAAGAAGCATAGATTTGCCGGTGATCATGGTTACTGGAGAGGGAGATGAAAAAATAGCCAAAGAGACCATAAAAAAGGGGGCATATGATTATTTAATCAAGGATGAGATTAATAATATATTGCTGACCCGTACCATACGGAGTGTTCTTGAAAGGAAAAACCTTGAAGACAAGCTAAAGGCTTACCATGATAAATTAGAAGATCTGGCAATAAAAGACGGGCTTACAGGATTATATAATCACCGTCATTTTCAGGAGATATTAAGCAGTGAATTTAAAAGATCGAAAAGATATGTTCAGCCTCTTTCCTGTATGATGCTTGACCTTGACCACTTTAAACTGGTAAACGATTCCCATGGTCATCAATATGGTGACTTTGTGCTTGCTCAGTCGGCTGGAATATTAAGAAGATTTGCCAGGGATACGGATTTTATTGCCCGTTATGGAGGCGAGGAATTTGTTATTATTCTGCCGAATACAGACCTGGAAGGTGTGCTTCACCTAGCTGAAAAGATACGCAATTCGTTTGAAAATAACCCATTCAAAAAAGAGGAGATATCTGAGTCGATATCCATAAGTATAGGGGTGTCATCTACTGCAGATAGTAATGTGTCAAGCAAGGACGACCTGATAACAAACGCTGATACAGCATTATATCAAGCCAAATCAAGCGGCAGGAACAACGTATGTGCCTGGGAAGAGATAGAATCCGAGGACTCAATTGATGTTAAGGAGGAATATTTCAAGATAACGGATTTTTATAACAGGATTAAAAACCTCAGCGAAGACATGAAAGAACCCTGTGTCAAGTCTGTACAGGATATTTTCTGTGAGCTTGAAGCCGGATGTGATTATTTTAACGATCATTCTTTAAGGGTCTGTCTTTATGCTGAGAAATTGGCCAGGGAACTTTTAATGTCTGATGAGGAGATAAATGTGATAAAGTACTCTGCTTTGCTTCATGATATAGGCATGGTCGGGATTAATTCGGATATTTTAAAAAAGAAAGATGTTTTATCTCCCGATGAATATGACTTATTAAAAAGACATGTTAACATTGGAGCAGATATAGTGGGTCAGCTGAAACTGTTTGGTAAAGAACTGCAGATGATCCATTACCACCATGAGAGATTTGACGGTAGTGGCTATCCACATAAATTAAGAGGCAGGATGATACCCCTCGGGGCGCGGATATTGGCTATTGCCGAGGCATATGATTCCATGACTTCAGAAACAATGTATCGTAAAGCCCGGTCATCATCAGAAGCAATTGAAGAGCTAAGGAAATGTGCTGGTTCCCAGTTTGATCCTAAACTGGTTGAGGCTTTTATTAAAGCTATTAAGAGACCGGATAAACCTTTCTGAACCTTATCCGCCTTCGCAGAAAACCATGGGTTTACCCGTGGCTTAGCCCCGAGGCGAGCGAGCGAGATGTCACCGAGAGGGCATCTCCATGTTTCGGCGGATAACCTCGCCGAAGTCCCGACAGATGTTGGGACGCAGGCGGGTAATAAAAGATACCACGTGCAAGCCCGTGGGGTTCCATAACAGGAACTTTTTTATATTACGATTTGCAGTGGTCAGAATTTGTCTTTACAGCAGTTGTAAACACAATTCGTGACTCCTTCGCTTTAGTGTCATTCCCCGCCCTGCCAGCCGGCAGGCTTGATCGGGGAATCCAGTTTTTCTATTATTTTTCTGGATCCTCCGGTCAGGCCTGAGGATGACAAACAGGCTGAAGCGGTTCTGCAACGCGTTTACAATATCTGTAAACACTTTTTGTGTTCAGCGCAGCTATTTGTGCGGTATTTTTGTAATTACTAACCAGTAGTTCTGAATGGCTGTTACTACCTCAATAAAATTTATAAATTTAACCGGCTTGGTAATAAAACTGTTTGCCCCCAGGTTATAGCTTTTGCAAATATCCCTGTCCCTGTCCGAGCTGGTAAGAATTATGACAGGGATTTTACGCAGTTCTTTGTCTTTTTTTATTTTTTCAAGGACCTCTGTGCCGTTTACTCTCGGCATATTCAGATCCAGCAGGATCAGATCAGGCCTTGGTGCTTTTGAAGCGTCGCTGAATTCATTTTCATGATACATGAAATCCAGAGCCTCCTGGCCGTCTTTTACACAGTAGAGGTTGTTTTTTACCTTGCCAACGGAAAAGGCTTCTTTAATAATCTCAACATCGGTCGGATTATCTTCCACGAGTAAAATATCAATAGGTTTTTCGTAGCTCACCTATCAAATCCTCCTTTTATTTTATTATGACTGATCTGAGTTATGCTGAACTGAAGTAAACCCCGTTGGAAGACCTTTGACCTTCTAACCGGGTAAATAAAATTATTCACGGCCTGTTCTTTTTGGGTATGGTAAAAAATATTGTTGTTCCTTCTCCAACCTTTGATTCTACCCACACACTGCCCCCGTGTTTATCTATTACCTTATTAACAATCGTAAGCCCAGCTCCGGTTCCTTCCTTGTCGTCCCTCTTCAAACGCTGAAACAATTGAAATATTTTATCAAAATATTGTTCCTCAATTCCTATGCCGTTATCTTTTACATGAAAAGTATAATATTTACTATCCTCATTGTAACCTACTTCGATGTAAGGGTTATCCTTATCATTATATTTAATGGCATTGATAATAAGGTTATGAAAAACTTCTCCCATTCTTACCCTGCTGCAATATACCATCGGCAAATCATCTGCTATTTTTAATGTACAATGTTTGGAATCCAGTGCGTATGATATACTAATCTGTACTTCCTTTAACAGAATATTTAAATTTACATATTCAAACGAGTTTATTTTACTGGTTATTCTGGATAGATTTAACAGATCATCAATAAGACGCCTCATTCTTTCAGAAGAGGCTAATATTATGTCAATATAATGTTTCCCTTTTTCATCTAATTTATCCCTGTATTTTTGCCGCAAAAAACCGCTGAAAGCGCCTATGCCTCTTAAGGGTTCTTTCAGGTCATGGGAGACAACATAGGTGAATTCATCCAGCTCCTCATTGGATTTGATCAGTTCTTTATTGGCAATCTGTAATTTTTTATTTGTTCGATCCAGTTCTTCCCTGGCAGCGTTTGTTTTACTTATCATCATTTCCATGTTGCAGGTGTGTTCCTGAATTTTATCCCGATTGTTTTTTAATCTATCGACCATTTTGTTAAAGGTAATTCCTAACTGTCCGATTTCATCCTTAGTTACGACATGAGCTTTTCGATCCAGGTTACCGCTGCTTATTCCTTTTGCCACTTCCGTCAAATCATGAACGGGTTTTATTATGGCTGAAGTAAATAGAATTGCGGCTCCACTTCCAATAATTAAAATAATAATAATAATTCCAATTAAAAACTTAACCTTTTTATCAACTGTAAGCCTCAAAGGCTGTTCAGAAAAACCTATGTGTACAAACCCTGCTTCTCCTTTTAATATAGGCACAGCGATGTCGAGGATAGCCTCTTTATCAGCAATAAGGCTTTGAATACTATATTCTTCCCCGGGGTTAACTACATTGATTTTATTAAGGTCGGAAGGAAATCCTTTTTTAAATGTGTGCACCAAGACCTTACCGCTTTTATCATGAATAAATATATATTCAGCTTCTTTGGTTGATGCCTTGTAGTCATTAATCTGTATTTGAAGACGCAGTTTGTTTTCAGTTAATATGTTGTTAACACTTATATCAGCAAAATGTTTGGTTAGAGAAATTCCTTTATCCTGCAGTTCGGACAGAAGGGCTTTTGTCAGTGCTGTCTTGACAAAGATTATCATTGTTACTCCCAATAAAACTATGAGTCCTACGATTACAAATAAAATTTTATTTCGAAAACTTATTGTTTGCATAACCTTTTTTGTTTATTGTCTGTTTTCCTTTTCTTTAGACATCCATGACTTCATTTCCCTGATCGAGTCATATGCACTGTTATCAATAGAAACAAATTCATCTATCATCATTTTATTTAGAATATTTTTTCCTTTTTCGTCTTTATGAATATTCATGAATATCAGTCTTAAACTTTCTTTTAGCTCTGGATCTAATCCGGGACGAACCACTACAGGTGGAATCCCATAAGGCGGTGATTTTTTAATTATCTTTGTTCTGGATGTAAATTCAGGATTCGTGCGGCTTGCATATTCCCAAACAAGGCTGTCTACTGCTGCACCGTCTACAATTCCAGTGGCAACGGCCTTAATTGATTCATCGTGGGCATACGTGAAGTTAAAACCTTTGAAGAATGACTCAGGAGTCTCGTTCATCCTGGCCAGCATGTACGTAGGGACTAATTTCCCGCTATTAGACAAAGGGTCTGTAAAAGCAAAAACTTTCCCGCGCAGGCCCTCAAAACTATTAATAGGACTGTCTTTAGATACAATAATATATGAAAAATATACTGTGCCGCCGTAAGCCTTGGGCGCTACTAATAATTCCATTCCAAATTCCTTATGGCCGTCTATGTAAGGACCTCCACATACAAAAGCAACATCAATATCATTTATTTCTAACAATTTATTAATCTCAGAATAGTCTTCTCTATCAACAAATTCTATTTCTTTGCCAAGTTTTTCCGCTATATAATCCAGAAGTTTTTTATAGTAAACAAACCCTTCTCTGGGTGTTATCATACCTCCAACTGCAATCCTGAGAGGTTCTGTTTCATGTGAGTTGCCTTTTTCCTCAATGATTTCCCTTTTTTCAAGGCTTATTACTTTCGCTTTCTCGTTTTGATCGCAGCCTGTTATTCCCATAAAGATTAAACAAACAAAACACAATGTCAGTATCGTTCTTAACACTTTTAGCCTCCTTGAATTTGGTTATTTTGCAGAATGTATGAACACTTTAAATCCGAGACCAGGGATTTAGATAAGGCCGTAAAAGGGGAAACATGCGCGGATAAAAAAACAATAATAACAGCGGGAAATTTTATATCCATTATTTTCCTTCTATTTATATTATATAAGTTTTTTTACTGCTCTACTATATATTCCGCAGGATTTTATAATAGTATAATAATTTATGATAACCCGGATAGTCGAATGGGTTTATCCTGAGCCTGGTCAAAGGGTTGATTATTCATTTTCTCTTGATTATGCTAATAAGATACACCGCTTTTCATAGGGAGTGAAACCTGATGGAAGAATGCAAAATGGAAAAGCATAGGGCTTTTTGCAACTGTACATATGAACCGTGCAGCAGAAAATTAAAGTGCTGTGAGTGCCTTCATTATCACAGGCGCAATGGAGAACTCCCGGCATGTTTTTTCAATGCCGGGGTTGAGAGCACATACGACCGCTCAATAAACGCTTTTATCAAAATGTATAATAATAAATAAGCCGGCGTGGTGAAATGGCCCCGTTAGATTCTGACGAATCTGGACAACGGGGCAGGCAGGGACGCGCCGGACTCCCGAATGCGGAGCGAGTGAACACGAGTGAATATATTAATATTTAAGTCATTACATTCAGAGTCCAGTCTCTACAGAGAAAAGCTGAAACAAAGCGCGAAGGATAAATTATTGCCGGCGTGGTGAAATGGCAGACGCGCCGGACTCAAAATCCGGTGGGCGCAAGCCCGTGTGGGTTCAACTCCCACCGCCGGCACCATCCTTCAAATATTCAAAAGGCGCGTACGCGAAGGACTCCCGAATGCATAGCGAGCCTGCCTGCCGGCAGGCAGGCATATGCGAACGAATATAAAATAGTAATTCCTCACATTCAGATTACCTGCATGTGAATGCAGGTAAGATCAAATCCGATGGGGGGGGCAACGTAACTATATAAAAGGTTCTCCGCCAAATTCATAAAATTTGGCGAGATCTCGCCGTAGGCGGAAACTCCCACCGCCGGCACCACCAAACTTCGCTATACTGCGTATAGCTTCGCTTGGTTACGATTGCAAATGTATTACACGTACATATTAAGAAGCAAAAAAGAGCC
>VAPA010428106.1_pt1 | contig 26581 bp, 27 predicted proteins | sample 3395041 | NCBI WGS metagenome assembly VAPA01 (sample SAMN08290432, study PRJNA428436) | hydrothermal vent metagenome | isolation source: Deep-sea hydrothermal vent chimney | place: Indian Ocean: Southwest Indian Ridge | depth 1973 m m
CTCCTGACTCACACCGACAACAGTCTTACGAAAGGAAGGAGGCGAGAGTCTCGCTCTGGGAACAGAAACGACACCCCCTGACTGGGTTTGACTATGATGCGGACTCGTATCTGCTGAGGATCAGTCGGGACCGGTTGAAACGGCCCATCACTGTTGAGCAATCTCAAGAATACATCGTTGACGCGTCGGTCCGAGATGTAGGGTAGAGAGCGCAGTTTGATGTTGCAAAGCTTCAATTTGGTAACGAAATGAAGTGGAACAGAATCGGGGTTATTCTTTGGACCAGGGCCACAATCTTATTGTTGAGAGATTATAGAAATTAGAAGTAGACGAGAACCTCCCTCTCTGGTGAAATTAATAAGCAAATATGCGACTATATAGAGTAACGAGGGCGTATTGAGATTGAGGAATCATGGTGGAAATGTGAAAATCATCACTACATTGATGTTGTTACTATTACTTTTTACACTAAACACAGAACAGAGCCAAAGAAAGTCTACATATGTCGAGCAATTTACTATTAGTGACGATTCAGGACCGGTATTTGATCTAACTTATCTTCCTGACTTTGTAGACTTTATCCCAGGACCAGACCCTATTGATTATAGGTTGACCCTTAGGGTCGGCGTTAATGACCCGGATAATGTGGATACAGTAATAGGGAGTTATAGTAACAGCTCAGAGAACTGGGTCAATATCACTCTAGATTATGATGATTCAACTAATAGCACTGATGATTATTCAGCTCAAGCTCTAAATTATACAGTTCCTGGAGGATTCAGCCTCACAGTTTGGCATATCAGATATTATGCTAATGACAGTTTGGGCAACTGGAATGTTTCTCAATTGAAGACTATGTCAGTTTCACGTCAACAAATTCCTCCTCTTTATGGAAATGTGTTTGTTGCTCTTCTAATTGTTGCAACAATAATGATTCCAATTGCAATTGTTATTACTTGGTATGCAAAGTCCAAGAAATCTGAATTTTGAAAGAAGATCAATGATTGTCAGAGACAACTGGAAAATTCACTCTATCAAATTCTAATCTCATCCAATGTAAAAACAGAATTGGGGTTACTCTCTGGACCAGAGCCGCCCCACCCTTTCATTAGTCTCGAGTGTGTTCGCTCATGATCTCAGTTTGTACTTGTACGACTTCACCACTCGTGGCACATTCTGCATAAGCATCAAGCCATTCACGATTAAGAGTGAGGAAGGAGTGGCCCCACTTGAATACTGACAAAACATCTTCTGCTCGTTCAGTCATTCCAAGAATGTACAATGCAGCAGCCAACGCTTCTGCAGTGGATAGTTTCACAGGTTTGTAGGTGTTAGTTGGATTTGCAGCCAGCAAGTACGGCAATGATCTCTGTGCACCAGCCCTCGAAGCTGCAAATATCTTCTCCGCCTGTTTCCATGAGCAGTCTAGAGCGACTAGACCTGCTTTCAAGACTCTCTCTTTATCGGCGACTGAAAAAGCAACCTCGGAAATTGGATTGAGAACAACTGCACCACGATGGATGTGTCGCATGTTTTGGACAATCTTTGCCTTTCTCATCCTACCTAAACGAGTTCCAGTGCATTTTTTCGGAGCACATTGACCTGCATGATAGACCAGAATATCAGGGGATTGACTCAAGAGGGCTTCACCAATAAGACTCAGACGAAGAGGAAAGGATTTCTGTGTTGTCATCCGTCGTCATATCAGAGGAACAACACATTGCACTACGTACCTGGAACCACTTGTGAGATTTGCAATACCAAAGATGGTGATGCACTGATTCCATGTAGAATGTGTGGTGCACTAGTATGCAACACTTGCAGACCTCAACGAGAAGGCATTTGCCTTAACTGTGAGGATTCAAAATGCAGTATCTGTGGTGAGTTCCTTTCTTCTCGTGCATGCAATAATTGTGGAAGACTGATCTGCGAAGATCATGGTATCAAAGTGAACGAAGTAACCACCTGTAACCTCTGCCGGATGGGAGAAAATGAGTAGGGAACAAGTTCACATTGGGATGGACGACATCGACAGTCCAGAAGGGGAATGTACTACACATTTTGCGAGCTTACTCGTGGAACAACTAGACAAATTGGATGTTGAATGGATAGATTATCCCAATCTGATTCGCCTGAATCCAGGGATTCCCTACCGAACAAGAGGCAATGGTGCAGTAGCTCTTCGTTTCATAATGTCAATGTCAGAATTAGATGATATCGTATCTTTTGTGGAAACCCTTGTTCACGAGTATGTTGAGAAAGAGTACCCAAACACAAATCCAGGTGTAGTCATTATTCCAAAAATAATCCCAAAGCCTGTATTCAAATTTGCTAAACAATCTCTATGGCGTCTAATTCCTTTATCCTTGGCACAGGGAATAATCAATGATTACAAAATCAAATTTGTGGGAAGAGGAAATGGAAGAGGACTGATCGGTGCGCTCGCAGCAGTAGGTAACACTTTGAGCGAGGACCATACGTATGAGTATATTGCGTACAGATCAACTGAACTTGCAAATATGAGAAGAGGCGTCAGTGTTGAGTCCGTCAGAGAGATGGACCTGTCTATGGGAGAGCGAGTTTTTTCTAATATCGATCCTGGCACTGACAAAATTATGATTGAACCACATGGTCCCGATCCAGTAATATTTGGGGTTCGAGGCGAAAGCGCTGAAGATGTTGTCAAAGCATCTGAGTTTGTGAAGAGTGAGCAGAGTGTGGAGAGGTGGATGGTCTTTCGTACAAATCAAGCAACTGGGGAGCATCTTCAACACCGTGTTCAAGTTGAGCATGTTAGACCATACATGGCTGCTGTTGTAAGAGGAAAAGTAAACATCAATCCAAAAATGATTGAGGGTGGTCACGCTATTTTCAACATTAAAGATGATTCATCAAGCGTGGATTGTGCAGCCTATGAGCCAACAGGAGAATTCAGGGATATAGTGATGAAACTAAGGACAAACGATGAGGTTCTTGCATTTGCAGGTGTTCGCCCCGCTTCTAGCAGCCATAGTCTCACCCTGAACTTGGAAGGACTTGAAGTGTTGGAAGTTAGCGAACAAGTTGAGTCTTCGAATCCCATCTGTATAGAATGTGGGAAGAGAATGAAAAGTGCGGGAAGTGAAAAGGGATTCAAATGTGTCAAGTGTGGATTCAAAGACCGTGATGCAACCAAGATAGTTAGAATTGTAAAGAGAAACTTACAGAAGGGCTTGTATCTACCCCCGCCTAGAGCTCAGAGACATCTCACACGACCCATTGTACGACATGGAAAAGAGAACTGTGGTATTCCAAAAGCAATGATCACAAAATGGCATAGCCACTGACCAAATGCAAAATTGGTTCTAATAATTCAAGTGGAATCTCTAAACTCTTCGCCCGCGGCGACCACCGGGTTTTCTAGTACCATCATGTGGCATCGGAGTTACTTCGTCGATTATTCCAATTCTAAGACCAGCTCTGCTGAGTGCGCGTATTGCAGCCTGTGCACCAGGACCAGGAGTCTTCGGACCGTGACCACCTGGAGCACGAACTCGAATGTGAATACCATAGATACCCTTGTCCTTTGCTTCACGAGCTGCTTGGAAAGCAGCCTGCATTGCTGCATGGGGTGATGATTCGTTCCTGTCAGCCTTAACCATCATTCCACCAGAATATCTAGCAAGGGTTTCTGCGCCAGTGATGTCTGTGATCATGACAATAGTGTCATTGTATGAAGCGAATATGTGGGCGACTCCCCATTTGTCTCGATCGTCTTTACTCATGCTTTTCTTCTCCTGAAGGTGCAAGGTCGGCATTTGTTACAGGCTCAGCGCTCTCAGGTCGTTTAGGCTCAGGTCGTTTACGCTCAGGTCTTCCACGCTCAGGTCTTCCACGACGTTCAAATCCGTCTCCTTCTTCAAAAGGTTTAGCGGGACCCCTTGTTGCAGCGTCAGAGGCTGCAATTCTTGCCGGATGAGACATATCATTTAGTGCAGACTTGGTTGTGTATTGGAGTCGTTCCTCCTCTGCTGCAGTGATTATACGTTGGGGTGTGTTAACTCGAGCACCATCCAGAGCAATGTGTCCATGAGCCACAAGCTGTCGGGAATGATGCATAGAACTAGCCAATCCTTTTCTAAACACAATCGTCTGCAAGCGACGTTCAAGTAGGTCTTCCAGTGTAAGGTCAAGAATGTTGTCTAGAGTTGGTTCAGTAGTAAGAATACCTATACGAGTCAGTTTAGTGACTAGCTCACGTTCCTGCTGCTCTCGCTCGGATTGTGCAAGTGCTTGCATTTGGCGAGCATTTCTGCGATAATGTGAGAGAATCGTTCTGTGTTTCCACAGCTCTCTCTTGTTTCTGAGACCATATGTACCGATGAGTTGGAGCTCCTGTTCAAATCTATCGCTGTCGAAGGGTTTCTTCGGAGCTACGTACTTTTTCTTCTGTTTGCGTGGATCACCCATCATTCATTCCCTCGACTATAATTTCTTCCTTGAAACACCAACAGCCATTCCGCCACGCCCAGTTGTCCTAGTGTGCTGACCTCTGACTCGGAGCCCGAGTGAATGTCTAACACCTCTCCAGGATTTGATTCTACGAAGTCTGTCAATATCGTTCCTATGAGCGAATTCCAAATCAGACCCAGTCAGATGCAACATCCTTCCGCTCATTCTATCTCTTGGACGATTGACATACCAGATAGGAAAATCAGATGATACAGGATCTTTGACGATTTTCTCAATCTTCTTTATTTCCGCATCAGTCAGGTACCCGAGTCTCTTAGAGGAGTCATACTCGAGTCTATTGATTATTGCTCGGGACAGTCTCAGACCTACTCCCTTGATTCGTGTGAGTCCCTGGAGTAAGTTCTCTTGACCGTCTATATCACTTCCACTGATACGGACGATATGGTTGTATTCTTCGGACACGGTGTATAACCTCATCTGACTGCTCTGGGGCTTGTTCGCGTCTTGAAAATACCTTATAACACTTACCATCAGAACCTATATTTTCCAGGTGTGAGTGAACCACAACTGAAAGAAACTTCTATGTTCCGCCCTTCTCCTGCCAGTGTCACCACGATTCGCATTCCATTTGAATGTGAAATTAGCAAGAGCTTCGTCAACGTTCATTGGGATGGGATCCCTCCTGAAGACCCGGTTTCTTTCTCCTGTTTGAATGCTGGAGCATCACTTCCAACAACAGAGAGCGTTTCCATAGTTCTTACCACGGCGGGGTCGTTATCACTCTCACAAGCCTCATCACTAAGACGAGCAAGGTCCGATTGGACAAAGTGAACAACCGCGGACTCCCCGGAACCTGATGTCTGTTCCTTCTTGGAGAGTAAGGACTTCCCTCTGGAGTTCTTCCTTTGGGCTTTCAGTGGCGCACGTTGAGTTTTATCTATAGCCCTAGTCCACATACCTAGTCCTCTCACAGAGTGCAGTGACTTTGTGAGCATGAGCATGCGTGCTGCAATGTTGATACTACCGTTCCTGTCAGCATTGAGTTTCAGCCCACATGATGGACAATGGAAGTAGTTCTGCTTGGGTCGTTTTCCCTTGCTTCCACACTTCCAACATATGATAGAGGTCCATACCTCTGGAACAGCTCGAAATCGAGTGTCCTTTCCATCAACCTTCCATCCACACTGAGCCAGTCCATGTTTCAGCCTGTCAGTTATCCTGGCAAAGGCCCATGAGTGTATCATTCCCCTGAACCTTCGCCCTTGAAAGTTTCCTCGCTTCGCACGCATTCGAATATTTTTCAGGCGACCAATGGCAATATAGAGTGTGTACTTCTTGGACAGTTCGGAGATATTGTCGAGAAGTTGACGGACAAGGACACGGTCGTATTCACTGGCAACATTCTCTCTCTTGGAACGTAAATGACGAAGTTTCACAGCAATCCTGTCATATGATTGCCCATTGTTTCTTCGAGTGTACATCTCTCTCTGCAAGTCGGTAACAAGTTTATCATACTTCTTGATGACCTTGGCCTTCTCCCTCTGGACGAAATAGCGGGTTTCTCTTGTCTTCTCTGGGGTGAGAAGAGTGGAACAAGCAGCCTTCTCTATGCCAAGGTCAATTCCAAGTATAGCAACAGGAAGATCTTCATCTTGGGATTCGTCAAGAGATATCTTGACTGCAAACGTCACCCACCACTTCCTTTTCCTGTCAGTGAAGATTTGGACTGCCTTCACATCACCACGTCTGATCTGGTTCAGATGGAAGGGTGACATCTTGAGAGGGATGTTCAATCTGTCATGGTATGTTCGTCCTTCCTGAACAGAGTCAAGAGAGTCCCTGATATCCAGCCAATATCGAGAAGCAGTAGTCTTCTTCTCAATCAGTCGGAATCTCCTAGAGAACACCCATCTTGGTGTTCTCCTAGGACCATTGAGTAGAGTTGGGCGTGAGGTAATTCTTCCCTTCTTCCTTCGCAGTTCGAGATAGCTCTCATAGAGAGCTACTGCAGTCTGACGACACTCAGTCATCTCGTTCGAGGATATTCGAGGAAAACGCTTCTTGAAGTCATGAGGAACTGAGAGTCTCTGACTGTATCATGGGTTGACCTTGATAGCAGTCATGGTGAGCTTGTCCAACTCTCCATCATCAATCCGATTTTTCTTAAGACCTGTCAACAACTTTTCTTCGTATTGTTCAATTACTCCAATGAATGCATGAATCACCCTGGTGTCTCGTCCAACTGTCTGTCTAAGTCTCTGCTTAGTCCTCTCAGTCATTGACTTCCAGTTTATTGGGACCTTGACTGAGATTTTTACACCCTTGGACCGAACCATCGTTATCGCCACATCAATATAGAGTTCTGTTCCATTTCAGACCAGTTCAGTTCACTCACCTTCCTATCGAGAAGTGCACTTATTAACTCGTAAATTCCTGGTTCCATCAAGCAGCGTAGTTTTGATGCAATTCAGGCACCGAGAATGGACTCTGCAGTAATTAGGAATCACGCTTCTCCTTCAATGCGGAGTAGTTGCTCTATCGGCATGTTTGGAACTTCTAATACAAAATATTCGGAGAGAGCTCCCACTAGAACCCCGAGAAGATTAGTCCGATAAGAAGAGTCAATTGCAACCATAGGATGGGATGTTGAACCCATAACCTTACTGATCGCTGAAGGGTCAAGAGATTGTGCAGAATCTTGTTTATTTGCAAAAACGATTAAGGGTGTTTCTGGGTACTCCTCTGCAATCTCAGACAGGATTTTCTTCGAGGCGATGATGTTCTTGAGGGTGGAGTCTGTGAGTAGAAATACTATGTCTGTTGCTGAAATGTCCCAAAGGTCTCGGGCTCGTTCGTGTCCTGCAAAATCTAAGAGCACGAGTTCATAATTGGCAAACTTGATGCCTTCAATGACCTCAGTGTTCACCGCAATCGTTGGAACATATTCATTTGGTGGGGGTTTTCCCATTAGAAGATGTAAGAGTGAGGTTTTGCCCACCCCCATCTGTCCTATTAGAGCAATTACGAATTGAGATTGTACGAAGCGATCAATGATAGTTTCATAATTTGCTTTGATATAGCTTTTAGGATGGTCACTCAGAACCTTTCGAAGTGCTTTTGCGGCTCTATTGATCTTGTTCACAACATCTTCGTCAGACTCTTCAAGGTCTGAAACAAAGATGATGATTCCATCACCACATTCACGACTGATGAATTTGTATTCATCAACTGTGATAGGTTTGAACTTCAATTCAACAGACTTTTTGATTAGAGCTTCGAGCTGCACAAGATAACGTTTGATGTGTTTTTTTGGAATTGGTTTCCCCCAATATTCAGAGGATGCAATCTTGCTTTGGTTCTTCGCATTCAGCAAGATTGTGCTATATATCATCAGCCAGAGTCTCCTCTAATGGAATGCATTGCGTAATCTTCATTCTTAAGCTGATGTCTTACAGACTAGAGTTAAGACCCACGCAAATACAGTAGACGGGCTATTACATAGAGAAAAGATGAAAAGGGGATTTGAGACCCTAGCTCCTAAGCCTGGGTAGCCAAGCCCGGTTCACGGCGATAGCCTGGAATCGATGGTTGTCTCTGCGACCTTCGCGTAGACAGCTATTCTCCAATAGGAGGCATGAAAGCCGACCGATTCGGTCGGTTTGGCCAAAGTTCGAATCTCATCCCAGGTGATTATCAAGATTGTCTACTTTTTAACTAGAATCTTTACTAAGAAATTGTTTCTTTAGCTCATTATAATTCTCTGCTAGTCGATAACTATCGTCTTCTTGTCGAACTAGCAGCCCTTCTTGGATAATACGCTCAAGCATTGACTGGAAAGTTCTATTGGTTAGCTTTAGGATTCCCTCCTTCATTAGTGACCTCGCATAGAAAAACAGGATATTAAACCGTCCATACAAATACTTCTTAGGATTGCCTTCTGTGAAAGCTTTTTCGATTCGTTCTAGAACAAGCTCCCAATGTTTCGATTCAATTTCATCAATTACTGATGATACTGATATGGGTATCCAAATAATGAAGTACATTACTTCTCCAAATATCGCGAATCCTGTAAAGACAGCTAAATACAATAGAGCTCTCTTTCTCGGTGCTCCAATCATTATCACTAAGCTAAAAACAAGATACCTAATGGCAAGTAATTATGGCACATCTACAACAAGCTGAGCAGTATCCACTATGAATGAGGGATAGAGGTCAAATATCCTACATACAAACAGAATTATGACCGTTGCTAATGAAATTGAACCTAAGACAACCGCAGATTTTCTTCTTAATTCGTAAGGTCTAATCAATTTCAAATGCATTTTCTTTAAGAGAGCTGCTTGCTCATTTAGGTCATAGTCTGGTTCATTCATTATATTCAATTGTGCAATCGCTTGAGCGCTCTTTAGTTTTCTCAGTGATGATATGGATGAGCTCATTCTTTTACTATGTAGAAGAATAGGCGCCTGGGGTCAACTATCTCAGACTTGTCTGTGACTTGAGCATCACGCAGAGATTCTGTGTCGCTCGTATGGGTGATTGACTGCACCCCGGATCCAGTGTGATTTTCAGCACTAGACCACCGCAATGCGATATTCGTCGCGGCAACAACGTCAGAGTTGTTTTTGTATTTGCAAGAAACACACAGGAACATATCCCTCTGACGGTTCTTATTATCAATAGTCTTACATCGAGGACAGGTTTGTGATGTATAGCTTGGGTCTACGAAAGTCACTTGAATACCAAGTAGCTCGGCTCTCATTTCTATTGATTCTCTAAGGACTCTGAACGGCCATGTGTGTATCTGTTGGTTAAGTTTCTTACTCGTTCTCCCAATGCTATCTCGAATTCCTGTTAGGTCTTCGAAGACAAGAATTGGCGAGTCAAATTGAAGTGCATAATCAAATATTCTCCGAGCAGCTTTTCTACAATAGTCAGTTACAGCCCGTTTTTCTTGTTGTGCTAGTTTAGCATGGACCCGTCGTGAGGATCGGGTGTTCTTTGATTTTAATCGCTTTCTTAAACGAACATGTTTCTCGCGAAGATCTTTGATATAACCTCCACGAATAATCAAGGGTTTGGCATCAGGAGCCCGTGCAACGGCAAGAGAACGAACTCCCAAATCAATGCCGATTGGAGTTCTTGGTTGTATTAAGGGGGGTTTAATCCTAACCATTGTAACATTCAGAAAGAATGTACCCCTTCGATCAACAAGCTCTGCACCTTCAGGTTTCCATGTTTTATCATCGAGATAATCCCGCTGGAATTCTCCAGTAACAAAGGAGATTCTCCGTCGTGCCGTCAAAGTGCGAATACTAACCAGATTTCCTTGAAGTGACCAGTCTCGATTGTAGTGTAGTTGTAGATGAGGTTTTGTGAAACTAGGTCGGTTTCCGGTATGATGGTTTGCATTCTTCGCTCTGTGAGCACCTAATGCAGCGCGGATAGCAGATTGTGCCATTTGTGAAAGAAGACCAAACTCATTACGAAGATGACGATAGTAAAGACGATTCAGAATCTTTAAGCTTAATGGGTCGCCATTTTGTATTTTCTTAGAAAGGAATTGACACGAGTTGGCGAATGCTTGCATAGTTTCTCGAAATTCATCAATAGGTGGATCAACGAGCTTCAGAGAGATGTTGCGTCGAATATTCTGATTTGGCATAGTATGATAGTGGGTTTGAGAACGAATTTGTTTTGTATGCATAATATCACTTCACATGTTTGGTTTGTAGAATTTAAAGTAAGATAGAAAGAAGAGAGGGAAAAGATGAAAAGGAGTGCACGATTCTCTGTACTTCAAGCCGAGGTAGCCAAGCCCGGTTCACGGCGATAGCCTGGAATCGACAGTTGTCTTTGCGACATTTGCGCAGACAGCTATTCTCCAATAGGAGGCATGAGTTCGAATCTCATCCTCGGCGCCATATTTTCATGCAGTTTCAGACCTTAATTGTAACTCTTTACAGGATAATAGTCGGCATATGAAGAATTAAAGCATTAAGCGTCATTTATTAAAAAGATAAGGGCAATATAATCACTTTTTCTCAAATTTGAGTGTCTGCGTTTGTTATTTCTTGTAATCCTTAAACTTGTATTCTTACTGTTTACTAATAATACATGCACTCGGAAAATATTCTAGGGGAGTTAATACTGTCAATCATAGATAATTATAGTAAGGAGTTTGAACAAGTCAGCTTCAGCTCTGCGGACCTGAGGAGAGAAGGGAATGGCCGATAGTGTATCTGATTTGCAATCTATAGATGTTGCTCCAGACTCATCTATTGAACACTTCAAACCTCTGAAAGCACATTTTATGAAGTACAAGATGCTTTCCGGGAGAACTCAAAAGAGACTACAAAGGATCAGTAGTGGCTCTATAATAAAACGGTTTGAACATACACCATATCCAAAGAAGCCCTCTGATGTCATATGTCCTCACTTCATGGAGTTGAAGTGGGGATACGGTTGTCCCTTTGATTGTGCCTGGTGTTTTTTGAAAGGAACTCTTCGAATGCTACCTGAGAAAACTGCTCCAAAAACAAAACCACGAGAGAAAGTTCTCCGACATGTGAGATCAGCGTTAATGCAGACATCAAAACCTGAGATGTTCAATACCGGGGAACTCTGTGACTCACTAATGGATGAACGAAATGGAGGAAAACCATTTTCACAGTGGATAGTAGAGGAATTCAATGAACAACAGAAACACAAAGTCTTGTTTCTAACAAAGTTCTCCTATGTGAAGAAACTACTTGAAATTGAGAAACATGATAATGCAATAGCAAGCTTCAGCCTTAATGCATATCCAGTTTCACGGAAATGGGAGAAAGCTCCAACTCCCCGAGCAAGAATCAAAGCTGCAACAAAACTAGCTGACAATGGTTGGGATGTCCGTGTTAGAATAGACCCAATTGTACCAATTCCGAATTGGGAGAGTGCATATGCAGAATTGATTGAGGATTTGTTCGCTTCCTTCACTCCTTCAAGAGTCACATTAGGGACTCCTAGAGGACTTCAATCAACCCTCAATAATGTGACAGACAAAACATGGGTTGAATATTTGGATTCAAATCGTTCTGGTTGGGGACGCAAAGTACCTGATAAGGACAGAGAAGCGATCTATCGATTTATCCTAGACAAATTGGAGAACCATATTTCCTTAGATTTAGTTGGACTGTGCAAAGAAACGCTAGAGATGTTCTCTACACTTGACCGAGATTTCTGTAAACAAGTATGCAATTGCATGCTCTAATTTAGAAGAAATCTGTTAAACTGGTCTGATCTTCATCCTCTTGTTCATCTTCCTTTTGTGGTTGAACTCTCACTTTGTCTAAATCACCGGGTTCTAGAGCTCGAGGAGGAGCGGGGGAATCTACATCCAGTCTAGTTTTTACTGTAGTCCAGTCAATGGTGAAAACTGGAAATTGTTGTGAATCGACCCATGGCCACGACTCGATACCAATTTGTTTGATGTAACCTTCTTCGTACAGCCAAGTCAAAACTCCGTTTAGTGTATGTGAGTCTAACTTCTTTGTGATCTCACCCTTACATTGTGGATCACATATACCGTCAATATGGTTCCTCATTATGTACCATAGAACCTTCCATTCAGGGGGTCTTTCAGTAGCACTCAAACCTTCATCCAATTCTGGATGGAGTTGGATGAATTTGGTATATGCCATCCTGTTCTTCCTGATGTCACCTTGTAAGCCAAAGGGCCATGTCAGATTCCCATAAATTCTATTGATAACTGTCATTCCTACATCAAAATTCGAGCAACAAAACACATCATATCTCTGACCCCCTTTTGGCACGAAAGGGAGTGGTTGAACAAATCTAAACCATCTACGGAGTGATTGTTTGTAGAGTCCAACTAATTCTCTTTCCATTTCTTCTTGTTTTCTTCCGTTTGATATTATTCCAACCCAATTTTGGTTCCCAAAGACCCTATCAGCTGTTCGAGCTGATTCTTTTTCCTCTAGAGTCCACTCAGTTTCTATCTTCGATTTTGGCAATGCAGAGAATTCAGTTCTTCCTCTTACCCAATCAGACGTAAAGAAGAAGATCATAAACTCGGTACCAATTTTGAAAGGTGTGTTTATTCTTGTAGATGCTATCTTTTCAACTAATGATTGGTCTGGAGCTAATAGTGGATCAAAAAAGAAGAGACTATTTCCCAAACCAGTCAGATTCATGTGTTTTAGAAAGTACTCCGAAGATTCAAGCAGACTTACAGATCCATCACTAGAACGCTCCCATCCTTGTTTGTATGGATGGAGTTGTGCTTCAGGCCACCGATTTAAGATAACATTTTGAAGACTCTGCCTACAATCTTTATGTGGTTCGACTAATACGACACGAAGCTTCTTGTTGAGGTGCCGATTAGGACCATATTTCAGATCAAGGACATGACCTGCTGATCCTAGAATGATTTTCCCTGTTTCTTCTATCTTAATCTGCCCTGTTCCCGCATTCATTTCAATGATATAGACGTAATCTGCGAATCTTCCCTTACCCCGAGTTGTCACACTTAGCCAGAATCTATAGTATCGTTCAATAATCTCTGTCTTCAGTTTAGTTCCCGTTTCACCACTCAAACAGAGGGAATCATTCTCAATCTCAACTGGCAACTAAATCTCCTCCCACCTACATTTGATTAAACATGAAGTACCTTTTACCAATGACTCCCTTTTTCTTGGCTTTTTCATCTGGAGGTATGAATTCTAATCTACCTTCTTGAATAAGCTTCACTACAGCTGCTCGCACATCCTTTACCAAGTATGTATTTTTTGATTGTGTAACATAATTCAGAATTGTATTAAAATTGGCAATTGTCAAAGGAAGAGAGTAAACCCATTCTTTGATATCTCGTAAAGGATCATCGATGAAATACTCAAGAGACATCTGACCATCTCTTTTTCCTCGAAATGAAAAGTCAGGATTCTTAGAAATTGCTCTCATAGTGGTATACATTGCGTTAAGACCGGCCCTATGGTTAGAACCGAAGACCAAGTAGTATAAAATGACATCACGGCGTGTCGGAGTAATCTCAAATTTTCGCGTGAATTTGATATTTGCTCCAGAATGATTAATCAATCTCTCCTCATAATATTCAGCAATCAACGACTCCGATCTTGGATTCCTACAAATATCATCCAATCTTATAAGATCAGTGATACCAAACATCTCTTTGAAATGCTTCATTACACTTGGTGAATTTCTATGGCGTTTGATGTTTTCGACCATGAGTGTAATAAGAACCTCACAGCTTTTTTTGGACATCATATTTTGTACAATAGTTAGTGGTACGTTTTTGAAGCCTATAGGATCAATGAAGAATAACGTGGGTCTTCCAATAAGATCGGTGAGCTCACTAATCGTTCCGGTATTGGCTTTGTTGTAAATATCAATATAATTTGAATTGTAAACGAACCATCTTTCGTTTTCTGATTCGGGATATATGATGCGAAGTGTGTTTCGAAGATTTTTAAAATCCTCTTTCTTCTTTTCAATAAAGACACATGAGAGTTTGATTTTCTTATTTCGGCTCCAACACCTTTCACTCTCAGCCATAGCTAATAATGGTGAGCCTGGCTGACCACCTTTGTATGTACCTCGTCCTGCGAAACAATCCCAAAAGACTAGGTGATTTGAAGCACTTCCAAGTATGGATGTCCAGAGTTTAAGATAGTAGCTTAGAATTCTATGTTTGTAAGAAGTGTGGTCACTATAATTCCAATATTGATTGTCAATCGTCTTACCTATGAAACTTACCTCCTCCTGTAATTATCTAGTATTTCGTGTCCCTTGCGCATTTGTGGAATTCCTTCTTATCGTATAAAAGGTTCTCATATCATATTTTGTTGTTTCTTACCAGAATCAGCTAATTGTAGATAAACCGTGAAACTGTCCTACTTGTCAGTATTATTTGAACTTCCAACATATGACATTTCACCAACATAGCTGGTACCCATCATCGTTTGCACCTGAACTGATTCATTAGTGTGACCTAAAACCCAAGCAAGTTTCACCAGTGCCGCTTCTGGGGTCATATCATATGCACTCATTGCGCCAACGTCCATGGCGGCTCGACCAACCTCATAGATTGACAAGTCAGCTTGACCGAATGCACATTGTGAACTAATTACCACAAAACAACCCTGATTAATTGCTTGAAGGATTCCATCTGCAAGGGCATTCTCCTCAGTAGGAATATTGCCTGACCCAAATCCCTCAATGATCATCCCATGATAACCCATCTCAACAATTCGCGTCAGAGTCTGAGGGGGTAGTCCTGGAAACACCTTGAGAAGAAATACACGGTCATCAAGTTGGGTGTCAAATCGAGGTACAAGACTATGATCACGCTTCTTACGACCATCGTAAAGAATGATGTCACGTGCTAGGATGCCTATGGGAGAGGGATCCATCGAATCGAAAGCATCGTATGAGTTCACTCTCACTTTCTTGGCTCTAGTTGCCCGATGTACTTCGCCATTGAAGACAATACAGGTTTCACCAAGGTCTCCGAAAGCTGCTACTCGTATTGCATCAAGTAGATTCCTTGGACCGTCACTCCAGGGCACCGAGGCTGGAATCTGAGCCCCAGTGAATACAATTGGTTTTCCAAAGTCTTGGACCATGAAACTGATTGCAGCAGCTGAGTATGTCATAGTATCAGTTCCATGAGTGATTACGATACCAGTAAGGTCATGAATCTCCTCACTAACCTCTTTGATTGCACTTGCCAATGTCTGCCAGTGATGAGGTTGGGCATTTGCAGAATCTAGCTGGTACAGTTCTCTCTGGATCACCTCGACATTGCCCATTCCCTTGGGAAGACGATCAAGAAGTTCCTCGACTGATAGTCCTGGACGAAGTGCCTGAGTAGCAGAGTCATAGACACTGGAGATTGTACCTCCGGTTGTAATCAGGCATACTTTTGCTGTTCCTTCTGAGCTCAAAATGATTCACCCATGTCCAGAATCGTAAAACAGGATTTATTCGTGTTGTGATAAGTGGATTAGGTGTGGTGATTCCGATACTAGGTTCACAGCATACCGGTTTTGATATTACATCAATTTTCTGGGGGTTTGACAACTATGCAAGATCCATCACTTGCTAGTTGAATTCTCATGTGGTCACGTGCAAGAACAGTGTTGGGAAAAATGGACATCGCCTCTTCGATAATCTCATTGCCCTCATAATAGCGAGGACTATAGTGCGTGAGGATTAGCAATTGGACGTCTGCATCACGAGCCAGCTTTGCAGCACCTGCAGCTGTAGAATGTCCTCTCTCTTCTGCAAGATCTTCATGTTCGGTGGTGTACATTGCCTCATTAATCAGGATGTCAGCACCATTGGCTGTAGTGCTCAATTCGTCACAGGGACGAGTGTCTCCAGAGTAGACTATCTTCAACGGTTTCGGACTAGGTTCGGTCACTTCTTCCGGAGTCACTTTCGTTCCATCATCGAGTTGTACTGATTTTCCGGAAGCAAGAGCCTTCCATAACGGCCCCTTAGGAATTCCCAGTCCCTCTGCCTTAGTGGGGATGAATTTTCCTGTAGGGCGAGTCCAAGTGATTTCATAACCAAGTGCATAACCACGGTGGTCAACTTTGAATGCACGAACTTTCAGATTCTGTTCTTGAAAAATGATTCCAGGTTCAATAGCATGGACGACTGCTTCAAAGGTCGTACCAAGATTGATTGTAGATTGGCTAACCTTGACATACTCGATGAGGTCCTTGGGTCCATAGATGTTCAGAGGCTTAATCCGACCAAGAAGAGAGAACCTAAGCAGGAGACCGGGGAGACCTAGAACGTGATCTGCATGAACGTGAGACACAAAGATGGCCATCTTCTTGTTGAGTCCAAGTTGCGCTTTCGCGTATTGTCTCTGAACATCTTCACCAGCATCAAGCAGTAGCACCCATCCCTCATATCGAATAGCTATGGCAGGATGGTTTCTAGTCGCAGTTGGAATTGACCCACCAGTACCCAAGAAGACAATCTCAATCATAAACATTCACTAAAACGACTAACACCATACAAGATTAGGCTTGTGTCACTAGGCTAAATCAAGTGGGATATTCTTCGGTGAAGCATCTTGACGAACTACACTATAGGTAATGGCGTCAAAGAATTTGGAAACATCCCATTTCCATTGATCGCTTCTGCGGTCATACAATGAGGTCACTTTGGATGATCCACCAACACCAGCAGCCACCAGATGTGCTGAATAATCATGGACTTTTGATGTTTCATCATCTAATACATCGATCAGATCACGACCTGACCCTGCAGGTAGAGCTGAAACAAGTAGGACCTTCTTATCTGAGGGATTCTCCAAATTCTGAATTCTTGATTGATATGTAAGTGGAAGATGGTCCCATGCTGGAATTATATCTCCGGAACAGTCTGGACTCAAAAGACAGATAACGCGATCACTCAACATCGGGAGGTTCACACGAGCTCGAGGCAATACGATTCCTCTCTTCAGAAGTTGAGCGCGTCTTCTAAATGCGGTTGAAGAAGACAACTTGGTTGTATTAACTAGTTCTGCAGCTGTGCTGCCAAAACTATCTACAATTGCGTCAATGATTTTAACATCAGCATAAGTAAAACCATGGGGTTCATGAGGAACTGGTGACGCAACATCAGATAGAATGAGGGGATTACCTCCTTTCCTCAGCAAAAGTCTGAAATGAAGCAAATCAAGAGTCCAACCTCTATTCTGATTGAAATAGAGTCCGTTCAATTTTGGTATTCCATCTGAGAGCCCCCATGCTGAAACACTACTAGTGCTATTTCTGAAACTTCGAATTGTATTCAGGAATTCGCTACGCTTTTTGTATGGTATTGTTGCGACAACAAGTACAATGGGTGAGTATCCATCAATCATCAAGATTTTCTGCACATATGGTCCTGACAAGACAAGTGTGGGCGACTCGAATATGACCAGAACTCTCTCAAGGCCAAGTTTGCGTGTGTTGAGCATCCCTCCCGTTTTCAGAACTCCGGAGTCATTCAACCGTTTCTGAGCACGACGCGTCTGCGCATAAGAGAGAGCAGCTCGCGTTGCGAGAAAGCTCAAAGACTTACCAGGGTTCCGGATAGCTACCTCCAAAAAGGGGAGTTCAGTTCGGGATAAGCGGGAGATGTTTTCTTCCCAGAGATTAATAATCAAGCTCATGACGTCCCTCTGACTGACAATCATGACATCGCCGAGAGTTACTACTTCCTCTAAGCGGCGGTTTAGAATCGGATATAGACTTCCCCGGTAAGATAAGACCATCTTACGTAACATCTTGAAATCCGCATCTTCTGTAAAGACCTCCAACTGTCCCCCTTCTTCGAATGTCTTTACAAAGCGGAGGACAGCCATTGCACTCGGAGAAAGTTTTTTCCAGAAGATCGGAGCGTCATCATCAGGCATTATTGTGTCGTCCCGACCATCGTTTACTAATTCTGGCTTAGTCAAAGCAAGTCCCCTCAGACACTGTTCTAAACTCTAGCAATATGATAGTAGAGTGTCATCGATAGAGGATATAAGACCGTAAACTCATTCAGAGTGGACTGCTGTCTGTCCAAAGTGATTCAAAATAGGCCCGAGCCATTGATGCAAAGAGACTGGCGCTAGAATAGATGCCGAGAAACTCAGTATCTGAGTTGCCTCCTGCGAGCATGATCAATGTCTGACGCTCATCAACTACAAGTCCTACACCAAAGACTCGCTCACGAGTGCGAACTTCGAAATTGCTCGGTATTAACGGTTTGACTGAGTCGGGTACACTGGAGGTAAGAATGCGGGTATGATCTTTAACAGCGAGTACATTCTCTACCACAGCAGATAGATCTTCAATATCAAGGTCTAAACCGGGAATAGAGAGGAGGACCTCCTCCTTCGTAGATTCTAACATCTCCACAGCCTTGGACAGGATCGCAGCCCGCCCATGCATAACATACACATCTCTTGTAGTTACCTTGGTTTCTTGTTCAAATAGAGGCTGAAGTTCCTCGACAACTAGCTTGCTGGAATTCTCAAGCTTCTGTTCCCAATCAAGACGTATCACTCGTACAACTTCAGTTGGAGACTTAGCAACATAGATTGTCGGGCGACCTCGTTTTACCTGAATAAATTGCTTTTCCTCAAGACGACCCAAAACATCGTAAATTCGAGAATAGGGAACTTTCGATTTTGCTGAGATATCTGATGCACCCATCTGCCCTCCACCAACAAGAGCAAGATAAGCTTGAGTTTCATACTCTGTGAGACCAAGCTGTTTGAGAGCTTTAAGGGTTGCCTCACTCACTGACATCATTATTCACTCTCTAAAATCATCATCATTTGTCTTAAGGCTTGTCAAGAGTTGAGCTGTACCATCTCAGGAACTCCTCAAACGCTTTTGTCCTGTGGGAGATACTCACTTTCTCATCAAAACTGAGTTCGGCGTATGTTTTTGTAAATCCATGAGGAACAAAGATAGGGTCGTACCCAAATCCATCCTCTCCAGCAGGTTTTCGTGCAACGACACCAGACATCGTCCCCACAAATGATTCCAGTTGCTGACCATCGTAATATCCCACTGCAGTCATGAACTTCGATGCTCGAACTTCATTTTCGGTCATAAGTCGAAGAATTCCTTCGTAGCCTATGAAATTGAGGACAATACCTGCATATGACCCTGGGAAACCATTGAGTGCATCGATGAAGAATCCGGTGTCATCTACTACAACCGGTTTTTGAAGTATATCAAATGCAGTCTTAGCAGCGGCCCTTGCAATCTCTTCTATGCTCTCAGAACGAATCTCATATTTCTCAAGGGTAGTTGTGTCAAATTCGACATTGTACTTTTTGAACAGGGGCGTGAGCTCTTTGAGTTTGTGTTGATTCTGCGTAACAAGAATTAGTCTAGCCTTTGACATAGGCTATGACCTCTTTCATTATCTTATATGACGACCGTATTTTCCCTAAATCGAACATACCTGAGGCATTCCACATGATGCAATGTTCGAGCCCTTGCTTTGCAAAGTCCTCTAGATGTTTAATCATCATTTCCGTATCACCACTCATATAGAACTCTTGAAGGACTTCTTTGGGGACTTTTTCCATAGCGGCCAACGTTGTTTGTCGATCATATCTCATAGGAATATAATCTGTTAATGAGTGGAAATCATCACCAAAAGGATGGTCGTATCCAAGACGTTTCCATTCAACTCCTGGATAGAGAAGTGCAAAGGCCTTAGCTATGGGGGTGTTCATCATTCTTTCGCATTCTGACTGATCTGCATCCAAGATACACCAATTCCATATTGCAGCTGTGAAGGGTCCTGTTCTATCGAATTTCTTTCTATGATTGTTGATGACCTTCAAGCGCTCGCCATAACCACTAGCAGTCAGACTTGTCGGAATCCACCCATCACCATATTCAGCCGTGAGTTTGAGCATTTTGGGACCCATAGCTGCAATCCAGATTGGCGGAGGTTTTCCATCAACTGCTGGTCTCAAAGACATGACTGCGTCTTTTAGTTTCCAATAGCGACCATCATAATCGAATGGTTCATGTGTGTTCCAGACCATTTTGATGATTTCAAGAGCCTCTCGCAGTTTTCCGACTTGACCTGAGTAGTTCAAACCATAGGGTTCGACATTCTCAATCTCTCCAGCTCCAATACCAAGTACTGTTCTTCCTCGACTGATATGGTCGAGAGTCAGAAAGGTCTGGGCGAGAAGGATTGGATGTCGTCGTAGTGGTTCTGTAACGGAAGAAATCAGCTGCACATTCTCGGTCACCACAGCGCATGCACTCATGATGGCAGCTAGTTCATAGTAAGTGTGGGGTGACTGTTGGAAGTTTGCCAAGGGTGTTATGTCAGGAGTCCAGATACCCTCAGGTATAAACCCTGCAAAGTGGTCTGGAAATGCCATACTATCGTACCCCAAGGAATCGATGGTTTTTGCATTCTTCAGTGCATTGTCCCAGGGTGGCAGAAAGGGACCCGGGGCGCCTATCTTCATATCATGTATATCGACCATTAATCACACGTTTCCGCAAAGTGAATGAGGACCTTCTTTACGGTCTCAAAGTCCTCGAGATGCATGAACTCATCTAGCCCATGTAATTGTTATCATCTCTTAGTGTTCCGTAACATACTGTAGGTATTCCATGAGAAGTGAAGTAAAAACCATCATTCCCTCCCAAGTCTGCAGAGATTGGTAATTCTGGATCTGCTACCTCTTTGACTGATGCATGGAAAGCTTTGACAAAGTCATTCTCAGGATCCGAACCCCAACCAGCATGTTTGGTCTTGAACTCTAATGATGCTTCCACACCAGTTTCTTCCTTTGCTTTCTCAAAGAAGTTCTCAATGTCCTTGACTACTTCATCTATCTTCTCCTCAGGTATAGCCCGGCAGTCAAATGATATCTCAGCCTTTCCAGGGATAGTATTGGTCTTGCTCCCTGCATTATACACAGTCATTGAGAATCGACCCCAGAGTGTGCGGTGGGGACTGCCTGGTGGTGCAGGTAGTTTGGATACGACTTTTCGCCTGATATCCACAAAGTCAAGCATGACCTGCATCAATGGTATCGAGAGGTGGATTGCATTAGCAAACTTGTAGGGATATCCAGCATGCCCCTGAGTACCATGCACTGTTATTGTACCGGAGATGACTCCACTCGCACCTGTACTTACATATTCAGGACCTGAGTCCACGACGATTCCAAAATCCCCACGAATTTTCGGAGGACCATTCATCAGGTAGTCAATTCCATATGCCCCACCCACTTCCTCATTTGGACTGATCAAAATCTTCCAGTTGACTTTCGAGGTGCCCTTTTTGATTATCTCCTTTGCTGAACTTACTGATGCAACGATGTTCCCTTTATTGTCACTCACGCCACGACCGAACGCCTTGTCTTTCTCAAGTGTGAGCTCGAAGGGAGGTTTCTTCCAATCTTCAACGTCACCTGCGGGTACAACGTCGTAGTGTGTACAAAACAGGACCGTTGTCTTTGCTCCTACATCCAGTGATGCGACAATGTTCGGTTGGGGAATACCATCATGCATAGAATCAAAGACTTCCACCTTGAGTCCAGCTTCTTCACAAAATCTCTTGATGATATCAGCACAGACTGCATAGTTCTTCTTCTCATCACTGTTAGTATCCAACTCAACAATTTGTCTAAGGAAGCTCTCTTCCCATTTATCCATCTCAACACATCTCCAACGGGGTGTGAGATGTAGAGCTTACCTCACTCATATTACTTCTGGCACGTCTGGCAGTAGTTTGTCTTGAACCTGTTTGCTGTCACTTCTGAAACTCGTCCCCCACAGAGCGGACAGATTGCCCCTCCACGATTATGTACCATCAAGAAGTTTCTCTTCTCAATTGCAATCTCATCTAGAGCCCTCCCCGACATGATATCACGAATTCGAGTGAGCACCTTTCGCATTGAGTGATAGAGCTTCTCCACCTCATCCTCATTGAGCGTTGGTCGCGTACGGGAAGGGAGAATCCCGGCATAGACCAGAATTTCGTCAGCATATGCATTCCCTATACCTTTTACAAACCGCTGGTTCCGGAGCAGATTCTTGATCTGACCATTGTGACGCTTTATTCTCTCGCGAAAGACCTCAAGGGTCAGCTCTGGGTCTAATGCTGAAGGACCACGGTCTGCGAATCCAGCAACTTGAGAATAATCTCCTTTGGCTACCAGATAGATGCGGCCCATCTTCTTTGCGTCAGAATACCAGAGTGTCACTTCACCTGTATGGATTGAAACCATATCATAACTCGTTGGTTTTTTGTAGCGTGGAATAGTCTTGAATCGTCCAGTGAGCATTGGGTTAACAACAAAATCATGATTGGCCATTGAAAGAATCAGAAATTTACCGTCTGCTCTGACAGAATCGAATTGATCTCCCACCACGTTGGACTCAAACTCGCCTACAGGCAGTCCATGTACTACAATGTGATTGTGGACAACTGTCTTCTTGACAGTCTTTCCACTAAGCTGGACGGTCAGAAGTTCAGCAATAATCTCAAGTTCAGGTAGTTCGGGCAAGTTCTCACCAGTGTTGAGATGTCTATGTGTATTTCCAGATAAGATAGTTTTCATAGTCTTAAATCGGAACGACCAAAAGGCACGGACTCGTGCGTTGAAATAACGGAAAGAGGTGAAGTAACGTGGACCATCGCCTGAAGCTGCTAATCGTAGTGGTTCTTACATTCGTCATCACCCTATCAGGCGGATTTTTGACCGAGTATGTCAGGCAGTCAATGACATTCACGTGGGGGATTGAAGTGGGAGATGAGTTTGTATACGAGGTGTCAGTCACAGGGAATACCTCAACTTCAACACAAGTTCGACCACCGTTTCTTGAACCGATGAATAACACACGAATCATAGTTGAGATTGTTTCACTCCCAAATCTGACACTATATTATTACGGAAACCAGTTTGTCGAGGATATAGTAGAATATCCAAAGACATCCTTGAGATTTGAAAATGGTTCCGATGTTCCTACAGAATTCTACTACACAATCAACTCACAAGTTTCAAGATGTATACTCCCATCAGGAGCTTGGGGCCACCTAGATTCACTTTTCCCAAATCAGATAAATCAAGCAATTCCCGAGCAGGAATCATTCATCGCTGTAAATAGAAGGAACTCGTTCTTCTTTGGATATTGGTTGAACGAAACAAGTCTGGAGTCGGAGTGGCATGGACAAATAGATTTCAGCAATGGCATACCAAATGTATTCTCGTTCTCGCTATGGAGACAGGGACAACCATGGCTCTATACATACAATGTAACAATGACTCTTGTCACATAGAATAAATTATACTAACCTGTAGTGGCCGGGACGCGGTTCATAGAGGACTCCACTGTCCTTCATTCGTGTCAGGGTTTCTGCAGCAATGTGACGCTCAACCCCAGCTTCCTGTGTAATCTCATCCAAAGTTGGACCAAGAGAACCCCGTTTTCCAGCGTCTAGTTTCCTAATTGCTTTCAAGACCTTAGTGTTGAACCTGTCAAACCGACTACCCTTCCCCCAGTCTTTTTCTACTCCCTCTTTTAGGTCAGTAAGCTCGATGAATTCTTTGAGCGCGGGTTCTAGTATACGATTCCAAGCTGTCTTCAAATCCTTTGCTGTAATCTTGCTCTTCCAGGATGCGCGTGCAGTCGATTGGGCAAGTCTGAGGGTGCTGAGTGGTCTTCCAAGAGAATCAGCATCAAGGAGATTTCCACGTGCTAGAGACCCCTCTTCAAGATCAAAACTCTCACGCAACATTTCCAAACGCGAAAGGACATGCTCAGTCCCAGCGTCAATGCTTCGTTTGGAAACCTCAGGTGTGAGTAATTGAAATGTAATAGCAGATTTTAGAATCGGTAGTCTGAGCTCAGATGGATTTCCAGTTTCGACCCAGAAGTCATCTGAAGCAAGAGCAATTGGAACATCAGGCAATGATGCGGTCTGTGGTTCGGTAATCGTTCCCAGAGAGACCTCCCTAAACCCAAAAGGGTCCATCCGTTTCACACAGAGTTGTTCCAGTCTCTTCTTTGAGTATGAACCGATATCAAAACGCAAAAGACGCGGTGCTTTTACTCGAATGCCTTGTACGTTTCTGTAGACCGAGGGTCTGCCCCTCATAGCCGGAGGCAACACATTTCTGATAAACGAGAGCAATCGTTTCACTTGTGTCTGTGAGGTGATCGCCTGAATTCCTGTTGTTAATCCACCAATACTCTCCTCATATGGCGGGCTTGATACGAATAGACGGGCGAACACTCTCTTACTGGCTTCAGCCATCCCAACATGTTCGAAGAGAAGATTCGAGATATCCTTGAGGTTCGCAGGCCGTTGAATATCTTTTAGAAAATCAATTGGAAATGACTCACACGACTCAGCTGTAATTGCACGAGTTATTGGCTGAGAGCTCTGAAGTCGCTGTGGTACAGCAATCCGATTTCCTGTCACTTCTACATATGCACCGTCAGGGGGTAGGTCTTGGTCTTCCCTGAAGAAGATGAACTCTCCTTCCAATAACCATGGACTAGGGGTGAGGAGCACCATTGATTTGTCCCGTGTGTGATGCACAAACCCACGATATCGATAAAGCCGTCTTGTGACTCTCTCGCTGAATTCCTGAAGAAAGTTCCACTCCCATTGAGCAAGTTCAGTTCCGAACTGCCGACTGTATAAATCGCTCGCACTCACTGCATCAGCGAGCCTGTCTTGTTTTGAACCAAGACGTTCATACAGGTCTTCAAACACACTCATCTAATCCTTCTCCTCCTTGCGGATGTATTCACTATAGGCTTTTGGATAAAGCTTGGATAGTTCTTCGATGGATAATAGACGTTCGTTATATGATGTGTATAATTGACCGGGTTCTACCTTTGTGATTTCTTCCTCAAGAAGTGGTTTGAGTTGCTCATTGATCTCGAAACCCATGAACCGTCTGAAATTCGATTTTGCTACAATTGCGGTCGTCCCACTTCCCATGAATGGATCTAGGACAATGTCACCAGGTCTTGATGAGAAATCCACACATCTGGAAACCACATCATGTGGAAGTTTGGTTGCATTCTTAGGTAGACCTGTTCGATATTTGCGTTTGACGACCCAGACATCTTCTGGATAGTTTTCGATTTTGTTGAAGAAGTATTTCTTTGGGTTTTTCACAAGCAGTACAATATGATAATGACTTGAAACAAATCGTTTCTTAGTATAAACTCCAAAAGGATAGTGCCAGATTAGGTGGTTCAGGGTGACTAATCCTGCTTCACGTGCTCCTGTCAGTACCGATTCTAAATTTGTCCAACCACTGAATACATACGCAGAAGAGGCCGGTTTCATTATTCGTGGTAGTTCAGCGAGCCATTCTCTTGTGAATTCTTGATAGTCCTTGACTTCCTCATAACCCTCGATTACCAGGTTTTCATCCCGATTGTATACACCACTCTTGCCATCGAACTTGATACCAAAAGGCGGATCGGCGATGACCAGGTCAATAGACTCTTGCGGTAGCTGCTTCATACCTTGTATGCAATCTTCGAACTGTATCGCATCTAATTCTACATCTTTGGTAGGTGGTTTTGTTTTTTTGTAGAGGTTCGCCGCCTCAGCATGGCTCCAATCAGATGTAGGTTTGAAGTAGAACTCTGCAAGATTAGGAATATATCTTTTAGTTCCACCTTTCTTTGTTCGGGTTGTCTTTTTTGGAGGCATGTGTGTGTTCACAATCACATGACGGCCGGTTCTTCTTAAGCCTAGTCATACTTTGTGTCGTGGTTCCACCCTACATTATGTCTGATGGGTCTACGCCTCGGGACATAGCACGTTGTGTCATCCAGTCAAGTTGATTCGTAGGTTGTTTTGGCTTCTCTGGGGTTTCAACAAGCACTATCTGAAGAGCATCTTCGGGACACACAACTGCACAGACGCCACAGCCTATGCATCGTTTTGGATCAACGACCGTCACATCTTCAGGGATACTGAGCGCTCCAAACTGACATCGTTCAATGCAGGTCTCACAGCCTGTGCAGAGATCGGCATTCACGGTCATTACAAAGTCAGTTTTAATATAATCACGTGGATTCTCGAGCTTTTCTACGCCTCTAAGAACTCCACAACAACAGACATCGCATGAACACAAAAAATTCATCCCGGATTGAACATTATAAGTACAATGAATAAGTCCTGCTTCTTCTGCCACACTCAGAAGTCTGAGTGCCTCATCCTTTGTGATGGGTTTGGTCAGTTCGCTGTCCTTGAACGCATTCTCCTTGTTTGGAGCAAATGCGAGACAGACTTCCTTGGGATAGTCGCAGCCCTCGCCAATCAGACTTTTTTGTTTTCTGCATATACAGTCACGAACACCCCATGATGCAGCAGACTCGATCAATTGTTCAGCCTTCTGAAAATTATGAATCTCAAGCTCCGTGCTCACGCTCTGATTGACTGGAATCACCTGAAAGATGACCGGTTCAGTTGCTGTAATCTTCTTGAATCCCGTTTCTTGCGAAAAATACTGTTCGAGGATTTGAGCAAACTCCTCATCCATTCGGTTCAGTTGCTCCTCATAAATACCGACTACAAATGGCATCAGACC
>VAPA010545247.1_pt1 | contig 26529 bp, 21 predicted proteins | sample 3395041 | NCBI WGS metagenome assembly VAPA01 (sample SAMN08290432, study PRJNA428436) | hydrothermal vent metagenome | isolation source: Deep-sea hydrothermal vent chimney | place: Indian Ocean: Southwest Indian Ridge | depth 1973 m m
GAGCTGTCGGCAATTATCAGTATCTCGCTCGGGCCCACTATCATGTCGATGCCGACATCCCCGAATACCATCTTCTTGGCAACAGAGACATAAATATTCCCCGGCCCGACGATCTTATCAACTTTTTTTATGGTCTTTGTGCCGTAAGCCATGGCAGCAATTGCCTGCGCCCCTCCTATTCTGTATACCTCTTTTACTCCAAGCAGTTTTATCGCGGCAGCTACATTGGGATCGATCTTTCCGCCTGACATCGGGACACACAGCACGATATCTTTAACACCGGCAACCTGGGCAGGTATCACATTCATAAGTACTGTTGAGGGATATGAAGCCTTTCCGCCGGGCACATATACTCCGGCCCTCTCAACCGGCCTGAGCAGATGACCAAGCAGACTGCCTGCCTTATCAGAGAAATACCATGATCCTTCCTTCTGAAGTTCATGAAACGCCAGTATACGGTTGGCTGAAACTTTAAGGATCTTTACTAACTCTTTACCAGCCTTTTTGGCAGCGGCCTCGATCTCTTTCCTGCTGACTGAAAGACTTTTCAGCTTTAATGAATCAAACTTTTCAGTATATTTCTTTACAGCTTTATCGCCGTTTTTTCTTACGTCTTTTATGATCTTCTCAACTGTTCTGTTTACTTTGTCCTGTTTGCCGTCAAGATATGACCTCTGCTTTACGGTCCTGATGAAATGTTTAAGCTGTGACTGACGAATCACTCTCATTTAATTCTCCTGATCTTTGCCCCTAACGGCTCAAGCTTTTCCTCTATTTTTTCATATCCCCTGTCAAGATGATATACCCTGTCAACTACTGTTTTACCTTTTGCCGCAAGCCCGGCAAGGATCAAAGAAGCGCTGGCCCGCAGGTCTGTTGCCATTACAGGCGCGCCGTTTAAAGATCTTATACCTCTGACAGTTGCGGTTGATCCTTCAACCTTTATGTCAGCGCCCATCCTTTTCATCTCCGCGACATGCATGAACCTGTTCTCGAAAATATGCTCTGAGATTAGGCTCGTACCCTCTGACACAGCCATTAACGCCATAAACTGGGCCTGCATATCAGTGGGAAAACCCGGATACGGCATTGTTTTGATATCAACCGGATTCAGTTTCCCGGAACATTTGACTTTCAGTGCGTCACCCTGTTGGTCTATCTGCAATCCCGCCTGCCTGAGCTTGTCTGTTACAGATTCCATGTGCGCGGGATTACATCCCCGGATGGCCAGCGACCCGCGGGTAATTCCGGCCGCAGCCATAAAAGTTCCCGCCTCTATCCTATCAGGAATTATCTTATAGTCAAGCGGTTTTAATGAATCAACACCTTTTATCTTTATCACACCTGTACCCGCGCCCTGAACTTCCGCGCCCATGGATAACAGGGCATTGGCAAGATCCACCACCTCGGGCTCACATGCCGCGTTCTCAATAACAGTTACACCTTCAGCAAGAGCAGCGGCCATCATAATATTCTCAGTGCCAGTGACAGTCGGCACATCAAAATAAATATCAGCCCCTTTAAGACGCTTTGATTTGACCTTAACATTTCCTTCTGACAGGCTTATCTCAGCGCCCATTTTCTGCAGGCCCATTACATGCATGTTTATAGGCCTTGCTCCAATAGCGCAGCCTCCGGGAAGTGAGATAACAGCCTCACCCATCCTCGCAAGCAAAGGGCCAAGTACAAGCACTGACGCACGCATAGTCTTGACCAGATCATATTTGGCCTCGACAGAGCTTATGCTGTCTGTTTTGAGAATAACTTCATCCCCGGTGGACACAAAGCCGACCCCAAGCCTTGAAAGCAGTTCTCCCATGGTCGAAATATCTTTCAGCCGGGGGATGTGGGTTATTCGGTTCTCTCCGGAACCGAGAATAGATGCCGCCATTATTGGAAGCGCCGCGTTCTTGGCACCCCCGATAAATACCTCTCCTTTTAATCGTGACCCGCCCTCTATTTCTATCTTTTGCATTGTGCCTGTATTATCCTTTTAATGTCTGCGTAATCCTTTATGACATTTATATGTTCATAGCCTGCAATGGACATTATTTCAGCAATATCATCTGCCTGTCCCTGTCCGATCTCAAGCATTATCGCGCCCCTGTCATTAAGAAAATTCCTCGCTTCGGGTATTATTTTCCTGTAATAATCAAGCCCGTCTGCTCCACCGTCAAGCGCGTCCATCGGCTCCCAGTCCCGGATCTCGGGCTGAAGGCCTCTTATTTCTCCGGTCTTTATGTAAGGTGGATTAGAAATGATCAGATCAAAAGCAGAAAGCTTGTCAACCGGTTCAAACAGATCACCTTGTAAAAAAGTCGCATTCTTTATTTCATTAATTTCCGCGTTCCTTTTAGCGTACGCAACAGCTGTTTCAGATATGTCAGTGCCGAATACCATGGAACCGGGGAATTCTTTAGCTAATGCAAGGGCCAGGCAGCCGCTGCCGGTACAAACATCTAAAATATTGATTGACGATTGAGGACGTAAAGTCCCGTTGGGACCACGTCCCTTTACGGGATTGACGATTGACGGATTCTTTTTTTCACTTTTAACTTTCAACTTATAACTTTTAATTGTCTTTATTGCCTTCTCCGCCATTATTTCCGTTTCAGGCCTTGGGATCAAAACACCCGGTCCAACCGCAAGTTTTAGTCCCATAAACTCCTCACAACCGGTAATATACTGTGAAGGTTCCCGCAAAAGTCTTCTTTCAAGCATATCTTCAAAAGTTCTCATGCTGTCTTTATCAAGATACGGATCGTCCCTATAAATATCCAGAGTACTGAGATCCAGGGCCCTGCTTATCAGTATTTCAGCTTCTTTAGCCGCTGACTCAAAACCGGAGCTTTGAAGAATTCCAGTAACTTCTTTTATCTTTTCTAATGCTTTCATTTAGATTTCGTTATTTGTTAAATGTTAAACGTTAATCGGATAACCTGTAACTATTAACTGTCTTCTTATTTTTTTCTGTTATTCAGTCTGTGTCTATTCACTATTAACCATTCACTGTTAACTATTTTTTTATATTTCCTTCAGTTTTTCAGCCTGAAAATGAGTGATCAGACCGTCAATTACTTCGTCAAACTCGCCTTCAAGCACTGTCTCCAGTTTATAAAGTGTAAGCCCGGCCCTGTGGTCTGTGATCCTGTTTTGAGGATAATTGTACGTCCTTATTCTTTCGCTTCTGTCGCCCATACCTACCTGGGACTTTCTCTCCTGCGACCTTTCTTTTTCCTGCTTTTCCAGTTCCAGCTCATATAGTCTTGACCTCAGGACCTTCATGGCCTTTTCCCTGTTCTTGATCTGCGACCGGCTGTCCTGGCACTGGACGGTCAGACCTGTGGGTTCGTGCACTATCCTTACAGCCGAATATGTAGTATTAACGCCCTGTCCTCCGGGCCCGGACGCGCAATATGTATCTATTCGCAGTTCTTTTTCGTTTACTTTTATGTCAACGTCCTCTGCCTCAGGCAATACCGCGACAGTCGCTGCTGACGTGTGCACCCTTCCCGAACCTTCTGTTGCCGGCACCCTCTGAACACGGTGGACCCCGCTTTCGTATTTAAGCCGGCTGTAAGCGTTCTTACCCTGTATGGATGCTATCACTTCCTTTATTCCGCCTATCCCGGTAGAGTTAATATCTATTATTTCCACATTCCACCGCTTACTTTCCGCGTACTTGGTGTACATCCTGAAAAGAGCGGCGGCGAAAAGGCCTGCCTCTTCACCCCCTGTCCCTGCCCTTATCTCAAGAATGATGTTCTTTTTGTCACGCGGATCGGCAGGGATAAGAAGTAACTTAATCGCGTCTTCGATCTTTGGTTTTTGTTCTTTTAATTCGGAAAGTTCGGCATTAGCAAGTTCTGTTAATCCTTCATCTCCGCCTTCTTTTATTATCTCCTCGGCATCCTTAATATCGGCAAGCACTTTTGTATACTGCCTGTATTTCTCAACAACTTCTGATATCTCGGCCTGTTCTGTGGCGTATTTTTGATAACGGGGAAAATCAGCCAGCACTTCGGGGTCTGACATTAATTGTGTCAGTTCGTTGTACTTATCTTCAACAGACTTAAGCCTTTCAAGCAGCATTACCTTCACCCTGTTCTTTTTTTTGTTCTCCGAATTCCATTTCCAGGACCTCGGTCAGAGCCTTAAGCGCGACCTCTATCTGGTCACGGGAAGGCTTTTTCGCGGTAAGCCTCTGCAGCCAGATTCCCGGGGCGGTCATTGCCCGTATCAAGGGGTTGTGCATTTTTTTTGCGGCGAATTTTGTGAACTCATAGGCAAGCCCGGCAATCAGAGGCATAAGAACTATCCTTGATAGAAATTTCCAGACAAACGACCAGTCCTTTGGAATAAATGAGAACACCAATATGCTCAGGATCATGACAATAATCAGAAAACTTGTCCCGCATCTCGGATGAGTTATGCTGTAATTATTAATGTTTTCAGGCGTCAGCTCAACCCCTGCCTCATACGCGTGAACGGTTTTATGTTCAGCACCGTGATATTCAAATACCCTTTTAATATCTTTACTGAAATTCATGCATATTATGTATATGAGAAAAACCATTATCCTGATAACACCGTCAACAGTATTGAAAATAATGGAACTTTCGTCAATTGATGTAAACACCGCCCCCATGAGCTTGGTGCCGTAGAGGGGAAGCAGTATAAACAGACCGACACCGAGCAAAAAAGATATGCAGACCGTAATTACCATTGAGAAGGAAGACAGTTTCTCTTCTTCTCCAGCTGCCTTTTCGCTTGAAAAGGTCAGCGCCCTGATACCGATCACAAGCGCTTCCACAAGGGCAACAAAACCCCTGAGGACCGGTTTTTTTAGAAGTTTGGGAAGTTCCCGTATTTTGTTCTTCATGAGGAAGATCTCCTTGTTGGGCCCCCTTACAGCAACTGTCCATGCCTTTGGGGACCTCATCATTACTCCCTCGATCACTGCCTGTCCGCCAATATGCTTCATAATGATACATACACCTCTTTTTTTGAATTTTTCATACGTGAGAAATAAGTTTTATATCTTTCTCACAGGCATACAATAAAAAAAGGAAACTCGTTCTTTACATATCTTACCGAGTTTCCTTAAATTGTAAGTACAGCTACTTCTTTTTTGCGGCTATTCTGGCGTACTTCTTTTTGAATTTCTCAACTCTGCCTTCGGCATCTATCAGTTTCTGCTTGCCTGTAAAGAAAGGGTGGCACTTTGAGCAGATATCCACATGGATCGAGGGTATCGTTGACCTGGTATCAAAACCTTCCCCGCAAACGCAGACTACTTTTGCCTCTTTGAACTCCGGATGAATTCCCTGTTTCACTGCTATAACCTCCGATCTGAAAAATCTAAGGGTTTAAGTATATCAGAAACAAAGCAGGGTTTTCAATCAGGCTCGGGAGAACAGGCAATTTCACCTTATTTTGCCTCTGATTGCAAGAAATCCGGGGAAAAAGCTAAAATCAAAACATATATCCATTCTCATGAAAGAAAATTTAAAGAAATACGGCCCTGCAGTTGATAAAAGGATACTGATCGCCCTGTCCGGAATCCTATGGAGTATCGTGGGTATACTCCTGTTTGATATTGCAGTTGACTGGCTGGCCCAGACAGCATCTGAAAAAGCCTTACTGCCGGTTCTGGTTGGCATAATCCTTGCCTTTTTAATAAGCCGCTTTGGCTTTATAAAGCTGGTTGACCGCAATATTTACCGTATAGTTGCCAAAGAAAACAAAGTATGCATATTCGCGTTTCAACCGTGGAAGAGCTACTTTATTGTCATAATAATGGTGGGTATGGGAATACTATTGAGACATTCGCCCCTGCCGAAATTCTACCTTTCCGTAATATACATCGGCATGGGAGGCGCCATGATCCTGTCAAGCATACGGTACTTCAGGATCTTTTTTAATCTAATTCGTTAATCCCGTAAAGGGACGTGGTCCCAACGGGACTTTACGTCGTCACTCGTCACTCGTCTCTCGTCTCTCGTAACTGTCTTAATGTCCGCCTGTGTTTTTCCACTGCCACCATGAGAATCGATACTGCCGCGGGCGTGACCCCCGGGATCCGGCCGGCCTGACCGAAATTCAGCGGCTGGATCTCTTCCAGTTTCTCGATAATCTCTGTTGACAGCCCGCTGATTTCTTTGAAAGCAAATCCATCAGGTATCTTTTTCTCCTCAGTCTTTTTAAATCTCTCAGCCAGATCCGCCTGACGCTTTATATACCCTTTATATTTTGCCTGGATTTCCACCTGATCTTTCACTTCCCCGGACAGTAGATTGTCAGGAGGGACCGCTTCCGCTATATCCGCGTATCTGACTTCCGGCCTTGTGAGCAGTTTGTACAGGGTACTGCTCTCGCTGATCTCTGCTGTTCCCAGCTTTTTCAAAACAGGGTTGATGACCCCTGGTTTCACTCTGACCTTTCTGATCCTTTTAAGTTCATCCCTGATAGCGGCTTTTTTCTCAACTAACGCGTCAAAATGATCTTTACCAATAAGGCCCAGTTCATATCCTTTTTCCATAAGCCGCAGATCAGCATTGTCCTGCCTGAGCAGAAGCCTGTATTCCGCCCTTGATGTAAACATTCTGTAGGGTTCATTTGTGCCTTTTGTCACAAGGTCATCAATTAATACTCCGATATATGCCTCGTGCCTTCCCAGTATTAACGGCTGACCGCCTTTGATCTTCAGGGCCGCGTTTATTCCGGCCATCAAACCCTGCGCAGCAGCCTCCTCATACCCGGAAGTCCCGTTGATCTGGCCGGCAAGATAAAGTCCGGCAACCTTTTTTGTCTCAAGTGTAGGTTTGAGCTGGGTGGGATGAACAAAATCATATTCTATCGCATAGCCCGGCCTGGTCATCGCGGCGTTTTCAAGGCCGGAGATATTTCTGACAAAATTCATCTGAACTTCCTCTGGCAGACTTGTAGAGATACCGTTGACATAATATTCACTCGCCTCGCTGAGTCGAAGCGGGTCGGCACTGAGCCCTTCAGGTTCAAGAAAGACCTGATGCCTCGGCCTGTCCCTGAATCTCATGATCTTATCTTCTATTGAAGGGCAGTATCGCGGGCCGATCCCTGTTATTCTGCCGCTGTACAACGGGGAATGTTTGATATTATCAAGAATGATCTTATGTGTGTGTTCGCTTGTATATGTCATATAACAGGGCATTTGAGGGTTTGTGATCTCTTTTGTGAATATGGAAATGGCAGGAGGCGGATCATCACCAAGCTGAATGCTCATTCCCTGGAAATCAATACCTTCAGCCGCAAGACGGGGCGGCGTACCTGTCTTTAAGCGTCCTATACTGAAACCAGAATCACGAAGGCTCTGCGACAGGCCGGTCGACGGCGGCTCATCCGCCCTGCCTGCCGGAAAGTTCTTCAGGCCTATATGGATCAGTCCGTTCAGGAACGTGCCTGTTGCAATTACAACCGCGCCTGCGATGTAATTGTTCTTCTTTGTCTCTACTCCACAAACACAGCCGTTTTCAATAACAAGGTTCTCAATACTTTCCTGTTTGATATCCAGGTCAGACTGTTCCTCAAGGGCCTCCCTCATATACTTTCTGTAAAGCGCCCTGTCTGCCTGTACCCTTGTTGACCATACAGCCGGCCCCTTACTCTTATTCAGAACTTTAAACTGTATCCCTGCCTTGTCCGTGACCTTTGCCATCTCACCGCCGAGAGCGTCTATCTCCCGTACCAGATGGCTCTTTGCAAGGCCTCCAATTGCCGGATTGCATGACATCTGCCCGATAGTATCAAGGCTCATGGTGAAAACAGCTGTTTTCAGTCCCATCCTTGCCGCTGCAAGCGCCGCCTCACAGCCGGCATGCCCCGCGCCGATAACAATGATGTCGTAATCACGTTTTTCTTTCATGAGTTGATCCAGTTGAGTATTAAGACCATCGGCCTACTGCTTAATTTCTCTTTTCAGACTGTTAATTATCGACCTGATATCCTGCTCCTGCGATTCAATGCTCTCTGTCAGCCTGAACTGAACAAGAGCCCGCATAAGATTATCCTCTTCTTTTATTACCTTGAAATATTTGTTGCCGGCCAGGTAATCAGTAAAAAACCTGATCCCCAGTTCAAAAGCGATCAGACGGGCTGAATCATAAATATACTCGTAATCATTTTCATTAAGAAAACTGCCTGCCACTGATACGTAACCCTGCAGGATCGCCCTGCAAAGATCGGTCCTGAAATAAATGTCACCTGTATAATTAGTATCTTCTCCAAGATTATTACAGCAGGACCTCAGGCAATCACCAATATCGTAGTGGATCAATCCCGGCTTTACTGTATCAAGGTCTATTATACTGACCGCCCTGCCTGAGTCATCAAACATGATATTGTCTAATTTCGGATCACCATGAATAGGCCGGAGAGACAGCTTTTTCCCTTTTTTGGCGTCTTCAAGAACAGACGCCCATTGTCTCCGCTCGCTTATAAAGTCTGTACAGAACGAAAAGTCTTTGGATCCATTTTTAACATTCCTTTTTTCAAGGGCACTATCAAACAAACGCAGATATTCAGGTGTGATATGAAACCCTTCGATAGTATCATAAAGCCTGTCTGCTTCCAGATCACTTATGAGACTATGAAATATGCCGAGTCCATAGCCAACCTCCCGGGCGTGGGCCTCATCCCTGATCTCCTGAAAGGTAGCGGCATTGATAAATCTCATTACCCGCCAGAAAGAGTTATCAGCGTCAACAATATAATCTTTTCCGTCTTTTGCGGAAAACAGGGTGGGGACTTCCCATCTCCGGCCTGAAGTTATTCTATTTTTCTGTTTTAGCCTGTCTTTAATATGGTCCGTAACAGTACGGATATTTGACATGACCCATTCGGGATGAGAAAAAACCTCTCCATTAATGCGCTGGAGTATAACTTTATTGTTATCCCAGGCCTGCATGGTCACAAGATATGTATCGTTTATCCTCCCTGAACCGTATCGCCGGATTTCCGAGACAGTTCCTCCCAGTTCAAACTTTCCTGCAATATCAAAAAGCTTATCTTTGGAATAGTCCATAAGGATCCCCTGTATCCGGAAGTATATTTACCGGCGACCGCTCTCTTTTTGGGCCGGCTTGCCCAGGCGCAAATACTCAACTCCGCCTATCAGACTGACAAGAAAAATTGTCAGGAAAAGAAGTATTGAAAGGCTGACCGCCTGGTCAGAGCTTACCCCGACCTTATCAAAGACTAATTTAAAAAGCGCTGCAAAACCGGTCTCCCTGATTCCAAGTCCCGCAAATGAAACAGGAATTGCCGCGAGCGCGTTTACGATCGGTACAAAAATAAAAAAATAAATGATCGGGACGTTAAGGCCTATCGCGATCGAAAGAATATATATGCAGATTATGCCAAACAGCTGAACAACCGCTCCCAGCAGAAGTCCTTTGTATATTTTCTGCTTTTCAGACCTGAATTCCATAAGAGGTGTATAAAAAGGATTGAGAAATTTTATTTTTCCCCAGTTAACACCCCACAGGACAAGACTCGCCACAATAACTATCCCGCAGAGAATCGGGATAACCGGTACTACTTTAGTACCCTCAACATACGAATAACCGGCTATTAACGCAACCAGCGCGATACCTGTCATTGCAATAAACCCCAGATAACGGTCCATAAATACCGAGGCAAGTGAGCCGCCGCCCCTGCCTTTACCCATATCTTTGTAAAGATAATATGCTTTTACCGCGTCCCCTCCCACGAGACCGGGCAAAAAAGTGTTGAAAAAAGACCCGATAAAAAACAGCGAAACAAGCCTTGAATATTTCATGTATACCGGAATAAAAAGTGACCAGCGCGCGGTGGAAACAAGAGAGGCGCAGACATAAGCAAACATGGCCAGTATTAATACCGGCACCCGCGCGTGTCTGATGGTCTTAAACACCTCATGCACATCAACAATACCGGAGAAATAAAACAGGTAAAGAAGAAGTGAACCGCTTACAAGGAGTTTTAGGGCAAAACTAAGGGTCTTTTTCAATTTCAGGACTCTTTGGGACGTCAAGAGAATCTACGCCCTTTAATACATATATTGGCTTTTTCTGGCTCTCATGATATACCCTGACGAGCATTTCTCCAAGAAGCCCCATGCCTATAAGCTGAATGCCGACTATGATAAGAAGTGTGCCGAACAAAAGTAACGGCCTGCCGCCGATTGATTGACCCAATATTTTTAAAACAACAAGATAAAGGTTTATCACAAAACCACTAAACCCGCATAACATGCCTAATGGGCCGAAAGCCTGAAGAGGCCTTGTTGAAAAGCTCTGCAGGAATTTGACTGTTATCAGGTCCAGCAATACTCTTATTGTCCTTGATATCCCGTATTTTGAAGTACCGTACAGCCTCGGATGGTGAATTGTCTCTACCTCTGCTATTTTTACTCCATACAAACTCGCAACTGCCGGTATAAACCTGTGCATTTCACCGTAAAGATTGATATTCTTCACAACATCCGCTTTATAAGCCTTAAGCGTGCACCCGTAATCATGCAGTTTTACACCTGTAACAACGCTTATGATCCAGTTGGCAATGATCGAAGGAAGCCTTCTGTTAAGGAACGGGTCCTTTCTCTTCTTCCGCCACCCGCTGACAATGTCATATCTCCCGATACGGGCGAGAAGTTTCGGAATGTCTTTCGGGTCATTCTGAAGGTCGCCGTCAATCGTCACTATTACATCACCCCGGGCGTGATCAAAACCCGCGGCAAACGCGGCCGTCTGTCCGAAGTTGCGCCTGAAGCTCAAGACTTTAACCCGTTCATCCTCAGATGAAAGTTTTTCAAGGCGCTGGAAGGTACTGTCCGTACTGCCGTCATCTATAAAAAGCAGTTCATAGTCACTTCCTTCGTCATCCATTACTGATTTGATCGCTTTGTAAAGCGGTTCTACGTTTTCTTCCTCGTTAAAAAACGGTGTTATTATCGTGACTAACAAAATGCCTCCTCTTTAATATATAAACAAGTCATTAAGCAAACAGGTCATTCAGTAATTGAGTCATTGAGTTATTGTAATGACTTAATAACTAAATAACTTAATAACTTTCGGTTTTTCTCAGTTCAAGTCCTTTAAACCCGTAGCATTTAAATATAGAGTATTCCCTTAATACCCTGTCTCCTTCCATTACAGTGAATTTTCCTTTTTCATGTGAATTAAACGCCTCCTTAAGCCGTTCAGGCAGATTGCCATCCCCTATTGTAACAAAGATCGCGTCAAGACCCAAAAGGTTATTGAGACCGCCCCAGATATCATACTGGTTCATCCTCCTGCCAAGGTTAACACTGTAAGTCACTGGATGACTCGGCATATAAAAGGCAAGCTCACTTGATACCTGATATTTATCTGAAAAAATAAATACCTTGCCTGCCCGTGACAATGACATCTCATTATAAACATCTTCCACTTTTGTTCCAAGTTCCTCCCATCCCCGCAGACGGGAAGATGGATCTGTTTTAACCGGCAGGTTTAATATCTTTGGATAGTGCATGACAGCTGTCATTGAAAAGGCAAGGCATAAAGCAATAACCAGAAATACCCTTGCCCATTTTTTGTATGCCTGATTATCATAGAAATAATCCGAAGAGGCAATGAACGCAGTTATATAAGCCGGTGTGGCCCAGTTTGCCTGCACCTTGCCCTGAATACTTTTTAACAGAAAGAAAGCCAACACCGGCATCCAGAACCAGAACAAATAACGATTGACGACTGACGATTGACGACTGACGAATGCTTTTACTGCACCGTAAATCACGGCAAAAAATAACAGGGGCGAAAGGACACCTATTTGGGAGCCTATAAATTCCAGAAAATCCTTGACTGATATTCTCAGCCCCTCAGCAACATTCGCGTGGCCGGCAGTATGTTTCAGGGTCACCCAGTCATGACCGGCGTTCCAAATGATCACAGGGCTGAACACAACAAGGCTCAGTACAAGGGCAAAATAAGGCTCTTTCCTTATAAGCCAATGTCTGTGTTCTTTTGAGGAAACAAGAAACAGAAACGCGCACAAATAGAAAAAAACCATTGTATATTTCGTTAAGAGCCCATGTCCGACTGAAAGGCCGAGCAGATACCACCACAGGAAACCGGAGATCGTGAACAGCGAATATTTGATCGAGGTGTCCACATGTATCGCTTTCCAGAATAAATAAAGCGACAGAACCCAGAAGAAAATAAACGGCGCATCAATTGACATCACAATACCAAAAATAGAAAAAAGCGGGGCCAGCTGAATCATCATTGCAGACAGGCATGCCTTTCTGGTGTCATTGAACATATTCATTGCAAGTTTGTAGGTCAGGATGGAACTCAGAAGGAGAAGTATTGGGGCAAAGAACCGGACTCCAAAGACCGTGTCCCCAAAAAGACGTGTTGAAAATGCTATAAGATAAGCTATTACCGGGCCCTTGGAATAATAACTCAGGTCCAGCCTGCGAGACCACTCCCAGTAGTGGGCCTCATCCGGGCCGATCCCGACGGGCCCTGTAAAGAGATAATAAAAGCGAAACAGAGTTAGAGCGAGCAGGCTGATGATCATGACAGTTGTTTCAGGCTTTTCCTTATATCTCTCTGTGGACCACTGATACAGGAAAATGATAAACCCGGCTGTAACTCCTCCCAGGACAGCGCCTGCAAGCACATCTGAGGGATAATGGACCCCCATATAAACCCTTGAAAGCGCCACAAGTACAGCGATCATAAACATTGGAACAGCCGCTTTTCTGAAATAATGGCTGAATACGGCTGCTACTGAAAAGGCAATAAGCGCGTGATTGGACGGCAGGGCAAAGGACCCGCCGCAGCCGCTGCCCACAAGTCTCACACTTTCAAGAACAAGACACGGCCTTGGGCGCGCAATGAGATGTTTAAGCACATTACCGCCTCCGTCAGCGACTGCCGCAGCTATCAGGCAAAGAACAAAAACCATTATGCCCTTCTTCCGGTCCTTCATGGCTGATATAAATGCAACAACAATGGCAAGCAGATACCACTTGCGGGATATAAGAGGCATTAAGTAATCAAGGAAAGAGTTCTGGAGACCCTGGTTTATAAAGATAAATAAGGATGTATCCATCGGTTAATTATGTGGTCGCCCTGCGGGCAAGCACAATGTATGGATTTACGTAATTTATTGTATTCACTCGCTAACCACTCGCTGTTCATTTTAAAAGGAAAAGGATGTAATGTAAACCCGGAATGTATTTAGTCGATTAAAACCAATGACACTTTTTTTATTTTTGCAATTCGTGGAAGAGGCTGAACAGCAGATCCCAGATACGTCTGTCATTGGGGCCGCGAATTTTTTCAACATCCAGAACGCTCTCCATGTCAATGCCGTCGGGTAATTCAGCCGACTTATATATTCGATCTTTCGGCTGTCTGTTTAATCTGGTCCATTTTGCTTTTCCATTTACGGCTGTGTTAATCATAGCGGCCGCGTGTCCATAATAATATGCCAACTCATGGTCATTTTTCGCCTGTACGCGCTGGTAGGCCCCTTTAAAGTTCCCGATAAAATTAACAGCGCACCTCTCGCTGAAAAACTCGTCTGTTGTCCGGTAATCCATGCCTGCTCCTACCTTTGCATTAATAACTTTGTTCCTCCATATACTTTTAATATCCCTGGTATGAGGCTTTATGTCCGGAGCGTCTATCAGATCTTTAGGGCAGTGAGGCCCTTCGTCATCAAGAAGGAAAATAATTTTTTCGCCAATTTCTTTATATTTTTCTCTGCCCAAAACTCCTGATGCCAGAGTAATCCCGTTTGAATGCGACCAGACGCCCACCATATCAGGATCAACATTAGGATGGTTAAGAATACTTGCCAGTACAGTAGCTGCATCATCCTGGTCCTTAAACCCGTTATAATCTCTTATCCTGGATCCTGTTTTTTCTTTCAATTTAGGCTCTGTATCAAAAGCCGCGATGATCAGTCCGTCTGAAGCCGCTTTTTTTGTCAGCCTGTTATTCAACAGAAATGTGCTGGTGCCCCAACCTCCTGCTATCCGCAAAACTGTTGGAAAGCGTTTTTCAGGATATTTTGAAAACCTGGGCCTGACAGAACGAACACGTATGTTGTAACCGTGCCTGCTTTTCAGATTAAAAGTAACGTCTTCTGTCTCAAAATCATTGTCTTTGCTTAATTCAATCTTTGCCGGGCAATCTCCGCAATCCGCCTCAGACCCTGAAAAAGCAGGTTTTTGAAAAACAAAAAATGCGGCAATACCTGCGGCAATAATTGAAATTAAAAAAAATTTGTTCATCCCATTAGATATCTCCGTATCCATTTGATTCCCGTTAAACAAGGTTCACATTGTTTAGTATAATATTTTAAGTTTTTATTTTAAAATTGGCTCTTCACTTCCGGCTTCCCCGGTGCCAGCCTCCTGTTAAATCCTGCTGATTTATTGAGGGGATTTTATATCATGGTCATTCTGTTGATTTAGAAGATTCTTCCACTATCCGGGAAATCGTCCTGGCATTTTTCATCCCAGGGTCTTGCTTATTCAGAAATTCAAACCACTCTTTGTATAAATCAGGGTTTTGTTTGTAATCTGCTGCGTGGGCATTAAGTCCAAATTTCCCTTCTTTTTCTGATAAATATTCATTTTCCAAATCATCTACAGTGATTAATTCTCCCAGCACTGTCTCTCCAGGTTTAAGAGGCGCAGAAGACAACTTATAGACTTCACGGCCATTATAAATAACCAATTCTGGTTCAGAAATTGCTTTTTGAAGACGTCTGCCCCCTGCAGAATAAAGAGCGCCTTCAGGCCAGTCAACATCTTCGTCGCTCATAGTAAGGGTCCTTGTCTGTCCAAGATCGCTTAACAGGCTAATATAATCATCCATATCCCCCAGATATTCCTCCTGCCCTCTCACGGATTCAGGACAGGGCACGTTGTTTTGTCTGTTTTTAAATTCCTGGCTGTTGACATCCAAATCAGTATAACCGTCCCAGGGGCAAACACTCGGGCCGTGATGGTGTCCACCGACTTCATGACCGTTTTCCTGCCATTGTGACAATAAATCTATCTTATTGCCATCACTTATAATCATTTCCATCCACGGAGGAGTAAATAGTAAGGTTAATTTAATATTGTATCGGTCCGCTAAATCGACAAATTCCAACAAAGCATTAAACATATCTTTATTTGCATTCAGAGGCTCTAAATGTATTTCAAAGAATGAATCGCGGATTTTACCATTATTATCTCCGTTTGTTTTCCCCCTAACACTACTACTGCTGCTGTCTCCACAGCCCAACACCACACTGAGGAGGAAGACACATAATATGCTTTTCCATTTGATTCTCTTAAATCCCACTGTATCGCCTCTACAAATACCGGGATTCCCTCAGGTGTTACTGTTAGCTCCCGTTAGTTACCGGCCAACTTCTGTCTCAGGAAAATCAAAAGAACTTTTAATTGCAGGTCAAGGATTTTCAGCTTCAAAAACAGCAGCCAATTCCATTGGAGTAACAAACTTCACATTCGCGCCATTATTAACCAGTACCTGTATGGCATCCATGATCGACTTCAACCCAAAACCCTCTCCTTCAAAAGGATTTCCGCCTGCAAGCAGGTTGTAATCATTCCACACTCCGTTTGAGTGTTCTGCAAAGGCAAAGAAATAGATATTCCTGCTGTCAGCATCTAAAGACCGTGCATGGAGTGTATTATTAAACCTTGCAATGGCTTCCTCAGGTGTTTCGCACCTCGGCGTATTCCCTTCACATCGCCCGGTAATAGTGCCGTTCATATCAATCTTGATGATCTGCACACCGTCATCATAGACTGCACGATAAACATAATAGGACGGCCGGGAATTATTGATACCAGAGGGTTCATCCTCAACGTGTGCGTCATGGTCCTCAAAAGCAACGCGATATCCGAGGGCATATGCTTCATGGTCAATCACATATTCCGCATAGACGTCCCCCAGGACGTCTTTTTCCAGTTTCCAGCCTCCGGTATAAGTCTTACCGTTATTGACCTTTAGTCCATTATGGAATGCCTGCTCTGCAAAATAGTGCATATCCTGGAATTTCCTCCTGATCCCCTGTTCCGTATGCAGACTCTGGTACCAGCAAAAACTGTTTCCCGAGTAATAAATTGCATGCCCCTGAATGCCGAACTCATTCTCAAGGGCCAAATAATTATATTTATTAAATGCCTTTCCACCATACATTTGGTCAGCATACGTCTGCCACCACTCCCCTGTGGGCTCGATAAAGAGTTTTGGCTTTTGACCGCGGGAATCAGCATAATTCAGCAGGATTTCGTATATAAGGTCATTCCCCACAACATCCAACGAGTAAGAGGGAGTGGCTGAACTGCCCGCGTCCGGCAGTGGAAGTGTCTGATATATGGTTGAGGTCAAACAGACAGGGTCACCTTCAGGAAAACCTATATCTCCCTCGACATGGTTCATTATGACAACATAAACAGGCTCTAAAGTATCAGCCCGGGTCGTGTTGTTACCGCTTCCGCCTTCGCCTCCACAGGAGGTTATTATAATGAGTATTGAAGCTGCGGTTATTTTTATAATATCGAACATAAATTCTCCGGTTTATACTGGTTTTATCTATGTATAAAAATCTGTTCCTTGTCTATTTAGACCAATAAAAATTTAAAAGGTTTACCCCGTTTGAAAAAAGTCCCGCCTTTTTCACTTTCGTCGCCTGAGGCGGGTCTGACAGGCAGGGAGAAAAAAATACATGCTGAAAAGGGAAAGTCCGGTAACCGCGTTAGTTGATCAAGCCGCTTCCTGCTGCAGTTATATCAGTTCTCAATTACCATTAAAGGATTTTCCCCGACGGAAACAGTGACTTCACCACCCACAGCATTAACGTCATATTCATTAGCAAAAATACCGGATTCATTGACATCGATCATGTCAATCACATGAACTGAACCGGCATTTACGCTAAAGGTCAAATCCTGGCTGTCGACTTCTGTCCACAATACAAAAACATGCCGCCGGTCTGCTTTAAGCCGGTATTCATAACCCCAGCGTTTTGCGTTCTCATCGGTAAGGGACATTTCTCCGATCTGAACAGCAACAGTTGAGTCTGTTTTTTCAGCAAGGAGCTTATATGCCCAGTAGATATTTCTGCGGGCATTAAAACCGTCAGTTACGCCTTCCGGTATCGGTTCGTTATTCTGCTCTCCATCGCCAATAAGGCCAATGGAGTTAAAAAAGCTGTCCGGCTCTCCCATGAAGGAATACCTGTCCATTAGCAGGCTCCAGAAAAACCTGCTCAGTCCGTGTGAGCGGGCCCAGCAGATTCGTTTAACAAGAAAGCGCGCCTGTTCTTCAAGTGTTTGATAAGGTCTTGGCGCCGGAGTGCCCGGCTGGCCGGTATGCGTAGCATCTTCACCTGTCCAGATCTCAACATCACTCATGCCGTTTGCATCAAGGAAAGCACGGGCCTCTTCCACGTGTGTCATCTTCCAGTCAGGGGCATCGCCCCACTCGTGCAGATCAACCGCATCAATTTTACCTTTAAGCGCAAGGACAGTCGGTTTCCACCATTCGTCCAATGAACTGGCCGGCATATGAGAAATAAGTACGATCCTGGCGTCAGGGTCGGCCGCATGAGCGCCTTCTTCGATCAGTTCATAATATTGGACATACTCTTGCCGGGTACGTCCGCCTTCAGTCCAGTTCGGCCATTCATTTCCTGCCTGCCAGTATTTGACACGCACAGGAGAATCTGCTTCTACATCACCTGTTCCATCGCCGTCATACCGTTCGACTACGTCCTGAACAAACTTCCTGAACTTATCAGGATAATCAAGAGGATCGCGTTGGCCCGACTGTTGCCCGGTGTCAAAGCCGATAAAGGCATGGATGTCGTTTCCGGATTTGTAAATACTGATAAGGGTCTTGTCGGTTCTCCGTGTATCCCAGTCATAATCATCGGGGTTGTCCGGATTCGGATCAACTACATCCCAGATCAGCAGGGTATTGCGGCGGGTAAAATGCGCATTAATGCTCTGCATATGACCACTGACCCACTCAAGGTATTCATCATCGGTAAACCCTATTTTCTTTTGAAAAAATGGCGCCGCTGAATAGGCGCCGTGAATTCCAAAGGATGAAAGTTCATTTGCCGGCACACTGCCATCTCCTCCACCTGTGCCCTGCTGAGATGAGCTTCCTCCACAGCCTATCATCACAGTGAGGAGAAAAAGACAGAAGATAACTTTGTATTTGGTTTTTTTAAATTTCACTGTCCCGCTTCAACAAACACAGGATTCTCATCAAGAGTTATTGTTACCTGCCCGTTAGATACTGTTTCTGTTCCTGTATCAAAGAAACCCGGATAGTTGTTCTCATCCAAGCCCAATCCGCTGTCTGCATTTGGGACTGCTTTAGTGACTAAGGCAGTCCCGGAAAAATCAACATTAAAAGTAATTGTCTTGCTGGCGCCGGTGTCATCAAAATAATCCCACCAGGCAATATAAACAGACTCGTCCTGAGCGTCGTCGAAGGATTTGGTGAATTTGTAGATATAAACATTGTCTGATTCCCGGATTGTCTGGATGTTATCCCAATCAGATCCCTCGAGCTTATCTGTCATGAGCTTATATGTGTAATAGCCCAGTTTCTTTACACCTAACCCCAGGTCATTAGGTAACGCTCCGTCATATATCAGTCCTGTATGATCAAAATACCCGTCGTTCTGTTTAAACCCTTCAATTAATCCAAAGGCAGGAAAGATTTTCTTAACCCCGAAAGACAGAGGATAGATAAAACGCTTTAAATAATCTCCTGCCTGCTGGCGCTCGGACTGATACGGCTGTAATAAACCTGGCATATCTTCCGGATCGCCGGAGTAAGAACCCATCTCGGTTATCCATACAGGGATATTCCCAAAACCATATTTATTGAGTTCAACCCTCACGAAGTCATAGGCGGCCTTACTTTCACGATACTCGCCGTCAGCAGACCCGTACCAGTGAAAATCGAATATATCAACATACTGACTGTTCAGCTCAGATAGAATTTCTTGAGCATACACTGAAAAATTGTTTGCAAAATTCTGGGGAAACCCGGTTGCCCCTCCTATCATAACTTTGCACTCCGGACATGCCTCCTTGATCGCTATATAGGTAATTCGCTGTAAATCTGCATAACCTGTTTTTCTTAATACATTAGGTTCATTATCAACCTGCCAGTATCTGATCGGGTTAACAAGCCCCGGCATGTCATCCACGCCGTCTCCGTCATAACGTTCAACCGCCGCTTTGACAAACAGGCTGTACTTTGATTCGTCAATCGGCAAATAAGTGCCAAATCTTTCATAGCCAAAATCTTTGCGGCCGGGCTCAGTGGCAATATTTGCAAGGATGTTTATCCCTTGAGGAATATCTCCATAGAGATCATCATAATCTTCCCAGTGATAAGTAGGATCAGAAATAACCGGTTGTACCTTAAACCAGAAGGCATAAAGACTCGGCCTGTTCCACCTGACACCGATATTCTGGGCGTCAATGTAACCATTATTACTGTAAAGGAACTTGGTTACTAAGGCAGGATGAAAGCCGAACGGCGAATCCTCGTACTCCAGGGTTGTCGAGCCGCTTTCACCTGAAGTTGCAGATGCACCAGCATCACCACTCTTACCTCCACCGCATGCGGTCAATAAAAAGAGAAACAAAACGACGGTCATTCTCATAACATTAAACATATAACTCCTTTCTCAGTACGATTATGACAGAAGATTCCTTTAGTATTTTACATCAGGAGACAATGGTCTTTCCAATCTGTCCCTCGCAAAACGACGCTCTTTCGCTTCAGCAACGATCTTTTTAACTCTTCTCTCAAAATCATGATGGAACAGAATAAACTTCGCCTGTTGTTCAATCGTAAGTATATCCCTGAGTTCTGCCTTCTCCTCTTCATTAAGCTCCTGCAACTCCCTGTGTTTCCGTTCAAGTCTCTTCAGAATGCCTTTTATTTGTTCGTATGATTCTTCCTCCAGTGCCTCTCTGAGCTCTTTTTTGTCTTTTCCGGCACTCTCATGCATCTCAACCCTTTTTTTGTCAAACTTATGGAGAACCGGGAAAAGCCTTAAAGCGGTCTTTTCATCAAGATCAAGGGCCTCTGTAAGCTTCCAGATACGCATCATCCCTATCCTCTCCCTGAGTTCCTCTTTTCCGGGCGGATTACCAAAACCATCCCCGCCCTGCTGATGGCTATAACCGTATCCCGCAAACACCCCTGTGATAAGTACTGCCATTAATATAATCAGAATCTTCCTCATGACCCTCCTCCTCCTGACTGTCATCCCAATGCTGCCTGATGATAACAGCGTTTTTTTATTTGTCTATTTAGACAGGCGGGAATCAGAAAGGTTTACCCCGTGAGAAATAAGCAGGGGGGAAACACAGCAAAACCCATAAAAAAATTTCTAACGGAGTTTAACATGCAGATCAATCTATTATCTTTCGTTTTGTATTATAGACCTGAAATACTTCCGGGAATTCAGCATCATTTTTCTGAGAGAAAATTATGCCGCCTTTGCTATTGTATTTATCATAATCGCTCTCTCCTGAATTCGGGGAATCGAGGGAGGGAGCAAGATATTTATGTATGACCAGCCTGCCTTCAATGTTTCTTTTTAGCTGTCCTACTGAAATATCTGTGAACTCTACAATGTAAGTGCCGTTGTGCCTGCCGGTATCACCATCCTGTACAACAGGAGCAAATAGCAGGAATATTCTCCCTTTTTCTTCAACTATACTCGATGCTGTAAAAACTGCCGCATCAAAAAAAGCAGCATCCAGGTTATCAGTAAGAATTTTGATAAGTTCCCAGTTTTCGCTATGGTCTGACGATGATAAAAGGATCATTTTATGATCCTCAGTGTCTGCTGCCACGGCAGAAAGGCTCATATACAACACACCGTTTTTATAAAACACTCCCGGCTCACTATAAAGTATGGTCTGAGATAAGCCGGGATCAAAGCTGTTTAAGTCATATTTTGCAGGGCCCGGCACAACAGGACTTCCGCCTGCTCCAAATAATATAAATTCCTCTGCCGCATCCAATTCTTCAGGAGTATGTGCATATTTATAGGCAATATACATGGTTTGGATAATTCTATTTTCCTCGTAGCTGCTGTATGGTTTTTTAACAAAGTATTTATGTGAGAACAGTTTCCATTCTCTTCCAGGATCATCAGGATCATAAACCAATGAGGGAACTTCGTTTATCCATTGTCCGTCAATATTTTGACTGTTCAATGTTATAGTTGTCTCAAAGAATGAATTAACTGCCTTAACAAAAGTCCACGTTTCACCGTGATCAGTGCTTTTGGCTAAATGTGTGTTCATGCGGGGCACTTCGATGGCAGTATATACAAGCCAGCCTGTATTGCCGTCACTCTCATATTCTATTGACGGATCAAATATTCCGTTCAGCGATGTTTCACCGATAATGTTCAGTTTTACAAATGCCGGGGCCTGTACTGCAACGCTGCCGTCTGTGCTTTCTCCACTTCCACCGCACGAAAAAATGGCAAAAAAACATAAAACCAGGCTTATTCTTTTTAATTTGAGCATAATTTATTCTTTTTCTGCGATTACTAATTAATTATAACAATTTAGACAGACAGGAATCGGAAAGGTTTACCCCGTGAGAAATAATCAGGGGGGAATACATAGTAAGACCCATTAATAGATTCCGATCAAGCCCGGCTTGTCCCGATTTATCCGTTCTCCGTAGCACTGCGAAGGATGAATCGGGGAATGATATATGTGGAGTGGTCAGCAGTTGTAAACACAAATCCTGACTTCTGTTTTTTTATGGTTTCTGTCTGATATACAGGACAGCATCACAAATGATATTGCTCCTATAGATATAGGTTGTTTAACAAAGCATGAAAAACTGTCTCTCAGTTCTATAATCGACAAATCATTAATATTCTGTTTTAGCTTTTTATGTACAGCGTTATTTGGTCAATTCCTCAGCGTTTTCTTTTGAAGGTGTCGTATAGAACTGTATCACCAGCTTCCCATGCCTTGTTTAGCGGCAGGAACATGAAACACTGTACATATAAACAGGTCTCTGGTGACTGATGCCCGTACGACACATTAAAAAAAAGACCTTGAGGAATGTTCGTCGGAGCTCCAAACTGAAAGGCTTAAGCAAAATATAATATCAGTCGATTACGGGGATCAGGAAGCAGTTGGCCTGTTTATTTACCGTTGTAAACACTATGAAGAGCTGGAATTTATTTCTTTTTGGAATATTTCTTTATAACATCGTAAAGTTCTTCCGGCATCATCTGGCCTCCGCCGGGCCTGCCGTAGAAATCTACCTTTGCCTTGCCGTTGACCGCAAGCCTCACATCCTCAACCATCTGCCCCATGTTCATCTCTATGGTCAGGAACCGCCTCTTGCCGCTGCAGAGACGGGCGATCTCTTTTTCAGGGAACGGGAAAAGAGTCACGGGTCTGAACAAGCCGACTTTTATCCCTTTTTCCCTTAATTTTCGTATTGCCGATGACGCAATCCGGGCGACTATGCCCTGGGCAATAACGATCAGCTCAGCTCCTCGAGTATTAATAGAGTCGAACATCACCTCATATTTTTTCATGTTTTCATACTTTTCCTTAAGTTTCCAGTTCTCGCCCTCCAGCTCGCCTTCTCCCATAAAAAGTGATTTAACAACGTTGGGTTTCCGGCCTTTACAGCCTGTCAGCGCCCAGTTCTTGGGAGGAAGTTTTGGCTTTTTATAGGGGGTCATAACGATCGGCTCCATAAGCTGTCCAAGCATACCGTCGCTGAGTATCATTGCCGGATTTCTGTACTTGTCCGCTTTATCAAATGCCTTCATTGTAAGGTCCCACATTTCCTGTATGTCCCAGGGTGAATAGATAAGGAGCCTGTAATCTCCATGCCCGCCTCCCTTTACAGCCTGAAAATAATCAGCCTGGCTTCCTGAGATATTTCCAAGACCCGGGCCGCCGCGCTGTATGTTGGCTATTACAGCAGGCAGCTGGGCACCGGCCAGGTATGATATTCCCTCCTGTTTAAGGCTGATACCGGGACTGCTGGAAGTTGTCATCGCCCTTGCGCCTGTTGCAGAAGCGCCGAATACCATATTGACCGCGGCAAGCTCGCTCTCTGACTGAATGAATATCCCTCCGACTTCAGGCATTCTCCGGGACATATATTCAGGCACTTCATTCTGCGGAGTTATTGGATATCCGGCATAGAACCTGCATCCTGCCTGAATAGCCGCTTCCGCGAGGGCTTCATTGCCTTTCATCAGGACTTTTTTAACTTTTTTTCTTTCCATAATTTTGCATTTTACATTTTACATTTTGCATTTATTTATCCTCTCTCCATACCTCGATCGCGATATCAGGGCAGATAACCGCGCACAGCCCGCAGCCGTTACATCTGTCAGCATCGGTCTGAACGGCTGTATGACAGACCACACCGGAATCATTATTAAAAACGATCAGGCCTTTCGGGCATGCTGTTATGCAAAACCCGCAGCCTTTACATAATTTATTGTCTATTACGATTTTGCCTTTCATTCTTAGCAACCAGATTCAAGATACACGATTCACGATGCCTGATATAATTTTTTTTCTTTAAACAGTTATATATCCTGTATCCTGCATCATGTATCCAGGTGTTTCACTCCCACTTTTTGTTTAAGCATCTCCTCCGCGTGTTTTATTGAAACTTCAGAGCCGTCACCGCTAAGCATTCGCGCGATCTCTTCTGTCCTTTCGTCTTTTTCTATTTTCCTGATATCAACAACCGTCCTCCTGCCCCTGATCTTTTTCTCTATCTTCAGATGATTGTCAGCGTATGACGCAATCTGAGGCAGATGTGTTACGCATATCTCCTGATGCCGGACTGACAGGCTTTTGAGCTTCTGTCCCACTGTCTCAGCCGCCTTTCCGCCAATGCCAGCGTCTATTTCATCGAATACAAGCACGGGTATTTTATCTCCTTTTGCCAGAATGCTTTTCAGAGCAAGCATGATCCTTGAAAGCTCTCCACCTGAAGCTGTCTTTGATAAAGGTTTAAGATCTTCGCCTGCATTTGGCGATATAAGATAGATCACCTCATCAATGCCGCGGGCATTGAGCTTAAGACCGTCTGTTGTATCATCTCCGGCCTCATGATCGAACCTGATCGAGAATCTGGTATCAGACATGGACAGCTCTGCCAACTCCTTTATAACATGCTGTTCGATCTTCTTCGCGACAGCTTTTCTTTTCTTTGAGAGGCTATGTGCTTTTTCTGTTACGGTATTTTTGAGAATTTCAAGCTCCGCGTTCAATTCTACCAGCCTTTCCTCTGAATGCTCAAGGTCGTGAAACTCTCTTTCAGCCTTTTCTTTATATTCAATGATCTCTTTGATATCACTTCCGTACTTTTTCTTTAAAGCCCTGATAAGCTCCAGTCTTTCCTGAATATGCTCAAGCCTGCCAGGGTCAAAATCAAGACTGTCCTTATAATCTCTGAGAAAATAAGCCGTCTCTTCAAGTAAAGGAAGCGCGTCTTTCACAGACTTGACGCTGTCGTCTGCCCTTGTGTCAATATCAGAGATCTGTTTAACAGAATCAAGAATATTTGACAGGTTTGCCATGCACGCAGTTTCAGAGGAATAGAGAAGCTCATATGCCTGATTCGCAAGTTCTGCAAGACGGCCGGCACTGCCAAGTATTGCGACCTCTTTCTCAAAGCTCTCTTCTTCTCCCGCAGACAGATCAGCCGCGGCGATCTCCTTTATCTGAAAACCAAGCATATCAAGCCTTTGGGCCCTTTCTTTCTCTTTTTCAATAAGTCCTGCTATCTGCCGCTTCAATGCGGACTGCGATTCGTACAGATCAGCAATTTGCTGTCTTTCCTTAAGAAGCGCTCCGTAAGCATCAAGCAGTTCGATCTGACTGTCAGGAGATAACAAAGATTGATGCTCGTACTGCCCGTGCACATCTATTATGTTTCTGCTTATATCCGAAAGGGTCTGTATATTAACCATGGAACTGTTAATATATGCCCTGCTTTTACCCTGGGATGTCAGTATTCTCTTCATGAGGAGGCCTTCCCCTGTATCTATACCCATATCCCGCAAAAGAGAACGGGTTGTTTCAGTGAATAGTTTTTCCGGGATATCAAAAAAGGCCTCGACCACTGCCTCTTTTTCACCGCTTCTGATCATATCGCTCGATGCCCTTTCACCAAGGGCCAGACACAGGGCGTCAATTATAACTGATTTACCTGAGCCTGTTTCACCGGTCAGAACGTTAAGTCCCTGTCCGAATTCAACAGTAACATCATCAATTATCGCGAGGTTTTTAATGTGAAGTTCTCGCAGCATATTTAATTCTATCCGCCGCCGTATGAATGAAGCCCGGACAGCACAAGATTAACTCCGAGATATGTAAATATGACCGCCACAAACCCTAATACAGCAAGTATCGCCACTCTCTTGCCTCTCCACCCGGCAACAAAGCGCGCGTGCAGATAAAGGGCATAGACAAACCATGTTATCAGCGACCATGTCTCTTTAGGGTCCCAGGTCCAGTACTTTCCCCAGGCGCTGTTTGCCCATATCGCCCCCATTATCAGCCCTCCTATCGTAAACAGGGGGAATCCGATAGCAATACTCTTGTAAGTAATATCATCAAGCATATTAGGCGTTATGGAAAAGCCTGTCAGAATTCTTTTGAGTCCGAGACCAAATCTCCATATTATAAAAATAAACACCATAGAGGCGACCCAGCTCACGGCAACGGTGCCTCCGGAGGAACTTCTGAATGTCGCCTTTAAAAAGTGGTTTTGTATCAATTCACCGCGCTGACCTGTCGTAAGGCTGAGATAGTCAATCCCCATACCTATAAGAACCGCCAGGAAAATACCGACCGATACAGACCAGAAAATATATGACTTCTCTGTCCTCTCCTCTGTAACAAGGACCAGGTAGGCTATTGCCGCGCCAAATGAAACTCCGAACGCCGCGTATCCAAGAAAGCTCAGCAAAACATGGAAAAGCAGCCAGTTTGACTGAAGCGCCGGAACAAGCGGCTGAATCTCGGTTGACACCCCTGAAACATCTATAAAAGCAAGCGCCAGGGCGGCAACAGGAAGGACAAATGCTCCGAGAGAACGGTTCTTATAAATAAATTCTATTATCAGATGGATCAGTATGAGTGACCATACGAAAAATATGAGCGACTCGTAGAGATTCCTCAGCGGAGCGCTCCGCAACAGCGCCTCAATAACTGACGAGGCAGGGGTAGATTCTACCCATATATAGTAAGAGTCCGCCCATCTGATGATAAGAGCAAGGCTCTGGTTCAGGAATCCAAATACAGTTATAACAGTAGCCGTCACACCAATGGCGTTCTTTCTGAAAGCAAGATAACTTATATACGTTGCCATCGCTATAAAATAAGACAACTCTGATATGCCGAAAAAAGTTGAACTGCTCATTTTTTGCTCC
>VAPA010313032.1_pt1 | contig 26418 bp, 25 predicted proteins | sample 3395041 | NCBI WGS metagenome assembly VAPA01 (sample SAMN08290432, study PRJNA428436) | hydrothermal vent metagenome | isolation source: Deep-sea hydrothermal vent chimney | place: Indian Ocean: Southwest Indian Ridge | depth 1973 m m
AAGATTCAAGGAAGAGATGAAGGGGAATAAAAAACTTGGAAAAAGTATTTCAATGGTTGAAAGAGATTTGTCCTTTGTCAAGGGCTGACCCCTTGTTTTTCAAAGCGTCGCCTACTTTATGTGTCAAGTTATGTGGGAAGGACCATGGAAGCAAATATTTTAAGAAAATTTCAATTAAATAATGCAACTATATTTCTTACTATAATATTTTGTATTGTAGTTTTTGTCATATTGAAAATACTTGAAAGCATAATTTTCACAACTATAATAGAAGATCATTTGATAAGTTATGTAGCTCAATATCAATATATAAAAGATAACGATAACCTCCAAGCTTTTAAGCATTTACTTAGTCAATATTCAGCTCCTGTTAGTGCAAATATAATTAATTTAGTTTTTCAAGGGATAATATTCTTTTCTATTGGGTACTTAATTGATATAAAAATAGGATGTTTTAGAGGATTTCGTTTGATTTTATTATTTTTAGTTTTATTCGCAAGCAATATTACGAGCTCCATATATTTCTATATCCCCAACTATATGCAACGTGTTTTATTTATATTAATTACAATGATAGTTTGTATTGCATCAACTTATTTAGCTATTTATCTGAAAAAGAAGCGAGTAACTCAATGATATTTCTTGTCACTAAAATTTGGACTACCCCCAGCTATTAGGAAAAACAAAGGGGTCAGCCCTTGTTTTTTTTGTTGAATTTTAATTTTTTATTTTATTTTTAATGATAAGTTTTTCAAACAACAACAGTCCCTGCATATGTTTTTCAGTAAAATCATATGATATGCCTTTCCAGTAGCTGACAAGTGCTTTTTCCCCCAGCCATTCTCTCTGAGGCGCCTGTGTTGCTATAAGAGAGAACTTTTTTGAAGCATATTTTTTAGCCTTAAGCAGATCAGAGGCAAGCTGTTTTATAAGTTCCAGTTTCTCGGGAAGGACATCTTTCCTTACTATCCATAGAGCAAAAACAAACGGAAGCCCGGTCTGTTCTGTCCATAGCTCTCCAAGGTCGTAAATATATAAAGACGGGTGACGAGTAACGGGTGACGAGTAACGGGTTTGCAGGCTAATTTTTTTGTTTTTTTCTGTGCCCTGTATTTTTTTTGCTTGCTTCATCGCCTGATCCCCAATCAGAAGAACTGCCGGTAATGAAGAGAGCGTACTGCTTACACTTCTGGGATTTAATGTCCTGAATTTACATTTAAGAGAGAAAAACTCTTTTAGTATTATTTTTAGAAGTGAAACAGAGGTCTCAGAGGCAGAGGAGACACCTATGGTCTTACCTCCCAGTTCATTAAGAGGGAGCTTTGAAAACAGCAGAATACTGCTTATAGGTCCTGAGGAGCTTATGGTAAACCAGGGAAGCATGAAATATTTTTTTTTGTTTCTCAGGTATTCAACTGATGAGGAAGGACTGATATCGAGCTTACCCAGACGGAGCATTTTATTCAGGGCTGAAGGAACACCCTTAATAAACCTGTATTTTGACAGGTCACACTCTTTGTCCAGATAATAGAATGCAGGAAAAAGGTTTGCATACGGTATCCTGCCTATTCTTAATTTTCGGTTTTTTGTCATTTACCTTAAATTTGACCTTTGATTTTTGATATTTGATTTATTATTATCCTTTTATCACCCCGAGCGGTCTTAGCCTCGCCACTTTTTTGGACAGCCCTGCATTGTGGACAATGTCTATCACATTTGAAATATCTTTGTATGCTTCCGGCATTTCCTCAGCAAGAGTTGACCTTCCAGTATACCTGACCGTTATTCCTCTGTCTTCCATTTCTTTAAGTATTGACCTGCCTCTTGCCTTTTTTATTGCCTGATGTCTTGACATTAATCTGCCTGCGCCGTGGCATGTAGAGCCAAGGGATTCCCTCATACCCTTTTCAGTACCTGTAAGGACAAAAGAGGCTCTTCCCATATCTCCAGGAATTATAACAGGCTGGCCAATATGTTTGTAAGCATCGGGAAGTTCAGGATGCCCGGGAGGGAAAGCTCTTGTTGATCCTTTTCGATGGATAACTACTTTTGTTTTTTTATTGTTAATAGTGTGCTCTTCGATTTTGGCGATATTATGAGCAACATCGTATAGGAGGCTCATGCCCATGGTCTTTGGCCCAATATTAAGTGTTTTGATAAAGGACTCTTTTACCCAGTGCGTTATACACTGTCTGTTTGCCCATGCATAATTGGCAGCACCTTTCATTGCAGCCATATATTCTCTGGCTTCGGTACTGTTAAAAGGTGCACATGCAAGCTCTCTGTCAGGCAGTTCAATATGGTATTTCCGAACTGCCCTCTGCATTATATCTAAAAAGTCTGTGCATACCTGATGTCCAAATCCTCGAGAACCTGTATGAATCATTACTGTAATCTGGTTTTTAAACAGTCCGAGGCTGTTCGCTGTTTTTTCATCATAGATGGTATCAACGTACTGAATTTCAGTGAAATGATTTCCAGAGCCCAGAGTACCCTGCTGAGCTTTGCCTCGCTCATAAGCTTTTTCGCTTATAAGGCCTGGGTCTGCTCCCTCAATACAGCCGCCTGACTCTGTAAATTCAAGATCTTCTTCGGTTCCAAAGCCCTGCTCCACTGCCCAGCGCGCGCCTTTAAGGATTAGTCTTCTCTGTTCATTTGAATTAAGGCGCAATTTTCCCTTTGAGCCTACTCCTGTCGGAATTTGCCGGTAAAGGGCCTCAACGAGGTCCTTGATCTTCGGAAGAATTTCCTCTTTTTCGAGGTCACTCCTCAGAAGACGAACGCCGCAGTTTATGTCGTAGCCGACACCGCCTGGTGAAACAATACCTTCTTTTAAACTGAACGCAGCTACCCCGCCAATGGCAAACCCGTACCCTCTATGTATGTCAGGCATTGCAAATGATGAACTTATAATACCGGGCAGTGTTGCTACATTAGCTACCTGTTCTATCGCTTTTAGTTCCAGTTCTTTTTCAAGAAGTTCGTCAATATATATAATGCCGTTTGTTTTCATCCCTGTTTTATACTCTTTAGGGATCTCAATCCTGGTGCTGTCGATTCTTCTTAAGCCTTCAATACTCATAAAATTCACCGCCCTCCTTTGATATTTTGAATTTATCAGTATAAATTAGAAGTACCTTTATTAATTAGATTATACTTTATTATTGTTAGTAATCCAAAAAATTGCGGGGATTAACCGCTATTGTTTTACCCCGTTAGAAGGCCTTCGGTTTTCTAACGGGGTAAACCTGAAAAACAGGATACGCATTGGATAGTTAGATGCACAGATATCAATACAGAAGGTGAAATGTTGAACAATCTTTTTGCTGCTGCGGAACAATTCAAGCCGAATGGTAAGGTCATTGACATACGGCAATTCGGCAATGGCAATATCAATAACACATTTCTGGTAACTCTTGATTCAAGAGGGGAAAAGCACTTTATACTCCAGCGTATAAACACACATGTGTTTAAGCGGCCTGAACTCGTCATGCTGAATATGCGTGTCTTTACCGGGCATGTTTTAAAGCGTCTTCAGAAAGCCCCTTTGAGCGCTGGTCGGCGCTGGGAGGTTCCGCGTGTTTTTCCGGCACAGGACGGGAAGGATTACTGGCTTGATCCTGATGAAGAATTCTGGCGCGCGATCAGCTTTATTGATAATTCTCAGTCTTTTGACACAATCAAAGATATTGAACATGCGGGAGAGGTTGGCTGTGCGCTCGGGATATTTCACAATCTTTTAAGCGATCTGTCTTCTGACATGCTTGCAGACACGCTGGAAGGGTTTCACATTACTCCGGGCTACCTGCGGCACTATGACGATGTTATAAGCAAAAACAGTGTGAGTAAATCTTCTAAAGTAAAACACTGTTTAAACTTTGTGAGTGAGCGGAGAACCCTGGCGCATGTGCTTGAAAATGCCAGAACAGAGGGCATACTGCGTCTTCGACCGATTCATGGCGACCCAAGGGTTAACAATATTATGATGGACACTGAGACAGGGCGGGCTGTAAGCATTGTTGACCTGGATACTGTCAAGCCAGGACTGGTTCATTATGATATTGGTGACTGTCTCCGTTCAGGATGCAATCCTCCCGGAGAAGAAACCGTACAGTTGGATAAGGTTTACTTTGATACAGACTTTTGTAAAGCTATACTGCGAGGTTATCTTTCAGAGGCACGCGATTTTCTCGCTGAGAATGATTATGATTATCTGTATGATGCCATACGCCTGATAGCTTTTGAACTTGGGCTGAGGTTTTTTACCGATTATATTGAAGGTAATGTCTATTTTAAGGTGAATCATCATAAACACAATCTTCACAGGGCGCTTGTTCAGTTCAGGCTTACAGAGAGCATAGAATCGCGTGAAAAATCTATTCGCGCTGTTATCCGGAATATGAGATGAGCAAAGAGAGATTTTCCCTGAAACCGTTTCCTTCAGCCAGTCCCGTGCCGGATATTAGTATCACAGGCGATATATCCCGGTTATCCAATAAACTTGCAATCAGCTATCAGCTCTCAGGTCCTATGACAGAAATTATGATCCCTGCCTTAACACACATGCCGGTCCGTGAGAACGAACTTTTTAAGGATACATGTTTTGAGTTCTTTCTCAAGCCCGTGAATCTGGGGCAATATTGGGAATTCAACCTTTCTCCATCAGGGCACTGGAACGTTTATCACTTCCAGTCCTATCGAAAGGGGATGAGGGAGGAGCCGGTTTTTAAAATGCTGCCGTTAAGGATTAAGAACCGGGTGGGTGCTCTGGAGCTTGCGCTTGAACTCAATCTTGATATTATTGTTCCTGCTGAACAGTCACTCAAGACCGCTGTCAGTGCAGTCATCAGGCTGATAGACGGCAGGTTATTTTACTGGGCGCTTACACATGCCGGCCCTGCGCCTGATTTTCACCGGGCAGAGAGCTTTATGATTGAATTATAATCCGGGTTCTGAAGGTTACAGCTATTCGCTATAATATCTGGATAAATATACAATAATCGTAAAAAATCAGGAGACAGTTCAAAATGAATAAAGATAAAGATACAGGTGTCCTGCTCACTATTTTTAATGATGCGTACGCAAAAATATTTTATAAGGACTGGCCTGTATGGTTAGGAGGATTATTAATAGGGATTACCAGTGTTATTACTTTTGCCTGGGCAAGACCCTGGGGAGTTGTCGGAGGCTTAAGAGAATGGTTTGACTGGCTATTCTATTCCATCGGGCTATACAGTTCACACCCTTATTACAGTCCGTATTTAAGCAGCAGTTCTGTTCTGACTTTTGCATTAATATGGGGAGCTTTTGCTTCTACTTTGCTGTCAAAACAGTTTGCCATCAGGATACCGCCCCCTTTTGAATTTTTCAGAGCAGTTTTTGGCGGAACATTAATGGGGATTGGTTCAGCAATGGCTGCCGGATGTAATGTAGGGGGATTTTTCAGTGCGATAAGCGCCCTGTCGCTGAGCGGAATAGCTATGATGGCAGGTTTGATTATCGGATCTTTTCTCGAGGTTCGATACCTCTACTGGGAAACACAGCATCTACGGTTTAAAAGAGGAGATGGAGTGCCCCGTAAGCCAAAGGGCGGTTCTATAGATTGGAAAAGGTTTCAGCCTTACATCGGAGCTTTGGCATTGCTGGCTGCCTTTGTGTCGGCATTTGTTTACCGCTCTTATGATACTGATTCCGGTTCCGGTTATAGCTATACCATAATAGGAGGTCTTCTCATTTCAGGGCTTGCATTTGGAATTATTCTGCACAGAAGCCGTTTTGCGTTTCTACAGTCGTTTCGGGAACCTTTTATAAATGGTAATGCTGCGCAGTCCAGGGGCATGGCCATAGCTGTTATTGTAAGTGTGCTTGGATTTGCCGCGCTCAAGGCCAGCGGCCTTAGGCCCGAAGGGATTTACGTTACTCCTACTTTCTGGGTTGGCAGTTTTATAGGCGGGATTATTTTTGGCTTTGGGATGCCTTTTGCCGGAGGATGCGCAAGCGGAGTTTGCTGGAGGTCGGCTGGAGGCGGTGTCAAACAGATAGTAGCTTTTGTCTTTATGGGCATATCAAATTCGCTAGCTGCATCGCTGATAGGTTCATCTGAAGCGCTTACTTCAGTTATGGGCAACAGGGTCTTTTTACCTGAATATATTTCCTATCCCTGGACAACTGTCCTTATTGTAATGATAATGCTGATATATTATATTGCTACATCATGGAATGAAAAAACAGGAGCTTTTATTTAAAAGGACAGGGTGTGTTTTGTGCCGCACATTAGATTCCCTGTGGTCTTGCCACAGGGAAGATCAATTTTAACTGATTAAAGCTGTTAAACAGGAGGAAAGAGATGGCTGAATTGTTTGAGGAAACCAGAATTAAAGGCCTGGTAATGCGTAACAGAATGGTCAGGTCAGCTACGTGGGAAGGAATGTGTGATAATGATGGAAGGCCTACGGAAAAACTGATTAACTGTTATCGCGATTTGGCACAAGGCGGAGTGGGTCTTATTGTTTCAGGCTATACTTTTGTACGGCCGGATGGAAAAGGACTGCCCGGAAAAATGGGCATCCATACTGATGATTTTGCGGATGATCACAGAAAATTAACCGGTGCTGTTCACGATGCCGGCGGTAAAGTAGCAGTTCAGCTTGTCCATGCCGGCGGTCAGACCAATGCCAACATAGCAGGCAGACAGCCGCTTGCTCCTTCAGCGATACAAGTTGACCAGTTTCAGGAGCTGCCGGCTGAACTTACGAAAAATGAAATCAATGAAATAATTACTGCGTTTGGTGAGTGTGCCCGCAGGGCCAGGGAGTGGGGCTTTGATGCTGTGCAGCTGCATGGCGCGCACGGTTTTCTGATTAACCAGTTTCTCTCCCCGCTTACTAACAGGCGTACTGACGACTATGGCGGAAGCATTGAAAACCGCAGCAGGTTTCTGATGGAAGTTTATCAGAAGGTCAGGGATACGGTCGGTACTGATTATCCTGTGCTGATCAAATTGAATGCTGCTGATAATCTGGATGGCGGGCTGACGATTGAGGATGCTGTGTATTCTGCCAAAAAACTTAATGAAGCAGGGATAGATGCCATTGAAGTTTCAGCCGGTACTCCGGCCTCTGGCGAAGAAAGTCCTGCACGAGAGAAGATAGACAGGCCTGAAAAAGAAGCCTACAACCTGAAATTGGCTGGCAGCATTAAGAAAGCAGTCAGCTGTCCTGTAATAGTAGTGGGCGGGTTCCGTTCATATAAAGTTGCTGAAAATGCGCTCAGTGACAACGGCATGGATTATATCTCCGTTTCAAGACCGCTAATCCGGGAACCGGGGCTGGCAAACCGCTGGTTAAACGGAGATCATGCGCGTGCTAAATGTATTTCATGCAACAGCTGTTTTACTCCCGGTCTTGAAGAGGGTGGAATTTATTGTGTAGTTGAGAAGAAGAAGCGTGAAAAGGCTGAACAGGACTGAGAATCAGTTGTTTTTTATCTTACATCTTCAGTTTTTTTTAATAGTATAGAATCTAAATTTTTATTTAATTAAATGCAAACAGCTCCTCTTACTGATTTTTGCCGGATTAATTAATTAAAACAACGAATAAGTAAATTAAATATGCATTGACATGTAGCGATGCTTTTATGTATAAATCAAACATTATGCCTGGAACATATCTTCCATCAAATTATTTACCGGTTCTTATTATACTTATTGTAGCCGCATTAGTCGGTCTTAGTGTTTTGGTTTTGGGGCTTCTACTGAGACCGAGCAAACCTTACAGTATAAAATTATCCTCATATGAATCCGGGAACCCTCCTGTAGGAGAGCCAAGAAATAAATTTTCAGTAAAGTTCTATATTGTAGCAATGCTTTTTGTGGTGTTTGATGTTGAGGCGGTTTTCCTCTATCCCTGGGCTGTCGCTTATGACAAGATAGGACTGTATGGTTTTGTCGAGATGATGATATTTATATTTATTCTCTTAATCGGATATATCTATGCGTGGGGAAAGGGAGCCCTTGAGTGGGAATGAAAAAGAATAAAAAGCTGCGAGATACGGGTTATCCAGTAAAGCCCTCCTTTGTCGGGCAAACTTCGCACGGGACAGGCGAGTTACGTGATAAAAATGAGAACACAGGCCGTGAACAAGTGAATACAGGATTTGACATACGAGACACAGGGACCCGCAACCCGAATTCCTCCCTTGTAGAAATTGAAAGAGGAATCAAGATGATTCCCGGGGCGAGTACGATAGTTACCACCCTGGACAAGGTTATTAACTGGGGAAGGAAATCTTCTATATGGCCGATGACTTTCGGTCTTGCCTGCTGTGCAATAGAGATGATGACTGCCGGATCAAGCTATTATGATCTCGACCGTTTTGGCATTGTCTTCAGAGCCTCACCCAGACAGTCAGACCTTATTATAGTCGCAGGGACTGTGACAAAGAAAATGGCCCCTGTCGTACGAAGGGTTTATGACCAGATGCCTGAGCCCAGGTATGTGATGGCTATGGGAAGTTGTGCATGTTCCGGAAATGTTTATAACACTTATTCTGTTGTTCAGGGATGCGATACTTTTTTGCCGGTAGATGTTTATGTCCCGGGTTGTCCCCCAAGACCCGAGGCATTAATGGAAGGGCTGATTAAACTCCAGGAAAAAATGCAGAAAGAGTATCTCAGATGGAGTCCCTGGAGATGAAGAATAAATGTAAAACTTAAAATGCAAAAATCAGAATTGCTGAAAAAGTAATTAAATCAATTAATAGATAATCATTAACTTTACATTTTGATATTTGATTTTTAATTTATCTTAACAACATGGAACCATTAAGGATAGCTGAAACGATAAAGGAAAAATTCCCCTTAGAAGTGCTTGATGTATCAAGCTTCAGGGATCAGGTTTCCCTGACACTTAAACGGGATAAAATTATCGATATCTGCCGTTTTCTTCATGATGACCCCGATATCAGCATGGCTTATCTGTCAGATCTGTGCGGTGTGGATTATCCTAAACGAAGACTTCGCTTTGAGGTTGTATACAATCTCTTCTCTCTGAAATATCGCAGTATGATCAGGCTTAAGGTGTTAGTACCTGAAGAGGATCCCTCCATTGACAGCGTTGTAACAGTATGGAGCGGAGCAAACTGGCATGAGAGGGAAGCGTGTGATATGTTCGGCATTGTTTTTAACGGACATCCTGATTTAAGACGGATTCTTATGCCTGAAGATTGGGAGGGCTATCCGTTAAGAAAAGATTATCCCCTGAAGGGTCCTGAGGATTCTGAATACAGGAAATTTGAAGAGACTAAAGAATTACATTCTCATGATGATGAGTGGAGTATTACATAAAAAAATAAAAATTAAAAATAAACGTTATGGAAGAAATAAAAAACAGCCCTGACAGCAGGATTGAAGAAGATCCGCGTATCGCGACTAAAAACCTTACTCTTAGTCTGGGGCCTCAACATCCTGCTACACACGGGGTCTTAAGACTTGTGCTTGAACTTGACGGTGAAACTGTTGTCAAGTGCACGCCTTATATCGGTTATCTGCACAGAGGGACCGAAAAACTCGCGGAGCATAAGAATTATCTCCAGATTATACCGCTTACTGACCGGCTGGACTATGTATCTGCGATGACCAACAATATCGGTTACTGTGTTGCTGTTGAAAAATTGTTTGGTCTGGAAGTGCCGGAGAGGGCATTGTATATCAGGACTATAGTTGGGGAATTATCCCGAATAACCAGCCACCTTCTCTGGCTTGGAACTCATGCTCTTGATATCGGCGCCATGACAGTGTTTCTTTATTGTTTCCGGGAGAGAGAAAAAATAGCAGATCTTTTTGAGCGCATCTGCGGGGCCAGACTAACAGTAAGCTATTTGAGGATTGGGGGAGTTAAAAACGATGCTGACGACAAATGGCTGAAGGATGTAAAGCTTTTTACAGATGAGTTTCTGATGAGGGTGGAGGAGTATGAGACTCTGATAGATAAGAATCGTATTTGGCTGCGCCGTACACAAGGTGTTGGTGTTGTATCAGCTGAAGACGCTATAAACATGGGGCTTAGCGGTCCGGTATTGCGGGGTTCTGGAGTCCCTTATGATATAAGGAAATTTATGCCATATAGTGTTTATGACAAAATTAAATGGGAAGTCCCTGTTGGTAAGAATGGAGATATTTATGACCGTTACAGGGTGAGGATGGAAGAATTCAGGCAGTCAAATTCAATTATTCAACAATGCATTGAAAAACTGCCTGAAGGACCCATAATGGCAGATGCTCCAAAATTCACTCTGCCGCCAAAGGATAAAGTTCTCTCTGACATGGAGCACCTTATCAGGCAGTTTGTGCTTATAACCAAAGGGCCCCGGACTGCTCCCGAGGGGGTTATTTACTCTGCAACCGAAGCTCCTAAAGGGGAACTCGGTTTTTACATTGTCAGTGACGGAAATGGAAAGCCGTACCGCATGAGAATCAGAGCACCGTCTTTTGTGCATGCTTCAGCACTCCCAAAATTATGCGAGGGGAGTATGGTTGCGGATGTAATTGCAAATATAGGCAGTGTTGACATAGTTTTGGGAGAATGCGACAGATAATATAAAAATAAAAGATCAAAGATAAAAAATAAAAATTATGGAAGCAGGGTTATAGGTAAAAGCCAAAATATAAAATTTAGTTTCCGCAATTTTGATATTTGTTTTTTAATTTTTGATTTAGAATTATGTTTAAAGAAACAGTACTAAAAGATATAGAAGAAATTAAGACAAAGTATCCCGATCTCCGAAGTGCGCTGCTGCCTGCCCTTTATGTTGCTCAGAGGGAATTTGGATGGCTTAGTTCAGAGGCGATATCTTCGGTGGCGCAGGCTTTAGACATGCCTGCCGCGATTGTCAGGGGGACGGCTTCTTTTTACTCCATGTTTAAGCACAGACCGGCGGGACGGCATGTTGTACAGATTTGCACAAATATATCGTGTATGATCACAGGCGCTGAGAGGCTTGTTGATTTTTTTAAAAATAAATATGCGTTGGAGCCAAACAAAACAACACAGGACGGGAGGTTTTCTCTTGTCATAATGGAATGCATTGGAGCCTGCGGAACAGCTCCGGCTATGCTTGTTAATACTGATTATTTCGATAACCTTACAGAGAAGAGCATAGAAGAGATACTGGAGAAATACGAATGAAAGTTCAGATTGCGGAACGCGGAATGCGGAATAATAAAAATAGTAATAATAATAAATCCGAAATCCCAAATCCGGAATCCCAAATCCCCTAAAAACTATTATGGAAAAAGTTTTATTAAAGAACATAGAAAATCCGAAATCAACGGATATAAAGGTATATATAAAGAACGGCGGATATAAAAGCATTTCAAAGTCTTTTAGTCTGAACTCAAAGGATGTAGTCGATGAAATAAGAAAATCCGGTCTCAGAGGAAGAGGCGGAGCTGGATTCCCAACAGCCATGAAATGGAGTTTTGCATCTGCTGACCCTAAATTTCCAAAGTATCTTGTGTGTAATGCTGATGAGGGTGAGCCCGGTACGTTTAAGGACAGACCGATACTTGAGAAAAACCCTCATCTATTAATTGAGGGCATGGTTATATCAGGATATGCCCTTGGCTCTGAATATGGCTATATATATCTCAGGGGTGAATATCCGTTTGCAAATGAAGTCCTTAACAGGTCAATAGATCAGGCTTATAACGAAAATTTTCTGGGTGACAATATTTTAGGGAAAAATATAAAATTTCATCTTTCAGTCCATCAGGGTGCAGGGGCATATATTTGTGGTGAAGAGACAGCCCTTATTGAATCTCTTGAAGGGAAAAAAGGACAACCAAGGTCTAAACCGCCTTTTCCGGTTAATGAAGGCGCATGGGGAATGCCGACTATTGTTAATAATGTAGAGACACTTGCCAATGTTCCTTATGTTATTGAAATAGGGGGAGAAGCGTACTCAAAAATCGGCAAAAGCGACTGTACAGGCCCAAAACTATACAGTGTCAGCGGCTGTGTTGAAAAGCCCGGGGTTTATGAGCTTCCGATGGGCATAAGCCTTAAGGAAATAATATACAACTATGCCGGAGGGATTAAGAACGGCAAAAAACTTAAGGCGGTGTTCCCCGGCGGCATTTCTACGCCGGTATTACCAGCAGATAAAATCGATTGTCCAATGGATTTTGTTTCAATGCTTAAATGCGGCAGTATGCTTGGCTCAGGGGCGGTAATTGTATTAGATGAAACAGTATGTATGGTTAAAGTAGCATACAGGGCTCTTCAGTTCTTTGAACACGAATCTTGCGGCAAATGTGTGCCATGCAGGGAAGGGACTGAATGGCTCAGAAAAATACTTGAACGGATTGAAAATGGCCTGGGCAGACAAGACGACATAGAGCTTTTAATTGAAGTGACGGAAATTATTTCCGGCAGAACCTTTTGTCCCCTGGGAGACGGAGCTGCAGGCGTTGTAGTTGGCATGGTAAAGCATTTTAGCAGTGAATTTGAAGAACATATTAAAAATAAAAAATGTAAATTTAAAACCTGATATAGAATGTTGCGAGTTGCGGGTTACGGGTTTAACCTGAGACACGCAACTCGTAACAGAGATTTTTATGATTACTGTAACTATTAACAAAAACGACATTCAGCTGGATGAACCTATGACAGTTCTTAAGGCTTCCAAAAAAGCAGGGATCAAGATACCGACTCTCTGTTACCACGATTCTCTGGAACCGTATGGGGGCTGCCGGCTGTGTGTGGTGGAAGTGGATAGAATGCCTAAACTACAGAATGCGTGTACATTAATGGCTGCCGACGGCATGGTTGTTAAAACCGAATCCGAGGCTATTTCAAAGGTTAGGCGTGGAATACTTGAGCTGCTGCTTATAAATCACCCTCTGGATTGTCCATACTGCGACAAGGCAGGAGAATGTGAACTCCAGGATTTGGTAGAAAGGTATGGTCCTACGACCGGCAGGTTTAAAGAGGAGAAAAGAAGAGTTCCCGAGAGTCATTTGGATCAGATTCTTGCAAGAAACATGGAAAGGTGTGTTTTATGTACGAGATGCGTCAGGATGTGCGATACGGTTCAGGGTGCATCTGCCATTGATGTTATCGGGAGAGGCAACCGCTCAAAGATTGAGCCTCTTTCCTCAGCTTCTTTTAATTGTGAGTATTGCGGGAACTGTCTTACCGTCTGTCCTGTGGGAGCTATTCTCAGCCGTCTTTATATGCACAGCTACAGGCCGTGGCAGATAGACAGGGAAGTGGATACAGTTTGTCCTTATTGCGGTGTTGGCTGCTCTCTTTCGGCACAGGCAAGAGATAATTCCATAAAACGTGTAACCCCGAAGTTCGGGCTTGGGCTGAACAACGGGATTTTGTGTTCAATGGGCCGGTTCGGATACGAATTTATAGACAGTCCTGAAAGGCTGAAGACACCGCTTGTAAGAAAGAATAACAAGCTTGTCAAGAGCACATGGCGTGAAGCATTGACTATTGTCGCAGATAGATTGACAAATACCAGGGAGAAAGACGGCGGACAATCCATAGCCGGCATAGCGTCAGCAAGGTGTACTAATGAGGATAATTATATATTCCAGAAGTTTATGCGTATGGTCTGTAAGTCAAACAATATAGATTCAATTTCAAGAATGGGATTTGCAGCTGCACAGAAGTATATTGAAGATCTCCTGGGACAGGGGATAACGGCTAATATTATTTCAGGGCTCAAAAATTCCGATGTTATATTTGTTGTAGGTGGAGACCCTGCCTATGTAAATCCTGTGCTTGGACTTGCGGTAAGAAAAGCGGCAGGAAGCGGGGCAAAAGTAATTATTATTGGCAGTGCAAAAGGGCTTGAAAACTTCAAGACACTGAAGATTGAACCGCCAGTTTTCAGAGAATCATATATGCTTGAGGAGCTTTTGGTAGAGGTAGCAAAAGCTAAAGGGGTTAGAGGCGAAAAGCCTGCTGTAGATCAGGGAATCAGCGTATTGGCTGAAAAAAAATCCGGCAAAATGGAACTTCATGGTTTTGACGAGCTTAAACAGATGCTTTTGGACAGCGACTCTGTCTCGATTGTTTTAGGCACGGAACTGGTTCAGCGAACTGACGGGCACAGGGCTCTTTTTGCCATTGCCGGTCTTACATATCTGCTTGAGGCAAGACTCTACCTCCTTTCCGAAAGGCCCAATGAACAGGGGCTTATAGATATGGGGTGTCTGCCTGATACACTCCCCGGAGGAAGACCGATCGATATCGGCGGCTTTAACAGAAACTTTGAGTCAGTATGGAACGGAAACATACCTGAAGTTAAAGGCCTGAGCCTTATGGAAATAATTGAGAATATTAAAAACAAAAACATAAAAGCACTGTACATTATGGGGGAAAACCCTGCGTTTAATTTTCCGGACAGTTCTTTTGTGAAGGATACCTTAAAGTCCCTTGATTTCCTGGTTGTTCAGGATATATTCCTTACCGAAACAGCAAGTCTTGCAGATGTAGTCCTGCCTGCTTCGGGATGGTCGGAAAAAGACGGGACATATACTAACCTTGAGCGCAGGATTCAGCGGTTGAGAAAAGTGGTTGACAGCCCGGGACTGGAAGACTGGAAAATAATTTCAGAAATTTCCGGAAAAATGGGATACAGGATGAATTATTCAAATTCTGAAAGTATAATGGATGAAATTGCAAAAGTCTCACCTCTTTACAGGGATCTGACTTATGACATGATTGATAAAGGAGACTGTTTATGGCCTTATCATGGTGAACCGTTAAGGGGGGGAATAAATGAAGTCCCCGCAGCTGAGGAGAAAAGCCATGAGTATAAAGCTGATTCCTATCTTGCACTTGATCAACTCCTGTTTCATTCAGGGACCCTTTCGAGAAGGTCACCCGCTCTTAAGAAAATATGTCCTGAACCGACAGTTAAAGTGGGGGTCGAAATCGCCTGGAGACTCGGTCTTAAAGATGGAGATAATGTCCGTATTTCCACAGCCCGGGGCAGTATTAATTTGCCGGTTTCCATAGATGAGTCTATCAATAATAATAAATTTTTTCTGAGTAATAATTTTGAAGACAAAGGCGTATTCAGCCTTGTAAGCTACAGCCTTGATCCTGTGACAAAAGCCCCTGGAATTGAAGGCTGCGAAGTAGCCGTTAAAAAGGAGAGAAACAAATGATATGTGAGAAGTGTGACAAAGAGAACTCTGATGAGAATAAACATTGTGGAGAATGTGGTTATCGCCTGCGGAGATCTGTGGAGCGTCATATAGCTTCGGCACTCCTTTATCGGAGGCGTGGCGGTCCCGGTGGTTTGGGACATGCGGTAATTGAAATGAACGAAGCCTTAAAAGTAGATCCTGATGATGCAGAAGCCAATTATTATATGGGAAAGATGATGTTTGACTCTGGCTTTGTAGAGGGTGCCTTGAAATACTACAAGAAAGCTATTGAGGTGGTTCCTGAATGGGCGGATGCCTATTTTGCAATAGGTGTAGCGTATTACCGTTTATGCAATATAGATAATGCGATCGATGCATATAAAAAAGCAATTGACCTGAATCCTGAATACATAAGTGCATATTACTTTGCAGGGATTGCATATTATCACAAAGGGGATATAGATAAAGCCATACAGCACTTTAATGAGGTTGTTAACAGGGATCCCAAGTATGCAATTGCTAATTACCATCTTGGAAGGGCTTATACGAAAAAAGACCATATGAAAGAAGCTATAAAAGCTTTTGAGAATGTAATTGCTGTTAATCCTGATGATGCAGATACATATTTTCATCTGGGCTTTTCCTATGCCAAAAGCGGGATGGTTGACAAGGCAATAGAGATGCTGGAAAAAGCTATTAGTCTTAACCCGAAGGATGAAAACTCAAGAGAACTACTTATGAATTTAATGGCTTAGTGAGATAAAACCGATATGGATATAGTTTTTTTAATTATAAAAATTGTGGCTGTTATTACCATATTAATGATTCATATTATGTATGTGGTTTATTTCGAACGCAAAGTTATAGGACATATGCAGGCAAGACTTGGCCCTATGAGAGTCGGATGGCATGGGCTGCTTCAGCCGATTGCTGACGGGATAAAGCTGTTTTTCAAAGAAGATATTATTCCGTCAAACGCTGACAAGCCTGTCTTTTATCTTGCACCGGTTATCGGGGTAATTGCGGCACTTGCTTCTTTTGCGGTCATACCGTTCTGGAATAATTTTTTAATAGCTGACCTTGATATCGCTCTTCTTTATATACTTGCACTATCATCTGTAGGGGCATACAGTGTTATACTTGCCGGCTGGGCATCAAATTCCAAATATTCTTTCCTTGGCGGGTTGAGGTCCACTGCGCAGGTTATAAGCTATGAGATTGCGATGGGTTTAAGCCTTGTGCCTGTAATAATGATTGCAGGCAGTACAAACCTTAATGATATAGTAAACATTCAGTCCAGCTATCCCCTTATACTTGTTCAGCCTGTTGCCTTTATGATATTTCTGATTTCTGCTATCGCCGAGACCAACAGGATCCCGTTTGATCTGCCGGAAGCTGAGACAGAACTTGTAGCAGGTTCTTTTACTGAATATTCAGGTATAAGATTTGGACTTTTCTTTATGGCTGAGTATGCCGGGATGTTCCTCATGTCTGCTTTAGTCGCAGTCTGTTTTTTAGGCGGCTGGAAAGGGCCTGATGCCTGGCTGCCGTTTTTAGGGTTTTTATCTTTTGTTCCCGGTTGGCTCTGGCTTATACTGAAAGTTTATGCATTGATCTTTTTCTACTTCTGGATAAGGGCGACATTGCCCAGGTACAGGTATGATCAGCTAATGGGACTCGGATGGAAAATATTTATCCCGTTAACGCTTGCAAATATAGTGATAACCGGAATAGTAAAAATATTATGAGAAAAAAGATTAGGGATTCAAGGGGTCGAGGGGTCAAGGATTCAAGTGGCGGAATTAATTATTTTAAAATTTGTTTTTACTGGAACCCTAGAACCCTGGAATCCTTGACTCCTGTATTTTAGTCATGACTATCAAAGAATTTATTAAAAAGATATTTTTTATAGAAATAATAATGGGTCTTGCTCTTACACTGAAACAGTTCTTTTTGCCTGCGATTACCAGGCAATATCCAACGGAAAAAAGAGAGCCTTTCCCAGGCTCCAGAGGCCTTCACGCTCTTGTAAAATCTGCGGACGGTCATGCCAAGTGTGTTGGCTGCGGTCTCTGCGCTGCGATATGTCCTTCTCAGTGCATATATATCTATACAAGTGAGGGCGAAGGACATAAAAAAGTTGTTGACAGGTATGAAATAGATGTCTTGAGATGTCTTTTCTGCGCTTTTTGTGTTGAGGCATGTCCTTACGGTGCTGTTGTGTTAACTGATAACTATGAATATTCAGGCTACACAAGAGAGGAGTTCTACTATACTAAAGAACGTCTTCTGGATAACTGGGATAAATTTATGACAGAAAATAAAGGTGTGGATTATTTTGAGAAGTTCTGGGGACCAAAATCTGAAGACTTTCATCTGGAGCCTGCATCACAGAGGAACGAGCCGCAACGACAATCGGGAGAAGAAAAAAATATATGAGTACACTTCAGCTGTTTTTTGCTTATTTCAGCGTTATGATTATCGGATGTTCCGTTCTTGTAGTGTCCAGAAAGAACCCGGTGCACAGCGTTTTGTGGATGCTGGTGCTTTTTGTTCATATAGCGGCTCTGTATCTTTTTTTGAATGCGGAGTTTCTTGCTGCGATTCAGATAATAATATATGCAGGGGCTATCCTGGTTCTGTTCCTTTTTGTAATTATGCTTCTTAATCTAAGAAAAGAAGATATGGGGAGAAAGTTTCAAAAACAGTGGCCGTTGGGACTTATTATTGGTGTAGTTTTTGTAATATTTTTTCTGTTTATACTTTATCGTATAAGTGTTATCCCGCCTCTTGGTAAATATACTGCGCAGTTTATACAGTCTGAGGGCGCTATGATGACTATCGGTAAAATTTTATACACACAGTACCTTTTGCCGTTTGAGATAGCATCGCTAATTTTACTGGTTGCTATTCTGGGCGCTGTTGTGCTGGCTAAGAAAAGAATTTAAACGCTTTTTGGCTGTGTTTTTCAGCTGGCAACTAATAACTATTAACTTTTAACTGTTTACCGGAGGTGCACTGGTGGTTTCGTTAAACTGGTATATAATGCTGAGTTCGGTAGTGTTCTGTATAGGCATTGCCGGATTCCTGATGAGAAGGAGCATAATTATGATGCTTATCTCTATAGAACTCATGCTTAACGCGGTAAATATAAGCCTTGCGGCCTTCAGTCATTATCTGCAGGACATGAGAGGCCAGATACTGGTTTTCTTTGTGATCACTGTTGCCGCGGCTGAAGTTGCGATAGGTCTGGCGCTTATAATCGCCATATTCAGGAATAAAGCCATGATAAATATTGATGAACTGGATAACATGAAATGGTGAGAAAGACAATGTTTACAGGACAAACCATTCACTCATTCTCGTCCCGAAAGGTCAGGACTCCGAGGGTTTCGCCTTACAGCGAAAAAAACTGTTCAGGTTTGATCCTGCAAACATTATAGATAGGAGAGATGGAAACTATTATATCTATAAAACCGATACTCGCTGTTCTGGTTTCAGCCATAGGATCGCTGTTCATCATTGCTGCAGGTAAAAGACCTAACCTCAGGGAATTCTGGTCTGTAGCTGCAGGTGTGTTGAAATTAATTATCGTTGTTTCAATGGTGCCTGTTATTCTTGATGGGAAGGTAATCGAGTATACCCTTTTCAGCCTCCTGCCCGGGATTGAGATCAAGTTTAAAGTAGATGCCTTTGGAATTTTATTTGCTCTTGGTGCATCTTTCCTGTGGATACTCACTTCTTTTTACTCCATCGGATACATGCGTACCATGAATGAGCATGCACAGACAAGGTATTTCGCATGTTTTGCGATCGCTCTCTCTACTACTATTGGTGTGGCCTTCTCAGCTAACCTGTTTACTATGTTTCTGTTCTATGAGGGATTGACTATTATTACTTACCCTCTGGTTGGACATAAAGATACCCCTGAGGCAAAGAAGGGTGCGCGGAAATACGCTATATACCTGCTTGGGGCTGCAAAGGCATTTTTATTGGCGGCGATCATCTTAACGTATAATTATGCCGGTACCCTTGAGTTTGCAAAAGGCGGTATGTTCTCCGCAGCTGTCCAGAGCGCTCACCCTATGCTGCTTTCAATTGTATTTATTCTATTTCTTTTTGGATTTGCAAAATCCGCGATTATGCCTTTACACGGGTGGCTGCCGGCCGCTATGGTTGCTCCTACCCCTGTAAGCGCGCTTCTTCACGCAGTGGCAGTTGTCAAGACAGGAGTCTTTACGATATTGAGGGTTATATTTTTTGTTTTTGGTACAGGTCTTATGAAGGATCTCGGTGTTGATATATTCACCCTCTTATTTGCTTCTTTTACAATACTTATGTCCTCTGTTATAGCTCTGAGCAGGGATAATCTGAAAGCACGTCTTGCGTTTTCAACAATAAGCCAGCTTTCCTATATTGTCCTGGGCGCGGCCCTGCTGACAACAAGCGGGATGATCGGCGGAATAATTCATATAACAAACCATGCATTTGCCAAGATTACGCTGTTTTTCTGCGCCGGTTCTATTTATGTGTCAACGCATAAGACAGAGATAAGTCAGTTAAGCGGTATCGCTAAGAAAATGCCCTGGACAATGACAGCGTTTGCAATAGCATCCATGAGCATGATAGGTATTCCCGGTGTGAGCGGGTTTATTACAAAGTGGTATCTTATTGTCGGTGCTATGGAAAGACAGAGCATAACCATTCTTGTAGTTCTTCTTGCAAGCTCTCTGCTTAATGCGGCTTATTTTGGACCTATAGTTTACAAGGCATTTTTTGAAAAAGAAGAGACAGTCCACGGGGAGCACGGCCATGAAGAGATCAGGGAGGTTCCCTTAATAGTAGTTCCTCTGGTGTTAACTGCCATAGGAAGCGTTTTGCTGGGTCTTTACCCTGACTTTATAGTTAAACTGGCTGAGGGGGTTATCAAGTGAATTTAGTAGATATTATAGAGGTCCTCAGAAAAAAAGCAGTAAAGAGAATTGCTTATGGCGTACTGGTTTTGCTCGTTGTAGTTGATTTTGTTATTCCACGCCATACGATACATTTTTTCGGTGACAAAATCTACGGATTCTGGTCACTATTCGGTCTTATCGCATGTGTATTAATTATTGTTGTATCCAAGTGGATAGGGCACCATGGGCTTATGAAGGACGAGGATTATTATGATAAATGACATTTTAAATATCGAATTTATACATCCGTCAGTGTACTACATTCTGGGCGGACTCCTGATTCCTGTGCTTAAGGGAAAGATAAAGCAGGGGTACATGCTCCTGCTGACACTCCTGGCGTTTTTAGCTGTAGTAAATATGCCCCATGGCACATATGGTGTTTATCAGTTTCTTAGCTGGGAAATGACTTTTGGATATGTCGATAAACTGAGCAGGGTATTTGCGTACATATTCACTATAATGGGCGTAATCGGGGTAATTTATTCCATTCATGTAAAGAATGATGGAGAACATCTTGCTGCATTTTACTATGTTGGTGGTTCTCTTGGAGTGACTCTTGCGGGAGATTTTCTTACGTTATTCCTTTTCTGGGAGATGATGGCCTTTTCATCGGTATTTCTTATATGGTATAGAAAAATACCATCATCTATTGCCTCCGGATACAGATATCTTTTATGGCATGTCGCCGGCGGCCTTATACTTTTGGCCGGAATAATTCTTCAGTATTCAGTCAGCGGGGATCTAAGTGTCAGGCATTTGCCCTTTGATGGCTGGCTGCCAACTGATACACAGAGCTTATCATTATTTCTCATTATGATAGGGTTTATTCTTAATGCAGCTGTCCCGCCGTTTGGTGCCTGGCTTCCTGATGCGTATCCGGCTGCGACTGTGACAGGCGCGGTCTTCATGAGTTCTTTCACCACCAAAACAGCTGTCTATACATTGGCCAGGGTGTGCGCGGGATCTGATATTCTGATCTTTTTGGGTGTCATCATGGCTCTTTACGGTGTTATTTATGCTGTACTTGAAAATGATGCCAGAAGACTTCTTGCATATCACATTATCAGCCAGGTCGGGTATATGGTAGCAGGTGTCGGGTTGGGGACCAAGATGGCTATAAACGGGGCTGTTGCACATGCTTTTTGTCATATACTTTATAAGTCACTCCTGTTTATGGGAACGAGTTCGGTCCTCTACGTCACAGGAACAGCAAAGCTGACAGAGCTTGGCGGTTTGTATAAGACTATGCCAAGGACAATGATTTATACGATAATCGGGGGCCTTTCAATATCTGCGTTTCCGCTTTTTAGCGGGTTTGTGAGTAAATCCATGACTGTTACAGCTTTCGGTGAAGAACATATGATGTGGGCGTTCCTTTTACTAATGATTGCCTCTGCGGGCACATTTCTTCATACAGGTCTAAAGGTCCCGTATTTTATATGGTTTGGCAAGGACCGGGGGATTAAAGCACAGGAACCGCCCTGGAACATGGAGCTTGCAATGATAATCGGCTCACTTTTCTGTATCGGTCTCGGGATTTTCTATAAGCCGCTTTATGCGTTACTGCCTTATTCTGTTGATTTTGAGCCTTATACGGCGTATCACATATGGGAGAGCCTGCAGATACTGCTGTTTACACAGCTCGGGTTCTTCCTGCTTCTGAAGATGCTATGGTGTGAAAATACTATCAGCCTTGATACTGACTGGTTCCCGAGGAAAGCTGCAAAGGGATTTATGTGGCTTACAAATAACCCGATTTCCAATATTGAGTACAAATTCATCGGAGAGATGTATGAATTTATTATTCAAAAACCTATTATGAGGATTGCGCATTTTTTCAAACTGTTTGATACTGAAATTGTTGACGGCACTGTTAACGGGATAGGCAAAGGGACTGTTTCATGGAGCAGGCTGATGCAGGTTATACAGAGCGGACAGCTTCAGCACTACGCAATAATCATGGCTATAGGAATTCTTGCTCTTTTAGCTATGGTATTTATAGTGCTGTAATATAGGGAGAAAATGGAAGAAGTTATTTTAAACAGACTTTGGTATCCAATATTAACTGCGAGTACTTTTATTCCTCTTGCAGGGGTAGTGCTGATACTTTTCCTAAGGAGCGGGCAGCTTATAAAGTGGGCAGCCCTGTTTACCACCATTCTTACATTTATAGCTTTACTCCCGCTTTACAAGCACTTTGACAAGACGACTTACAAAATGCAGTTTGCCGAGAGCTATTCCTGGATACCCGCATGGGGTATAGATTATAAGGTAGGTGTTGACGGTATCAGCATAATGTTCCTTATACTTACCACGCTCTTAAGCATTCTCTGTGTAACTGTTTCATGGAAGGCCATACAGCACAAGGTAAAGGAATTTTTCGTATCACTCCTTATTATGGAAACAGCGATGATCGGTATCTTTGTTTCTCTTAATTTTTTCCTTTTTTACCTTTTCTGGGAACTTATGCTTATACCGATGTTTCTCCTTATAGGTATTTGGGGCGGGCCTAACAGAATATATGCTGCTATCAAATTTGTTCTGTTTACCCTTGCCGGCAGTGTGTTTATGCTGGTAGGCATGATCGTGCTTTATTTTGCAGGAGGGGAAACCTTTGACATACTGGCTCTATCAAAGGTGCATTACCCTTTAGGCCTGCAGTCATGGCTGTTCATGGCCTTTTTTGCTGCGTTTGCAGTAAAGGTGCCTATGTTCCCGGTTCATACCTGGCTTCCCGATGCACATACCGAAGCTCCTACGGCCGGCAGTGTTATTCTTGCCGGTATTCTGCTTAAGATGGGGGCTTATGGTTTTCTGAGGTTTTCACTCCCTATGTTCCCGGATGCTACGAGACTGTTTTTTATCCCCATGCTTGTTCTGTCGATAGCCGCTATAATTTATGGGGCATATGTAACTCTGATGCAGAAAGACATAAAAAGACTTATCGCATATTCAAGTGTAAGCCATATGGGTTTTGTTACTCTTGGCATCTTTACGCTTAACCAGGCAGGGGTAGAGGGCGGAATACTGCAGATGATAAATCATGGAGTTGTAACTGGCGCACTGTTTTTATGCGTCGGGATTATTTATGAGAGGACCCATACAAGAATGATTGAAGACTACGGCGGGCTTTCCAAATCTGTCCCTGTGTTTGTGACATTCTTTACCATATTCAGCCTTGCGGCATTCGGTTTTCCCGGGATGAACGCGTTTATCGGCGAGTTTCTTATTATAAGCGGGGCTTTTAAGGTTAACAATATTTTTGGTGTGCTTTCTGTCTGGGGTGTTGTTCTCGGAGTAGCGTACATGGTATGGCTTTACTACAGAGTTATTCTTAATGAAATAAACCCCAGGACAAAAGAACTTCTGATCGATCTGGATTTAAGGGAATTTCTGACTCTTACCCCGCTTGTGATACTTGTATTTTTCATAGGGTTACAGCCTGAAGCCCTGTTAAGTTATATGCATGTTTCTGTAGAGCATCTTCTTGGTCAGGTCAATACGGCAGCTGCCGGAGAGGTGTTTAATATAGATGATTACGCACGTTTATTACCCAACTTTATAAAGGAACTACTCACATGGATCTAACCACTTTAAGCATGGAAGGTATCAGACCGATTATCCCCGAACTTGTACTCATAGTAACCGGCTTGATGCTTATTATTTTCGATCTTCTTTTCAAGAGAAAAAATATAGTTGCATTTGCAGGGATTGCCGGTACTTTCCTGTCTCTTTATGCAGTATTCAGTGTTTATTCAGTAACAGGGCCTCAAACTACGTTTTCAGGGATGTTTGTTCTGGATGGTTACTCAATATTTTTTAAGGTAATATTTCTCCTGAATGTATTTTTTACTATCTGTATTTCGCTTAAATATATGGAGATCGAAAAAGCCTCATTCGGGGAATACTACGCGCTTCTGCTTTTTGCTACTTCAGGTATGATGATGATATCCTCAGCTTCAGACCTGATTGTTCTTTACCTCGGGCTTGAGCTTATGGCACTGAGCACTTATGTGCTTGTTGGTATTATGAGGCACAGTATCAGGTCAAATGAAGCCGCTGTAAAATATTTTCTTCTCGGAGGATTTTCATCAGCATTTCTGCTTTACGGTATATCGATGATTTATGGCCTCACAGGTACTACTGAAATTACAGCTATTGCATCATATGTTAACAGTATTGAGTTTACAGAAAACAGGATTCTGCTTTTTCCTATGGTATTGCTGGCGGTAGCATTTGGTTTCAAGATCGCAGTCGCTCCGTTTCATATGTGGGCACCGGATTCTTATGAAGGGGCGCCCACATCAGTAACCGCTTTTATGTCAGTAGGCCCCAAGGCAGCAGGATTTGCAGCACTGGGAAGAGTATTTATGGTCGCATTCGACAGCATTCAGTTTGAATGGTCTCTGGTGTTAATCCCGATGGCGATCCTCTCAATGATCGTTGGAAATGTTTTCGCTTTATCCCAGACAAACATTAAGAGGATGCTGGCTTATTCGTCCATTGCACATGCCGGCTATGCATTACTCGGCATTATCGCAGGGACGACCGGGGGACTTTCCGGCATGATGAGTTATATGTTTATCTATACTTTTATGAATATAGGGGCTTTTGCCGTGGTTATTATGCTAAGGAGCGAGGGTTTCAGGGGTGAGGACCTGTCTGATTATGAAGGTCTTGCAAAATCCCACCCTGTGGCCTCTGCGCTTATGCTTGTCTTTATGTTTTCGCTTACAGGCATACCGCCTACCGCTGGATTTATCGGTAAATTTTATGTCTTTATGGAGGCTATTAACGCCGGTTACACATATCTGGTGATTATTGCCGTTATATTCAGTGTGGTTTCCGCCTTTTTTTATCTGAGGGTGGTCATGTACATGTATATGAAAGACCCTAAAGGAGATGTTGTTCTTACCTCATCTGCACCCTTGGATTTTACCCTCACTGTCTCAGCCCTGGCAGTCCTTGTCCTCGGAGTTTTCCCCTCGTATCTGCTGGACTTTGCAAGACTTTCCATATTCGGGTGAGTCATTGGCAATAGTCTCTAACTGCACCATTTTAAACAATAATTTTTTAATAATTAATGCAATTATGTGTAATCTTCCCTTGAATTACTTGCAATAATTAAATGACTCACTTATAATATTATTATCTTTTTAAATAAATCACTCTTTAAGTGTAATTATGGAAAAACGTGGCAAAGATAGAATAACCAAAAGACTGGAAGTTAAATTTCATACAGATGTGGAAAATACGGCCATAACGAGCAATCTGTCGGAATCTGGAATATTTATCAGGACTAAAAGGGCGATTAGACCGGGTAGTATTTTGGATATAAAACTGAACCTTCCTAACCCAAGCGCGCTTTTACTTAAAGGAAAGGTAGTGCGGTGCATGAGTTCGGTGTCCGGGCCTGCAGGTGAGACAAAAAGCGGTATAGGTGTTCAATTAATCAGTCCACCCCCTGAATACATAAGCTATATTAATTCACTTCATAACTGATTTTAAATGTATGTAGCCTGTCCTTCCTGACTTTCGCGGTAAATTGTTTGCCCCTTTTTTCTTAAAAAGTATGTTTATCCGCCTTCGCAGTAAACCACGGACTTATCTGTGTATGCCTGTTTTCCGTAGAGGCAGGGCTTCTACTTCGGAGGATGGAAATGCGAAAATAGTGCTTCGGCCCGGCTTCGCAAAAGGCTACGCCGAGGCGAGCGAGATGTCACTGAAGGAGTAAGTTTCTGAATATTTTGGCGGATAAAAAGGTACCACGGTCTGCCCGTGAGGTTCCATGAAAAATCGTACTTTATAAATGCGTCTATAATCATTATAATAACCGGATACTGAAACCATGTAACATTCGGTGCATGGCGAAATAGATTGTTTTTTTAATATACCACTGATATATGAGCCGAAGTGCATGAACCATTCGGTACATGCCATGGGTGGAATTTGCCTGTCCCGTTGTTTTGGTACTAAGTACCATACGGGAGTAGACACATCTGCCGTAAGGCAGATCAGGTCGTTAAGTACAGTAAGTTGTTAATATGTTGTAGCAACTAATATATGCCGAAGTGGTGGAATTTGGTAGACACGTGCGCTTGAGGGGCGTATGGGGAAACCTGTGCGGGTTCGAGTCCCGCCTTCGGCACCACTTTGAAATTAATGGGTTTTTCGGTGTCGCCTCGCTTAGCTCGGCGACCAGATTGTAGGGAATTTTAAAGGAAAAAAGCAATTGGCGATTTTGTAAAATGTGGTTCGAGCCGATATTTTTTAGAAATGTTGTCATTGATTGATAAT
>VAPA010871474.1_pt1 | contig 26160 bp, 24 predicted proteins | sample 3395041 | NCBI WGS metagenome assembly VAPA01 (sample SAMN08290432, study PRJNA428436) | hydrothermal vent metagenome | isolation source: Deep-sea hydrothermal vent chimney | place: Indian Ocean: Southwest Indian Ridge | depth 1973 m m
TTATGTGTTTTCAAGTCGACACCACAAAAAATATCGTGAAATTCCTTATCAATCATATAGTTTTAAACAACTCAGCCTGTTTTAACCGGACACTACTGATCTAATTATTAAATAAAACAAATAAGTTTATATACCATTCAGTATACTCATTTGAGAGTCTCTAAGCAATTGAATCAGCTTTTGAGATACAATGTTTGTAATTAACTTGCGCCCTTCGGTATTGTAGTGATCTCCTTTCGCATAAAGATCTCCAGTTATTCTATCGTCATTTAGAAAATTAATATAAGAAATTTTATTAGATATGAAAAACTTTTCAGCATCATCAGCAAACCTTATATCTTCCGGTACTGTCTTGCTAGGCTTGAATATTAAAACAAGTGATGGAATTTCTGCAGAAGAAAGCATAGATGCGATATCCGGAATGAAGCTTTCATCAAAAGGAACTTTCCTGCCTTTAATAAATCTTTTTCCCTGATCTGCAACAGTTTCTTCGACCATTGCAAAACGTTTTTTTGAGGATTTTTGAATCAGGAAATCAGCGACTGATAATTTTTTTGATATAAAATGTTTTTTTATTCCTTTTAACCTGGCTTCAGAAATGATTGGTTTAAGAGCAAGTATTGCAATCTTGTTTATCACAGAGGTAAGCTTTGCCCTTGTTTTTTTACGCTTTCCGTATATAAAGCTATTTTTTTCAATCCATAATTGAAATTTATCCTTAGCGGACATATCCTTTACCGGAATATCCTGATAGGATATTTTTAATTCATAGTAAGGATCATCTTTAGTATTTATTTTTTCAATATCGCCGATTTTTTTCTGGCGGAAAGCCGGATACTTTGCATAGGAAGGTCTAAACCCCCAGATAACAAATTTAGGGTATCTTTTTGAAGGAATTATGGTTGTTTTGAACAATAAGTACCATAAGTTTGAATAATATCCATTGTGATACTCAAAATCCACATGCTCATTTTCTGGCAATAGGCTGTTTAACAAATGAAAATCTATGCCAGTGTAAAACATTGAGTTTCCGACCGCATATATGTTGTCAGGGCTTGGCAAAATTTTTAATATACTGTAATCCCGGTTTGTATGTGTTTTATCCCACTTTAATAATACAAAATCCAAAATCAAAACAAGCATAAGGGGGATTAACAAAATTAAATATTTGTTTTTCATTGAATATGTCTACAGTAAACTGAATTAATATTAACAAAAGATGTAAATTTAAAATTTATTCCCTTAAAATTAGAACTTAAAGTAAATGAAATCACCGCCTGTCTCGGAGATAAAACAGGCGAAGATTATCAGCAAAACAATAAAGTAAGGGGCTAATTTTTTTTGAATCAATATCTTGCTTTCTGAAATCAATAAAAACTTGCTTTCAAAGTAATCAATAAGCATCATCAGAGATACAAATGGAAATATTTGTGAAAAAGACAAAAAAGCTACATCAAGGAATCTACGGTCTGTCAGAATAGCTATGGAATATGTCAATATTTGGTTTGCATCAGTAATACGAAAAAATATCCAACCATATACAATAACAATGAAGGTAACAGTTCTGGCCAGGTAAACGTACAACCTGCTCTCTTTAACATGAAACCCTTCTGTAACGTTACTGTAAATTTTATGTGTGATTAGTGCAATACCGTGGTATCCCCCCCAGAGAATAAAATTATAAGATGCCCCGTGCCATAATCCGCAAAGTATCCAGGTAATCAATATATTTATATATGTTCTAGTCTGACCCTTTCTATTGCCACCAAGTGGAATATATAAGTAATCCTTGAACCAGTTAGACAAGGTTATGTGCCACCTTCTCCAAAAATCTGTTGGGTTCAGAGACATATATGGATGGTTGAAATTCAGCAGAATTTTAAATCCCATAAGACGGGCAGTGCCGCGGGCTATATCAGTGTATCCGGAGAAATCACCATATATCTGAAAGGCAAAAGCAAGAAGCCCTACAATTATTAACGGGCCTGAAAGATTGTCCTGAGCAAATAACATATTAACTATTGGGGCAAGATTATCCGCAATGACCATCTTTTTTATGAAGCCCTGCAGTATCAGGTAGCAGCCATAAAATATATCTTCATAGTTCAAACCTCTTTTATTTTTGATTTGAGGCATCAGATGTGTGTAACGTTCAATAGGCCCTGCAACTAGTTGCGGAAAGAATGAAACGAATAATAATAAATCAAAGAAGCTTTTTTCTGCTTTTGTTTTTCCTGAATATACATCAATAAGGTAACCAACAGTTTGAAATGTAAAAAAAGATATACCTATAGGAAGTATTATTGATAGTGATGATTCCCATGTATGCAATCCAAATAATTTTATTACAGAATTTACGCTATCTATAAAAAAATTGTAATATTTAAAAGCAAAAAGGATTCCGAATGGGCCTGATATCCCCAATATAAGGAATAATTTCTTTTTTTTCTGATGGTTTTCTACAGCAATTGCACAAACATAGCCTATAATTGCACAGGATATTATTAAAGACAGGAATCTCCAGTCAGCATACCCATAAAAAAACATGCTTCCGGCAACGAGAAAATAATTCTGGTAAATAGTGTTTTTTAAAGACCAGTAAAATGCCAGGATGAAAATCAGGAAAATAATAAAATCAAGAGAAGTGAAAATCATTGGAGTCCCTTTTTAAATTGGCTGACTGAAAGTTGTTACGTATCAACAATGTTGGGGTTATATCCTTTCATTTCCTTGTCAATAGCATTTAAAGCATTTTTAAAACCACTTGTCCTGGCTTTATAATGTTTAAAAAGATTTCTGTTCAGGGTGATAATATCATAAAATGTTGCAAATACTATTTGTTTTAAGATAGTTTTCTTGAATTTGTCTGGTAGTGCGGATGCTGCATAAAGGGTTAGACATCTAAACCTGTTTGAAAGCAAATGAAAGCGATCTCGCTCTTTATGCCGCATGTCTGTACCATGATATATCCAGGTGTTAAGGTCAATATAGTTCCTGTATCCTGCTTTCAGGGCACGTGTGGAAAACTCAACATCCTCGTATCCATAAGGATTAAATTTATTGTCCAGAAGGCCTATCTTATCAATAAGTGATCGCCAGAAAACCTGTGTGCCTCCCCCAACATTTGTGACACTAAATATATTCGCACCATCAAGCAGGAGCTTTTGGTATTGCGTGTTATCTCTCAGAAATGTGCTCTTGTCTTTCAGGTGAAAACCCGCGATAGACAGCATTCCTTTAATGAACCGATAAAGATAAGGACGTACTGAAAAGTAGGTTCTGTAGAAATCCGGATGGGTCCCCATGTGATATATTTTTTTTGGCATAAAATAATTAATTATATCGCTTTTGATCTCACTGCTTTTTATTTTAAATAATTTATTTCCAAATACACCTCGGTCACCATAATACTTAAATATAACTCTTAAGCTTATTAACCCTACATCAGCTATAACAGGTCCGACCACGCCCGCATCCTTTTGCTGCAGGAGGAAAGTTACTATATTTATGATATAATCCTGAGGAGGGATAATGTCATTGTCGAGGATGACCATGATATTCGAAGCCTTGCTTTCCTCAGTTTTGAATAGAAAGTTTCTGCCTCCTGCTACACCCAGGTTTTCTTCGGACTCATAGTATTTAACAGCGTTGTGCTTCAAAAAAATCTCTTTCAGTTCCGGATTCGTGCCGCCATTCATCAGGATGCTTATAAGAACCCCATCTTCAATCTCTTCAAGCAGGGTTTCCACTGTTTGTGTAGTGACATCTACCTCCCCGGGCATAAGAAGTATCAAAACGTTTACCTTATAATCTTTTCCATTAATAAGCATATTTAAGTTCTCTTAATAATGATGAGGACTGTGAAATGATTGGGATAAAACTTCAGAGGTCATCTGTCGGCTACAATGCCTCCCCTTCCTCCTTTTTTGAACAGGGTCTCTATTTTACTAAAACCCTGTTCATAAAAGAAATCCTTGAGAGCGGTCATATTGGGATGCCAGTGTCCGGGAAGCCTGGCAGCGTCTTTACCCTGAGGCCCTTTATAATTAGAAGATCTTACAAAGCGAACCAAAGGAATTTCAGAGTCTTCAGGATGAATTGCAGATTCAACGATCATTCTTTTTCCGGCTACTTTTGAGGCCTGTTCAATGGCCTCGTACAAATACTGGCAGTGATAAAGTATCCCCACGAAGAAAACAAGATCGAACTGCCTGCCAAGCTTTTCCAGTTCATATACGCTTAGTTGCCGGAAGTCAATATCGTCTCCTCTGACATCTGCACAGAATCTGGCCTGTTCAATGTACTCCTTTTTCAGGTCCACGCCGCAAACATAGTTAGCTCCCCTGCTTTTGGCTTCAAATGCCATGTAGCCTGCGTTACAGCCTATATCCAGAACGGACTGGCCTGTAAGGTCATTAGGGACAGCCTTGGCTACTTCTGCCCATCGAGCCTTTGGGTGATCGATTTCCTCACCCCAGATTCTGCGTGTCTTGGTATGGATGCCGCTACCCAGGTCAATATTCTGGTACCAGCCCAACCTATTTTCAAACTCAGCAATTTTTTCCCTTATTTTTTCTTCATTCCTCATGGTTTTCCTTTTATTGTTTTATTTAATTATGTATTTTTTCCCCTGCATCCCTGGTCCTGTCTTCTGGAAATAAACCATAGAAGTCCACTCTTTCATAGACCTCCAGCTTCCCCCCAATGGTTGCGTTAAAGATCTTTCGTCCATTCTCTTCATACACTCCCTTTGCATGTTTATAGACGAGCAGACAATTTTCCAGTTTTGGGAAATGCCATTTTTTACCCTTACCAAAATAGTCCGGGTGGAAGTGATTGGGATCATCTTCCATAGATGTAATTGTAAGTCCTTCTACCTTGCCTGTTGCAGGCACTTTATAATCAAAATCCATCCCTATAAGAAATACTTCTTTAAAGCCTAAGTAAAAGGCAAGCTGCAAACACATATAAGTTACGGTTTGACCGGCATATATAACATCTGAACAGTCCTGTGAAAATCTTGGTTTGCAGTAATAAGGATGCGAGCCCTGATAAAAACCCATATCAGCATTAAAAAATATTGTATTTTCATCATGTTTAATATTTTTTTGGTAGATATGGGGGAAAAATTTCATGGAATAATCTATCCTGTTAATCCTGTCATGATTATCATTAATAACATGTCCATCTTCAACCATGTAGAATGTAGGTTTAAAGCCCATCTCGTCATACTTGTAAAAAATGGCGTTCACACCAAAGGTGTACTCATCTTCCAGCAGACGGAGATCAACCTTGTTTAGCGAAGGGCCATTGCCTATGATAAAACACCTCTCCCCCTTGTACTTGTTCTTGAATTCACTCACGCGATGCTTGTGTTTGTGAAGGGTTGTGTCGCACTTATCGACCGAGTCAGTTGAGGGGACAGGGTAGGTGCCTGATTTAAACACAGGAATCATTTTTAAAACGTTCGAAATAATTTCCCGTTTCTTTGACCACGGGTGCCCCGCGAATCTCACAAACATGCCCAGCCATCTGAATGGGGCGGCAATCTTCCAGCTCAATGAATTTTTCATTTCCATATACTTTTTTTGTACATCCTTAACAGGAATATACCTGTCCAGGTCATCTACTGTCTCGTATGGTACTAAGGAAGCTCCTAATTCCTTCATTGTCTTTACATATTCAGGGTAGCGCTTTTTATTCCTCTTGATAAACTTTCGAAACTCTTCATTCGGATACCTCCATAGCTGTCTTAAAGCTACATCCATCTGCAATACAAAGGGATCAACTATAGGGGCTCTTTCACATTCATAACAATAAGAAGGTAAATCTTTCCCGGTCAGCAGAGCTTTTCTGATCTTAACATAACTGCTGCCGTTCCAGACTGAAGCAAAACCATTACTTGTATTGCCCATTTTCACATATCTTCCCTTAGCGGAACAGCAAAGACCTACTGTGCCGATTCCATCTTTAGTCCTCATGACAAGAGATGGTTTTTCGAAAGGGAAAAGACAGTACCTGGTTTTACCTTTAGCCATGGGTTGATTTATTTCTTCAATACTTTTACTGCTATTTGCATCATCTGAAATAACAGATCTGTAAGGGTCGTTAACTGAAATCTGTATGTTATTTTTTTCTGCAACAATCAGGGCTCTTTCATATTCATTTCGCAGCAGTTCGGGGTGGTGAACAAGGCTCTGCCCTTTCATTTCTGATAGACCTTCTATCTGGCGCTCCTGTAAGGAGTTAAGACTGACCTGATCAACGCCTAGCTCTGCTGCAAGGGAAACCATATCGCTAAATTCGGCAATATTCTGTTTCATACCTACAAAGGCAATTTCTATTTTGGGCTTTCTGATACAAAGGTCTCTTTTTAATTTAACTGTTTCGCGAATGTTTGAGATAATCCGTGGAAAACTTGTGTTCTCCATAATCTTTTCGGCTGTCTCTTTTGTAGCACCGTGGATGGAAATACGAAGAGAATCAAGCCCAGCATAAAAGATTTTTTCTGTTAAATGCCTGGTAAGGGGTGTCCCATTTGTAAGCACCTGGACGAATGCATTCTTCTTGTTTTTGAGCATATAAATAATCTTTGCTATATCTCTGTTTAAAAGAGGCTCAGAATGTGAGCCGCTCAACATTGCCAATCTGATGAGCCCGACTCCCTCAAGCACTCTACTTAGCTCCTTAACAGTAAGTTCGTACGGTTCAGGTTTTTGTTCTGTTTTTTTTATCTCCTGCGCCTGATCACACATTATGCAGTAAACATTGCATATATTTGACAGCTCAAGAGATAAAATAGGGGGCAGGTAATCTCCACGTACCATGGAATTTGGAAAACCAATGTTTAAAATATTTCTCAATAAAATATCCATGTTTTTTTGTTTTATCTAAAGATACCGAGTCTTTTTTAAATTGACCATGAAGAATAAAGCATTCAAACTTCCTTCTTTATTGCTTGTCTTATATTCTTTTCCAGCCACCTGAACGGTGCAATAATTTTCCAGCTCAATGTGTTTTTTATTTGCTCAATCTGATTATTTTTTTGTTTAATCAACTCATTTTTCTGTTGCAGCAACTCATTTTTCTGCTGCAGTAATTCATTTTTCTGTTGCAGCAATTTGTTTTTCTGCATAATAATTGTATCTTTTTCTTTTAGTTTGATGATTTTGTCTTTGGTTATAATGTCTTTATCCTGAATTAGAACTGTACTTTCAATTAATAATTCCTCAGCAATTTCCTGATATGAATCGTTATTAATCAGGTCGTCTTTAGTTTTTATTTTTGATTCCGTATTTTTTAATCCAATTTCTGAAAAAAGGTGTGCACTTGAATGTAAATCACTATATTCATCAATATTTCTACTGGTTTCTTTCTTATAATCATCAAAATTATTTATAACCTTAAGCACCGTCTGAACAAAGCTGTCCAGATTGTCTGAGATAAAGGTTTCACCTGAACCATATTTCTTTATCTGATCGGATAACCAGGTATCTTCAGGAACAATAACTATCTTTTTTCTCAAGAGAGCCTCTACAACAATACCTGATGTTTTACAATAGTAGTGCTTTCTCGAATAGGGTAATAAAATAATGTCGCAGTCAGCCAGGAAATTTTCATAAGCTTCATTAGACAAAAAATCCTTTATGTGCGTTATATTCTTTGTCTCTGCCAGAAATTTCGCATGAATATCGTTAGACTTTTCATCAAAGTAATCATAAGGGCTGTGTTTTATCTTAAACTTGATTTTACTGAAGACCTTCATATTAGAAATCTTTTTATACGTGTGATAAATAAAAGCATCGCCTGCTCTTCTTGTTGCCTGAGCTATATAGCAGATAGTTATGAAATTATTTATATCAGTTTGCCTTATCTCTGATATCAGGTTAGTACTTTCAATTGGCATAGGCAGAACTTTTAGTTTCCTTTTAAAGTATGGACTGTACGCTTGTTTTGCCTTTTCTGAATCTGTACAGACTGTCAACAAATATCCGGGATCAAATAATTCTATTAGCCGGGATATCATATTTAGCATTGTTTTGTATTCATCCGTTTCCTTGCTCCCCTGGCATAATTCCGGGTTAAGAATGAAAAGACAGATATGAGCTGACAGGCTGCAGGTTGTGTTGGAATATTTATTTAATAAAAAAGCAATTATGGGTAAATGTAGAGGATGTGCTGTATACATAAATACTTCATATTCGCCTTGGTTTTTACTTTTCATAATGTCCTTCAAAATCCCATCTAATGTTGTATTAAAATCAGGGTAGTTGGTAATATTTTTAAACTTGCGAATTACGCCCAATTCATCAGCCATTTCCTGAGGAACATCTTGATTTACATAATGCATTAATTCTATTTTAGTGGTTGTTGCTTCTTCACGTATCAATTTTCCAATTCGAGTGAAGTGACCAAAAGCAACCTTAAATCCAGGGTCAATGTAAATAAGTGTTTTATTCATAGTTTTATCATGTGAGACAAATATCCAATAAATCCTTTCCGTATTTCATTGCCATTGCACTCTGATTTTCTATGCATGTTGATTCAGCTTTTATATCTGGGCCGGGAGTTAAATTCCCCCATAGACTGTTTAGTAATTCTGAAAGCCTCTCGGGATCATCACATCCAAAAAATCCTAGGGCGTTTGGCGCCTGCACATGGTGAACAGGGATATCAGAACATATTACTGGCCTTCCCAAAGTTATGGCATCTTGTACAACAGTGCTCCAGCCTTCATAACGAGACGGCTGAATGATCACAGTTGCAAGGCGCATTAACTCAGTTAAATCAGGTTTCGGAACGAGGCCCAGTGGTACAATTTGTCCAGACAACCCATGGGAAGCAATTTCCTGCAACATTAAAGATACATTGATATTATCCGGCTCGCGGTGGTCTATTGGTAGACCTGTAAAAACAGCTGGTACTTTTATCCCCTGCTGAGCGAGAATTGATAGCGCACGTATCACAACTGCATGGTTCTTATGAGCCCAGTACTGATTTGCGACTAATATAAATTTTTTGGGAATCCTGTATTTAACGTTAGAAGCGTTTATATTTTTTTTCGTGGGAACTAATGAGTAAAGGGATGGAAAACTTATAACACGGGCTTTATTAATATATTGTGGAAAAAATGTTTTATATTTTTCAAATTCGAATTTGCTCGAGAGTAACACGATGTCTGCGCATCTTGCTAAGTGCTCAAATGTATTGTCACGATTCGCGAGTGCATTACGAGTGAAATACTCAGGTAATACTTTATGTTGAAAATCATAAATCCAGGCTATTTTTTTAAAACTTGTCCTGTATGGATAGAATTGAGCGCCTAGTAGCATTGCAGATACATCCTCTTTTTCGCAGTAAATCTCTTGAGGGCTTTTTTCAGGAATACCTATGAGTTTACCAGCTCGTTTAACGATTGTTTTCTTTGGGTTTGAAACTTTAACTGAACTAGTGAGGCCCTTCCATTTTTCAGGATGTGAACTCAGAACAATAATTTCAACGTTTTTATCCGCTGCCTTGAGTAAAGAACGTACCATTATCTCAGTAAATACACTGCCGGCGGTCCATATCTTGAGGCTTCTGTCTCTTACCGCTATTCGTTTTGTCATTGCTTTTTTTGTTTTTTTATCTCAGCCTATACCAATCAGGGACCTTAACTGCTCCATTTTTTATATTGATTAATAATCATAGCCCTTTATAATAGTTTGTGTATTTCCTTGAACCATGAAACATAATCCCTTATTCCATTTCTCAAATCACTTGTTGGTTCCCACCCCCAGGCTTCAGTGCGCTTGGTTTCAGCTTGATAGAATTTTGGATCGCCTTTTCGTGATATGCCATTAAATATAATTTTCCTGCTTCTGTCATAATGATTACGAACTTCCTCTGCTATCGCTCTTATAGTTGTTCCGATGCCTGTTCCTCCGTTTACAGGGACTGACATGTTAGAAGCCTTACCCATTGCTATTTCCAGTAGATTAACCGCATCATCAATATGAACTAAGTCACGTATCTCATCACCAGTGCCATGGAGTATAATATCTCCCTTGTCCTTTCTAAATTTACAGCAAATATCCCATAGTAATTGTTTGGTCATTCCATTTCCATACAGAGAGAAAAAACGTATAAGAGAAATGTTGATATGAAATTGTGTAGCATACGATTGCATCAGGATCTCTACAATTTGCTTATTGACACCGTAAGGTGAGACCGGATTTAATGAAGAGTTTTCGGGGATCCTCCCTGTATCAACAGATCCGTAAACTGCAGTACTTGAAGGATAAATTAATTTTGTATCAGGAGATTTAAGATGTACAAATTCAAGCACGTCAATAGCTGTACCTACAGTTCGCATAAATTCGAGGTAAGGGTCCTCTATTGATTTAGACACCGAACTGCCTCCAGCGAGGTGAAAAATAGCTTCGGGGGTACCAGTTGTTGATTCAACCTTAACTAGCGATCCTAATGTAACACTAGAATGAAACCAGTGGCTTATCCCCCACTTTTCAGCTTCATCAGGGCGCCAGTCTCCGTGGCCAATACCGAATACTCTATATGCCTTTTTAGATAAATGTCTGCATAGGTTACGTCCTAAAAAACCGTGAGCTCCTGTAACCCATACAATTTTCATAATTTATTTTTCCGGATTTGATTGTAATGAAAGAGTATAAATAACCCGGTGTTTTATTGGTTTTTGTTGGAATTTATACAAAACACTTCAATGGAACTATTTTTTAACTGATCACTATTATCATTTGACCATCTCCAAGCATATCAGTCCTCTAGAAAATGCCGCAAAATCTTCATCATACTCTTTTTGAAAGTGAATATCAAAGCATGTGGCATCCTTCGATGCCTCCCTAGTTGACAATAGCCATCCATCAGATTCGTATTTAAAGTGATACTCTGAATAACTAGCTGGAGAAAATGCCTCGATCAAATTGTCGAGCATCTTTCCGTCAAAAACCTGAAACCAACCATGATTCTTATATTTGCCAAAGGGCAAAGTTAAAAAAAGAACTCCCCCGGGCCTTAGAAGTCGATGGAATTCCTTGATAGCTAACAAGTAAGAGTTTGGATTGCTCTCATTTTTAGTCTTGTCATTAGTATATAAAAAAGTGTTATCAAGCCCAATATGCTCGATTGTGGAAATACTTACTATCCAATCAAAGAAATTATCTCTATAACAAGTATCCCGGAGATCCTGATAAACATAGTTGATACCTTTTCTCCAGAAGCAGTCAGCTTCAGGAGCAAGTGTTGATATAAACAGTTCTTTTTCGGCAATAGCTTTGTTAGTAATTATATAGTTTTTGTTCAAAGTAGAACCAGCATCAAGCATCTTCCCCTTTCCTAAAGGGAGTCTTGATAAAAACCATGGATATTCAATTATTCTCTCATCAATTCTATACCCATAGCCGCTATACAACTTTTTAATGTCGAATCTCTTTTCGGCAATGACTCTCTTTATATGGGTTTCTTTGTAAACATTATAGCCAAAACTCCACGGCTTTTTTCCGTTTAAAATAAAAACCAAATATGAAATCCTTCTGCTTAGAATTCTTCTTACTGATCTCATCACAAGGCTAAAACGTTTCATTCGCAATACTAGTTATTTTAATGATTTATTCACATTTTGCATAGCATCTTTAATTTTGTAATTGATATATTTATAATTCCTCCGCAATTTATTAAATATAGGAATATCTAAGATGTATTTAAGTTTGTCCTTGCTAAGGACTGGTGCTGTATGACAATGGTCTTCTGTACCAAAGAGTCTCAAATCATTGACACAGCCAGTTTTTGAAATCTTTACCATATCAATTGTTTTGAGAGTTTTGCGATCTAAAACCCAAAATCCTCCATCACTCCATTTTCTGGTTAATCGGTTACCGAATTCTGTCCTTCCTACAAATATATATTTTTTATTTGCAGCAATGCCACGGGTAAGCACAGACGACTCATCGGCTTTCCATATTGTTTCTCCACTAAAAACTTCATATAAACTCCCGTTTCTTGAGTCACATATAATCATTCCGTGCTCACATATCCAAATATTATGCATAAAGTTTGCTTCAGTGTTATATATTTTTATAGTATTGAGAGAATTTATATCCAGCTCCCAGACAGCAGATTTTCTTGCATGATTATGGGCCCCTATATAGAGCCTATTCTCATGCTCATACAAGCTATTAAAGTGGTTTCCCACTTTCTCCCCATTAATAACATCGCAATCAATCTCATTTAGCTTAAGTGCGAATTGCTTTTTCTTTGCTATATCAGTCACTGTAATGCAATTCAAACCGGTATTAGTAGCTAACAAACGGTCTTTACTGTCTATGAGTATCTGATGTGGCATGGACAAACCATATGAAACAATAGAATGCTCTCTATCAGAATATGTTTTTATGTAGCCCTTATCAGAATTACGATAATCTTTCTCTGATACCAGGGATGCGTTATTTATATTGCTATGTGAAAGAAATATTTCTTTCTCGTTCCATGCGATACCAAAATATTCGCTCTTCCCTGTTGCCAACATCTTTAACTCTCCACTAATGAGGTCATAGGAATAAATTGCCAGCGGTGTGGAGAGCAGTAAAATCATAATCCGATAGATTCCATGCCTATATAAATCTGAAAGAAAGATTAGTCATTTTGGTTAAAGTTGTAAATTGAAACAAATTTTTATTTATAGTTAAATTTTTTCATCAGTTTGCCGGCAACATTTTTAATATAAGATATGTCAGCGATGCTTAATTCGATTTCTGAGACAGTTGCCTGACCTTTTCTAACAAATTTAAAATTTGGATTATACTTTTTAATAGAAAGACTATCGGTTTCTTCTTCTGATTTTTGCATGTTTTTAAAGCTGCTATTTTTAATTACTCTCTTTAATTCATCGTTTGTCAAAAGGGCTCCAATTAAATTAGCTATGGACATGACGGTTTTTTCAGGGCTAGAGTGAAAATCCTCATATTTTAATATTCTAAAGCGTGTTCCGGGAATAACTCCATTAATCCAGCTCTGTACATGATCAGACCATGCAGTAATTCCAAATTTATTGTCTTTAATAAAACTACTGATGTTTCCCTTAAATTCTCCTAATCCCAACTTAAATTCATAATATGAAACCATAACATTTCGAGGATCTCTAAGTATGTAAATAATGTTTTTGTATCCTGAATGGAAATGGGCGTGGCTTTTAATCATCCGTTTGAATGGGAAAAAACCAATATCTAAAGGAATATCCTGTCCCTGATGTATGTCAGGGACAAATCCATGGATGTTAAAAAAGTTAACCTCAATATCAAGTCCAAGTTTCTCGACCATTATATTAGCGAGCAGAAAGCAAATCCATGTTATGCCAGATCTCGGATAAGATACAAAAAAAATATCATCATCTCTCCTACTCTTAGGCAATAGGGGGTCATGTGAAGTCATTTTAACACCTCCATCTTTCATCTGCTTTTATGAAAATCTTTTGATCGCCAAATAGGCTTAAAAACATGTTGGTTATCTCCTTAAGGGCACCATTTAATTCTAAGATTTGTATGCTGATTATTGTTCATTGTCCAAAACCTCAACCTCAGTAGCCATATCCACCAGACCTATAAATTCATTAGTCCCAATAACCTTAAAAGTCATAAAATCCCTTAATTTTTCTAATATTTCAATATGTCCATCTATATTTTGATTAACGCCGACCATTAATGAGTACGAACCTTTATTAAGTATTATATTTTGCTTAAAATTTACTGTAATACTATCCCCATTGCTCTTGTTACTTATTTTATGGCTCAGCATAAACGAATTAACACCGTAAATCAGCATTCCCTGTAGAGTAAAAATACCAAATCCAACCGCCGGATTTTTAACATACTTTTCAAAGGTAACATTAATTTTAATCGTATAAGATTTGCCTGATTGTAAAATGCTAGTAGATCCCCCGGCCTCAGGGTCAATGATTTGAGTCTCTGTTATCTTCGCTCCACCACTAGAGAAATCCTTTTTTTTTGTCACCCTTAACTCACTCACAGAAGATGCCTGAGAGTCAGGTAATGTAATTATATCCTTGCTTGTTAGTCTTTTCCTGTATTCTTCCTCACTTTTTCTGTTAAGGTCAATATAAACTCTGGTAACCTCTTTCGGACTTCCCTCCTGAAGAATAGCACCATTATTCAGAAGAATAGCACTATTGCATATAGTAATTACCGTATTTATACTATGAGATACAAATACTATAGTTTTGCCCTGTTTTTGAAAGGCTTCAAAATTCCTATAACAGCGACGTTTAAATATATCATCACCAACTGCTAAAGCTTCGTCTATTATCAATATATCAGGGTCTACGTTAATAGCTGTGGCAAATGCGAGTCTTATGTGCATGCCGCTTGAATAGGTTTTTACAGGCTGGTCTATGAATTCGCCAATATCAGCAAAGTCAGCAATTTCATCAAAGCGCTCTTCCATTTCCTTATGGCTTATTCCCATTATAGCGCCCTTCATAAATACATTTTCCCTGCCTGTAAATTCCCTGCTAAACCCTGAACCGAGCTCTAAAAGGGCAGATATACGACCATCGACATTGAATGTACCAGTGGTAGGCTGGAGAATGCCTGCAATAACCTGAAGAAGGGTGCTCTTGCCTGAACCGTTTTGACCGATTATACCAAAGGTTGTTCCCTTCGGAATCTCAAGGTTTATGTTCTTTAATGCCCAGAAATCACGATAATACTGTTTTCTTTTCCTGAGGGCAAGCCACCACATAGCCTCTTTCAATTTGTCAGAGGGCTTGTTATAAATCTTGTATTTCTTGGATATGTTGTTTAATGAAATAGCGATTTCATTCATTTTTTTAATCAAAAAATGTTACGAGTTGCGTGTTACGAGTTACGTGTTTAAAGCAAACCAAAACTTACACTGCTTCTTCCTGTCACAATCAATCCAGGTCTTTTTTTAAAAAGGCTTTAAAATCCTCGATTTCTCCCTGTAATTTTTCCACGACTGCTTCAAATTTTTCTCCAAGGTAATCAATTCGGTCCCCTTTGAGCTCAAATCCATAAATGTTCCTGAAAACATGTCTAAATGCCAGAAATTCATCAAGCATAGCTGCAAGCTCATCAGAAATCACCCGTGGTCTTAGGCCATCAATAGGTATAGTCATTCTATAAAGGAGATTTTTATGCCGCTTTTCAGAGTCTTCATATCTGCCATTTAACTCCAACGCAATTCTCTTGAATATCCGCTCACAGCAATTATAAAAATCATGAAGGATTGAACCCTTTGCCCTTTTGAAGATAATCTCAGTTTTTGGTTTTACCTTTTCAAACTCTGTTTTAAGTTCTTCAAGGTTTTGAAGCTCTTTTTCGATCTCTGCGATAATCTCCCTGAGCATTTCTTTCATTGAATAATCCTCCCTTCTTTCTCAACCCTGTACCTGCTATTACTGTCCAGTTCTTCCAATGGTTTCAGGTCGACAGTAAACTCACTATTTTTCATTAACAGAGATAGAGCTTTAAAAAAATAGTCTTTCTTTAAGCCCTTTATGACAAAATCAATATCAGAATGAGGGCTGAAGCCTCTTCCATTGACTACAGAGCCGATAAGATATAATGCATCGTATTTAAATTCCTTCCTCAGGAGGATAGAAAGCCTCTCAGCCTCTTTTAAAGCCTTTTTCCGCAGAGATTCTCTAGCAAGCGCTTTCTTCTTTAACAACTCAATATAGCCCATATGTTTCCTTTCGGCGAAAATTAGTGTCAGTGTCAGTTATTAGTGTCAGTGTCAGTGAAAATAAGTGTCAGTTGCTAGTGTCAGTGTCCCCGTAAATCCCGAAATATCGGGATTAGGACACGGGGCAGGCAGTAAAAATAAGTGTCAGTTGCTAGTGTCAGTGTCCCCGTAAATCCCGAAATATCAGGATTAGGACACGGGGCAGGCAGTAAAAATCCTTTAACTTACACTAACCACATACACTTACACAGTTTTTTTACTTACACAGTCACTGGTACATACACTGTTTTCTTCTGGCACAGGCACTCACACAGTTACTTCTTATTTAAAGTATTAGCCAATCCGTTTAACATTTTACTGATTTCTTCAGTTTCATTTTTTAATTGTAAATATTCCTCATTAGAGAAATATTTTAAGTCATTAGCAAGGAATAAATAATATTTTATTTCTCCTGTAGAGCCTTTAGATATTCCAACAAATTGGCGGAATTCTTTTCTATGCAGCCTATAGCCCCCTTCCATTAAATTCGCAGGAATAGAAGCAGCTGCTCGTCTCATTTGTGATATAAGGCCATATTTTTCATCAGCAGGGAAACCTTTGGTAATCCTGTATATGTTCAATGTTAATAAATGTGCTTTTTTAAAAACTTCAAGATCCTCTACACTGTTTATTTTAACCATAATTTAAATCCTCTTTTTAGTATCTACTGACACTAAACACTTACACTTTTACTGTTCGTTCTTCACTAACACTAACCACTTGCACAGTCTCTGTTTGTTTCTCACTGGCACTAGTCACTTACACTGACACTTTTTTTATTACACTACATCTGCAAATGCTTTTTTGCTTTTCATAAACCATAGATAGCCCAGAATGGCAGTTCCCAGGCCGAGAATGGTTAAAAAGAACAGGCTCTGCCAGTCCGGCATTTCCCCATAGATAAGAACTCTTCTATAGTTGTTTACTATTGTTTTCATAGGGTTCAGGTTCATATAAGGCCTGAGGCTTTCCGGAACCTTGGAAAAAGGATAGAAAATTGGAGTCATATACATCCAGGCAAGAAGAAGGATTGTAATAATATTTCTGATATCCCTGATAAATACCCCAAGACTTGCAAGAAACCAGCTTATGCCCAAAGTAAATAGAAGTTGAGGTATAAAAATAAGCACCAGGAAAAAAGATGTCAGATAAATAAACTGGTTTTGAAGGATCACTATTCCTAAAAGAAGGATAAATAATCCAAATAAGCTATGGACAAAACCGGAAAGTGTACTGACCAGGGGAAGAATTTCAAGGGGGAAAACAGTCTTTTTAACAAAATTTGCATTTGCAAGGATAATGCTTGAGGACGCATTTAATGCCTGTGAAAAGGCGATCCACGGCACCATACCGCAAAAAAGAAAAAGTGAATAAAAGCTTGTCCCTGTTCCAGGCCTTGCCTTGAACTTAAAAAAAACTGAGAAGACAACAGTATATATTATGAGCATGAAAAGAGGGTTTAAAAATGACCATAGGATGCCGAGAAACGAACCCTTGTATTTACCCACTAAATCTCTTTTTACAAAACTCCATATTAATTCTCTATTTTTATAAAAGGTTTTAATGTTCTTAATCTCCTGTTTGGTCGATTAAAAAGGATTCAAGGATTCGAGGATTCAAGGGTTCTAGTGTTTGTTTTTCAATGTATTTCACTTGAATCTTGATCTAAGAGTCGATCCGACCTCGACTCCTTGGCCCCCTGCCTACCGGCAGGCAGGCTTGGATCCTGCCTCTTCTAAATACCATTTATATGTTTTTTCTATTCCATCTTTAAGTCCTGTCTCTGCTTTCCAGCCCAGCGAGTTTATGCGGTTCACATCAAGGAGTTTCCTCGGTGTGCCGTCAGGTTTTGAAGTATCAAATGTAAGCTCCCCGTTAAAGCCCGCAACTTCTTTTATTATATATGCTAATTCTTTTATGGGTATTTCCTCGCCTGTGCCTATATTTATAATGTCTGAGCCGTCATATCGGTTCATTAAAAATATACATGCTTCAGCCAGATCATCAACATATAAAAATTCTCTCTTAGGGGTTCCGGTTCCCCATATCTCCACAGTCTTTTTATCACCAGCTTTGGCTTCGTGGAACTTTCTTATCAAAGCAGGGAGGACATGTGATGTTTCCGGATCAAAGTTATCATTTGGCCCGTAAAGATTGGTTGGCATAACAGAGATGAAATTTGTCCCGTATTGCCTGTTATATGCCTGACACATCCTGATGCCTGCTATTTTTGCTATGGCATATGGCTCATTAGTCGGCTCAAGAAGACCGGTAAGCAGATATTCTTCTTTCATGGGCTGAGGGCACAGCCTGGGATAAATGCAGGAACTTCCTAAAAAAAGAAGTTTTTTTGTTCCATACATGTGTGCGTTGTGAATAATATTAAGCTGGATAGCTGAATTTATATATATAAATTCAGCAGGAAAGGCGGAATTAGCCTGAATGCCTCCTGCTCTGGCAGCAGCGAGAAAGATATACTCAGGCTTTTCTTTTTTAAAGAATGATTTGACATCTGACTGATTGCAGAGATCAACCTCTCCATGTGTTTTATATAAGAGGTTATTATATCCTTCAGACTGTAATCTGCGAAGAATGGCAGATCCTACCAGGCCTTTATGTCCTGCAATGTAGATGCGCGAAGTTTTGTTCACGAATGTGAAATGTTCGAGGTTGGAGGTATGAGGAACATATTTCCTCAGACTATAAGCCTTTAACCGTTTCCCCCATCCTCTTTCTCCCTCTTATTGAATTCATTAATCCGTTGAGTTTGCGGTCTATTTCTTCTGCTCTTTTTCTAATTCTGCAAGATTAACACTCATCTGCCAAACTTCCAGCTTCTCAAAAGGAAATACATATGTTTCAGCCTCCAACCTCGATTCTCCCACCTCTAACCAATTGTTAGCTTGTTCTTTGTCCAGTAGATATCCTTTTTCTGAAGGGCCTTTTTCCCTTCTCCTATAGAAGGCATCCCCAGATGCTCAAGCTCATAATCAACCATTATTTTTACAAGTTCTTCAAAAGTTATTTTAGGCTCCCATCCGAGTATTTTTTTAGCTCTGGAAATATCAGCCCTTAAAAAATCTACCTCTGTGGGCCTGAAATATCTGGGGTCTATTTCAATAAGGACATCTCCGGCCTTTATTGAGGTGTCAGAAGGAAGAAGGTCAGGTGTCAGGGATCTTATAATGCCTTTTTGGTCAACACCTTTACCTGTCCACTCTATTTCTATCCCAACGTAATTAAGGGCATTTTCCAAAAACTGTCTTACAGAATGGCTTTTCCCTGTGCCGATCACATAATCATCCGGTTTATCCTGCTGGAGCATAAGCCACATGCACTCCACATATTCAGGGGCAAAACCCCAGTCTCTCTTTGCGTCAAGATTCCCGAGGTAAAGTTTATGCTCTTTACCTGCCAGTATATTAACGAGTGCCCTTGTTATCTTTCTCGTTACAAAGGTTTCTCCTCTTCTTGGCGATTCATGGTTAAAGAGTATTCCGTTACAGGCAAACAGGTTATAACCTTCTCTGTAATTAACAGTCATCCAGAAGGCATAAACTTTACCAGCGGCATAAGGACTGCGGGGATAAAAAGGTGTTTTTTCGCTCTGAGGAGGGGGAGAGGCGCCGAACATTTCAGAGGATGATGCCTGGTAAAATTTTGCATTTATACCGCTTCTTCTTATGGCTTCGAGCAGTCTTACTGTACCCAGAGCTGTTATGTCGCCTGTGTATTCGGGTATATCAAAACTTACTCTAACGTGGCTCTGAGCACCTAAATGATAAATCTCATCAGGTTTTATGTTGTATATTATTGATGTTAACTGGCTGGCATCAGAAAGATCACCATAGTGCAGAAAGAGCCTGGCGCCTGCTTCATGGGGATCCATATAAATATGGTCAATCCTTCCTGTGCTGAAAGTGCTTGCCCTCCGTATAATGCCATGTACTTCATAACCTTTGGAAAGCAGTAATTCAGTGAGGTATGAACCATCCTGTCCGGTGATACCGGTAATTAAGGCTTTCTTCATAATTTAGCCACGGATTTTCGCGGATTAGCGCGGATAAAGCCAACCCGCCTGCCCCTGTCTGTTGATGAACAATGAACCATGAATGTCTTTTTTGCTCTCTTCTTTTTGACTACTAATAACTGACACTGACACAAGCCACAGATACTTCAAATAAATAGCCGCCCTGTTAGATAGAAACATCTAACGGGGCAAGCGGATCTACGCGGATTTATACGCCTTAGGCGTATTTGCGCGGATTTACTTTTTTATTATTACTAAAGGCAAATCTCTTGTATTTTCAGTAGTTATCAACAATGTTTTCAGAAATATTATATCAAAAAGTGATTATGAATAGATAGTTGCCACGGATTTTCGCGGATAAGCGCGGATTAGGAATAGAATAAAATAGATAGTTGGCCACCCCATTAGATAGATACATCTAACGGGGCAAGCGGATTTTCGCGGATAAGCGCGGATTAGGAATAGAATAAAATAGATAGTTGGCCACCCCATTAGATAGATACATCTAACGGGGCAAGCGGATTTACGCGGATGGTTTGACAGGGACTTCGAGTGAGCCTCAGCCGAACTCCTCACCATCTTGAGCATAGCCGAAGGATGGACGGATAAAAACAGGCATAAAGACAATTGGCCACCCCATTAGATAGAAACATCTAACGGGGCAAGCGGATTTATTTTTTTATTTCTTTTTTATTACTAAAGACAAATCTCTTGAATTTTAGAGTCAGCCCTCTGGCACCATAAAAATCCTAGTGACTTTTTCTTCCTCATTTTCTTAACTAGATAGGATTTCAGTAGTTATTTTACTACTAAGCAAAGATACTTGTCTGAAACATTTATAAGTGGATATTGCGCTTTTATAAAAGAGCGTCTTTTTTAGATAAATCAACTACTGACTTTACAACACATCTATTATTAGAAACGAGTTTCTAATAAGATTAGTGACCCAGAAAAACTACACCTATTTGAGCGATATTAATTGGGTCCATATTTTTTTAAGATATTTTTTAAACGGTATTTTAACCGTACTTTACATCTTGATATGAAGATTGATCTCATAACAGATTTATAGGATCCAACAGGATAACCAAAATGGCTTAATGTGGAGTAATATTCTTTTGTTAAATAATTATAAGTAGCTTCATCAATACGTTTTTTTTCATCCCAAAGATTGGAAATTTTAGGTATTCGAGATGCTTTTTTGATCAAGGCAGGTTTTATCGGAAGTTGTAAAAAATTATTTATTTTTTGAAGTACGTTAGACGGATTGTGGATCAAGTCCTCATAGTGCACTTCTAAATAGTTTTCTTTTGGGATTTTATTTGATTCATTACGGATTTTATTAATAATTGTTTCCCAAAATTGAATACAATCACGCAAAGAAACCGGATTTGTGCTGAATTTTATTTGAACGCCCTTATAACTATATTCGTTAATTTTTTCAGGAAATCCTGCATTAATCACTCGAACAAAGCCCATATGCTTTTGCATTGAGGTAGCAGCAAATCTTCCGTCCCGGATTATATGAATAAATTTTGAATTGGGCCATAATTGTAAGAACTCATTCATATGGAGTCCGTAATAGGGAGTTTTATCGCCAAACCAAATATCCTTATCTCCGTAGCAGAATTTAAAAAAACAAAGAACATAATCTGATATGTTTTTACAGTTATTTTCAGAACAATATTCTTTTAATTTTGCTGGAAAAGTTTTTAAGTCATGTCCTCCTTTTTTTGCGTGGTTATCGATCCATCTTATCGATCCACTTGACGAATAATGGTCTTTTGCTACTTTATAAAACTCATTAAAAGAAATTTCCTGTACTCCATATAATCTTACGAGAGTTCTGATAAAATGCGTTTCATTTGCAATAAAAATTTGCGGATGAATATTAAGCATCCACCTTAAAAGGTTTGTTCCACAGCGTCCTGTACCAACTATAAATACTAATCCCTTCATCGTCAGGTTTTATCCGCGTTCATCAGTGCCCATCCGTGGCTAATTTGCTTAAACTTTTTAAAAGTTCTCTGCCGATTGCTTCAGGCGATGCATGAGCTTCAAATGTCTCGAAAGCATTTTGACCTATGTTTTCTCTTAACTCGTTATTGTTTTTTATTTCTAATATGGCATTTGCCAGGGATTCAGGATCTGCCATATTGCATAACATTACATCCTTCCCATCAGTCAGCAGTTCCCTTACAGCAGGAGAATCTCCGGTAATAACAGGTTTTCCCAGTGCCATGCTGTCATATATTTTACATGGGATTACCCTTTTTGCCTTGTCTGTATTACCGAAAATTCCAAGACATATGTCAGCGTCCATGATGTGTTTTATCAGTTCATTATAATCTGCCAGATGCGTAACAAATTCTGTATTTTTCAGTCCCAGACTCCTTGCAGTATCCAGAGTTTTCGTGAGTAACGGGCCTATGCCGACAAGCTTAAAAGAGATATCAGAGTGTTCTTTTAATATATTTGCCGCCTGTAAAATGTATTCGATTCCATGCAGGGGTATATACGTGCCAAAGAATAAGACATTGAAGCGCTCTTTAGCGCCTGCAGAAGCGCCTTGAAACCTGAAAATAGTATTATCTTCTCCCACAAAAGCGCGTATGAATTTTGTACGTTCAAGTCCGAATTCTCTGGCAAAATAATCAATATGTTCGTTGGTATCGAGAATCACGGCATCTGCTGTTTTACATGCAAACCTGTCGACCCACCAGAGAAATTTTGCTTTAAAAGAACCGGGACTGACTATTTTTCTGTCCATGACAGCTGTGTCGTATAACGAAAGAAAAGCATCAAATATGAGAGGTTTACGTCTAAAAATGTTGAGCAGTCTGGCAAGAAAAATATCAAAATGCCCAGTATATCCTACAATTATAAGGTCACAGTTTTTTATTTTGAAAAATTGGACAGTCAGGTAAAAGTACGTAAAAATAGCCCTGAAGACGGCCTTCAGGTTAAACGGAAAGTTTTTTATTAACCGCTCTTTTTCATCAGCATCCCGCCAGAGAGGTTTATGACACTCAATGACTTCTACCCCGTTCTTTCTTAATCCTTTTATTAAAACACGATTTCTTGGATAGCCGGGTTCAGTGGAATATGTTCCGAAATAACAGACTCTCATCGTTTAACAGTCTTCCGGTCTGTAAGGATTCTCATTTTTATGTCTGACAGTTACGGTTACGATGCCCGTTTCGTTTAGCGGTTAAGTAGTTTGTCTTATTAATAAAGTGTCAGTTTTTTGTGTCAGTGACAGTGTTAATAATAGCAAAAAGTTCATAGTTGATAGTTAAAAATAGAGTTACGAGATACGTGTTCCCCCGTAAAGCTTCGTCTGCTTTTGGCGAGACAGGCCACGGGGCAGGCGAGTTACGGGTCAAAAAACAACAACACTCAGTGTCAGTAAAGGCCTTTAACTTTCACTAACCACTTGCACAGGCACTGTTTCTTTACTCGCAACAATTTGTTTTCTTACGTTACCGATAGACGCCTCACGATACGGGCTTCGTAACCTTAGCCCTAACCGTATTTTAGAATTTAACCTCACTCCTCGCTTCTATCGTAACGCAGTTGTGCTATCTGCTCAGAGACAAGACCGAGGAGAAACAGCATTACTCCGGCGACTATCAGGAGTAGAGACATGTTTGTGAATCTGTGTTGAGCATAAAAAGTATAAATGTAATACCCGATTCCGGATACAAAAAAGAAGAAACTGGCCGGTAGAAAGAGCTTTAAAGGAGAGAAAAGAGTCGCAATTTTAAATATGATTAGGAAGAACCTGACCCCGTCCCTGAAAAGGCTGATCTTGCTTCTGCCTTTTCTTTTTGAGACCTTGATGGGAAGGAAATCAACAGCATGACCGGTTTTTATAAAAGAAAGCGTTATTGTCGAAGGATATGAGAAAGAATTAGGGAGCAGATATAAAAACTTTTTAACAAGCCTGGTTTTTATGGCCCTGAAACCGCTTGTCAGATCGGGTATCTTTCTGTTAGAGATGTATGAGGCCAGCATGTTATAAATTTTATTTGCGACCCGTCTGTGAAATAGCGCTTCTGAATCAGAAGTTCTTGCGCCTACGACCATGTCATATTTATCCATTGAACCAAGCAGAAGGGGGATATCCTCGGGATTATGCTGGCCGTCACCATCCATCAGCACCACTATATCTTCTGAAGCATTTCTGATCCCGGTCTTTATCGCGGCGCCGTTTCCCATTCTGTAAGGGTGTTTGATAACGATACAGCCTGCGCTTTCAGCTTCTTCTGCTGTCCTGTCGTTAGAACCGTCATCAACAAGGATAACTTCACACTCATTTCCCATTATCTGGAAAATTTTTCTAATTATCCCGCCAATACTCTCGCTTTCATTATGAGCAGGGATGATAATTGATATTTTTCCGGTTTTTTCCATGTTTTTATTCATTATACTATAAAAGAAGTGTCAGTTTTTAGTGTCAGTGTCTGTAAAATAAAAAATCGTTACGAGATACGTATTTCCCCGTAAAGTTCCATAAAACTTAGAACACGGGGCAGGCGATGCCCGTATCGTTTAGCGGTTAAGTAGCTCGTCTTTTAAACTTTGACCAGGCATTTGACAGATTATATAATTGTCTGCCGGCTTTATCATAGATGTCAACTACTTCGTCTATATTACAATTAACCATGTACTTCTTATATATATCTCTACACATTTCCAGCCCAACCATTGTTTCATTGCATTCAGCCATCGCATCATCCAGATATTTTTGAAATCCTAATTTTTGGTGACGCTTTGCGTATCCCTCTGCTATTAGTCGAGGAACAGCTTTTACTGATCGACTTAACTGATCTCTCAGATCATATTTTTCAGAGTCAGGCAACTTAGGAAGCATTTCACTCATTACCAGTAAACAGGCATTATAGGTGCTTTGATAAACCTCTAAATCACGAAAACTTGTTATTCGTTGGTGTTCTTTCATGTTTTACGTTACCGGTAGACGCCTCACGATACGGGCTTCGTTACCGATTAACGTTACCGTTTTGTATCGTCAAGTGATATAAAATTGTTCATATCCAGAAACTCAAGCACTTGCCGGGCTGACTTTTCAATCCCATCATTCTCTGTATCTAAAGTAATGTCAGGGTTTTCAGGTTCTTCATAAGGCGCAGATATACCTGTGTAGTTCTTTATAATCCCTGCCCGCGCCTTTCTATACTGCCCCTTGGGGTCGCGTTTCTCACACTCACTTACAGAACACTTAACATAAACCTCAATAAAATTATCCCCTTGTAAGTGTTTTTTAATGTAAGCCCTGTCAGTTTTATGGGGTGATATAAAGGCTGAGAGCACGATCATGCCTGCATCAACAAAGAGTTTTGAAAGTTCAGCAATTCTGCGAAGGTTTTCTTTTCTATCCTCCCGGCTGAAGCCGAGATTTGAATTCATACCATGACGTACATTGTCACCGTCAAGCACATATGCGCGTACTCCGCGGTTAAAAAGTTCCCTTTCGACCCTGTGACATATAGTTGATTTTCCTGACGCTGAAAGTCCGGTAAACCATATAAGGCCGCTTTTATGATTATTGAGACGATTCCTCTCTTCTCTTTTTACAAATCTTTCATCCCATATTACATGATTCATTTTTTTGTCTGTTTTATCTGCCATTTTTTATAAGTATTTGCCCAGATATTTCTTTTCAGTACAGATTTTATATAGTATAATTGTAAACTTACTATTTTTAAAGAGAATAATCAGTGCAAGTGTATGTGTCAGTGTAAGTAAAACAACAGTGTCTGTGTAAGTAAAAAAACTGTGTAAGTGTAAGTGGCTAGTGACAGTAAAACAACAGTGTCTGTGTAAGTAAAAAAACTGTGTAAGTGTATGTGGTTAGTGTAAGTTAAAAGCCTTTACTGACACTGACACTAGCAACTGACACTTCCTTTCACTGACACTGTCACTAATAACTTGCACTGATTTTGTTAAACAATGAACTATCAACCATGAACTATTAACGTTTTTCTTAAAGGTTTTACCATGAACCATGAACCATGAACCATCAGCCATGAACGGCCTTTACAAGGTTTTACCATGAAACATGAACCATCAACTCGCCTGCCCCGTAGTCCAAGTACTATAAGGACTTTACGGGGCAACTCGCAACGCGTAACGGGTTTATTCCACATCGGCACAGTAATTCTTATAGCTATATGTGTTTTTCTGTCTTATTCCAATACGTTTGAGAGCACATGGCATTTTGATGATAAAGATAATATTACAGAGAACAGGGCTATCCAGGTAGAGAGTTTTTCATTATCAAACCTTGAGCTTATACTTAAACAATCCCTGAACAAAAGGCGTTTTATAGCCAA
>VAPA010616267.1_pt1 | contig 25761 bp, 25 predicted proteins | sample 3395041 | NCBI WGS metagenome assembly VAPA01 (sample SAMN08290432, study PRJNA428436) | hydrothermal vent metagenome | isolation source: Deep-sea hydrothermal vent chimney | place: Indian Ocean: Southwest Indian Ridge | depth 1973 m m
GTATTTATGATATTTTTTAGCTATTGTTTCTTCCACATAACCTCTTAGAAGGGACTGCGGATATCTGTTTATGAACTTGCCGTATATCATTCTCTCTTTTTCGAAATCAGGAGGTGAATAGTCATTTAAATAGATCTCTATCAGTCTCAGGTGACTTTCCTGCGCAAGAGGCGCCTCAGGATACTTTTCTATTATCTCGAGGTATTTTTTCTCCATCTCGGGAAGTACCTGCATTCTGTCAGAAGACGACACGCTTATATCCAGGATTTCTTTGAACGCCGCAAGGGCCCTCACTTCCTGTTCCTCAGTTGTCAGGGGTTTTTCAACTGCTGCCGCTGAACCCGCAGTCAGCAGGAAAGCAAAAACTAAAAAATAAATCTTTCTCATTTGCCTGTATTATAACCCCTATATCAGGTATTTCACCACAACAAATCCCAGTATCAGAAGAATGGTAAATACTACCATCACCAAATTAAAATACTTATCAATAAAAGTCCTTATTGACGGGCCGAATTTCCATATAAGACCGGCGACAACAAAAAAACGAAACGCTCTTCCAACTATAGACGCACTTACAAAACTCAGGAAATTAAAATTAAAGACACCCGAAGCGATTGTGAATATTTTATATGGAATTGGAGTAATAGCGGCTATGAGAATACCAAGGAACCCATAGGTGTCATATTTTATTTTTATGCCGGCCATGACGTCCTGGCCATGGTAGAAGTTAACAATTGGTTTTCCTACTGCCTCATAGCCGTAATAACCGATGGAATAGCCGAGAATTCCTCCCAGTACCGAGCCTGAAGTACAAAAAAAAGCAAACCTGAAAGACCTTGTCGGAATTGAAAGGGCAAGTGCGATAAGCAGGACATCAGGGGGTATCGGGAAAAAAGACGATTCTGCAAATGCCAGCAGAAATAGTGCAGGAACTGCTTGAGGAGTTTCAGCCCAATGCAGCACCCAGTCATAAAGTTTTTTTATTGTCTTCAAGGGGGAAGATTACCTCAATCCTAACCTGCTGCATATAACCCCGAGGTATTTGTTAACAAAGTGATTCCGGTCAAGAAAGGGCACGATATTTTTCTTTCTTAATCCAAGCGCCTGAAGCTCGGCAATAATCTCAGCATCTTTTTCGACCTTCAGTCCCTCACGAAATATGTCAACAGCCTTTGTTTTATAGCCGGTCCTGAGATAGACTTTACCAAGATTTAAGTAGTTCTCTGACTTCAGGGGGTTAACTTCCAGGGCTTTTTGACAAAGTTCAATGGCCTCTTTTACTACTCCCCTTTCATATGCTATGCAGACACCCAGAAATGACTGATATTTAGAGTTATCAGGTTCCAGGTTAAATGCTTTCTCTGAAAACGCAAGGGCTTCAAGTGTCCTGCCTGTCTTAAAAGCCTCCTGAGCTTTTTTATGAAGTTCTTCTGCCTCTTCCTGCAATTCAGTCAGCCCCCCACTATAAAAAAATACCCTGCTTATAGTTTATATTAAATCTTCTTTCAAATAAACAGAAAAATAAAAAACAGAGCCCTCGTGACTCAGCCAATGATATGCAAAAAAAATGGCGCCCCGAAAAATCGGAACGCCATCTCCTGCCAGACTAAACTGTCTGACCAAATCTTCATGGAGGTGTTCAGCCGCCGCCGCTGCGAATAATCCCTCTGAAGATATTTGAGATCCAGTCTTTCTTTACATCTTCACTTCCACAGTGTGGACAAACATTGTCAGATATTGCACAAACTAAACTTTCAGCCAGGACAAACTTCTTTTTGCACTTTTGACAAATATACATGTCTTCTCATCAAACCTTTGATGCAGATATTTGAGGAATCTTCAGGTATATAATAACAGGTTTAAAGCAAGGCTGTCCATAGGAAATTTCAATAAAAAACAGTGGAAAAGCATTGATAATTAGGGACACATCCCGTTTGATGGTTTGGTTTAAAACCAATTTATCCTTAATTTACAGCAGGTTATACGGTCTTCAGTCAGTTATGCTGAAAAAAATCTATATGGCGGATTATTATTTAATTATAATCCAATTGCTGCCCTGACCTCATTCATTGTTTCTGAAGCCGCTTTTCCTGCCCTCTCAGTTCCGTGCAGGATAATGTCTTCTACAAGTTTCGGCCTGTCCAGAAAATGCCTGCGCTTTTCCCAGATCGGTTCCAGCAGCTTAAATAAATTCTTTATGAGAACCTTCTTGCAGTCAATACATCCTATGCCAGCTGTCCGGCACCCTTCAGCAACTTCATCCTGTTCTTTTTGCGATGAAAAGATCTTATGGAGCTGAAACACCGGAGACAGTTCCGGATCTCCCTTGTCCGTGCGCCTTACTCTCTGAGGATCAGTAACCATGGTCTTTATTTTCTGCTCAACATCTTCAGGAGGATCAGATAAATATATGCAGTTATCATAGCTTTTGCTCATTTTTCTTCCGTCAATACCGGTAACTTTGGGGAATTCCGTTAACAGCCCCTCCGGCTCGGGAAATGTATTGCCGTAGAAATAATTAAACCTGCGGCATATTTCTCTTGTTATCTCAAGATGAGGCATCTGGTCAATACCAACCGGCACAAAATCCGCCTTATACATCAATATATCTGCAGACTGAAGCACCGGATAACCAAGGAATCCGTATGTATGCAGGTCCTTATCCTTTACTTCCGTCAGTTTCTCTTTATATGTCGGCACACGCTCAAGCCATCCTAACGGCGTTATCATTGACAGTAAAAGGTGAAGTTCAGCATGTTCAGGCAGGCGCGACTGAATGAAAATTGTCGATTTCTCCGGATCAAGCCCCGCAGCGAGCCAGTTTACGAGAATATCCTGTACACTTTCTTTTATAGTGGACGTGTCAGCGTATTGAACGGTCAATGCGTGCCAGTCGGCAATAAAATAAAAACATTCGAACTTATCCTGCAGTTTTACCCAGTTCTGCAGGGCGCCGACAAGGTTGCCGATATGAAGCTTTCCACTGGGCTGCATTCCACTGAGAACTCTCTTTTCAGACATGATCTAACTAACCCCTTAAAACAAATTTAATTAGTGTGTAAATCAGCGCAATTACAGGATAAATAACTATGTTCGCCACACCGGTAAAAATCAGCAGTATGACTATCATAAATCCGTAGGGTTCTATCTTACTATATGCAGCTGCCTGTCTGGGCGGCAAAAGGCCGACCGCCACCCTCCCTCCGTCAAGGGGCGGAATTGGTATCATATTAATTACAGCAAGCACAATATTGATCAGGATACTATATTCAAACATCAGTTTTAAAGGATTTAAAACAAAACTTCCCAACTGCAGACTGATCAGAGGATTTATGAGTAACGTAAGAACCAGCTGACTGATAATCGCAAGGATAATATTCGTTACCGGGCCGGCAGCAGCTGAAATTGCCATGCCTTTCTTGGGATTTCTGAAGTTCATCGGGTTGATGGGCACGGGCTTGGCGTATCCAAAGATAAAGCGCCCGTCCGTCAGGACAAACAGCATTATCGGCATAATAATAGTACCGACCAGATCAACGTGGACTATCGGGTTAAGTGTCAGCCTTCCCATAAACTTTGCGGTAGGATCACCAAGCCTGTTTGCCACAAATCCATGAGCAACCTCATGGAATGTAATGGCAATCAGGATCGGCAGTACTGATACAATTATGCTTTGAATGCCCAAGATACTCTAACCTTTTCATTACAACAGGATATTTACCGTAAACTAATAATTTTCACTCTGATATGATACACAATTTACGCTTTAAAAACCATGAGGGTAATAGAGGGGCAAGTTAAAAAATTGGAGGGTATCTTTCATCTTTCATCCTGCATCTTGAATCTTGTATCCTGCATCCTGTATCTTCTATATAGCCGATGTAGCTTTTATCCGCCCTCCTGAGGCGGACAAGCCTGTGGCGGACAGTTGGCCTATGGCTCGTCTATGACTCGTAGAGTTGAGCCAACGGCTCATAGAGTAGAGCAATTGAAATGTTATATATATAATTAAAAAATAGATTTGTTTGCAGCCGATGTAGCTCAGTTGGTAGAGCAATTGAAATGTTATATATATAATTAAAAAATAGATTTGTTTGCAGCCGATGTAGCTCAGTTGGTAGAGCAATTGATTCGTAATCAGTAGGTCGGGAGTTCGAATCTCCCCATCGGCTCCATTTTTTAATTAACAGGTCGTCCCCTATTCTTGCTTTCGCTTTGCCCCCACATCTTTGATTCGAACAACGAATCAGAGGGGGCAAGAAAGCATAGGGGGCCATCGGCTCCATCTTCTTTCATAAGAAGATAAGAAGTGACCCTCACAATTTTGTTTTCACAAAATTAACCGCGAGGGCTGAAGGAAGTTGAGAAGCTGTGAAATTGAAAGGAACAGTTTGAACGCCTGTCCCGTGGTCCAAGTCCATTTGGACTTTACGGGAGATCGATAATTACTTCTTCTCTATGACAACTAAATAGACCTGACCCCATCAGTTAAGTCTCTTTAGACTTTCCAGATAAGTTCAAAATTGCAAATAATGGCTTCCGGATCGCCTTTGCTGTTTTTCATCAGCTCCCCGTTACTGTCAATTGCCAGTAAAAGATCATTGGCCCTTAGTAACGACCCGTCATAGCCGGCAGCTTTCAGTTTTTCTTTTGCCTCGTCCAGCAGGCCGATGCATTTTATTTCACTAAAGATGCCTTTATCAGGGGCTCTGGACAAATCTATCGGAGTAAAGAGGGCTGTCTCATGTCCCGCAACCCAGTCATCCGGGCCGTTATAATAACCGCGGATAGTAATATAGTTGTGTTTTTTCTGAAGAATACGTTTGCCTTCAGGGTCAAGGATATGTTTGTGCGACTCGTATTTCCTGACATCTCCTGATTTTTCGATCTTTGTTGTTCCGGTCATGTATATAGCTCTTACATATACTGTCGGGATTCCAAGCCGGTTCAATTCGCGGGCAATGGCGAATTCCTCAAATGGACTGTTGATACCATATCTGTGCAGCCTCGCATTGAACTCTTCATCCTCTCCGGTTGGGGTTTCACCAACACGCGAAATCTTCCAGACAAGGTGAATATTATCTTTTGTGATCGAATAGAAAACCTCTTTTGTGTCAGACAACTGAAGGGAGGTTGTTTTTCTCCATCTCTCAGGAAGGAAATAATCAAACAGACGGGGATTCTTGCCAACGACCCACAGATGTCCTCCTGTGCTTTCCGCGTGGCCGTAAATATACGGCATATCAAAGATCTCCATGTTGGATAAATGTCCGGGCAGAGGGGTCGGTTTAAAGCGGTCCCGCTGGTCATCGAGATATGTGTGTCTGCGCACAGACTTGACTTCTTCTTCATGCTCAGGAGTTCGCAGGAGAAGTTCATAATCCACGACTGAATACTTACCCTCGTTAATCAATCGGTACATCAGTTCGATCTGTTTACCGGAATCGCCGGTCTTTCTGACAATCTCAACATCGGTTTCTCTGATAATTACATGCTCGGGCTTCATGTCAGCTACCAGAAAGCCTTTCTTCTTCATGTCATCAAAGACCTTGCCGTTCATCTCTCCGGCATGATGCTTAAGCTGTTCTTTATCAATATCCATTTCCTGGAACATTTCGGTAATACTTAACCCGTTTATCCACATGTATATAAGCTTGTACTGCTTGAGGATATCCAGATCAATGCCCGGATGTTTGGCCCTTATGCGGTTTATTTTGGATCTTGATCTGCCGCTTTGCCATATCTGCATCCTGTCAGGCGGCACATATATTGCCATGGGATGTTGAATATCGACGTTAATATCCCCGGAGCCGTATTTACCTTCTCTTAATTCTTCATTTAACGCGAATTCTTCCCAGGGGCTGTTGAACTCGGCGTCACAAAATTCCTTAAGTGTATGAGTGTCCAATGGGACATCTTCTCCAACGCGGCAGTTCTTGACAACCAGGTCGAGGCTTACTCCGTCAACTTCTTTGGTAGGAACCTTATAAACAGCGCTTGTGCCCTGAAGCCTTATTTTATGCCGGTTAAACCATTTCTTTTCATGCCAGTTCTCTACGTCAAGATGTGCCTGAAACGGTTCTGCAAACCGGGTCAGATAGATATCTCCTCCGTCACTGGTCCTGGTATGGACATATACCATCCCTAAAACATTAACAAGTGTTTTCTTAGGCATAACTTTATACCTACAATAAGACAAAAACGGAAAAAAGTTCAATTTTCCCCCTGCATTCCTGCAGGTCGTAATCCTTTCCCATTTGTAAATGGTACAATAAAAATCTACATGTCATTCTAAATTTATATCTTAATAGAGAAGATAATGAAACGACTAACGGTAATACTTTTCACTCTGCTTTTTTTGTCTCACACCGGCTGCAATCTTTTTTCAGGAGACAGTTTCAGTAACGGGATTTACGTAAATGACGACATTGGATTTTCCATGGGAGGGCAAAATACCGACTATTATATTGAAATTGTCCTGTTTGCCCTTGAGAACGGATTGGTAGAAATGGATATCATGTTCAGGAAGCCGGTTGATGAAGCCATACTCTCTGAACTGAAAGGGGTTATCGGGAGTATCCGAAGATTCGAATAAGCATGGGAATGCCCCTTGACCGCCTATCGTTCATTGTTATACCAGTAAGGCTTTAGCTTATCCAGGGATTTGCGAGATAACAGCAGTCCGTAGAAGAATCTGAGAATGAGCCAGAGATAGTGCCACTCTCCCAGTTTATCAAACTTGCGTGTCGAGGAAACCGCCTTGACAGATGTTATTCGAGCCAGCTTCTGCCCCCGGCTTCTGCCCAGCCGCCTCAAATCGAACAAGAGCTGGACATCCTCAGCAAAAAATCTCTTCTCGTTATAGCCTCCGATTTCCCTGAAGTCCCTGCGTGAACTGAAGACCACACCTGTGTCCATACCCGTAATCCAAACCATCGGAATCATCACCAAACAGGTAACCGCTATTCCCAATGACATTCTTTCAAGCTTCACCCCTGTAGCGCCTGCCACATACTTGCCGGTATCAAGTGCCCGGTCAATAGCATTGAATGTCTCGGGGTGAATCATGCTGTCCGCATCCACGAAAGCAAAAACTTCCCCTTTCGCAATTCCTGCACCTCCATTACGTACAGCAGCAATAATTCGCTTTTCAACCCGCACGACAAGGCATCCGCGGCTTCGGGCTATACCTGCTGTGTCATCTGTTGAAGCATTGTCTGCAACGATAACCTCGATTGCTTCCCGCCCGCCGCGATACTGTGCTCGCGCGATATCAACAGTATCAAGAAGCCGCGGCAGAAACTGCGTTTCATTATGTGCTGGAATTATCAGGGAAATCCGTGGGTTCATACTTATCAAACCGCCTTTGTCATGTAACTGAGATTCTGCTATCTCTATTATGATGCACCTATATATTTCAGCAGAAAACAGCACGTATGCAGTGGAACAGCTTTATCCCAGGCGCGTGATAAGTTCCTTGAGTTGTTTTCTCAGCCTGTCCGGAAGACGGTTTCCAAAAGTAGCGAAGTGCTGTTCAATATCCGGAATCTCAGCCTTCAACTCGGAGACATCAACGTTCATCAGCTCACTCATGTCTTCAGATGATATTTGCAGTCCTGTTAAGTCAATGCCTTCTTCTTTCGGCAATAATCCTATTGGTGAATTCTGGGCATCCGCCTTACCGTCAACACGCTCGCACATCCACTTCAGCACCCGTATGTTGTCACTGAAACCGGGCCATAAAAATTTGCCGTCAGCGCTTTTCCTGAACCAGTTGACATAAAAGATCCTTGGGGCCTTGTCGCCCAGTTTGTCGCCCATATCCAGCCAGTGCCGGAAATAATCGCCCATGTTGTATCCGCAGAAAGGCTTCATTGCAAATGGGTCGCGCCTGAGGTTGCCGACGGCTCCTATATTCGCAGCTGTTGTCTCGGAAGCAGCCGTGGAGCCAAGAAAAACCCCGTGGTCCCAGTTATATGCCTCATGCACCAGGGGCACTACACTGCCGCGGCGTCCGCCGAATATAAAAATATCAATTGGAACACCCTGCGGATTTTCCCAGTCACTGCAGATAACAGGACATTGAGACGCAGGAGCTGTAAAACGCGCATTCGGATGCGCTGCATCAGTCTTGCTCTCCGGTGTCCAGTCTTTGCCCTTCCAGTCAATCGCGTGAGACGGTTCATCACCGTCCATTCCCTCCCACCAAACATCTGAGTCGTCCGTAAGGGCGCAGTTTGTGAACAGAATATTTTCTTTAAGAGTATCCATTGCCATGGGGTTTGTTTCATACGATGTCCCGGGCGCCACTCCAAAAAAACCGGCTTCGGGATTAATTGCGTACAGGCGCCCGTCCGCTCCTATCTTCATCCACGCGATATCATCTCCAATGCATTCGCATTTCCAGCCTTCGATAGACGGCTGCATCATTGCCAGGTTGGTCTTGCCGCAGGCGGAAGGAAACGCAGCGGCAATGTGATACCGTTTACCCTCCGGGCTTGTCAGGCGCAGGATAAGCATATGCTCTGCCATCCAGCCCTCCCTCCTTGCCATTGCAGAAGCTATGCGCAGTGCCAGGCACTTTTTACCAAGCAGCGCGTTCCCGCCATAGCCGGACCCATAGGACCATATCAGGTTCTCTTCCGGAAAATGGCTGACATATTTCTTTTCTAACGGCGCGCAGGGCCACCTGCTGTCTTCCTGTCCTTCCGCGAGAGGAGCTCCGATCGAGTGCAGACAGGGTATGAAATCACCGTCCGTTCCGAGCAGGTCCAGTACTTTATCACTAACGCGGGTCATGATATGCATGTTTATTACAACATATGGACTGTCGGATATTTCAATGCCTGTTTTTGAAATGGGTGACCCAATCGGTCCCATTGAAAACGGAATTACATATAATGTGCGGCCTTTCATACAGCCCTTATAAAGGTCCTTCATGATTGTTTTCAGCTCTGCAGGATCAATCCAGTTGTTTGTAGGCCCGGCTTCGTCCTTTGAAGAAGTACTGATGTAAGTGCGGTCCTCAACACGCGCTACATCGCTCGGGTCTGACCTGAAAAGAAAACTGTTATTGCGTTTTTTCAGAGGTATTGCAATATCACTGTCTATAAGTTTCCTGACCATCCTGTCATATTCTTCTTTAGACCCGTTACAGACATAAATATCATCAGGCTGGCACATGTCCGACACCTCTTTGATCCATCCCTCAAGTTTTCTGTTCTTTACATCAATATTCATACAATTCCCCTCTTTAATCTTATTTAACAGAACATTTCAATACATCAGTCTGCCATTATATACATCCAGACAAGTTAATTAAATCAGACAACCTTAAGTTCAAAACCCTGCAGAATTGCTCACTAACACATTAGCACCCTGATTTTAGATGTTTCAGTTGAGGCTTCATCAGGGCAATCGACTTATCTTATTTATATTGGTTATTAAGTTCTCGCCTTTACAAGTTCGTTAAAATATTTCATGTTGTCCGCAAACTTCTCGCCGTCAGTCACTGATATTTTCCCCTCGGTGCAAAGAGACGCCAGACTCTGGTCAATGGAGGTAAAGTCTTCAGCGCCTACCTGCATGAGCGCCCTTATGTTGTGAGTCTTGTTCTCCCGTATAAAGTTTCTTATCCTGTGAGAGTTAGCCAATTTTTCAAGCGCGATTACACGTCCGCCTTCATTGCCCTTCTTTGGAACCAGTCTCTGTCCAAGAACGAGAAGAAAAGCGTCGGCAAACTGCATCCTCACCTGGTGCTGCTGATTTCCGGGAAAGATGTCAATTATCCTGTCGATGGCCGTTGTTGTATTAAGTGAATGCATTGTACTTAACACCAGATGGCCCGTCTCTGCGGCAGTCAGGGCAATAGCTATACTCTCGGGGTCCCTCATCTCGCCGATAACAATAACATCAGGGTTCTGCCTGAAAATATGCTTGAGCCCGATAGCAAATGACGCAGTGTCCGGGCCGAGCTCTCTCTGATTAACATTACTCTTTTTATGTTTATGAAGATATTCAATAGGATCTTCAATCGTGACTATATTGGCTCTCCTTCTGGAATTAATGATATCAAGCAGGGCGGACATAGTAGTCGTTTTTCCATGCCCGGAAGGTCCGGTAATTAGTATAAATCCCTGTCTTTTCAAGGCAACATCACTTAGCGATTCCGGAAGATTAAGTTCCTTAAGTGACGGGATATCATCAACTATCATACGGGCGGCAAGTGAATAAGAGTTCCTTTGTTTATAGACATTCACTCTAAAGCGCCCCGAATCCGGCAGAGTGACGGCGAAATCGATTTCTTTGTCCCTGAAAAAGACTTCTCTCTGTTTTTCCGAAAGAATTCCCATGCATAATTCTTCGACCTGATCAGGGGTCAGTACCGGCACCTGCATCCTCTGAATGTCGTTGTCTATCCTGAGACTGGGCGGAACACCGGCCGTAATATGCAGGTCCGTGGCATTATTCTCAAGAACTTTTTTCAGGAGGGAATATACATCCGGCACTTTCGAAACCTGCGCAGTAGTGACAACAGACTTCAGCACCCGTCCGTCAAAATCATCTTCACCATAAGAGTTTTTCTTAAAATAAGATATGGCCCTTTCCATTTGATTATACGGCACTATAACAGGCTCTACCCTTCTTCCAAGAGCAAATTCCACATCCTGTATAGAATTAATATCATGCGGATGCACCATGGCCAGAGTTACTTTTTGTCCAACCTCCTTGACCGGCAGTACCTTAAAGGTCTTTACCTTTTGAAACGGTAGAAGATTGAGCACTTTGGCATCGATTTTTGTCTCTGTCAAATTAAGAGGCGGGGCGTTCGACTGCTTGCTCAAAAAACTTAGAAGCGAATCTTCATCAAGAAAACCCATTTCCTCGAGAATTGATCCTATGTGGCCGCCTGACTGGTCCTGTCTCTGCAATGCCTTTTTAAGCTGGTCCTGCGTAATAATGCCGTACTCAAGAAGAATTTCACCAAATCGGGATTTGATATTCTGTTTTGTCATTATTTCACCTCAAAACGATCAAAATTCACGAATAATAGAAAAACACCATTTTCATTGAGGAATTATGATATCTAAACTCTATATAATAATATTAACTTTGTCAATATAAAGCATTATGTATCTGCCGGCAACCGGCGAACAGCAATATCCACTGTTCAAGATGCCGTCTGCGGACATTGTACCGCCGCCTTGCCTGCTGACTGAAATTCGTAGTAATATTATAAAAATCATGATGCGGGAGATTATGGATTGAATAAGCATATTGAACAGTTCTGCAGCACGTTGAAGATCGAGAGAGATGTTTCTCTGCATACTCTCAGGGCATATACCAGAGATCTCGAGGATTTCTTTTCCTTTACGGACAAAAAGCCGTCAAACATAAACAACCTCGATATCCGGGATTTTCTGGCTTCACTGCACCATAAAAAGCTTAAAAAGTCATCTATCGCCCGAAAACTCGCAACGATAAGGTCTTTTTTTAAATTCCTGCACAGAGAAAACATTGTAAAAAAGAACCCGGCAAAGCTCGTTTCAAGCCCGCGAGTTCAAAAGACCCTGCCCAGGTTTTTGACAGTGGATGAAGTGTTTGCACTGATGCACTCTCCCTCTGGCGATTCATTTCAGGCATCAAGAGACAGGGCAATACTGGAATTGCTCTATTCTTCCGGCTTGAGAGTCTCTGAACTGTGCACTCTGAATATACACGATTTCAATATCAAGGAATCGCTCGTAAGGGTAAAAGGTAAAGGGAAAAAAGAAAGAATAGTACCGGTAGGATCAAAAGCTGTTGATGCCATAAATAACTTTTTACCTGAAAGGGTATTGCTCAAAAAAAGATCAAATGCCCTGTTTTTGAATACCCGAGGAGGCAGGTTGACACAGAGAAGTGTTAGACGTATAGTATATAAATATAGCAGGATGATTTCCCTCAAAGGCCACCTCAGCCCTCACGCATTGAGGCACACTTTCGCAACGCATTTACTTCATGGTGGCGCGGACCTGAGATCAATACAGGAACTATTGGGGCATTCGTCTCTCTCGACAACGCAGAAGTATACACATGTTGATATTGTCCATATGATGGAAGTTTATGATAAAGCGCACCCAATGGCCAATGAAGAAAAAATCAGACGTAAGAAATAAGAAGCTTGCCCGCCGATTTTTTCTTGCCTGCCAGTTTGTTTGGCACGGTGGCGGGTTAAAAGTTAAAAAGGGAGTTTAGATACATATAAGTCACTGTGAAATTAAGTTATTCAGTTATTTTATGACTCAATTACTCAATAACTAAATTACTTAAAATGCAGGAGGGAACGATGCCCGACAGACCTGATAATGAATTTCTCGGAACTACAATCCTCTGTGTCAGAAAGAACGGCAAAACAGCTATTGCCGGCGACGGCCAGGTCACACTTGGAAATACTGTTCTGAAACACAATGCGAAAAAGATCCGGAGAATGTACAATAACAAGGTTATAGCCGGTTTCGCCGGCGCAACTGCAGATGCCTTTACTTTATTTGAAAAATTCGAGGCAAAAATCGAAACTCACAGGGGCAACATTACCAGAGCCGCTGTAGAGCTGGCAAAAGACTGGAGAACGGATAAGATGTTAAGACGGCTTGAGGCGCTTCTAATAGTTGCCGACAGTGATCATTCATTCATTATATCCGGAACCGGAGACGTGGTTGAGCCGGATGACGGCATAAGTTCAATCGGTTCAGGCGGAGCTTATGCCCTTGCGGCTGCCAGGGCCCTTAGTGCACACACAAAACTGGAGCCTTTAAAGATCGTGGAAGAAGCCATGAAGATAACTTCAAAAATATGCATTTATACAAATGAATCAATAACCGTTGAGGAACTGGATGGATAATTTAACACCTAAAAAGATTGTTGAAGCTCTTGATAAATACATAATCGGCCAGCACAAAGCAAAAAAAGCAGTCGCCATTGCTATGAGAAATCGCTGGCGAAGGCAGCAACTTTCCGAAGACCTTAAAGATGAGGTTCTTCCCAAAAACATCATCATGATAGGCCCTACAGGGGTAGGAAAGACTGAGATCGCCAGAAGGCTGGCCCGGCTTGCCCATGCGCCTTTCATAAAAGTGGAAGCATCAAAATTCACTGAAGTCGGCTATGTAGGCCGTGACGTTGAGTCAATGGTCAGGGATCTTACAGGACTGGCCCTGAACATGGTTAAGACAGAACAAATGGAAGAGGTACAGGAAAAGGCCCGGACACTGGCTGAAGAAAGGATCCTGGATCTGCTGCTTCCTCCGTTGCGGCCGCAAGCCGCGTCTTCCGAGACTGTTACACCTGCTGACGAAAAAGCAAAACACCGTGAAACACGGGAAAAGCTCAGGACTCAACTGCGTGAGGGGAAACTTGACAGCCGTTATGTTGATCTTGATGTCAGGGAAAAGTCAGTACCTTTCGGAGTAATATCGAATATCGGAATGGAAGAGCTTGAGATCAATCTTAAAGAAATGATGGGGAATTTCCTTCCTGAAAAATCCAGGAGGAAAAAAGTAAAGATTCCCGAAGCTGTGGCAATTATCTTAAAGGAAGAGGCGAACAAACTGATAGATATGGACAAAGTCATAAAAAAAGCTATCGAAAGGACCGAGCAGAACGGGATTATTTTCATAGACGAAATAGACAAGATCGCGATCAGGAATTCAGGCCACGGGCCCGATATCTCAAGAGAAGGGGTACAGAGAGACCTTCTTCCGATCGTTGAAGGATCCACGGTCACAACCAAACACGGCCCTGTACGGACTGACCATGTACTTTTCGTCGCTGCCGGCGCATTTCACGCGGCAAAACCATCCGACCTCATTCCCGAACTGCAGGGAAGATTTCCGATAAGGGTAGAGCTTGATGCTCTGGATAAGGATGATTTTCTCAGAATACTTCTGGAACCCCGGAACGCTCTGATTAAACAGTACATTGCTCTTATCGAGACGGAAGGAATCAGTATAAAATTTTCCAGGGACTCTATTCTGGAGATAGCCTCCATTGCTGCGGAAGTGAATGAAAAAACTGAAAACATAGGGGCCAGAAGGCTGCATACTGTCCTGGAGAAACTGCTTGAAGACATTTCATATGAAGCACCGGACAGAAAAAATGGCACTCTTTCCATTAACGCGAAGTATGTAAAAGACAGATTGAAAGAAATTGTCAAAGACGAAGATCTCAGCCGCTACATTCTGTAATTCAGGCCCGATAAAACCACTGCCGGCACTTTAAATCAGAGGGGTTTTCCTGACAATTATGCTAAAATAGCTGGTATGGTAAGAATCAAGATCTGCGGAATAACCAATCTTGAAGACGCACTTGCCGCAATCGAGTACGGCGCCGATGCGATTGGCTTTGTGTTCCAGCCCAAAAGCCCCAGATCAATCACACCCGAAACCGCAAAAAAAATTACATCTTCCATCCCTCCTTTTATAACTACCGTAGGAGTGTTTGTAGACGAAGACAGGTCATTAGTTGAAAAGATCGCTGAACAGGTCGGACTGAACGTTATTCAGCTCCACGGGTCCGAGCCTCCGGAGGCGTGCAGCATGTGCAGAAGAGTAATCAAAGCCATAAGAGTCAAAGACCTCACTGATCTAAAACCTCTTCAGCGGTATGACATCTCAGCTTTTCTTCTTGATACATATTCTCCCCATTTTATAGGCGGTACAGGCCAGATATTTAACTGGGACATCGCAGTTGAAGCGAAAAAATTCGGCCATATCATTTTGGCTGGAGGATTGACACCTGAAAATGTGGAAGAGGCCATAAAATGGGTCCAGCCCTACGGGATAGATGTCGCTACAGGCGTTGAAAGCAGAAGGAAAGGCAGGAAAGACCACAAAAAACTTAAACTGTTTATTAAAAAAGCCAGAAGAGCGCTGTTGGGAGATGCTTGATACTTCAGAATCCGACTTAAAACCCCGGGGTAGCGGAAACCCTTTCGAAAAATCAACAATTGAAAAGATACTTCGTCTTTCCTTTTCAGAAAATAACCATGTTCGTCTTTTACCGAGCGGGAGAGAAACATTTCAAACGATACTTGATTCTGTTTCAGGTGCCACGGATATTATATGTATTGAGATCTATCTTTTTAAAGACGACAATACAGGGAACAAACTTGCGGCCCTGTTAAAAGAAAAAGCAGGACAGGGTATAAAAGTATATATCCTTTATGATCACTTCGGGTCATTCGGTACATCGAAAGAGTTCTGGCTTGAACTGAAAAAAGCAGGTGTAAAAGTCAGGGCGTCTCATCCATTTAACTGGTTGGAACCTCGCAGCTATCAGCACAGAAACCACAAAAAACTTTTCGTTATCGACGGTCATATAGCATTCACAGGCGGGTTCAATATAGCTGATGAATATCACAGGTACTTTAAACGATGGCGCCAGGCATGGAGAGATACGGGTATATACCTGAAAGGCCCCATAGCCTTTACACTTCTCCATATGTTTATAAAAAGCTGGGAAACCCGCAAGGGAGAACCTATCTCCTGGGAAAAACAGACACAGCCGGAAAAAGACGGCGTTTCCGTCATACCTGTCTTTACACGGTCATCCCGGGACAGAAAAAAGGCACGGAATCTTCTCTTGTACAGCATCAACAAAACAAAAAATAAAATATTCATAACAAATGCCTATTTCACTCCCGGCAGCCGGATTATAACAGCACTGGAAAATGCCGTTAAAAGAGGTGTTGACGTAAAACTCCTTCTCCCGGGGAAAAGTGATGTTTTGTCAGTTTATCTTGCCGGCAGATCATATTACAAAAAACTGCTCGCGGCCGGAGTTGAGATATACAATTACCAGGACATTATCCTTCATGCCAAGACATCTGTTTTTGACCACTGCTGGAGCATAATCGGCTCTGCCAACCTTGACTTTCAGTCTTTAAGAAGAAATGACGAAGGCAACGTGGGGATCTTTGATGCCGGTTTCGGCCGGCAGATGACAAGCGTATTTCTTGAAGACCTTCAAAGGTCTGTCAGGATCGATGCCGAAACATGGCCCAATCGCCCCTTTTATGAGAAAGTAATGGAGAAATTCTTCTACCTTTTCAGGAAGTTTCTCTAGCCTGCTAAAAACAGCCCATGTATTACAATTTCTGCAGGATACACAGATAACTTAGAATCACACCTGCTATGGCGGTAGGAGTAACTAATAGACTGCGGGAAATTGATGATATTGTTTCTTTATTGGAGACAGTATAATCTTCAAAGAAGTGTCCCAATATGAAATCAACAGATTTATTTCTTCTTCGCGGGGAGTCTTAGAGAAAATCTCTTTTCTGGATAATTGATCTTTAAGATAAAATCTTTTAAAAAAGTATTGACCCCTAAAAGAACAACATCAAAATTTTCTATATAACATGCCTGAATATTTCTAATACTGTGAAGAATGTCATCCGTATTAAAATCACAAATTTTTAAATGTGTGCGGTGTAAATATCCTTTTCCCTCCCCACCAACAACATTAAATATCTGCTTTTCACCTTTTTCTAAGTTATGCCCTAAAATTTCAGCATATTTAGCGGGAATACAGCAATGATCAGCCCCAGTATCAATAATCGCCCAATGAGGAATAACCACACCATTCTCTGGACTAATAATTTTTATAGGTAATCTTGGGCGTGGGTGTTTTCTTAACTCAGGTACTGTGAAAGGGAAATTGCGGATAGGCATTAATAAAGATGTGCTACTTCTTTCTCTGGCACATAAATAATTACAGGCTCTTTGATTCCCTTCTTTTTGGCTTCCTCAATAACTTTAACAGGGTCTTTTCCATGAGTTATCACTTCTTTGTCTTGAAAAGACTTCGTTGTAACGTACTGACCCCTATATTGCTTTGCATTTTTTACTAAAGTAACAACTGGCATATCACCCACCCCGTTTATTTTACTTCTTGATATTAGTATATCAAAAAGCTTTTTAATAATCATCATCATAATAACAATCTTCATCATCACCTGTTTTTTCTTTATTTATCAATGTGTTATATCTTTAGTTTTATTGGTAGAATAGTCCTAATTGTAAATCCTCCATAAAGGAGGTGAAAATAATGAGTACAGATGCGATACTTCAACAATATGAGTATGCGGAGATTTACCAGACTTACAAATGCCTTTTCTAAGAAAATCGAGAACTTAGAGTATGCAGTAGCACTTCACTTTATGTATTATAATTTCTGTCGTATTCATCAATCTTTGAGGATAACTCCTGCTATGGCGGCAGGTGTAACTAACAGACTGTGGGAAATTGAGGATATTGTTGCCTTGATAGACTGAAAATGTTAAAGTTTGTCTATACCCAATAAATTTAACAGGGCATCCCTCGTATGTCTAACGAAGTATCTAAACTTAAAAAAGAACTTTCTAAGCTTCAAAAAGCTCATGATACACTGATGGCGAAATATGAGCATGCACTCCTTGATCTTAAGAAAGTAAAGCTTGATGCTCAAGAGGAACGATTGAAATATAAAGAGAAAATCTTTTCTTTTAAACAAAAATTGACCGCTTTTGAATCTCAGCTTGATAATTTCAAACATTTAGAACCTCCCACAAGGGAACAATATGCGCAAATGAGGCAAAGTTTAGCAGAATATCAAAAAGAAGCGAACCAAGTAGTGAAAGAACAAATACAAAAAGAAATCGAAGAAAAGATAAACGATTAATCATTTTTTTCTTATTCCTTCCAAACTGACCCACTACCCAACACCCTGATTCCTATTGTTATTATCATCAGTATGATATAATACGAAGTTGAAGTTTTTAAGGCGTTAAATAAGGTCCGGATATGAGCAAAAAATCGGTAAAACTACCTGACAGCAGAGGGCATTTCGGCCGTTACGGGGGCCGGTTCATCCCGGAGACACTTGTGCCGGCTTTATTTGAGCTTGAAAAGGCCTACAAAAAATACAGTAAAGACAAGAACTTCATCAAAGATCTCAGCGCACTTCAAAGAGATTATATCGGAAGGCCTACGGCTCTCTATTATGCCGGAAACCTGACAGCCAAACTCGGCGGAGCAAAGATCTATCTTAAAAGAGAAGACCTGTGTCATACAGGCGCCCATAAAATTAACAACGCCATAGGCCAGGCTCTGCTCGCAAAAAAACTCGGTAAAAAAAGACTTATCGCTGAAACCGGAGCAGGACAGCATGGCGTTGCCACAGCAACCGGGGCGGCACTGACAGGCCTGGACTGCGAAATTTTCATGGGCAGTGAAGATATCAGGCGACAGTCCCTGAATGTATTCAGGATGAAGCTGCTGGGGGCAAAGGTCACAGAAGTAACAATTGGTTCCAGAACGTTAAAAGATGCTATTAATGAAGCATTAAGAGACTGGACTTCCAATGTCCGGACCACCCACTATGTCCTTGGTACTGTATTCGGCCCCCATCCTTACCCATTGATGGTCAGAAACTTTCAGTCGATCATAGGCCGGGAAGCAAGACAGCAAATACTCAGGGCTGAAGGCAAACTGCCTGACTGTCTTATAGCGTGCGTAGGAGGCGGCAGCAATTCTATCGGCCTTTTTCATGCCTTTCTTAAAGACAACATAAGAATGATCGGCGTTGAAGCCGGAGGCCTTGGAATCGATACCGGCAGGCACGCCGCACGCTTTGCCGGGGGATCGCCCGGAGTCTTTCAGGGCTGTATGAGCTATCTTCTTCAGGATAATGATGGAAATATCCTCGGAACACATTCTGTCTCTGCCGGCCTTGATTATGCATCTATAGGACCGGAGCACTGCCATCTGAGAGACCTTAAGGCAGTTGAATATACTCATGCTACTGATGAGGATGCCCTGAAAGCATTCGAACTGTTGTCTGAGACAGAAGGTATAATTCCTGCGCTTGAATCGGCGCATGCTGTTGCTGAAACAGCGAAAGTAGCCGGTACAATGTCCAGGGACTCAATAATCATTATCAACCTTTCAGGAAGAGGCGATAAGGACGTGCAGGAAGCAGCAAAGATAAAGGGGATAGAGCTTTAATTTTCAATTAGCAATTGACAATTATCAATTAACATTTTAAATACCCGGACAAAATGAGCAATATAGCTAAAACATTTAAGCGTTTAAGAAAAGCCGGAGAGAAAGCTCTTATACCATATATTATGGCAGGCGACCCGGATCTCGACGCGACCAGAACACTTGTCTTTGACATTGAAAAAGCAGGGGCTGATATTATTGAGCTCGGAGTTCCATTTTCCGACCCTCTCGCAGACGGCCCCACTATTCAGAGGGCTTCCGAGAGAGCCCTGGCAAAAGGGGTCACTCTAAGGAAAGTATTATCGCTTGTGGAATCTATCAGAGAAAGATCCGATATCCCTCTGATATTAATGACATATTATAATCCTGTGTTTAAGTTCGGCCTGGAGGAATTCGCCAGGGAAGCCGTAAGGGCGGGTGTGGATGGAGTTATTGTTCCGGACCTGATACCTGATGAGGCACATGCGTTTGTCAGCCATGCAAAAAAACACGGCCTTGACACGATTTTCCTTCTTGCGCCGACCAGCACGGAAGACAGGATAACAAAGGTGGCCAGAGCATCTTCCGGTTTTATATATTACGTCTCCATAACAGGAATTACGGGTTCAGATCTGATACTTGACAGCAGTATGAAAGATACCCTTTCGCTGATCAGGAAACATTCCGGAAAGCCTGTGGCCGTCGGTTTCGGTATTTCTAATGCTGAACAAGCTCAGGCAGTAGCCGGGCTGGCCGACGGAATAATTGTCGGGAGCGCAATTGTAAAGCTTGTCTCGGAAGGCGGAGATATAATCAGCTTTATCCGTTCGCTGAGAAAAGCCGTTTGATCATCTGTAACAAATATTAATTGACAGTAAAAGTGAGGAATAATGAAAATACAGGTTTTGGGATGTTCAGGATCCGGGTTGCCGAACCATAACCCTCCGGCATTCCTGATAAATGAGATGCTTCTTATTGACGGGGGCACCATCAGCAGTGTTCTTACTGAACGTGCACAGAGTAAAATTCGTCATATTCTTATCTCCCATGCCCATCTTGACCACGTCAGGGAGATCCCATCGTTTGCCGATAATATGCTGCTTAGAGACAGGCGTCATCAGATATCACTGATCGGTATTAAAGAAACTCTTCAGCAGATCAGGAAGAATATGTTTAATAACATGGTATGGCCGGACCTCACGAGGATCCCAAGTCCGGGCAAGCCTGTACTCATGCTGAAAACCATAAAGACCGGCACAAGTTTCAAGGTGGGGGACTATAGAATAATTGCCGAAAAAACCAATCATTCGATCCCTTCTGTCGGTTTTATTGTTGAAGATCCGCGAGGCGGGAAACTTCTCTACACCGGGGATACCGGCCCAACTGATTATTTATGGCAAAGGGCTAATAAAGCCCGGTACGGCACCATTGACGGAGCGGTCATAGAAGTTACATTTCCAAACAAAATGCGTGATGCCGCTCTGAGAACGGGACATCTTACTCCGGCCATACTTTCAGACGAATTAAAAAAAATGGAGCGGCCCCCCCTGCGGGTCTTCATAACCCACACAAAACCTCAGTTTTTAAAAATCATAGAAAGGGACTTAATAAAACTCAAGATGAAGAATTTAACAGTGCTGAAGCAGGGAAAGACATACACCATCTAAAATTAGCAATTAACAATTAGCAATTAACAATTAAGAACTATGGCATGGTTTAAAAAAGAAAGAGGGGCAATTTCGGGGAAAGTTAAAGTACCTGAAGGGCTATGGGTAAAATGCGACATTTGCAAGGAAATCGTTTATCGCAAAGAAGTCGAAAAAAACCTCAATGTATGCCCCAAGTGCAAATATCATTTCAGGATTTCCGCCAAAGAAAGAATATTGCTTCTCGTTGATGATAACAGTTTTAGTGAAATAGGCAAAAACCTCCTTTCTGAAGACCCTCTGAGTTTCAAAGACCAGAAATCCTACAGGGACCGCGTTAAAGAATCAAGGCAAAGGGTGAACATCAACGAGGCCATAGTCGCGGGAAGTGCTTCAATAGGCGGGCATTCTCTAATATTGTCTGCGCTTGATTTCTTCTTTATGGGGGGCAGTATGGGTTCAGTTGTTGGAGAAAAGTTCACAATGGCGGCAGAAAAGGCCTTTGAGGAAAACCTTCCCTTAATATCTATTGTCTCTTCCGGCGGGGCCAGAATGCAGGAGGGTATCCTGTCTCTTATGCAGATGGCGAAAACATCTGCCGCCATAGCCAGATTCAAGGAAGGCAGCATGCCATATATCACAATACTTGCTGATCCGACATTTGGAGGGGTAACTGCCAGCTTTGCCACTCTTGGTGACGTTATAATAGCAGAGCCGAAAAGCCTGATCGGATTTGCAGGCCCCAGGGTCATTGAACAGACAATAAAACAGCGACTGCCTGAAAATTTTCAGAGAGCGGAGTTCCTGATCGAGCACGGGATGATAGACATGATCGTCAACCGGAAAAAACTCAAGGAAACAGTGATAAAGCTTCTGTCCACAATGGTCAGTACCGGCAATACCGACCCTGAATAACAATAAATAAAAAGACAGACTGTTCAAAAACAGCATACTCCGAATATATAAGCATCATACATTTTTTTGTTTATACTTTTTGGTTTCAGTTCCGGTCTGATGAACAATATGCCTTTAAGACAAGACAATTATAACGATACTGTCAATTTCCTGTATGGACTGCAATATCACGGGATCAAGTTGGGGCTTGAGAATCCTGACAGGCTCATGAGCCTGCTTGGCAATTGCCACAGATCATTCCGGTCCGTACATGTCGCGGGCACCAACGGAAAGGGCTCGACCGCGTCTATGATAGCGTCTATACTTAAGAGCTGCGGTTTTAAGGTGGGCCTTTACACGTCGCCGCATCTGACCAGTTTCACCGAGCGGATAAAAATAAACGACTCCCCAATTTCAGAATCGGATGTCATCAACATGACCTCTCATATCAGAAAGGTAATTTCTCATGACCATATAAATCCGACTTTTTTTGAATTCGTAACGGCACTGGCTTTCTGCTACTTCACCCGGAAAAAGGTAGACTGGGCGGTAGTAGAAACAGGCATGGGGGGAAGGCTCGATGCGACCAATGTTCTTCTTCCTGACCTCAGTATTATTACAAACATCAGCCTCGACCACAGTGAATATCTCGGCGAAACCATTCCCGACATCGCTCATGAAAAAGCAGGAATAATAAAACGGTCTATTCCTGTAATTACCGCGGCAACCGATAAAGAGGCGCTTGAAATCATCGAAAGGACTGCCGGAGACCGGAGATCAGCTCTGCATATACATAACAGAGACTTCAAAGGCTCTCTCCTTAGCATGGACAGCGATCATATTCTATTTGATTACACCGGCTTCAGCCGGCTCGGCAGTCTTTACGTTTCCGCCTCAGGAAGGCATCAGATCCTGAATGCCGCCATGGCTGTGCGGGCGTGTGAGGTCCTTTCACAGCGCGGATTACCTATGCCCGATGACGCGATATCCAATGGCCTTGGTAAACTGCACATAGAAGGCCGCCTCGAGACTGTCTCAAAAAAGCCTTTGATAATCATTGACGGCGCCCACAATCCCGAAGCGGCTGACGCACTGTCACAGAGCATGACAGCCTGCTATCCCTCAAATAAGATCATCCTGGTCGCCGGCATAATGCAGGACAAGAACATTATGGGGATTCTCAGACCTCTTGCAGGAATTTCCCATACGGCCATACTAACAAAACCGGACTGCGAAAGAGCGGCATCTCCTGAAACCATGAAGGAAGCCCTTGAACACCATTACAGAGCCGGAGATAATAAAACTATGCGTTCAATAATAACCTGCAATTCACTGCCTGACGCTTTGAACACTGCAAAAAAAATATGCGGGAACGACGGCGTCATACTTGTGACAGGCTCTTTTTATACCGCTGGTGAAGCAAAGGAACTTCTTGGAAATAAAGGAGGCGTGCTCAAACAGCTGTGCGAAAATTATTCTTCAGGGAACAGAAACTGATATGACAGAAAACACATCTTTCTTTAGCAGCACCCCGGAAAATCGATTTTCGCTCTCCTGCCGTAATATCCTTTTCTTTGTCATTTGCCTCTTCAGTGCTGTTTTGTTATTTCCCGTTGCGGGATCTTCAGCCGGGTCCCCGCTGAACATAAGTGCTGACAAACTGGAACACTCGTCGGACACTAATATTTATTCCGCCGCAGGTTCAGTGAAAATATTATACGGGGACGCGGTATTGACTGCTGACAATATACAGTTCAACAACACGACATCGGACGCCGTTGCAACGGGCAGTGTTATTTATGAGGATAATGAGGTTATTATCCATGCGGAAAAAATAGAGATGAACCTGAATTTAAAACTTGGCACTATATATAATAGTGACATTTTCTATAAAAAAAGAAACTACCATATCCGGGGTGTGGACAAATTGCAGAAACTGGGAGAGATGACATATTTCATTGACAGGGCTGAAGCAACTTCGTGTGATGCCATTCCTCCCGAGTGGCGATTTAAGGCTGAAAACATAAATATAGACGTTAATAAAAATATTAAAGCGCGGAATGCGACTTTTTACATAAAAAACCTGCCGGTTCTTTATAGTCCCTATTTTATCGCTCCACTGAACAAAGATCGTCAGTCAGGCTTTCTCACTCCCAGTCCCGGATACAGCAGCACTAAAGGCTTTACGCTGAAACAGGGGTTTTTCTGGGCGATAAATGACAGCATGGACGCGACCTTTTACGGCGATTATTTCAGTGAAAAGGGCATTGGTAAAGGTATTGATTTCAGATATATAAAGGATTTAAAAACCAACGGTGAACTGTGGATATACCATCTCAAGGATGATTACCTGAAAAGGGATTTTTCTGAAGTAAAGTCTTACCATAACCAGGAACTGCCCTACGATATGACCGGTTACCTAAAGCTTCACATTGTCAATGAATTTGATTATTATAATGTCCTTAATTCGACATCGTCCGAAAGATTCGGCCTTGACGCATGGAAGACAGACCCGACCGGTCTTACCCTGAATGGAAGACTCAGTAAATATCTGGAGTCCAACCTTCACATCTCGAAACCCTTCAAGGGTGGCAGGGCCTACCTGTTAGGCCAGTACAGGCAGAGCGTGGAGGGAAGTTCAGGCTCCATTCCGCAAAGCCTGCCTGAGATTGGTTTTATTATCAATACGCGAAGCCATGGTGCTGCCTCGGCAAATTTATCTCTGACAGGAACAAACTTCTGGACAAAGAACGAACAGAGGGGCCGGAGGATCGACATTTATCCCAATTTTTTTCTTAGCGCTGGCAGAGTGGTCAATTTTACCCAAAAAATCGGCCTCAGAGAGACTCTCTATATCCTTGACAGGCCGGATTACACATCAAGCCGGGAGATCTTTGACCTGAGGTCAACCGTTACGACTCGGTTTCTCAGAAAATATCCGTCGTTTGTTCATGTGATTGAGCCTGCAATCGAATATGTTCATGTCCCGTCTGTTGACCAAAATGATATTCCAGCGTTCGATTCGATAGATTTCATGCCGAGGACAAGCGACGTCGTTTACTCGCTCACGAACAGGCTTGCCGGCGCTTTGCTGGGCGACACTGAGGCACGGCTGCGGTTTTCCCAAGGTTACAGCCTTCTCGATATAGAACAGCCTTTTACCCCTATTCTTCTTGAAAGCAACCTGACAAGCAACAGCCTGAATTTCAGCGTAAATGCATCATATGACTCGTATGAAGACAATGTAACAGATACAATCACCGTGGTGTCTTATAAATGGGCTAACGGACATGTTGGAATCGGAAAAAACTTCAGACGCTCGACCTCGCTTGACCAGTACTCATTCGAAATCAGTTTAAAAAAACCTTTAAAGATTTCCAATACGTCTTTACCGATGGATCTGTTCGTTAAATTATGGTACGACGCTGAAAATCACAGCGTACAGGAACTGAAAGTAAAATCCACATATACAAAGCAATGCTGGGCACTGTCAGTCGCTTTCACCCAGAGACCCGATGATTACCAGATAATGCTTGGCATTGAGTTTATGGGTTTCGGCACATTAAAGATTGAATAAACACCGAATCAAAATTCAACATTTGATCGTCAATTTTTCTTTTTAGCCTCTTCCCAGAAAACATCCATTTCATCAAGCGTCATTTCAGATAATTTTCGGCCCTGTTCCAGTGCTTTCATTTCTATATGCCTGAAACGGTGTATGAACTTGCTTATCGTCTTTCTCAGGGCATCTTCAGGATTTACACTCACAAAGCTTGAAACCCTGACAAGAACAAAGAATATATCACCCAGTTCGTCCTCTATCTCCTTCGGATCTTTCCTGTCAAGCGCGGCATGAAACTCATCGATCTCCTCGTCCAGTTTCCTGAATACATCCTCTATCCTGTCCCAGTCGAAACCAATCCTGGAAGCCCGGTCCTGCAGTCTGCGAGCCCTTAGTAAAGACGGCAGAGTTTCCGGGATTCCGTCAAGAACAGACTCCCGATTTTTCCCTTCTTTTTTTTTGTACTCTTCCCATTTTATTACCTGCTCATCAGAGGATTCCAGCCTTTCTTTACCAAAAACATGCGGATGTCTGCTGACCATCTTCTCTGCAATACTGTCAATAACGTCATTAATGTCAAACTGGCCCATTTCTTTTGACAACCTGCAGTGAAATACAATCTGAAAGAGAAGGTCTCCAAGTTCTTCCTTTATCATAA
>VAPA010867198.1_pt1 | contig 25756 bp, 22 predicted proteins | sample 3395041 | NCBI WGS metagenome assembly VAPA01 (sample SAMN08290432, study PRJNA428436) | hydrothermal vent metagenome | isolation source: Deep-sea hydrothermal vent chimney | place: Indian Ocean: Southwest Indian Ridge | depth 1973 m m
ACATAGTTGTGAGAGTGAAGCAAATTCACTTCAGTCATTCATAGATGCTAAGATCGAGTATGAGGCTAGATTACATGTTTGTCATGTCAGTTGTGCAGCCTCTGCAAGACTAGTCCATAAGAATCGGGCCGAGGACACTCTGACGGCAGAGGTCACTCCACATCATCTATTTCTTTCAGGTGGCGATTTTACTCATGAAGATGGTTTAGCGAAGATGCTTCCACCACTGAGATCGCCCCATGACAATCTCATGTTGTTGGAGGCTTTGACGCAGAATTGTGCGATTGATTGTGTCGCAACAGATCATGCACCTCATAAGAAGTGGGAAAAAACCGCACCTTTTCTGAAGGCTTCCTCTGGAATACCAGGGCTTGAAACAGTACTCCCAATCATGCTCACAGAGGTGTTTGAGAAACGGATGTCATGGATAGATTATCTGAGAGTTTGTTGCTCAGCACCTGCAAGAATTCTTGGACTCGAATCAAAGGGAATCCTCACGAAGGGATATGATGCAGACATTGTGCTTGCAAGGATTCAGGAAAGAACAATATCTGGAAAGGAATTCTTCTCAAAAGCAAAAATAACTCCATTTGAAGGGCGACGAGTCCTAGCCCGGACTGTTACCACCATTGTGGGAGGAAATGTCGTGTTTAGAGATGGAGAATTCGTTCTCGGACCAGGTATTGCAGGGATGGTCCCGGTGCACAAATCCTGAAGAGTGCAAGTATAAATAACAAGAAACTAGCACGAGAAAACAGAGTTGATGCATAGTGACCCATACATTCTCTGACGAAGACGGTATCTTCCTTGTCAAACTAGCCCGAAGGACAGTGGATGATGTTGTCAAAATCAAACAAAAACCTAGAACTCCTGAAGACACACCTGACCACTTACGTAACAAATCAGGTGTTTTTGTCACACTAAACTCTATCTTAGATAATCGAGTCAGCTTGAGAGGATGTATCGGTCGTCCTTATCCCACATCACCACTAGTTGAAGCAACCATTGATTCAGCAGTAGACTCAGCAGTCAATGATCCTCGATTTCCAGCTATCACTCAAAAGGAACTTGATTCAATAATTGTAGACTTGAGTGTCTTGACACCACCAAAGAAGATTGAATATACAAAGCCAGAAGACCTCCTCGATTTAGTAAAGGTTGGACGTGATGGGTTAATCGCTAGCAGAGGAATGTCCCGCGGTCTACTTCTCCCTCAAGTACCTGTGGACTGGAAATGGAACACAAAGGAGTTTCTGGAACACACTTGTAACAAAGCCGGCCTCCCAATAGACCTGTGGAAAGACCCTGTAACTGAGTTTATGTCGTTTCAGGCTGAGATTTTCGGTGAGGAAATACCAAGGGGACACATCGTAAGAAACCCCAGACATCAAAGGAAGTGAAATAGATTGAAGTTTAGCAACCTCCCACCTGAGGTAATTGAGAGTCTGAAGAAATTCATCGAAGAGGATGTGAGGTCTGGAGATCTTACTACCAAACTAACAGTACCCGAAGACACTACTGCATTAGCTACAATATACGCCAAAGAAAAAGCCGTGCTTGCAGGGATTGAAGAGGTTGCGGCAATTGCGGAATTCTCTGGGCTCACGTATGAGGTGTTGGCATTCGAAGGAAACTGGGTGGACCCTAAACAACCTATCATGCGCTTATCTGGTTCAGCTCGGACCCTACTTACAATAGAGAGAGTGTGTCTCAATATAGTCCAGAGAATGAGTGGGATTGCCACTAAGGTCAATAATATGGTAAGCGTGGCAAGAGAAGGGAATCCCCATATCAAAGTAGCAGCCACACGAAAGACGACACCTGGTTTCCGATTCTTTGAGAAACGTGCGGTTGTAGTAGGTGGTGGTGATCCTCATCGCTATGCGCTTGATGATATGGTTCTGATTAAGAACAATCACATCACTGCTGCAGGAGGAGTGCGTGCAGCCGTGACCACAGCTAGAGAGTCTGTATCTTTCAGTAAGAAAATCTCATGCGAAGCTCGCACACTTCAAGAAACTGAAGAGGCAATAGATGCAGGAGCTGACATAGTTCTCCTTGACAATTTCAAACCAAAGGATGTTAGAGGGGTCGTCGAAGTCCTTGAGAGCAAAGGGCTACGTGACAAGGTGATTCTGGAGGTTTCCGGGGGTGTCAATGAAGAGAATGCGAAGGCGTATGCAGAGAGTGGAGTTGATGTGTTATCATCCGGTGCGTTGACTCATTCCTTCAAATCATCAGACTTCAACATGCTCCTATCAATGAATTAGAATTGAAAATGAAATAGTGCCCCGACTGGGATTCGACCCGAGAGTTAAGAATCTTGATAGAAAGTTATTTCTCTCCAGTCTGTAGGAATTGATATTGGAGGGATCGTGAAGATGCAAGAATCGCAAGTGATGTTTGGTTTTAGCGGCCCAGGTATTCTTGGAATTGGTTTTGTTATTGCTATCTTGTTGATAGTGATTGGATTCAGAGAGAAAGGAGATTTTCTCAGAAAAGTTCGATTTGTCCGTGCAGGTGGAGTCTTACTTGGATTGATGATTATTGTAACAGGGGTAGCTTGGTATGGATATTTACTTATGACCACTCCTCTGACTCTAACAGATGTGATTATTTTGACAGCGATCTCATCTTTCGGTGGTCTGGTTACAGGCATTTCAAGCTATTATCCGATTAGTCAATAGAATGAGATTCATTTTCGAAATAAGAAACTGTTAGAAGAAGATGATGGTGCCCCGACCGGGATTTGAACCCGGGTCTACGGGTCGAAAACCCGCGATGCTGGGCCGTGCTACACTATCGGGGCTTAATCGAGGGACCCTTATTTGAGATTATTAAGGTTGTGCAAAAACCATTGATATTCTAGCTTGTATCCAGTAGAAAAATCATTATTGACACTATGAAATCTGAAGATGGGTTTATAGTTCGTTTATTGAAAAATAATTCCTTTAATTGTCATATGAAGCTTAATAAACGAGTTCTATGACAAGTTCTTGGCTCTCTTCGTATAGTCTAAGGAGATTGGGGAAGATGAACGAAAAACCGACCCGAAAGAATCGAAAAAGATTCATCATTATTGGAGCGCCGATTATTGTCTTTCTTGCAACTTTAATCATATCGATGGTGCTAGTTTTTGCAATAAATGGGACTTGGTTTTTCTTCCCTGGACTATATCCAACCTCCTTGTTGAGCGTACTGGAAGTGTTTCTGGGTGTAATCTTCATTGCATTAGCGATTATTCTCATCACTTCGGGATTCGTAACGCTTGGTTCTAGGAGAGCTTTAGGAGTTGATGTAGAGCAATCAGTTGGTACCTCACTCATTTCAACTGGGATCTACGGCTATTGTAGACATCCTATGACTCTAGGATACATTTTGCTCTCGCCTGGATTAGGGTTCATATTTGATTATGTTCCATTGATTCTCAATACTCTGATTGCTACACCTTTCTTGATTGCATTTCTATTCTATGAAGAATTTGAACTACTACAAAGATTCGAGTTTACTTACACCAAATATCGGGACAGAGTCCCATTTCTGATTCCAAGAAGTACAAGGAAGAAGAAGAAGAAAACCCCGAAAAAGAAAGATAAACTACCAAAACCTGACCTAAAGAAGGATGAGCTACCAGATCCAAAGAAAGAAGAGTAAGTTTTAGAAAATTCTTCACAGGGCAGGAAGTTTTCCCATAATCCAAGAGTGACTGTATTTGAATCAAGAAACCGTCCGAATTAGTTGGTCATTGTGAGTTTCAGACGCCCTGATTTGACGAACATCATATAGAATTGATTTTACCATCTTTGTACCAGTCTTTCGGAAACCTCGTGAAACAGACTGTAACAGAAATGAACGAAGATCACTAGAAGTGGGGACACCGGAGATCTTGTAAGAGCCAGCTACTAGTGTGGGTACGACTAATATTCCATAAGCCTCAGCGATTCGATGCTGTTCGTCAATATTCACTTCATAGAACAGTTGTTCGGTTCCCAAAACCTTACTCTCATTTTCTAACATAGCCTGAATGACACCACACCATGCACAGTGGTTTGAAGTAAATAGTAAAATCATAAAATCCGCACCTTGAAGTTGCCTCGTTGTTGCTTTGGGAGAATATAAAGTCCGAAAATCTTCAGCACATTTTTCCACTCTCAGAACAGCTTCTTTGTAATTAGATTGCTCTAAGTCGTTACTGAGTTTCACCAAAGCGGATTCTATTCGCAAGCAACTGGGATTTGTGGCTATTGCAGACATCCTATGACTCTAGGATACATTTTATTCTCTCCGGGATTAGGGTTCATATTTGATTACGTTCCATTGATATACGAGTAAATAACCAATCTTGGGAACAGGATTGGGAGTGAACTCGACTAGCTCAAGAGATGGGTCAGAGATTTAAATGCGAAGGCGATATGGCTATGGCTCGTTCCAAGGATGTGACAATCTCGGTAAAGGTCCCGATAAACTGGGAGGCCATGACCGAGAGGTTTCGACAGAGGCTCAGACAGACAGTTGGACGAGACACCAGAATGATTCGTGCTTTTCTTGGAGTGATTGAACAACACGAAGACATGTTGTTGACAGGTCATAGTAAAAATCGGATTCATGATGGAGAGTTGGACAGACTCACCATGACTGCCCTCAAGGTAAAGTCGGGATATAGTCAGAGACTGACTGTTCTCCATGATTTCAAGACACGTTTTCCCAGAATCTCCCAGAACGAAATGGCTGAGTGCAGACAGACTGGTGTCGCTCTCTATGAGAGCTACCTCGCATTGAGAGAGAAGAAGGGAAGGAGAGCCTCACGCCCCACAATGATTAACGGGACCAGGAGAATCCCTAGATGGGTGTTCTCTCAGAGGTTCAAGTTGATAGAGAAGAAGACCTCCGTTTCTCGATGGTGGCTGGATATCAGGGACTCCCTTGATTCAGCTCATGAAGGACGAACACATCATGATAGATTGAACATCCCTCTCAAGATGTCCCCCTTCCATCTGAACCAGATCAGACGGGGTGAGGTGAAGGCTGTGCAGCTCTTCACAGATCAGGGAAGAAAGTGGTGGGTGACCATTGCCGTTCGAATTACTCTTGATGAATCACCTGAAGAGAAGCTTCCGGTTGCGATTCTTGGAATTGATTTGGGTATTGAGAAGGCAGCCTGCTCCACACTTCTCACTCCTGAGAAGACACGAGAAACTCGCTACTTTGTCCAGAGAGAGAAGGTCAAGGTCATCAGGAAGTACGATAGGCTTGTTGCAGATTTGCAGAGGGAGATGCACACTCGAAGTAACAATGGACTACCATCGAATAGTATTACTGAGAAACTCCGTCTGATGCGTTCCAAGAGAGAGAACGTGGCATGTGAGTATGATCGTGTCCTTGTACGTCAACTTCTCGACTACATCTCCGAACTGTCCAAGAAATATACACTCTATATTGCCATTGGTCGCCTGAAAAATATACGAATGCGTGCGAAGCGAGGTAACTACCTTGGGCGAAGGTTCAGAGGAATGATACACTCTTGGGCTTTTACCCGCATAACTGATAGCTTGAAACACGGACTCGCTCAGCAGAGTTGGAAGGTCGAGGGTAAGGATGCTCGTTTCAGGGCAGTCCCTGAGTCTTGGACATCCATCATGTGCTGGAAGTGTGGAAGTAAGGGCAAGCGACCCAGGCAGGAATACTTCCACTGTCCCAATTGTGGACTCAAGCTCAATGCTGACAGGAATGGTAGTATCAACATCGCAGCACGCATGCTCATGCTCACAAAGTCACTGCACTCTGTGAGAGGACTAGGTATGTGGACTAGGACCTTGAACAAGGTCCGACGTGCGCGACTGAAAGCCCGAAAGAAGAAGCCTTCTCAAGGGAAGTCCTTACTCTCCAAGAAGGAACTCATATCAGGTTCCGGAGAGTCCGCGGCTGTTCACTTTGTCCAGTCGGACCTTCTTGGTTTCGGTGACGAGGCTGGGAAGAGTGATCATGACCCCGCCGTGGTAAGAACTGTGGAAAGTTTCTCTGTCGCTGGGGGTGATGTACCAGCATCAGTACAGGAGAAGGAGGCCCGGTCTTCAGGAGGGATCCCATCCCGATGATAGCTGACAATGCTCTTGCTAATCTATGCATTTCTTCTGAAATGCGAAGAGGTGGCGACACTGGCAGGAGAATGGTGGAACACAGAAGTTTCTTAAAGTTGAGGTTCACTCACAATTTAATAAACAGGTCAGTAATATCAATCACGAGTTCCAAGTCAATAGTACGAGCCTGGGTCCGTAGCTCAGGTTGGTAGAGCAGCAGGCTCATAACCTGTCGGTCGGGAATTTAATGTTACCAATTGATATTGAATTGGATTTGTTTGCATGGATGGAATTCACTAGAAACATAGTTATTCTCATTCCAATGACATTAGCTTTAGTCTATATTACTAAACAATCCAGTGATGATGAGATGTGGATAGGACAAAGGTTCGCTCACGTTGCATCTCTTATCTTTATCTTTTGGTTAGTTGCTTCTATGCTATCTCCATTCCTAATCATGAGTCTTCTCTATCCAGCATTTACAATGGAGATTGGTGCGGACATTATCTCGTATTCATCAGTTGGAATATCTCTGACAATATTCATTGTTCTCATGTTGGAGATAGCTCAGTATAAGGGGCTCTTTCATAAGAAATAGTCATCAACTAGGTTGCAATCACCACACATTCGCAACGTTAATATCGCAAACCAAATGCAGAACATTTGTCTGCATATCTATAGGGCCCGTAGCTCAGCTTGGTAGAGCACCAGGCTGATAACCTGTCGGTCATGTGTGGGGATTTGATTGTGAAAATACAACTTAGTCAGATATTTGCTGAATATCAAAAATTTACAATTGGACGGCAAATAAGTCTCAAAGGTTTATATTTTGATCACTTTGAGAAGCAGGCGGCATCTCTAAAGATTCCATTTCCAAAAGGCTTCGAGTTCTTGGATTATGCACCGAAAACTGATTTTCCAAATCAGAAACAAAAACAGCAACTAATAGATCCATTCAAAAAGGGTGAAGTATTTCCATTTTTAAAAGCTGAAGGTGTTCTACAGGCTCTATTAACTAAATCTTCAATAGCTTTGGAGAAATCAGTATATTTCTTTCTTAATTATAGATATAATCGAGAGGGTTCATTTCACTGGGCATCACGTCAATCTGAGTACTACGCCGAGTTCTTTGCGGTCATCGCCTTATCACGGTTTCTTGGTCTTGCCATTACGTATGTTCCACTCATAGGTCAACTTCAAACCGAGGTAGACTGGGAAAAAGGGGTTGTTAATATCAAAATTAGAAACACAAAACATGGCGGACACCTAGACCAATTCAACCTCCTAAAGAGCCGACATGTTCAATTTGATTTTCTTGATGACTCTATCAAAGAAGGATTTCGAAAATCAGACAAGTTTCTATTGACATCGGAAAGAATTTCCAGAGTATATGAATTTGGTAGAAAATCAAATGTGTTTCACCTGACTGGGAATAAACAGGGAGTGTCGCTTTGTTTTCTTGGGGGTCTGGATGGTGAGTCTATCAAACAAATAGAGATTGATTCCGAAGATGATTCTAAATTGGCTGATTTTGAAGATGATCTCATGGATAAATATGCGGATTGGGGATATGCTGAATATAACATAGGTGTGTATCAGAAACAGGTCATCGATTTCCTGAAGTCAATCGGAGATTCAACTAGAAAATTCTTGAAGGAATTATCGTGGAATGTTGGAAATATTGAGGTGATAGATGAGAGGGATAAAGTAGATATTCTATCATGGTTGCAATAGAAAAGGTATCTGAACGCGGTGATTAGTGTTTAGCTAGTTTAATTCTCTAATGTAATTAAGTTTGGAATAGATTTAGTTTTCAAATCACTCTTCGTCTTCATCTGCTTGGAGAATCTTTCTTATTTTATCAAGGTCAATCTCATCTATGACAGCAATTCTTGGTGATTTTCGATGAGTTTGTCTTGAATGAGGTGGTTGTTGAAGCTCAACTATTTGCCGTAGTAATTCTTCAAGGGGTTTGGTATGATGAGTGGTCTTTTGCATAATAGAATGGATGTTCTCAACTGAAATTCCTTCCCGTTGGAGAGCTTGAGCAGATTTCTTAAACGGCTCTGAATCGATATCTTTGCTTGTTATGTACCTTAGAAGCACTTTCTTTCGCTTGAATTCGCTTTTTGTAACTAGTGTCTTCTTACGTTTCAGCTCTCTGATTAATTCCGCAACTTTTTTTTCATTTAGAGGCATAGTGCGCGAACACTCAATTATCTGTACTTCTCTATCATTATATGCAATAACATCAATCTCTTTTTCTCCCACAATTTCACCATGAGTGAATTGCCAATGCACAGTGTACTTTCTTTCCGCTAGAATAACTGCAATAAATAATTCCATGATTACAGCTGAAAGGTCAGTACTAATTTCAATGGATTTCCGTAAATCAATTCGTTCTTGCTCCGATGGTGTTAAGCGCGTGAAGATTTCACCATCAGCCTTCTCTTCAATTTTCTTTTGCAGATATTTTCTAAAATAGTCCTTTTCAATCAATATCTCTTCAAAAGCAATTTCACTCTCATTAATAGAAATGATTCCGTCTGCTTCAGATTTCAAACTACGAGCAAATCCAGAAGAATCATTGCAACAATCCAGATTTACTAACCATCCTGACATATCACTAAATGTACCAAACATTGGTATTAGAATAGCATATGAAACGTCATTAGCAGAAGGCCCTAAAGGATGTAGTATTCTTCTGACTTGTATCGGATCATCCAAATCGTGAACCTTCTTCAGGAAAAGAGAACCTAGCAATTGTGTGATAAAGGTTGGAACACCTGTAAACAACTTGGATCCAGCTGTGTCGAGGACTTCAATATCATACCAAAGAAAGCTATGATCTAGAATAATATCCTTCTCTTCGTCTTTGAGTAAATCAATCTCAATCATCATTGATTCTAAGTGTTTATTGTCGTAATCAGTTATTATTTCTAGAGCTCTGCAGGAGGAATCTCCAAGTTGTTCATCGGCCGCTCCAATAGGACCAGCTACAAAAGCATCGAAAAGTTCATCTAATTCATCCCAAGTCTTTGTGTTCAAAATCACATCTACAGGTGCATCAGGGAGAAAGCTACTAGCCAGCGAGTGCCATAGATAAGATATAGATGTCTTGTATCCAAGAAAAGCCTTCTCGAAGGATATCCTTTGTTTCTCAGATTTTCCTTTCTTATCAAAATAGTCATGAATTTTAAGATAACGGTGAACGTGTTGCTTGACATTTAAGAATCTAACAAGCCAACTAAATGTTTGAAGAGTCCTTACATCTTTCTTCTGCATAGTCTTACATGATTCACTATAAATCGTCACGTGGTTTTTAAATAGATGATTCACACCTTCAATCCAGAATTTGAAATTCTCAGAGATTGCAGCTTGTAAATCAGGTATAGTATTTTCACTGAGTGTTTGTTCTTCTGCAATTCTTAAACCTCTCAAAACTTTCGCACGTTGTGAGTTCGTTCTGACATTTCGAATGTCCAATCCTAGAAATGCTGCACGATGAGTGATCATATCCGATTCCAAATTAAAGGAGGTTCCACGTTCAGCCTCGTAGATTTGATAATCAATAATCATTCCTAATGCTAGCTTAATGCCTTGCAATATGTTTTTGTTATTAATTGAGAATTTCTTGAGAAATTCTCTAAATCGTATCGAGTCTGCAATTAGCTCTAGTGCCAACGTTCCTGATACCAATCTACCAACTGAGGCTCTTTTCGAAAGAGATTCAATGTACTCATCATCCAATAGTACCACAACGATATGTGGATGATATTCATCAACGCTGATAAATCAACACATCTCTTTCTTAATTTGTAGAGTATGCTTCTACAACCCAAATCACAATCTTGAATGTATCTCCGATTAGTCCAATAGTCAATACAAACTGACGCAACTTTAATAACACAAATACGAAGGAGGTCGTCTGTCTTTACTCAAACACGGGCCCGTAGCTCAGGTTGGTAGAGCACCAGGCTCATAACCTGTCGGTGGGGGAATTGTAGGAGATAACAATGAAAATAGATGCAGTCAATGTTGCAGAGATACTTGAAGAATTCCTGAAAGACATTGCTCAAGATATTCTGAAGCTAGATGCTGCAAGAGATAAAGAGGAAAATGCATTCTGGCAAGTCTTCTATTTGTACAAAGAAGAACTCTCAAGAATAATCGATTTTCTAAGTCGAGTAGATTCAAGATATTCCAGATTAAAAATAATTCACGGACGTCTTGGTTCTGGAGGATACATGAACTTTGGTGGAAGAAAGCAGTTCCAAGAAGTCATAAGAGAACTAATAGAAAAATACCGTGAGTTCAGATTCGATTTGATTGGCAAGCTTTCTACATTACATGATGATGAAAAGGAGAGATTAAATGAAGCATATCATACTTTGAAAGAGGATTGCTTTTGGTCCTCTATAGCAAATTGTTCAGTATTGTTAGAAAGTCGCATATTGAAGATATTGAAAAGGAAAAATTCGAAATTCCTCAAAACTAAAAACAAACAACTTCGATTCTCTTTTGGAGAATTAGTTGATATTTATCTGGACAATAAACATAAGTTCAAAAATTGCATTCCTCAAAAACATGATCATGTATTGAAATTACTGAACAAATATCGAATAGTTTCTGTTCATGCAAAACAAGTAGCTATCGATCAAAATGAAGCAAATGCATTATTTAATCTAACTCTAAGCTTCATTTTCGATCCAAAATGCGTTGTCGCAAAACGAAAAAGTGGAAAGAAAAAGTAATCTGTTTGATTTAATGAAATTACGATCACTCGAATAGTTGTGGGTTGGCACAATGTTAATATCTCAAAGTAAACGAGCAAACCTTACCAATCAATCTCAGGGGCCCGTAGCTCAGCTTGGTAGAGCACCAGGCTCATAACCTGTATATCTGGACATTTCGTTCGGATAGGGGAACGGTCAGGGGTTCAACTCCCCTCGGGCCCACCATTCTATCTTCTATTAGTACGTTTAACATTTCTTCAGACGTGTGATGGAAACCAATGCATCAAAATAATATAGAATTCAAACTTTCGAAATCTGGTCGAAATTAATTGTCTAATCAGATGCGATAAAGAAACCTTTGAGAAGTTCCAAAAAAACATTGTTGCTCATTTCTCAATCAACAATCCGTGACGTTTAAGTTACAAGAAAATGGGTTGCTGATTCGTTTATTAATTTCAGTACAATATTGAACCAATGAAGCCTTCATCCAAAGCATGATTTTACATTTCAAGTGCTACTAGAAATCATGCTCCTCGCGAACAATCGATGATTATCGGAGACGTCTAAACAGATTTAAATCAGGTAAATCTACACCTCCAATCGAGTGGAGTTTCGTGTCAAAGAAACGTTTGATACATGCAGTTCATGAAAGAGACCTAGATGAATTCCTGGAGAATGCAGGTATTCTAGTTGACTTGGAAGATAATCGTCTGACTTGTGCCAGATGTGGGGTGAAGATAGACCGGGACAATATTTCACGATTCGTTTTCCAAGAAAATAGGGTTCTGATTTTCTGTATACAACCACATTGTTTAGAACTGGAGGGTGTGAAAAATAATTCAGATTGAGATATTGATTGATATTTATAATTTAATTGCTTTTCTAGCTCCAATTCTAACCTTTATTTCAATCTTGGCTTTATGGTTCAAGAGCCCTAGATTTCGCTTATGGCTGCTATCCTTATCAAAACGATTTGATAAACCTCGTATTGGTGAGCAATGTGCCATTTTCATGGAGCCGAGAATAAAAGCTCTCAATACAGAGAATACTGAGGCCTTCTTACCTCTTGTGAAGCTTGAGTTCACGAAGGGTCCCTTTGAAAAAACAGAACTTGACCCAGATGATAATGTGGTAATTGTGCTTAGGGATAGCAAGAATGAAGCTGAGAATCTCCTTAGAATTGCTGAGAGATATGTAAGCAAAGGAGTAATGCCAAGGGGACGAAGACTGGTAAATGATATTATTAAGCGTGCTGTCGACGTGACCCTCATTTTCAGGCTACTTTCAAAAATTGATGAATCACTGCGTTTATGGGACGAAAGACACTATCAACCTTGTCTAGATAATCCTGAGATGAGAGAAACTCTAGAGAAAGTTCATTTCATTGATATACATGGGGGATATCTCACGAGAATGTTCCTTCCACAGCTTGAACTCATCTCACTTCGAGAGGGGCCCACAATAAACCCTGCCCTGGTTGATGAGGCAGAAGCTTGGTTACAAAACCTCCATGCACTCTCTCTCAAACACCATGATGATCCTGAAATCTTCAAGAAAGACCTTGGAGAATTAACTTTCGTTCAAGACAATTTTGGTGTTCAAGTTGTAAATGTAGCTGCGACTAGGTTAATTGAAATATCTGGCATTGAGAGACACAAACGGCGAGTCTTAATGGCGCTTGCGAATCCATCTATAGATTTTGTTTACATCGTTGCTTGGGGTGAAACTAATTGTTTTCATGGCGTGAGATTAGTTGGAGAAACCTATCTTGATTCAAGAATATCAGAGATATGGGCAACATTTTATCGAACACGTTCACATGGGAAAGAATTTCGTCCGATAGTTCTTGTGAGGTATAATAAAGGCCCTCGTGAAAATCAGGAGAAGAAGAAAAAGACATTCAATGTGTTTCAGAAAAGAGTTCGTAAAGAGCTGAAAAAAGTACGAGTCACTCCTGAACGCTTGATTGCATGGATTGAAGAAGATGGAGAGTTATACCTAGGTGAGAAGTGTCAACTTTCGAGAGATGATGCATTTGAAATAGCTAAGACAATGAATAACGGAGATATGACTATGGATGTTCTACCCTACCTATTCGAGAATGAAGATCTCAATTTGAGATATAAAGAATTGCTACGAGAGAATAATACTGAAACACTTTCTAACAAGGACAAGATCATATACAGAATTCATGCACTCCTTGAAGAAGATGATTCAAAAATTCTCCCGTTCTTAGATCCTAAGGTGTTCATGACTCGGAAGAAACAGAGAACTTGACTACATCATATTGATGTATTGATTATCAAGATTTGTACTTCCGAAGTTTCTAGTTATTAATTCTGAAATTCATGTAGGAGTGTGGGTTTCTTTCTAAGTCGTTCCCCTTCTTCCCTTTGAAATCAGAAGCTCACTAACAGATTTCCTGAGCTACCCTTGAGTCACCATGAGATTCTCATAGTGATGAGTCAAGTCATTGGTGTTTCTTACAAAATTCATGATATCTCTCAGAAAATACTCTAATCCACGCAGGAAGAACAACCATAACCATTACAAAATCTGCTGAAGCGTCTGATGTTTCCCAAGAGAATTCATGTGTGCCATCGCGCCGGGCCCACCAATTTCCTTCAAATTCTGCGCAAAATGGTAAGCGGAACACACATGTTTGCAACTGTTTCTATGTCAACTTGCAATGAATTCCGAATTGCCAGACAAGTTGATCAGCAAATCATTGACAAAACAGTACTCAAGCAGCTGGAAGATGCTTGAAGCCTCAATAGCTTCAGTCACTGATGAAAATTGGCACAGCGGTGTGGGCAAATGGTTCTTTTCACTGACTGCTTACCACGTGATTGAAACCCCCCAGTTCTACATGGATAGTGATCCAGATGCAATGAAATGGGGAGGACATGCGGGAATTGAATGGGAAAATGGCATTGACATCAAGAATGACGTTCTGCCAAAGCTCACAAAGGACCTCGTAAAGTCGTATCTAATAGAAACAAGGGAGAAACTGACCAGCTTATTCCGCTCCATGACCAATCAGGATCTCCAGAAGACAGACGGGTTTCATTGGTTTGATTCGATATTTGAGAAAATGGTGTATCTTTTGCGTCACAATATGCACCACATTGGAGAACTCAGTAGGACTCTGAGAGATTGGGACTGTGAACCTGTCAAGTGGAGCTGATCGTGAAGACTTTTGCATCCTCAACATGATTCTTATTCTTGGAACACGTGTTCCAAACTTTTACTCAGTCTCAGAGCAGCTTGCTTAAGAGTGGGAGAGAAACCAGATTCTACAATGCAACTCTTCAGTGATACGATAGTTCTTGGTTTTGCTGCAAGTGCCTTGGCAGGAATTGCTACAGGTGTGGGTGCGCTACCAATCTTGATCAAGCGTGATTTTAGCCGAAGAACTCTGGATATCATGTTGGGTTTCGCTGCAGGAGTAATGCTTGCTGCCTCGTCATTCAGTCTCCTCGTACCAGCACTCGAAGATCCCATTGTGAATGATTGGACAGATATATTGACAGTGGTTGTGTTTGGTTTCGCTCTGGGAGGGATCTTTGTTCATCTAGCTGACAAGTATATCCCTCACACACACTTCGGAAAAGGTGCTGAAGGGCCTTCGTCAAATCTGACTAGAGTGTGGCTTCTCATATTAGCTATCACAATTCACAATTTACCTGAAGGGTTGGCTGTGGGGGTTTCATTTGGTTTGGAGGACCCATTGACCGGAATCTCGGTTGCAGTGGCAATAGCGTTACAGAATATGCCTGAGGGGTTAGCAGTGGCCGCACTCTTGGTCAGAGAAGGATATCCAAGAGGTCGGGCTGTACTGTTTGCTCTAGCAACAGGATTGGTTGAACCTATTGGGGGTCTTATTGGGGTTTCAGTAGTTTCAGTTGCTGCGTTTCTACTACCATATGGACTGGCATTTGCAGCTGGTGCAATGATCTTCGTTGTGGGAGATGAGATGATTCCTGAGAGTCATTCAAGTGGAAATGAGCGCGTAGCTACATGGGGGATTATGATTGGGTTTGCAATCATGATGACGTTAGATAACATTTTTACATTCTTGTTTGGCGGTTGATATAATTTGAAGAATCGATACATCGGCATTCTACTATTGGTTGGATTGATTTGCGGTTTCCCTCTACAGGTCGCTGGACAGGGTTCTCTCACTTTGTCATTAGATCGCAATGTTGGGATGGCCTTAGGGAGTATCATACAAGGAACATTCACACTAAGGGGAAGCGGTCCTGAAAACGTACAAAATCTGACTGTATACTTCAATGGAGATGAAGTCCACTTTGTCACCGGGAACAGCATTGCCTGGCAATTCAACACTGCTGATTATCCAGGAGGGTTGTGTACAACTACCAAAAAGTTGGACATTCTTGGACATTTTATTATCGGTGCTTATATAATCCGGATAGAACAGTAAGGTGCAGAGTCGATCTAGGATAAGAACCAAGTCCACAAGAACCCACTCTGCAGTCGCCGTGAGTTGCACGGGGACTTAAAATGCCTGTTGGAGAGGCCGTTAGACGTCAAAGGTCATGTGCCTGTGATGCAGCCTCGATGAATCAGGAACCGAACATCGATCATGGAATGTGATGTCCAAGTCTGTATAAGTTTCGGGCAACGGTCTACAAACATCACTTTGTTTGGTGTGGATGATGTTGGTGCTAGATACTATGCGACTAGTCAAGTCACGTTCATTGGTGGCGTAGTAAGCAACCTCATCACTATAGGAGTAATAGCCCTGGTCGCGGTTGTAGTACTTGTCAAGTATGGATCTCGGCTCCTTGGTCTGAGAAAAGCTAAACCTAGACCCAGATAGAGTGACACGAGAATCTACCTCGATGTAACAGGCAAACTGGGTCAACAGGAAAGCCCAGCTCCTCCAGCCAGTCCAGATCTCTAAAAACTATTGCTTGCTCCGACCTCTGTGTGTCGAGGCAATGCTCTTCTTTTTGCATCTGGGAATTTTTATATTCAGGTTATGTCAATGAGTTGGTGGTATTGTTTGCCAAGCCTGTTGTCAAATTAGCTGAGGTGGGAATAGTGAGAAGGTCTTCTCTTTCAATCATTTTACTGTTCACTTGTTTCTACATTATCGGAGTGGTTGTTGCTGATACTTCGGTGAATGAACTGCTTCAGCCAGGTGATTCAGTCTCTTTCAATGGACTTGTTGGTCAGGGTAATAGAATACGTCTGGATCTTGAATCAACTGGTACACCCCTTGATTACTTCATTCTCACACCTGAAGAGTTCACAAAATGGGAAAATGAACAGACCTTTGCTGAAATACAAGGAGGTCATATACTCATCAATTCAAGTACACCTATTATCACTGATGTACTAAATGCTGGGAGATACTATGTTGTACTAGAGAATAGTAACTCGTTTATAAGAGGAAGAGTGACAGGCTCCATCTCGTTTGATTATGAACTGATTATTTCAACGACTCCGAGTAACTCTGAACCCATCGTACCATTCTTTCCTAACCCCCTTGTGTTGGTTAGTGTTGCTAGTATTGGTATTGTCATTATTATTACCGCAGTCTATTTCAAACGAAAACCCAGCAGTCTACAAGATAAAGAGATAATCGTAGAACCCATAACTCCAAGTTTTTCAGCTGTGGAAACAACGCCATTCTATCTCAGGGGACCGAGATCACCAGCAATGTTGGTTGTTTTTTCATTTGGCTTATTGAACGTAGCATCCGGGTTAATGTTCTATTCTCTCTTTCAGGAAACATTGGGGATTGTTTTCCTATTAGGGGGTTTACTAATCTGTTCACATATTTTCACAACTCCGGGTGGTGAATTTATTATCTATGGACATCTCATGGGATTAGCAATAACGATTGTTTGGTTATTCGCGAATTTTCCATCGGCTGAGATTCAATTTGTATTTCTCAGAATCTTTGGTATGACACTTGGTCTGGTATCATCAATGATTTTAATTCTCAGAAATTGGGTAGGACCATTCCAATCGTTGGATGACCAATTAGTAATTACCACAGGGGAGATGACCAAGGCCTCAGGATCATTTAGTGGGTCAGAAGGTGGACGTTTGAAGTGTCCGTTCTGCAGTTCAACGTACCGTTATTCAGCAAGCCACGTCCTAACGGATGGATCAATTAGATGTCAAAATTGTATGAAGCAATTCAACATCTAAACACGATCAAGAAGTCGGGGATCCTTTTCCTAGGTGCTTTATAAATCCCGTCAGCATAAACTCTCAGTGTCGGGGCAACGCTTTCTTTTTATGATGTCGTGACGTAGTAGGCATTTCTATATTAGATAATAATCGAGGGAATTGATATGCCAGATCCTATGTTCATTCTCTTTGTCGAGAGTCAGGAAAGAAGTCGTGAATTCTACCGTTCAGTGCTCCAATTGGAGCCATCAATAGATGTAGATGGAATGACTATGTTCAATATCACTGATTCATTCTCTTTTGGGCTTATGCCTGAACTTAATATCTCAAGAATACTTGGTACTGAGGTTCCTAATCCCTCGCAGGGTAATGGAATTCCTCGTTGCGAAGTGTACCTCTTTGTAGATGATCCGAATAAACGTCTGGAAATCCTTGTTTCTGCTGGTGGTAAGAGGATCAGTGAAATGACTGAACGATCTTGGGGCGATGATGTTGCATATGGTTTGGATCCTGATGGACATGTTATCGCTCTGGCTAAATTGAAAGAAGCATGATGGCACGATTGATTTAAGAATAGCTTCATCGATATTACAGATAGGTGGGTGTAGTGAAACAAGGCATGCAAATTCTATCTATCTTGACACTCCTATTGTTGAGTGTGTCATTGCCCGATGATTTGAGCCATATCTACGTCGAACAGTTTACCGATGACATCGAATTAGGGATTGATATCTTAACTTATCTTGGTGGAGATGATGACGACAGAAAATCTTCTATTGCCGTTGACAACGAAGACAATATCTACATCACTGGATACACTAATTCATCAGATTTTCCTGTTTTGAATCCCTATGATGATACACTGGATTCTATCGATGCATTTGTTGCAAAATTCTCATCTTCAGGAGAACTCATCTATTCAACTTTAATCGGTGGTTCTAGTACGGATTGGCCTTCTGCAATCAAGGTTGATGAATTGGGGAATGTGTACATTGCGGGGAAGACATATTCGCAGGATTTTCCGATTGTCAATGCCTATGATTCATCAATTGAACCAGGCAATCCACCTTTCACATACGGGCAAGAAGCATTCATTCTAAAACTAAATTCGACAGGAAATGGTATTATCTTTTCTTCATATTTAGGAGGTTCTGACGCAGATGAGATTACAGATTTAGCTATTGATCTGGAAAAGAACATTTACGTTGTGGGTTACACCGAGTCACCTGATTTTCCAATTACTCAAAATGCTTTCGACAAAAGTTTTGAGCACATCACAGAAGGTTTTGTGACAAAATTGAGTAGCAGTGGTCAATCCTTACTCTATTCAAGTTTTGTAGGTGGTGATAAAAATGATTTTTGTAATGCTATTGCCTTAGATTCCAGTAACAATATGTATATCACGGGAACCACCCTATCACCTGAATTTCACACGAAGAATGCATACAGTACAGCATTCAGCTACGATCGATTCAGCTGTTTTGTACTCAAACTGAGTGCCAGTGGTACTCTTGACTATTCTACTCATATAGGTGGGCAGTCCGCAGAATGGCCAGGCGGTGAACACGGTACAGATATTACTGTTGATTCTAGTGGAAATGCATATGTATCAGGTCAGACGAGTTCTGAGGACTTTCCACTAGTAAACGAATTTGTAGATACTGTAGCGGTAAATAATGGTGGATTTATTGTCAAACTCAACCCAAGTGGAAATGATTTGGTATACTCAAGTTATATTGAAGGCGATTATAGTACAAATCTTGTAGTTAATAATCTGGGTGAGGTTTCCCTTCTTGGAGTCACGGGTTCGCGTGATTTTGTTGCAATTGGAGGAGATTCTACTTTTGGTGGTGGGTCGGGTGATGGAATAATCTACCTACTTTCTACAAATGGAACCCCTGTCTATTCATCTTATTTTGGGGGTAATGAAAATGACATATTGAGTGACGTTGTTCTAGATTCATCAGGTAGAATATTGATTGTTGGCTACACCCGATCCACAGACCTCCCCTTCGAGAATGCCTATGATGAAACTTACAATGGTGATCCGTTTGATGTTTTTCTCTTAGTCTTATCACGTGATGGTTCAATAGAACCATCACCCACAGCAGGAACCATTAGTCTAACGCTAGATGTCATGTTACTCATTGGAGGTATCGGAATTAGTTCAGCAATTGTGATTTTGGTCCTTATCAGAAAGCGTTCTCCTACTACCTAGTAGACTCATGCCTTGAGAATTTCATGCATAAGAGTTTCCTCATAATCAGTGAGGGCTGCTTTAATGTAGGTGTCTATATCAGAAGGATTGTGGTAGTTGTAATGAAGCGTCATTGATGCAAGCTTTTCACATATCTCGACAGATGATGTAATCTATCTCATTAGACGAGCTGCAGGCAAACAGCAATGTTAATATTCGATTCCGAGGCGTGACCTCAAGAACATGCCGCCGTGGCTCAGTTGGTTTCTGAAAACCTGATTCTTGCAACCTCTCTTATCTTCCACAACATGATTACTGATTATTAGTTCTACAAGATGTTATTATGCTTACTTTGAAATAGATGAATCAAGGTTGGGAGGGAGATGAAGAAAGAAGAATCAATGTTTGGAGTTAGACGAAACAAAGTAATTGGTTCAATCCTTGCTCTGGGGTATACAGTGGTTGTGACACCGTTTCTATGGTTTTTCCACTCACAAGGAATTATTTCGTTGAGAATCGCACTATTCTATTCAGTCAGATTCATTGTTGGTCCTCCTATCTAAGGAATGTATCCTCCTTATTTTTCATTCTGCATCTGCGACGTAAGCTTCTCACTTTTTCGTATCAGATTACTATGAAATGCGCAATAGCTTCCATGTATTACCGAACAATCGGTGACAGAAAATTGAAATCAATTTCATAAGATTCGGAGTTCAAAAGTGCACATTTGTACCTAAGACCTATCCAAATAAGGATTATGAGATGTCGAAATCAACAAAATAGACATAAGAATCACTATTTAGCAATCGGAACGGTTTTCGTCATCCAAATCTGATGATACAGTGATATACTCGCCCATCACTAGTTCTCGGTAAATTGAATATCATTTGTTACATCTACTATCAAAGAACGAGTATCATCCATATCGAAAATGAAAAGGAGAAATGACAACAATGCTTGGGTCTCTTCTAAACCCCCTCATAAAACTGGCTGTGAGGTGCGGAGCAGTCCTCTTCGGTACTGTACTTCTAACTAATTTGGTTACAATGCCACTTCATTATATGTATCCAGCAACACCTCAGATTATTAGGACAATTGGTGCTGGAGTTCCTCTCCTCTGTTTTGGTGTAGGATTTCTCGCGTTGGTCTTTGGAGAAGAATGGAGAGTCCTGAAGTATGCTGCACCTGTGGGGACTCTAGCACCCTCTGTTGTTTTCGGAATCAGTTTTCTCTTTGCAATTCCTCAGATAGTATCCTTGATGAATCCGATAGATTTGCTGCTCATTATTAGTTTGATCGTGTCTGGTGTACTCATCATCTGCAAGGTCTTTACTGGTTGGCTCGGTGGAACACCATGGATTAACCGAACTGCTGGTAAGAAACAACCAAAACCAAGATTTCCTGAGATTGTACAATCAGTTGCAGTTTCTGCTTCCACTAATTCTGTTGAACAAGTTGGTGCTTTTGAGATAGTCGAGAATCCTGAAGATTACATTCGAGAATCTGAGAAACCCGATCAAAAGGTATGGGAACCGTTTCGCATTATCCTCCGTGGCATGATGGCTGCTGGCGCACCTGTTGGATATAGACTCGAAAGGATTCGGGGCCGGACCAGAGAGTACTATCTTACTATTGGGAAGAGCACCAAGAGTCTTCAAGAGAATATGGAACTCCTTCAGCGTCTCCTGAAAAGTATGCTTCCAAAGTTTCGGTTTAAACGACTTGAACACTTCACTTCTTTACGAGTCGCAAGAGGTGTTGCTGGAACACTCTCAGGCGAACTCCTCACAGTAGAAGATCCTCGCCAGAGACATGACCCTTTGACCGTAGTTGCGGAAGCATTACTTCAACTAGAAAATGGTGTCTTCCAGACCTTTGCAGTGCCTGTAGCGCCTGGAGCAACGAGATCTGTAAAACGAATGCTGGCGGGTCGTGCATACAGGTCAAAGATGCAACAGGCTCAGCATACAGTTTCAACAAAGAAACGTGGACTATTTTCAAGTAGTGGGGAGGAGTCTTCGACTGTGGTTGATATCGAGTCAGCCACCGAAGCGGACAAGCTCTATCGTAAATACCAACGTCACAGAGTTAAACATGCGTGTGAAGCTGAGATCAGTGTAGCATGCTGGAGTACAAGAAAAGGACAGTCTAAGCGGGATACACGACTACTTCTTGAAGTGACGAAGAGTGCAGTCGTTCCAGGTGACCCAGCAAAAGACCTGAAGATCCGAATACACAGAGGAACTGGACCCTTTCAACGTATCATGGAAGGAAGACCCATTGGTCAGAAAACTCTTCTGACGCTTGAAGAATCTGCGATCCTTTTCACCTTGCCACGATGCGATATCGGGATTGTCTTCAGCAAGAGAGAGACATTCTCAACAGCCACCAAACCAATCCCGGAGTCGGTTAAATCGAAAACTAGTCTTCCACCTGTTGAAACATCAGAGAGAAAGTTGGTCCGCTCTGAGTGGCAGAATCCCAATCATAATACTATATTTCTCGGAAACCCAATAGGAGCAAACGGCAATCCCATAGCTGGTCGTCATATTTGGTTTCGTCCTCAAAAGCTAGAGTCACATCTTGCCATCTATGGAAATACTAGATCTGGAAAGACAACAACAGCACTAACAGTAGTTGCACAAGCGATGAAGTGTGGACTGAAAGTTCTGATTCTCGTTCCAAGGCGTTCTTTTGACTGGACTATTCTGATGTATCTCTTCCCTGATTCATTCTGGATATTCAAAGCTGGTGACAAATCTGATATATCCCTAAGGATGAACATGTTCTGTCCACCACCTCGAGTTCCAGTTGCCCACTGGATACGTGGTTTGGGTGATCTTCTTTCAAGCTGGATGCCAAATGACCGCGTGATGAGAATGCATCTTGATGATGTGCTCCACACAACATACCGGAACTGTGGATGGGACTCAAAAACGAACAAGAGAGGACGCCCTATTCTTCTCAGTGACTTCTGGAACGCTGTAGAGGAGGTGTGTCTGAACATCCCCTATGGTGATGAGATAAGACAGAACTTCTACGGAGCTATCTACAGTCGGATATCGAGCTTGATCCGAAATGAAGCCCTCGTTGACATGTACAACACAGAGGAAGGCATCACATGGGAACAACTAGCCAATAACAACGTGTTGATCGACACGCAAGGTCTTCCTGCAGATGATGACCGCTCCTTTCTGATGGGTCTGCTCTCAACAGGCATACACATGTACAAAATGGCGCACCCCACCCGTAAAATCACTAATCTTCTGGTCCTCGAAGAGGCAAGTTATGTGTTGAAAAAACCCCAGGACTCTGATCACTATGGTCCCGACTCAGGTCATTTTGCCATGAATCGAATTGTGGATATTCTGACAACTGGTGGAGGAAATGGGCTTGGTGTGTTAGTCCTCGAACAAGTGGCTGGACGATTGATGACGGATGTGATTAAACTCATAGTGAACACAGTCGCTCACGCATTGGTGGACGAACCTGAACGCATCCTTGTTGGTGGACACATTGGAGTGGATGCAAAACAGATAGACCACCTTCATCAGATGGGAAAAGGTGAGACTGTAGTCTATATCGAGGGTGAAGGCGCACCAAAGAGTGTCAAGATACTTCCCCTGAATAAACAGCTAAGCATTCCCCTACCTGACAAGAGGGTCACAGATAGCGAGATCAAGACATTCATGGAGCCAGTGATTCAGAAACACCCTGGCCTCAAGGCAACAACTGCGCTTCCAAAAGAAATCATCGACAAGGTGGAACGAGCCAATCCTTCAAATCAATCTCCTCCAGACTCTGTGGCAGTCATTCGACACAGGACTCCGAGTATCGAAGTATTTGAGAGTCAGGACATCCATGAGTTCGTTGACCATCACATGCGTGACCTTGCACAGAATCCTAAGTTCGTGAACAATCTTGTGATACGTTTGGAGGCGGTGAAAGAGGGCAACTTTGAGCCACTTGTCAAGATGGTCAGTGATGTCTCGGAAGAATTTCTCTACGAGGAAGTGACTCAATTCTGGGTTGCTGAGAGATTGCTGGTACACTCTAATGACCTCTTCCCAGACCTGTTGAACAAGCACCTGATGAATACTGCATTGGTGATGCTCCAGGAGCAAATAGGATAGGAGGCCTACTTCTGGGGGGTAGTATCGAAAGTAGAAGGGGTCGCAAGAGCAGTGAGCGTTCTCACGAGCGAGAGAATGATGAACAGACAAGAGAGCATGACGTTCATGAAAACCTCGCTTATGAAATCGAGGAGCGAAAGCAGAAGGCTCTGGAAAAGGTTGACGAGTCCGAATCGAGGGAGGAACCTGATCTCGAGGATATTTCGAAGAGAAAAGAGCTGGCTCTGGAGAAGATAGAAAATACAAAGAAATCCTCTGAAGTTAGAGAGTTTGAAGACGAGGAACGATCACCCGAGGGAGAAGAAGGAACACAAATCAAAAGGACTGAGTCAATCTCGGAGATAGAGAACCTCGAGGATGAGGAAATAACATCCCGAGATATTCAAAGTAATATGGAGAAGAGTACTGAATCCACTGAAGGAAAGCTCAAGGACGCTTTGGAGAGTAGTGATGACGCCAATGAGACTCGGGAAACAGAAAATCTCTCCGATGAACCATCGAAAGAACATGAAGAAGAGCATGAATCTATTGTTGGAGAGATTCGAACGAGAGAGGGGTTCAACCAAGCCATAGAGCATCACTCCGAGCTCAAACTGCGAAAGAGCTATGAGAAGGAAGAGGAAGACGCGTCAGCTTATTTTGATAGCCTTGAGCGCGGCGAGGTTGTGGAAAAACCAGCCGTTGTAGAGAGAGTGGAGAGTCTTGAACTTCGTAGGGTGTATGAGTCAGTTCATGATGGTCCACCGGAAGTTCGTATCGAATCAATGAAGAATGTTGATGATTTTCTAGAGAAATATCCTGAGGAACGAGCGCGTAAGGGCTTTGATGAGAGGTATAGACGTTGCGAAGTATATTTTGAAGTCAAGGATGAACATTCTGAAAAGAGGGATGATCTTGCAGAACAACACGATGTAAGTCACACCTTCATTGGATATTGTAGGAACGGAATTGAACCTAATCTAATCAAGAAACTACGTGGGCAGGAGGAAGAGAGAGAACTGGAAGAATGGGCCAAGAATTCTCCTCAGGTAGAAGAGCTCAGGACCAACAGAGAATGTGAACCACAAGAAGTCGTGGATAGGGATGAAGTGGTCAAACGGATAGAAACTCACAAGGTTCGAGAATCCGTAGAAAAGATGTGGGAGTCCGGTAATCTCTCATCTGAAAGAGTGGCATCAGCGATCGAGCACATGCTTCAGAGTGAGCCAGTCGAGAAGCATCCGATACAGTATGCAGATTTCAAATCTGAGATTGACTCCAAACAGTCTGTAGAGCTGGACAGTTTCATTCAGTCAAACAGGCAAGAGATTGAGGAATCAGTTTCGCGGAAACTTGGTCTTGAGCATAATCGAGCCCGTGTTGCATTTGTTGATGGTAAAATGTACACGTGGATTCCGAAGAACAGGTCAGATGAACTTGTCAGTGCCTATGAAACAGAGTTCTACTACTTTAGAAATGCCAAAGAGGTTAGCCGTATTATCAATGAACTTCAAAGTCAGTTGGAACTGGAGGATAGTTCACACAAGTCATTGAAACACATGAATGAGGTAGTGCGGCAATTTCAAGCGGGAGATAATGGAACTCCAGCAAGGAAGAGGCCAATAAGTGAGAAGAGTACCCGATTGGAAGGGAAAGTTATCAGATTCTATCTTGATGCGACAGACAGAAGTCTTTCAGATCTTGAAGGGCGTGTGACCAAGGTCACGGGAGTAAATGGACAAGCGGGAATTGAGAATCCGAGGTTTCCGGAAGGGGAGGAATTGGAGGTCCTGAAGGCTCGACTTGCATCTATAATTGCTAGCGACGGTCATTTGCGAGAGTCGGGAAGGATAGGCTACAACGAAGAGCACCTCGAGCGTATAGATTGTGTTCAGGAGATCCTCAGGAACTTTGGCGATATCACACTCAAACCAAAACTTCGCCCAGGGTCTTATGAAGTTCACATTCAGAATCAAATCGGACTCATCATGATTCACGAGGGAATGACTCCTGGGATCAAAACTATTCACAATCCGGGTCTACCTGAGGGATACCTCGATTGGTCAGAGGAGGCACGGCGTGCATATCTTGAAGAGCTTATTCCGGAAGATGGAAGCTTCAGTGTCAGCAGGGGATTCTCATGGTCTCGAAGCCATGCACTCTATGTCGAAGCTGAGAAGAATTCGTATGGGTTCAAATCTGTCATAACTACAGAAGAAGTCAAGCTAGTAAAGGACCAAGGAAAATCAGTAACAGGTTTGGTTGAACATAACTATTTGGCATTCGGAGGAGTTGAAAAATTGCAGACAAGTGAATATCAAAGTCAGTCAAAAGCAGCAAAGAACATTGTAAGAGCAATATGGGAGTATCCTAACAACCTCATTGAAGACGAGAAGAAAATCGCGGAGAGTTTAGGAATGAAAATCACACTTTCACCAAACTGTGTGAAATTCTTCCCGAAAA
>VAPA010053106.1_pt1 | contig 25677 bp, 23 predicted proteins | sample 3395041 | NCBI WGS metagenome assembly VAPA01 (sample SAMN08290432, study PRJNA428436) | hydrothermal vent metagenome | isolation source: Deep-sea hydrothermal vent chimney | place: Indian Ocean: Southwest Indian Ridge | depth 1973 m m
CATACAATAGGGGCAGCAGGCCTTGTTGAGACGATAATAGCGCTGAGGGCTTTAAAGGAGAGAAAAGTTCCGCCGACCGTCAATCTGAAGGACGTTGATAAGGATGCGCTGGGATGGGCTTCCCCGGGACAGCATCCTGCAGGTGAAAATAAAAAGGCCCTCATAACCAATGCGGGCTTTGGCGGGATAAATGCAGCGCTTGTCCTGGCCTGAACAGGAATAAATCATGAGTTATATATACGGTATAGGGTGGATTAATATGGAAGAATACGGCTGTGTTATGAGAGGGCTGAGGGTTTCTTATGAAAGTAAGGCATTTCTGAGAAAGAAAATCTTTCCCCTGCCGTTTAAAAATTTCGGACGGCTCGATAGCGTCTCCAGGATGACCTGTTACGCGGTGGCGCTTGCATTGAAAGATGCCGGGATTAAATATTCCCTGAACCGGAAACAGGATATAGGGATTATCGGTACGAACACCTCGGGCTCTCTTCAGTCGGACATTAATTATTTTAAGGACTATTTAGACAGCGGTCGTACATTGTCAAGGGGAAATCTCTTTATTTACACCCTGCCGACAAGTCCGCTGGCGGAGGCTGCTATTTACTTCGGGCTTCAGGGGCCGCTGCTGTACATGACACTTTCTCAGCCCGGAACAGCGGCATTACTGCGTGATGCAGGCAACATGATTGTCTGCGGAGAAACATCGGCGATGCTGGCTGTAAAGGCTGATGAAGCAGAAGCAGTCTGTTTTGTCCTGACACAGGAGAAAGACCTTTCAGGGGGGAAAGCATGCAGCCTTGAGAAAATAACAGCTGTTGCAGAAAGAACATCTCATCTGGATGAAGTGATAACAGGATGTATTGCAACTGCATCATAAAAAGGAGAGCATGAAAAGGCTCTTGGTATTACTGCTTTGTTTTGAGTTAAGGAGATACGGCAGATGGCAAAAGTAAAACTGATTTATCCTAAATGGCCGAAATTAAGCGGGCAGACGGAATTTCATCTACCCCCTCACGGCCCTGTCTGTTTTGCCGCTGCTGTTCCTGATGACATGGAAATCTCTTTTTATGATGAAAACGTGCAGGATATTGACTTTAGTGAAAAGGCGGATCTGGTTGCTTTATCGGTTATGCTTACCTGCCAGATTCCGCGTGCATGGGAGATTGCCGACCAGTGCCGGGCAGAGGGCACACCTGTTATTTTCGGCGGGATTGGAACAATGCTGCATTATGAAGAGACCCTGCAGCACGCGGACGCTGTCTTCCTTGGCGAAATAGAAGGACGCTTTAAAGAAATTATTAATGATGTTAAGAATAATAAGTTAAAGCGGGTGTACAACTACCTTGATAACTTTCCTGATATGGAATTAATAGGCCCGGCAAGGCGAAGTATTTTAAACCGCGAATTGTACAACTACCGCGGGGTACAGATGGTCGATCTTATCCATGCCTCCCGTGGATGCAGGTTTAATTGTTTCCCCTGCTGTACCCCTTTTCTGGGAGGACGCAAATTCAGGCCCAGGGACATTGATTCAGTTATCAAGGAACTGGAAGGCATAGACAACAACCGCTTATTTTTTGTAGATAATTCCATGGCGCAGGATAATAAATGGGAGAAAGAATTATTCAGGGCCCTGATCCCTCTTAAAAAGAAATGGATTTCTCATCCTATTAAAGATGATGATGAAATACTTGATCTGGCAGCAGAGGCCGGCTGCTGGTATGTGTATCAGGCGGTTTTTGACACTTCAGACCACATAAAAAGACGAGTCCAGAGGCTGAAAGACCGCGGTATTGGCGTTGAAGGAACAATTATCTTGGGTACGGACGAACAGGATGAAGATTATATAAAGAGGCTTGTTGATTTTCTTCTTGAAATAGACCTTGATTTAGCCGAGTTTACAATCCTGACACCTTTTCCGCATACCCCCATCCGTGCGACATATGAAAAAGAAAAGAGAATTTTACACAATGACTGGTTTCGATATACAGGTGGAGAAGTTGTTTTTCAGCCGGCAAAGATGAGTGTCGATACACTGCAGAAGATGTATCATTACGCGTGGGATGCGTTTTACAGCGACTGCAGCCAGGAAATAAAAATGGCAAAAATGTTTATGAAAGTCATAGAAAAAGAAAAGGCCAGCGGTTCATATAGTAAAAGACGCCTCAGGGGCAGGACATGGAACCCGGATAAACCCCGTTAGAAAGCCTTAGTCCTTCTAACGGGGTAAAAAGGGATAATTACGCAATGAAGATATTGTTAATTTCATCTAACAGGGCTACTACCCCGTACCCCATCTACCCGCTTGGGGTTAGTGTCATTGCCGCAGCGCTTACAGCTGCCGGGCATAAGGTCCAGCAGTTTGATTTTCTGCAGCAGAAAAATTCTGTGGATGCTATCGGAGAAGAAGTTGAAAGATTTAAACCGAACTTAATCGGCATCTCAATCCGGAATATTGACAACATCAATATGATAAACCATAAGTATTACATAGAAACAGTGAAAGACATTGTAAAGAGAATCAGGGAAGTCTCGAACAGGAAAATAATACTCGGGGGCGCGGGCTTCTCCCTTATCCCTGATTTAATCCTGCAAAAAACAGCAGCTGATTATGGAATTATCGGAGAAGGTGAGTCGTTAATGGTGAATTTTGCGGATAATGCATCCAGAGGGATTTATCCTGAAGAGCGTCTCATTGGCTCTCGGACCAGGCTTTCAGGTCTGGAAATATCCCCGGCAAAATATGATGACCAGCTGATGAAATATTATCTGCCGAGCGGGAATATGGCCCCTGTACAGACAAAGCGGGGATGTACCAACAGGTGTGTTTACTGCTCGTATCCCATTTTGGAGGGCTCTCAAATCAGGCAGAGGGATACGCGTTCGGTTGTTGACGATATAGAGCTCCTTCGCGATGAATATAAGGTAAAATATATTTTCTTCGTTGATTCCGTGTTTAATGACGACAGAGGCGCATATCTTGATGTGATAGAGGAAATGATAAGACGTAAAATCAATGTCCCGTGGACGGGATTTTTCCAACCTAAAGGGTTAAACAGCGAGGTCGTCGAAATGATGAAACAGACAGGGCTTATTGCCGTTGAGATAGGCTCGGATGCTGCCTGTGATGTTACGCTGAAAAAAATGCGCAAGGGATTTTTATTCCGGGATGTCATAGAATGCAATGATTTGTTTGTTGACCATGGAATCGCAACATCACATTATTTTATGTTCGGAGGCCCAGGGGAAACAAAAGAGACTGTGCATGAAGGCATCGAGAATATTAAGAGCCTGAAAAAATGTGTTATATTCATTTTTATGGGCATAAGGATTTTGCCTGATACACCTCTTGTCCAAATAGCAATAAAAGAAGAAGTTATCTCTCCTGATAAAGGTATGCTTGAGCCTATTTATTATATTTCACCGTCTGTCGATAAAAACTGGCTGGAGAAAACCCTGACCGATGCTTCTTCAGAGATAAGGCATTGCGTATTTCCGCCTGATTCTTTTGATAACAGTCTGAGTATTCTCCATAAACTGGGATACAGCGGTACGCTGTGGGACCTGCTTCTTACCAAGAGGAATGTTAAAAGAAAAAAACGGCATATTGCAAAATAATCCTGGCATCCCGGAAGAAATCTGGTGCGCTATCCCTGTTTTTAACAACAGGGACACGGTTAAGGAAGTTGCAGCCGGATGTTCTTCTATTTTAAACAATGTTATCGTAGTTGACGACGGCAGTACGGATGCAGATATTTCGTCTCTGCTTTCGGACATGGATGTTGTCGTATTGAAACATGAAAAAAATCTCGGCAAGGGACAGGCGATTCTCACGGCCGCAAGGCATATTGAAGCCCGCGGTGGTCGCTATATGATAACCATTGATGCGGATGGGCAGCACAGCCCCCGGGACATTGAAAAATTTATACCCCTGATTCGTGAAAGTGACTCGAGCATAATCATCGGCTGCAGAGACTTTAACACAGACAATGTTCCGTCCAAAAGCCGTTTTGGACGGAAGTTCGCAAATTTCTGGCTGCGTGTGGAAACAGGGATATATATTGATGACTGTCAGAGCGGGTTCCGCGCCTATCCGGTCAGGTATCTCAACCAAATAAAGTTCAAAGGTTCACATTATGACTTTGAAGCTGAGGTGTTGGCAAAAGCAGCGTGGGCAGGACTACAGCTTAGGACTGTTGCAATTGATGTCATTTATCCCAGACCAGAGTACCGCATCTCCAGTTTTAAACCGTTTCTGGACAATCTGCGCATCTCTCTCATCCACTCCATGCTGGTCGGAAGACGTCTGCTGCCATTGAAACATAAGAGACTGATGAGCCCAAAAAAAATTGATTTAAAAATGCTACGCCATCCAGGCAAATTTTTAAAGATGCTGCTGATGGAAAATGCAACTCCCGCGGGACTGGCAATGTCGGCTGCTGTGGGCATTTTCCTTGCCGTGCTTCCGCTGCTTTTTATACATACAATTGTGATCATATATGTCGTCACGCGTCTGCATCTAAATAAAATTGTGGCTGTTAATGTGCAGCATCTCTGTATGCCGCCTTTTATACCGGCTCTGTGCATTGAAACAGGTTATTACATAAGAAACGGGCACTGGCTTACAGATGTATCTTTTACAACTATTTTTTCGCAATTTTCCGACCGCTTAATCGAATGGCTCCTGGGCTCTCTGGTTATCGCCCCTATCGGTGCCGTGCTTATGGGAATTGCTGTTTTCTTTTCTGCAACTCTGATAAAAAGGCAGAGAGCGGCAAATGACTGAGAAAGAACCTGTTGTCAGAAAGAGGGGTAACAGGTTAGGATTCTGGTTTTTCCGGATTTTTTTAAGGATTTTCGGCCTGTCAGGGGCTTACGGACTCCTTTACCCTGTCTGTCTGTATTATCTGATTTTTGACAGAACAGCTGTCTCTGTGAGCATGGCTTATATAAAAAAACGTTTTAAGACCCGGAATGTCTTCCGGAGAATCTGCGGGGTATACAGACTGTTTATCAATCAGGGGAAAAATCTCATAGACCGCCATTATGCAGTTTTAGGGCAGGGACAGTTTGACACGGAGATTCGCGGGTATGATAGAATAAAAACGCTTTTATCTGATTCTCAAAAAGGTGTTATCTTACTGACCGCCCATGTCGGTAACTGGCAGGTCACAATGACCGCTCTGGAAAAACTGGGGAAAAGAGTTTATCTGTTGATGTCGCCTGAAGGAAATGTCGCAGTTAGAGATTCTTTAAATATGAACAGTGAAAGTGAAAAGCTGAGACTTATTTCTCCTGAAAACTTTCTCGGCGGTGTCATTGATATTATGAATGTCGTCAATCAGGGAGACATTGTTTCCATAATGGGAGACCGCAGCTATGGACATAATTCTATTGGGGTCGACTTTCTGGGGGCTAAAGCAGAGTTCCCTTATAGTGCGTTCAGTATTGCCGCTGCTGTTCAATGTCCTGTGGTCGTTCTCCTCGCGGCCAAAGTTTCCGCAAAAGAGTATCTTGTGGATGTTTCTCATGTCATAGAACCCCGTTACAGCTCTAAGGAGAAAAAGCACGAAGAGATTAAGGCATGTGTTCAAGAATTTGCCAGGGTTCTTGAGGACTACACTGAGAAGCATCCGTTTCAATGGTTTGTCTTTCGTGATATATGGAAAAGGCGGAATTAAAATAATCGATAACCTGGATTTAGGTATCCTGTGCGCCTCTCAGGACGAATCCTGTAGTGCCGGGATAATATCATTAGACAGGGGAGAGGGCATAATAAATATTACAATAGGAGTGGATAAATGCAGAAAAGTGACGAGCAGGAATTAGCAGAGATAAAAAAAGTCCTGAAAGAGATGTTGGTGAAAGATTTGTCCCTGGAAGATATTAGCCCTGAGGATATCAAGGACGACGAAATTTTGTTCGGTGAAGGGCTGGGGCTGGACTCTCTTGATGCTGTTGAAATAGTTGTTCTTCTTCAACGTAATTTTGGCCTGGAGGTTAAGGATATGAACAAAGGGAAGGAAATATTTTATTCCATCGATACCCTTGCCAATTATGTATACAAGAATAAAAAGTGAGACTCATAATTTGCTTATGTGGGCAATTTGTGCATCCAGGCCCGACGGCTGATATTATTATAGAACCGGAATGATAAATACAGAAGAAGGCAGAATCATCTATGGAAAAAGAAAATGCATAGCAGAACCGGTATTTGACCAGATAAAAACGCGGGGTGGATTCAACCAGTTCCTTCTAAGGGGCTTAGAGAAAGTAAGGCTTAAATAGTAAGTAGCAGCAATAGCCCATAATCTATTAAAGATAACGACAGCAATAATGAGAAGGGAGCGATTTCTACCGGCCTTAGGGTAGAAAAATAAAACCGAGAGTATTACCTCTTTTTATATAAAGCGAAAGTTGCATGATACTGCATGTTAAATTAGTTTTTAGACAAGCTCTGTGTCCCTAATAATTATTAAACCTAAAGTGCAGACATGAAAGAACATGATCCTATGGAAAGAAACAAAACATTAAACGTCATAAGAAATGAACTTTTCTATGGTTCAGCGGATTACACAAAGAGCCAGCCGGACCTGTTTATTCCTCACAGGTTCAGGATACTCGCACCATCACAAGTAGACAGCTTTCTTGAAAAAGTAAAAGAAAGTTTGATAGAAGAAGAAATATTATTGTATGTCCACCTCCCTTTCTGCTTTTCCGAGTGTTCATTCTGTAATTCTTTTCCTCATAAGGCAGGCAGGGAAGTTCAAAATGATTATTTAAGTAATTTACTGAAGGAGATTGACCTTTTATCAAATCATGGAGTTTTTAAGGGCAAGAAGGCAAGATGCATATATCTTGGCGGCGGTACCCCTACATCATTTTCTAACCATGACATTAAGCTTATATTGGATAAGCTCTCATCATGTATAGACTTATCTGAAAACTGTAGTGTTACTTCTGAAGCGCATCCATCCACTTTGTCGGACAAAAAGAGAATAAGGGAATTGGGGGATATCGGGATAACCAGATTAAGTATTGGTTGTCAGACCTTTGACCAAAAGGTACTCCTTTTGTGTAACAGAAAAAACACTGAGGGCCAGATTGCAAGAATTGTTGAGGATGTTCATGACGTTGGCATATCAATAAACATTGATATGATGACAGGACTTCCCGGGCAGACTATAGAAAGTGTAAAAAAAGATCTTGAGATATTGGCAGGGATACGTCCAGATTCGGTTGAATATATTCGACACGAAATAGTGAACCCTCTCATTGTAAAACTGTATAAAGATAATCCGGCTCTTGTTGTGAGCAATGACGCGCTTTTTGAAATGGTGTGTATCACGCAGGAATGGATGAGCGTAAACGGATATGAGCAAAATGGACGATTCACTGATGATACGCAGTGGGGATACAGATATCTCTGGTTAAAAGAAATGCCTATTATCGCATTTGGCTCGCGGGCAAGATCTTATACCAAAACAATTTGTTTTGATAAGCATGAAGAGCTTTCTACTTATTCAAATATTATCAGGAAGGGCGGGCTGCCTATTGGGCGGTATATTTTCCTTACCGAAAGAGAACAAATGTATCGGTCGCTTTTACTGAACCTGCAGTTAAAAAGAGGTCTTGATATAAATCAATTCCGGGGCAGATTCATTGCGGACCCTCTTGATATATTTTCTTCGCTGTTTTCAAAGCTCAGCAAGTATGGTTGTCTCAAGCAAGAGGATGGTGCGATAAACCTAACGAAATACGGTGCTTATTTCGTTGAAGATGTCTGTGACTATATTATTGATACAGCCTTAAAAGAGGAATCGGATTGCCTGGTAAGGGCTCCTCATTCAGAGGGGGGCACCTCTTCAAGACTATGATGTGCACGAATACATTGCAGGCATTATTAAAGGCAAGGAACAAAAATCGATTATTATCAATATAATGCCTGCCCATATTCACTCATTCATTGTATTAAGACCTTTAATGACAATTTCAGAAAGAGACGGGGGCAGTCCAGCCATCGGGAGCTAAAGGTGAATATACCGCCAGTGGAATTATTTTTCCGGGTACTGCAATATATTTTATCCCACTTTCAGGGATTCCGGAGGTAAACGACACCATCACAGGCAAGACAAGCGGCGCAACATGCAAGTTAGACAGGATAATCTACAATGAGAAAGAAGACATTAATGACATGATTGAATATATCCATACAAAGTATCCTGACATGGAAATTGTGACAATTGATAAAGGATTGGATTTGATGGAGATACCTTGATTAGTATAACGGGCCTCGGTGCAATTTCAGCGGCGGGCAACAATCTTCCCGAAACACTTGAATCATTCAAGCGCGGTACAAGAAACGCAGGTCCGGTGACTTTATTTGAAACTCCGCTGAAATATCCTGTCTTTGAAGTTAAAGAAATTCCGGAAGAATTCTATTTAGAAGGTCAGAGGACATTGAGCCTGGCTCTCTGCGCTGTGGATGAAGCGCTCAAGAATGCGAAACTTGGGAGTGACCTATCAAAATATCGTGTTGGTGTCTGCATGGGCACGACAGTAGCAAGCCAGCTTAACGACATAGAATTTTACAAATCATACCTTAAAACAGGTTCAGCGCCAATGGCTGCTGTAGACAGGTACTTGAAAGGCAACCTTTCTGAATTTATTTCACGCAGATTCAAGGCCAGAGGACCTGCGCTTACAGTGGTTAACGCATGTTCTTCCGGGACCGACGCAATCGGTGTGGCGCTGTCATGGCTCAATAACGGCTTATGCGATATTGCTGTTGCAGGCGGGGCAGATGAATTAAGTCGCATCCCCCTGTGCGGTTTTGGCTCGCTTGGCATTGTAAGTCCGGATATGTGTGTACCGTTTGACAGGGACCGCAAAGGACTTAATCTGGGTGAGGGCGCAGGGGTCCTGATAATTGAGACAAGAGATTCCGCAAACAAAAGGGGAATAACATCCGGCTCGTATCTTACAGGGTACGGCTCAGCCAGTGATGCATATCATCTTACGTCACCCCGGCCTGACGGCGCAGGCCTTGATACATCAATCCGAAAAGCCCTTTCCATATCCGGCATTGAGCCCCGGGAAGTAAGTTTTATTAATGCCCATGGTACCGCGACATTAGATAATGATGTGGTTGAGGGAAAAGTTTTAGGAAATATTTTTGGGACCGACCTGAAGATGCTGTCTACAAAAGGGTTTACAGGACATACTTTAGGGGCGGCCGGGGGGCTGGAAGCTGTATTTACTGCTGCTGGCCTGTTTGAAGGCTGGATACCCGCAAGTATCGGCTTTCAAAACAAGGATACCGAGATACCAATAACCCCTTTAATGGAAAAAACAGTTATTAACGGCAGCTATGCTGTTTCCACTTCACTGGCCTTTGGGGGTAATAATGCAGCACTTGTATTTGGACAGGATTGATCTTCCCTGTGGCAAGACCACAGGGAATCTAATGTGAGGAAATTTTTTTATTATATTCGCTCGCTTGACCCCGTGGTAAGACCACGGGGAATACGCTTGCTATTCATTTAAAGATATGAATTTTCTGGGAATAGGCATTGTTTTCACACGTGGCATGGGCCTTGACTGTTTTGAAAAGGCCCTGAGCCAGGGCTGGCAGGAACCGTCGGGAACAGACGCCCCGGATTTAAAAAACAGGAAAACCCCTATATATCAGGTTGCGTTGGAAAACATAACTGACAGGGCATTGCCCAAAAAGATGAGACGCTCGGACAAACTGAGCAAGATGGCGGTTCTGGCTGCTTCAGATGCCCTGAAAAGCAGTGGCATAGAGGACATTAATAAAAAAAGTATGGGTATTATCGTGGCCTCGGCTTTTGGCGCTCATGTAACTACCTTTGATTTCCTTGATGGTATTCTTGATTATGGCGAAACTGGCGTTTCTCCGACTGTCTTTTCCAATTCAGTCCATAATGCCGCGGCATCTTATATATCTTCAGCCCTTGATATTCAATGCCCGACTTTGACAGTAACGCAGTTTTATTTCTCCTTTCATAATGCCCTGCAGCTGGCGCAGGTATGGCTGAATGAAGGACGATGCGATTATGTACTTGTTGGCGCGGTTGAGCAGTACGGGGATGTCCTGGGATATGTCTGTGATACAAAACTGAATCCGGCATACGACGGCAGGATAAAGCCTTTTAATTTCAACCCGACCTGGCAAATTCCGGGAGAGGGAGCTGTCTTCTTTCTGGCGAGCAGAGAAAGTTCAGGAAATGTTTTTTGCAGGGTTGAAGATATCTCAATTGGCAAAGGGGCTGAATACAGTCAAACCGCGGATTTAGATATTATTGACGTAGATGGCATGCTGGCCGATGAGTCGGTCTACAGGGATTCACTGTCTCCTGACGTTCCTGCAGCAGCTTATTCTCCATTGTTCGGCAGCATGATGATTGGCAGTGGTTTTAATTGCGCGGCAGGGGCATTGATGCTTAAAAATCAGGTGTACTATGCAAACCCTGTCAAAGATAACCCTCACAATATCCGCCTTCTCAGTGATACCGGACATTCTAATATTGAATTAATCCACTGCATTAGATACAATTGTTACGGAGAAAAAGCGGCTATTTATCTAAAGAAAAAATAAATGTTTCTATCCCGGTGGAGGTGTATTATGATTAAAAAGCAGAAATTTATCAGTGTGTTGCTTCTGGTTTTTCTAATAATGTTGTTTTATGTTCCCTCTGTCCAGGCAAAAAAAAAAGTTGCAGGAAAGACCTTTTATACTACAGCCAACATATGGTATGAACATCCTAAAAAAAACTATTCAACTAATTATCACAGGGGTGCAATTCTTCCTGTTGGTACCATAGCTAAAATAAAAAAAGTCCGCAGTAAGGAGATTCAGTTCACCGATGAAAACGGCCAGCCTTTTATAATTACATTTTTGAAAAAACATAGTAGTCATGAAATGACTATATGGGATTATTTCGACCAGTATTTTTCAGAGGAAAACCCCATGAGAGAAGGCGGACCATTTCATAAATTATCAAAAGATGAAAAAGACAATATCGAAATGGGTGAGATTGCAGTAGGTATGAGTAAAAATGCTGTTTTAATGTCATATGGTTATCCGCCAAGTCACAGGACACCTTCTTTAAAGAGCAATAGATGGATATACTGGATAACCCGCTTTATTAACAGGCCTGTATATTTCGTGGACGGCAAAGTTTCCAAATGGCGTTGATCATGAAGCATTAATTCACAAATGACATCAAAAAACATTGGAAATAAACTAATACAGGGAATTGCTTCTATAACATCCAGGAACGAATCCTCTATTGCAGTAGATACGCCTTTTCATAAATTGGGAATCGACTCCCTGGGTTTTGTTGAGATACTTGTATTTATTGAGAAGACTTTCAACCTTCAGCTTATAGAATCAGGTCTGGATAAAAAAGATTTTGAGACAGTCCATTCTCTGGCGTCCTTTATTCACAAAAAGCTTTAATCGTGAGATTTGTTATTCCGTCATCAAAAAGCAAACGTTATCTATCAGGTTCTGATTGGGTAATCAGTGCGCTGGATTGTCTACTGAAAACAGAAACCTGCGCCGGCAACATGTTCCAGGTTGTTATCATGTTAAATGACATGCTTGATCCTGAATCAGTTCAGGACTGCTTAAGCCAGTTTATCAAAAAATTCCCTGTTCTTCACGGAAGCATAGCTCGTGATTTCAATCTTGCCCCTTATTGGCGAATCCCTAAAAAAGCCGAGGCTGATTTAAATTTTAATGTTTATCATATAAAAGATTCTTCCAAGGAGAGCGTATTATCTTTACTTGAGAAAAGCGGCAACAAGCCATTCAAGAGCAATAATGAACATTTGGCCTTTCACCTCATCCAGACAGAAACAGGGAAAAGCTGTTTTGCCATGGCGTTTGACCACCGGTTATTTGATGCCCGCGGGGCTGAGGCATTTCTTAATCTTTTCCAGCGGTATCTGGTTGGAAATAACGGTCAGGATATTACAGAAGGTTTTAGTTTTACAGCGCCGGCAGACCTGTCCCGGTGGATGAAAAAGTTCTACGCTGGCAGAAATGTCAACCGTAAAATAATTGCATTATCTAAAAGTACCACTAAAACCCTGCCTCTTCCAACTGAAAAAAATAATGGTTTTAAATTTAAGTTAATTTCCTTTAATCAACAGGAAACAGAAGAAATTTATAAAAATGCTTACAATGAAGCAGGATACTTAATGGAGATGCCCTACCTGCTGTCTGTTGTCATACAGACGGTGGATGAACTTTTTAAAAAGAGGAACATGCCTGCTTCCAGCTATTTAATTCCCGTTACCATTGACATGAGGGCCGGTGAAGATATTAGGCAGGAACTGTTTTTTAATCATGTTTCTTATCTTTTCTTTCAGACTCATCCGGGAGACACGGACAATCTGAAAGAAACAATAAAGACAATTAAACTGCAGATGTATGAACAGGTAAAAGCAGGCCTGCCTGAAGATATCCTGGAGGCGAGTTTATTGACCCGCATTGCACCCCTTTCTGTTTTAGAAAAAATATTTCACATTCCATTTAAAGGAGAAATAGCTTCCTTTTGTTTCTCTCATACAGGTAAAAGCTCTTATTTATTCCCTGATTTTATGGGGGTAAAAATCGAGAATATATTTCACATGCCGCGTGTTCCGGTGCGCCCGGGACTTGGATTCTTTTCCAATTATTTCGATGGACAGCTAAACCTAGTAATTTCATACCTGGACGGCCTGCTCCAGGATGAGGAAGCCCTTATGCTGGAAACAGATGTTAAGAAAAGATTGGGAGTGCGTCAAACTTGATGAATACTTTATGTGATGTTCTTGTCATCGGCGGCGGTGTTTCAGGGACAGCAGCAGCCATTGCCTCAGCAAGAAGCGGCGTAAATACTGTTCTGGTAGAAAAGGAAGATTTTCCTGGCGGTGCAGGTTACTCAGGAATGTTTCAGTACATCTGCGGTTTGTACCTGAATGGAGATACTTTTCCAACCAGGACATTAAATCAGGGAATTGTTCGTGAGATAGTCGGGATTCTAAACAGCATATCACCTCACAGAACAATAAAAAAAATCGGTCAGGTCTATGTGCTTCCTTACCACAGAGAAGACCTGCGTTCTGTTTTCAGTTCTCTGTGCGACAGAGAAAAAAATCTAACTCTGTTTTACAATGCAACTGCTGTCTTTGTTGAAAAACAAAACGACGAAATAGTTGAGGTCATAGTTAACCGTCAGGGAACTCTCCACAGTATAACTCCCAGGATTTTAATTGACTGCTCAGGCAGCGGTGATGTTTCTGCAATGGCCAGGGCACAATTTGAACTATCTCCACCTGAAAGGCTTCAACTGGCAGGCTATACAGTTCATTTAAAAGGTCTGACAGATTTGGGTGAGACCCTCGCAATCAAGGTTCCTTATTGCCTGTCCAGGGCAGTGAGCAAGAAGATACTGCCTCCATATTTGAGGTTTACTACATTCAGCCCTGGTGATGCGCCGGACGAAGGATATTGCAAAATTAGCATAAACGGAGCTGAGAGCACTGAACGTGAACAAAAAGCAAAAAAGGATGCTTTAACAGTACACCGCTATCTTGCAAATACAATACCTTCATTTAAAAATTCTTACATAGTTGAAGCTTCAAGGAATGTTATGGACAGGGAAGGCAGGAGGATCTGCGGGGACATAACTCTCACAGAAGAAGATGTACTCAATGCCGGAAAATTTCACGACGGTGTCGTAAAAAACTCATGGCCCATAGAAATATGGGACAAAAATAAAGGAACAATTTATAAATATCTCAAGCCAGGAGAATACTATGAGATTCCATTTCGTTGTCTGAAGGTTAAAGGGATATCCAATCTCCTGTGCGCCGGTCGCTGTATATCTGTTTCGGCTGAGGCGCTCGGTTCAACCCGCGTGATGGGGACGTGCATAGCATTAGGGGACCAGGCTGGTCAGGCTGCAGCCTTCCGGGTTAAAAACCAGGAGTATCCTTTCGGGGTAGAACCGCCGGTAAACTGATAAGAGACTATTAACATGAATATTTTCCAGACAATAAGACAGGAAACTGAGAATTTCCAGGACAAAACTGCAGTAATTCAAGACAATCTCAAAATATCTTATGGAGAGTTAATTTACTCTGCAAATGTGATTGCATCTGCACTGAAGAAAAATGGCATCGGGCCGTTTCATCGGGTGGGACTTTTATGCAGAGACAGTATTGATTACATATCAGCCAACTTAGCCATATTATCTTTATCAGCCGTGGTTGTCCCGATTTCCACGGACCAGTCCGATGATGAAAACAACGAAATACTGGACAAAATTGCTGTGGATTTCCTGATTTTTGAAAAAGACTCTTACAGTGGGAAAGGCGCTCATTCACTTAAATCTGAAGGCTTGCATGAAAAAGAGTTTTATATAAAAAAGAGAATGATTAAAGAAATTCTGAGTGATGAATATTACAAAATCAATCCTGCATTTATACGATTCAGTTCAGGGACAACCGGTGCAAGTAAGGGTATTGTCCTATCGCATGAGTCAATTATTGAAAGAACCAATGCGGCAAACAAAGGACTTCAAATGACTCCTGATGATATTGTCCTGTGGGTACTCTCCATGAGCTTTCACTTTGTGGTAACCATTCTTCTTTTCTTGCGACGCGCATCAACCATTGTAATCTGCAACAATTCCTTCCCTGAATCATTGGTAGAAGGGATAACGAGGCACCAAGGCACATTTATCTACGCATCACCTTTTCATTATCATCTATTAGCCCGAACCGATCTTCTCTCGCCTGCATCATTTAAAAATATTCGGGCAGCTGTTTCAACTGCCATGAAGCTTCCTGATAATATTGCAACTGAGTTTCTTGATAAATTCGGAATTGAATTGGCTGAAGCATACGGGATCATAGAAGTGGGGCTTCCATTTATAAACCTGTCTGCTGACAAAAGAAAGCGAGGATCTGTAGGGAGGGCTTTACCTGATTACGAGACTGCAATTTTAAACAAAGATGAAAATGGGGGTGGAGAGATCTGCATTAAAGGCAAGGGCATGTTAGATGCTTATTTTTCACCATGGCAAAAAAAGGAAAACATTTTAAAAGATGGCTGGTTTAATACAGGCGATCTGGGAAAGTTCGACGATGATGGATTTTTGATAATATCGGGACGTGCAAAGAATGTTATAAATTTTGTAGGGATGAAGATATTTCCATATGAGGTAGAGTCTGTTATAAACCAATTCCACGGAGTAAAGGAATCTTATGTATATGGTGTTGATCATCCCCAGTACGGTCAGCTTCCCATGGTAAAAATCGTTTTAAAAAAAGGGGCGGACAGGGTTCGGATTATTGATGGCTTACGCCGATTCTGTTATGAGAATTTGGCAAAATACAAAGTCCCAAAGAATTTCGAATGTGTAAGTCAGTTACCAAAAACAGTCAGTGGGAAGATTAAGCGATGAGAGTACTGCTTATCAATCCCTTTGGTTCAAACTGGATTGAGGGGCATATAGATAAGAGCGCCTCAGCTATCCATATGGCGCCTGTCGGCATACTCTCTATAGCGGCATTTCTGATCAAGAAAGGGATTGAAGTGGACATCCTCAATTGTACCGGCCCGGTTAAGTTGACGGGAACGGAAGAAACCATAAGACGTGTCCGGGATTTTAGTCCAAGTATTATCGGGTTTACCTCAACCACCTCTAGTTTTCCCGATGCCTACAGGCAGGCCGAGGAGATCAGAAGGATTTTCCCTAATATTTGGATTGTTTTTGGCGGTGTTCATGTATCCGCGCTGAGAGAGAGCCTTATTACATCCTCTCCAGCCATAGATTTTCTGATAACAGGCGAGGGAGAAAAAGCCATGACAGAGCTTGCCATGGGTGTGACTCCTGATAATATACAGGGGTTAATTTTTCGCAAAGGGTCTGAGATAAAATCAAATAACATCAGGACTGATTTATGTGAATTGGATGAACTGCCTTTCCCTGCCTACAATAAACTTAAGGGTTTCCCAAAAGCATATCAGCCGCCGCTTTTTAATTATCCACGATCTCCTACTGCGACAATAATTGCCAGCCGGGGCTGTCCCTACCAGTGTACATATTGTGACCGCTCTGTCTACCGGAGGAGTTTTCGGTTTAACTCGGCTGAATATCTCTATGAACACATGGCCTTTCTTAAGAAGGACTTCAAGATGAGGCACATTTTCTTCTATGATGATCTGTTTACGTTTAACCGGAAACGGGTTGAGGAGTTCTGCGGCTTATTGCAGAAAAAACCTTTGTACATGACGTTTAACTGTGCAGTGCGGGTAGGCCACGTTGATGATGATCTGCTGCAAATGCTGAAGACAGCCGGCTGCTGGATGGTAAGTATTGGGATGGAATCCGGAGACCAGGGATTGCTTGACAGACATAAAGCAAAGGTGACTCTGGATCAGATAAGGGATACGGTCAAACGGATAAAGAAAAACGGCATGAGGGTCAAAGGACTCTTTATGATGGGGCTTCCGGGCGAGACCGAGCAGACCATAAAAAGAACAACTGATTTTATCGAAGAACTAAGACTTGATGATATGAACATTACCAAGTTCACGCCTTTCCCAGGCTCTCCATCCTATAAGACGATCCATGAAGAGGGGTCGTTTGATGAGAGATGGGAATTAATGAACTGCATGAATTTTGTCTTTGTGCCTAAGGGAATAGAATCAAGAGAAAGACTTGAAGAACTTTATAAACAATGTATAAAAAGGTTTTACACGAGCAGGAACTGGATCCAGAAGTTTGGGCTTCTTATGTTTCAATCACCCCATAGTACATACAGAATGATAAAAAACCTGCCTGCATTCCTGAAAATTAAAAAAGACTTTGAGCCAAAGGGTAAGCATTAAGCAGTAGACCGTACAGGATATGAAAATAATTTACTGAAAAAACGATATACCCAAAAGTATCATGCTGGAATTTAGCGGTTCATTGGGTTCTGCAGTACCTGCATTCGAAATGTGATGCAAGCGGTAGTTAAGGTTAATGCTGATATTTTCCCGCATAAAATAATTAAACCCTAGTCCTGCCTGATAGTTGCCGTTAAATTCTGATCCAAGCCCGGAGATATCCAGGTTAGTATATACGGGGCCGCCGCCAGCAAAAACATACGGAATAATTTTCTCTGATGCGGTAAAATTCCAGCATGCCAGAAAATTAACCCCTGTCATAATGGCTGATTCCGGATGATATACAATATATAACGGTATTTCAACGAGCAATTCATGACGTCCTTTATACCAGGATTTGCCCTTTTCCTCAGATAGAAAGTATCCATATTGCAATATTAAGTCAATATCTTTAACACGCGTTTCGGTATCGCCAAATCCAGGATGTGTAACTCCATATCCACCTAGAATAGTCCAGTGGCTTTTAGCCTTATTGAATATGAAGGAATCCTTATCTTGGGCAAAAACTAAGGATGAAAAAAAAATATTAAAAATTAAAACTGTATAAAATAGATGTTTCATAGAATGTAAGATTATTAATCTTTAAATTGACTATATTTTAGCACGCTTATTTATTATTTACATAATAAAATAGAACAAGAAATTAACATGCTCCTTAGTTTTTTATCCTTAGTTTTTTTACTTGAAATTAGTAAACCATAAAGTTATACTTATTCAAAAATAATCGTAAAATCAAGTTAGTTAGAATAATGGAGGGTCAAATGAAATATTTTTCCGAAAAGCTCATTTCAACATTGAGAACAGACAAATTTGTGTTCTTGTTCGTTTTTGTTTGTTTATTATTTGCTAACAGTAGTTGCATACAATCCAGACAAGTTGAAACTTTTGATAATACTATCACTTCAAAAGAAGCATTTACAAAAAAGACTCTTGCTGTATTGCCTTTAAGAACAAAATCTTCTCTTACCACCGACTCCCTTCTTTCATTAAGAAGGTCGATCAACAAAGAACTTTCTCAAAAAATAAAATTAAAACTCCCTAATGCAAAAATAATTAATGTGAAAAAATCTGTAAACATTCTGAATGAGAAAAACAAGTTAAGCGTTTTGGATAATCTTATGACATCTTATGATAGTACCGGTGTGTTTGATAAACGATTAATCACTTCTCTAGGTAAAGATTTAAAATGCGATTATATAGTGTTTTCAAGGTTAAAAGCCGAGAAAATATCTTTAGTTGTTTTAGGAAGTGAGTTTGCCACATCATTAGAAGTGTTAATTATAGACAAAAGGAAGAATGATGTCGTTTGGGCAGGTGTTGGTGATTATAAAAAAGCCGGAATATTTAAATGGGGTAAGGTAGACATTAAAAAGGTCGCTGCTGAACTAACTCGCTTAGCTCTTTTTAAACTCTAAAAGAGAAAATTGTCTTTATTGAATATCATCAATTTAATTAAAAGATTATTAAGTTAAATGTCTGACTACAAGATTGTTAATTACTTGTTACATTAATTCTAATATTTGCTTTTTCTTTGAATCATAATCCTCTTGATTAATCAACCCGTTATCTAACATTTGTTTCAGGATTTGAAGTTTTAATTCTGGATTATTATCATTCGACAAGACAACTTTTATTTATCAGGATTGACCTTCTGGACAATGGTACATGAAGAAAAAATAAGGACAATTAATATTAGTAAAATACTTTTCATTAATCCTCATTATTGATTATGTAATGCTTTCTTAAATAATCTGGTATCAAGCGTTTCTAATAACACATTATTATTCCATAATTTCACACTTAAAATTCTCCCGCCAAAAAAAGATAAATCGAATTCTAATAAATCTATCTCCTTATTACCTTTATCATCGAATGACATTTTTACTGTTTTATTTTTATCATCCCTGAATGCATAAATATCAAAATATCTATAATCATTTTTATCATTACCTCCAAGATTTCTTAAAAATATCAATCTAATTGAGGATAGTTTTTTATTTTCATCTTCATCTAATAATTGAATTTTTACAAATATTGTATTTTTTTTAAGGAACCATTGGATAAATTTATATTTCCCCTGAAAACTGGAACTTTCTAATAGTGGTTGAGCGGTTTTTAAGATATTATTCGTGTATATTTTTTCGATTATTTTATTGCTATCCCTATATACAATTTTCTCAATTACAGCCAAATTTCTTTTAGATATTCCTGCACAAACAATACCACTTGATGAAAAAAAACCTCCTTTATATTTTAAATCTAAACTCTTTACCCAATCTATTTCTTTTTCTTGATCAACTTTTTCTAAATCATGAGTTCCGCATGCAGTCAAATGATTAGCAAATATTTTATTGGGGAATAGAAATATTAATAGCAGTATTATAGTATGTAGACTTTTCATATATTCAAAGACTTATGGCTTGTTTTATGCTTCTCTGCATAATAATTCATTCGTGTCAGATTGACCTTATTTCCATACCTGTATGTACAGAAGAGACCCAATTTTCAGGCTCCTTTATTACCTTCTTTATTTCCTAAATTAGATTATCGAGTCCTTTCTGGATTGTATTCATTCATGTCTTTCTGGTTGAAGCCTGAGAATAAACTAATATGTAGTCTCGAACCGTCTTGGTTCCCCTTGACCTACCCCACATCATTGTAGCACATTCAGAGTTGTACTTTTTAGTTAAAAAAGTATCGCTGACGGTGCTGGTGGTCTGTAACCCAAAGCACTATGAGGCCTGATCTCGTTATACTCTTTTCGCCAGTTCTCTATGAGAATCATAGTCTCTAAAAGTGTTGTGAATATCTCCCCATTGAGAAGTTCATCTCTGAGTTTCCCGTTAAATAATTCAATATAACCATTCTCCCTTTTCCTATAATTAGCTATTTGATATTCCTTTCACTTATAAATTGAGACGGAACGCTAAGCTCAACAACTCTGTTTGTTGAGTAGTAGTAAGGAGAACAGAAGGGAAAATAATAATGAAAAATGAAGTGAAACTGTTTTTGAATAAACGTTCCGATATTACAGGCAGACGGATATTGAAATATGCTATATTGGTATAAAACCCAAAGGCAGATTTATTGTTGAAAACAGAAAAGCGCTTATTAAAAGATTTGGTCTTACCCATTTCTGACAATAATACAACTGAAATAATATTTATCAGGGAGGTTGTGCTATGGCAAAAAGTAAGTTGCAGGTTTTTCTGATATTTTTTATTGCAGCTCTGTTTTTATCGGTTATTTTCAACTCAGCTAGCGCTGTAGGACAAGAAGAGACCTTTATTACATCTGTGGGTGACGATGGCATTCAAAGGGTGGAGATACTTGCTGGCAATTATTTTTTTAACCCAGATTATATAGAGTTTAAAGTTAATGTGCCTGTCGAGATAACCATTAAGAAGGAGTCAGGCATTGTTCCACACAATATTGTAGTTAGTGAACCTGATGCAGGGATAGATATTAATGAATCAATAAGTTCGGAACCAAAGATTATTAAATTTATGCCCAAAAAGCTCGGGGAATACCCTTTTTACTGTGATAAAAGGCTTCTCTTTTTTAAAAACCACAGAGAAAAGGGAATGAAAGGGATATTTAAGGTACAACCTTAATCTGAGGAAATTTATAGTTTATTCTGTCCATAATCACGACTGTCCTTTTAAAATTGAGAGTGTTGCAAGTCAGTCTCTCTTTGCATGGAAGACCAGATAGTAATCTACAACATTTCGGCAATATTTGGAAATGAGGATAACAGGTAGTTGTAATTGCCCCTTTATTTTCTTGATTTCCCTGCTTATTTGGTATATTTTAGGGATAGTCGATCTTAGAGGAGAGTTAAGATGAAACGAACTATTTGTATGTGTCGTATCTTACTTGCTTTTATCGTGTTGTTTGTCAGTGGCTGCGCTGTCGGGAACAATCATCAGTACCATGATGTAATTGCTAATGTCAATGCCTCGGACTCTATAGGTGTCGGGATTGCATCGCATGACCAGAGAGAATATGTTATAGATGGAAAAAAGAATCCTAATTTCGTTGGATTGTCAAGAGGGGGATATGGTAATCCTTTCAATGTAGGTACGGCAAGTGGACGTAATCTGGCAGATGACATGACGGAAGCTATTAGTTCATCATTGTCGAAGAAGGGCTATAAAGCCGTACCCATTATTGTTTCACATTCAGACGACCAAAACGCAGTGCTGAAAAAATTGAAAGCAACAGAAGCAAGACGTTTGATCCTACTGACTCTTCATGAATGGAAAAGCGATACACTAACGAATACGGCCCTGATATTTAACGTAACACTAAAGGTATTCGACCAGTCCGGACAAGTCCTTGCGGAAAAGCAGCTTCAGGGAAGAGATAATTTGAAAGGGAGTGCAATTAACCCTCCCAAGCACGCCAAAAAGGTTATACCAATAGCTTTTAGACAAAAAATAGAAGAATTATTAAATGATCCTGCTGTAGAAAAGAATTTACATTAAAGGCGGGAAAATATGGCAGCTGTTTAGGGCGGAATTTAAGCGGTTTCTAAGAATATTTAGAATTAAACAAATGGTAGCATTTTGTTCAATTTTATTTACCTAAAAGCTATAAAAGTGATGTTTTAGTGCTTTTGAGAGGAATAAATTTAAACATTAAGAATGCTGAAAGTTTAATCTTTATAGAAAATTACTTTAAAAACCTTTGAGCAATATTCTGCTGTCACGTCCCAGCTAATCGAGACCGGTTCATTCCCAGGTAACCGAGACCACCAGTTTAATAATGTTATTTCTTCTTCATTATTAAGTCAACGTTTTTCATTTTTATTTTCCCTTTCAAGCGATAGCTCTTTCCTTTGAAGATTGAGATATCCGCTCTGTCAAATATTCGATCAATGGTTGCATTTGCCAGAACCGGCTCAGGGAATACCTGAGGCCACTCATCAACATCCCGGTTTGATGTCAGTATCATGGCTGAGCTGTATTTTCTTCTGTCTAAAAGATCAAATACCTCTTCGGCAATTTCCCTGCTCATAGTTGTAACTCCCCAGTCATCCAGAATCCAGAGTCTGGCGGACAGGATCTTTTTGAATAAGGAGTTTAGATTGTTTTTGGACTTGGCCTGAAGTATATCCTCTGCCAGTTTTTTTAAGCTGTTACAGTAGACACGGTAACCCCTGTTTGCTGCCAGCACTCCTATGGCCAATGCCAGATGGGTCTTGCCTGTGCCCGGTTGACCGAGGAAGAGGCATATCTGATTGTTTGCGATAAAGTTCAGGGTGGCTAATCCACGTATTTGATCTTCATCGATTTTAGAATTGAACGACCAGTCAAATGACTCTAATGTTGTGATTTCAGGGAAATTGGCCCTATTGATTCGCGCCATCAGGGACCTTTCTCTGCGGGCGTCTATCTCACGCTCAAGCAAATCGCTGACCCATGACAGGGAAACTGCTTTCTTGTGTTTTGCAAGCACCTCCTGCAGTTCTGTTGCTGCTGCACGCATTTTGAGAGTCTTTAGCTGATTACTTAACGTTTCTATATTCATTTTATGCCTCCTGTTAATAGTTCCTGGTATTCCTCTATTGGTCTTGTGAATTTTGAACCTTTTGAATTACCCGGTATGCCTTCTCTGTCTGTTTCTGAGTCCTTTTGTGTTTTCACTTTCATTTCCAGCAATGCCAGAATACTTCTGTAGTTACAGGCATCTACAGATAAAGCTTTTTTACAGGCCTCGTTTATCTCCTCTGCCATATACTTTTTATCAAGCGCAAGTATTCCCCATATCTTCCTTGTATCTATAAACCCATTCCCCTGTCTCAGCAGTCTCAGAACTACTTCTTCCACATAAGAGCCCAGCTTTGCAGCACTCTTTCTGTAGTAAGAGCCTTCCCTGGTTGCCCGCTCCCACGGAGCCTTGTGGCAATCTTTTGTGCTTTTTGATATGTAAGGATCATTAATCCGGTTATGCACCTCTATCAACTTGCCTTTGTGGTAGATCGTTACTTGTTTGGAATTTCCTATCACAATCACTTTCTGGCCGCAATATTCCTCCTCTACAGAATAGTATTTGTTGCGGAAACGGACATGGACATCTTTCCTCACCTTACCCTCATGAAACTCTTCGATCTCATAGGCTATGGCCGGCAAAGATTTTAATACCGCTTTTTCTTCTGAAAATACATCAACAGGTCTTCTGCGTATGGTACCGTGTATCCGTTCATTGGCAATTGCAACCTTTTTGTCGATATACTCCTGTGATTCGGTAATCCCAGACCACTTCTCCCCATGGGCCTGGTATAATCTCCTGACAAAAGGCATCATCCTTTCGACCTTGCCCTTCAGTTCCGGAGAGCGAGGCGGTAGACATTCAATCAGGGTACCGTAATGCGCTGCAAATCTTTCATATGCGGGGTTTAAGAGGGGTTCATATTTTGAGGCCTCAAGGACAAAGCATTTGGGGTTGTCTGAAACAATCTTGTTTGGCACCCCGTCCAGTTCTTTGATCATTTCTTCTAAAACTCTCAGGGTTGTTGTTACATCATGTGTCCATACAAGATGGACCATCATGTATCGGGAGTGCCCCATTATCCCGACAAAGGCCCAGAGGATCCGCTTTCTGCCTGTTTCCGTATCAATCACATCCCTGAGTTTGCCCCAGTCGATTATGAGGGCCTCTCCGGGGGTATGGATAATCTCTCCGACTACCCTTCTCCTTGACTCTTCCCCCATGCCTGTCAGTTTATACCGATGCAAAAATCGGTAAAAACTTGATCGTCCTACTCTGATTGGAAGTTCTTCATATATGGTGATTGGCTGCCATCCGGCCAGCAGACGATCTTTAATCCATGAGCTCTGGCCTTGCAATTGTATGTCTGCTTCTGATTTCTGCAGTGACCGTCCATCTATGGGGTCTGGAAATAGTGCTTCAGGATACGAGGGAATCGGTCTCTTCCTATCCAGATAACCGTATTCCCGTGCCATCTCTCTTATATGGGATACCCGGTTCCTCCCCACCTTCAGGTCACGGCATACCGCATTAAAGCTTTTGCCCGACACCAGTTGTTCTACTATCTTCCGCTCCATTAACCTCCTCCTGTTCTGCTTTGTCATTAATGCCTCCTTTTTGTTTTCAAAAGAAGACATCATAACAGCTTTACAGGTGGTCTCGGTTTGCTGGGAATAGTACCCCTTAAAGTGGTACTATTTAGGTGGGAATTTGATCCCTAAAAGCGGTCTCGTATTGGTGGGACGTAACATCTGCTACAATTCTGCTACACTCAAAGCATTGATATCTCCCTGAAAGTGTGATTTTTTAATCCTTCCATGAAATACAACCTTTCTGTTGTTAATCATCAAATCGAAATAACTATTTTGAAGAATTATTGAGTCGGAAATTGTTAATTGCTGGAGAGTTGCGGCCTTTACAGACGCAAGGGACTTTTAGTTCCTTGCGTGTTGATTTTTGTAAATTACTCTTTGTTTTATTTTATAACTATTGTATTGATTTTAAAGAAATTATAATTTTATCTATTTTTTGTCTTTCCCCATTTTCTGTTTTTTTGTGTTACAAATCTGCTACATTCTTGTATAATAACATTGGCGAATAACCGAAAAATCCTTTAAAATCAGACATGCCGGAGTGGCGGAATTGGTAGACGCAAGGGACTTAAAATCCCTCGAGGTTTATCCTTGTGCCGGTTCAAGTCCGGCCTCCGGCATCATTGTTCTAAGGTGAAAATAGTCGCTGTCCCTATTTTTTATGTCCCTATTTTTTAAGAAATATAGAAAGGGTTTTAATCATGATAAAAAGCCCAAAAACTGTGCCTGCGAAGGTAGCATTCCACCTGACTCCATCTGACATGAGGAATTAAAAGAAAGCCCTTGAAGATAAAGAATAAATCAATAAATTATGGAAGTTCAACCTCCATAATTTCCATATTTTCTTATTAAAGATAATCACTATAAGAACAAACCTATAGAATCTCTATCTAGATTTAAAATAATAAATTTGAAATCCTAATATAATCTGATAAAAGTTGGCACTCAATATTATAAAAAGTGTCCGGGTCGTATTCGGTTATATCCATGCATTGATTGAGAACGGTAGCTCCCACAAAAACAATTGATTGACTTGAATATCTATCAAGAAACTCCTGTCCATAAATCTCCACAAGGTCATTGTATACGTTTCTTTGAAAACTATTAGAAACTTTGATACATTTATATATACTGCAATAGTGGGTTAACCCTCCGAAGTAACTGTTTTCGTGGATATAAGTGAGGGTGAATACGAAGTCGATACTACTAAAATTTAGGGTCATAATCCCTTCTGCAAGATATGAAGCCACTTGTGATGAAATATTATATTGCCAATTACTAGTTATTAAAGTTCTATCTGAAAGTCGGCAGTATTCTGGTTGACGAGGATCCCCAGTAGTCCTCACACTGGCCTGGCCCCCCAAAAACATACAATCTTTTCCTTTAAGTAATGAAACATTAGCTTCGAGCATATCTGAGGGATTAACCTTAATCTGTGCATCAATTGTACAATTACCATAAGATGCATTTTCTGGAAATGCAATAACCCACCACTCTCCTGCTTCAGACATAAAGCTACTAGTCCTAAAACAAGCGAGATTTTCTTACAAGATGTTTAGCATGTCATCATAGTCATTTTCAGTCATTATTTTTGTGCTATTCATCTATTCCAAGACC
>VAPA010133437.1_pt1 | contig 25569 bp, 18 predicted proteins | sample 3395041 | NCBI WGS metagenome assembly VAPA01 (sample SAMN08290432, study PRJNA428436) | hydrothermal vent metagenome | isolation source: Deep-sea hydrothermal vent chimney | place: Indian Ocean: Southwest Indian Ridge | depth 1973 m m
CTTCCCATGCTCATTCCTGCGGCAATCGTCTTCATTGTCGCCATCAGTGGACGACATTTTCTGGCAGCTTTGACAGCAGGAATCGTTTCGGCACTGATAGTCGGACCTCTCTTCGGAGTCTTTCCTCTCTCCACGGTTTTCACGGTTACCGCGGATGGATCAGTCGCCGGAAGTGCGGTCACCGGTGCAACAGCCCTGCTTCCTATTTCCATCCTCACACTGCTTCTGGTCACTTCCATTGGAATCATGTCTGAAGCGGGATTCATGGACAAACTGATGATGTGGCTCGACAGGAACATCGCCAGAAGTATCAGGGGTGCCGAAGCTGCAATCGTGGCCATGATATCGTTCGCCAATATCTGCGTTTCGGTTAACACGGTGGCAATGATAACAACTGGACCACTGGTTAATGAGTTGAGGAAGAGGCACAGGATACATCCTCACAGGAGTGCAAATCTGCTCGATACTATCTCCTGTTCCTTCCCCTACATACTTCCCTACTCTGCCACTATTATCGCAGCAAATGCCATCCAGCGGGAACTTGTGGAACGATACAGTTTCGCGGTTGTGGTACCGTGGGTTCAGGAGGCACCCTACATCTTCTATGGAATCGTTCTCTTCCCTCTGATGATCGTGGCCGTTGTAACCGGTTTTGGACGCAAGAAAGGCTGACGTCAACGAGGAGTCCGGAAATTGAACAGATCTATTAAAAGTACTGATTCCAATCTCGACGGGATCAGGATCGCGTCTGCCCTTCTTGTTGCGATCTTCATGCTCAGTTTGATCAGGTATCAGCCAACATCACCTCTGCCGGCCGATCATCCTCCGGATCTCTTCAGTGCGGAACGGGCGATGCCCGTCCTGGCCGGACTTGTCGGCGACGGGATACCCCGACCCTCCGGGAGTGAACACAATACTGATGTCCGCGACCTTATTCTTGATGAGTTCGCATCCATGGGATATGAAACAGCAATTCAGGAAGCCACGGTTGAGAGGCGAAACAGTACATATCCCATATTCAATATCATGGCACGTCTGGAAGGAACCGGACCGGGCAATAGTGTACTGCTTCTCACCCACTACGATTCTGTAAGATGGGGACCGGGTGCATCTGATTCCGGTGTTTCGGTCGCAATTATTCTGGAGATCGCCCGGATACTCAGATCGGATGCCAGATTCCTCAATGATATCATTTTCCTCCTCACAGATGCCGAGGAGATCGGTCTACTGGGAGCAAGGGCATTTGTAGAAGAGCATCCGTGGTTCGACAGCGTCAAAGCCTTTGTGAACCTGGATGCCCGGGGCACATCTGGTCCCAGTCTCATGTATGAAACAAGCGAACAGAATCTGTGGCTGGCACGCATATTCGCCCGAAAAATCAAGCGACCGTTCACAAGTTCCGTATTCGTTGAAATCTACAAAACGATGCCCAACGATTCTGATTTCACGATATTCAAGAGAAAGGGCATCGCCGGATATAACTTTGCGTTTATAGGCAGTGCCTCCCATTACCATACTGCGCAGGACAACCTGGAAAATGTCAGTCTCAGCAGCCTGCAGCATCAGGGCGATAACGCACTGGCTCTTGTTCGGGCCCTATCCAGTTCTGATCTGACGGAACCCACTGCCGGTCAGGCTGTATTCTTCGACCTCTTCAGTGCGAAGGTAATCGTCTGGCCTCAGGGCTGGACCATCCCCCTGGCGATACTCAGCCTGCTGCTGCTCCTTGCAGTTATTATCCAGATAAGCCGCCACAGGTTTGGATGCATCAGGCATATCATCGGATCGATGATATTGTGGCCGGTGATGCTGGTTGGTGCGATGGTATGCGGATTGCTGTTCGATCAATTGCTGAAGGTTACCGGCACAAATTCAGCCGTCTGGCTCAAACACCCTGTGGTATTGAGTATCGCCATCTGGCTGCTGGTAATTCTCTGGATCGTTGTACTTGTGCATGCCTGGATCAGACGATTCAAGTTGTCCGGCATATGGGAGATGTGGTGCGGTATCTGGATCTGGTGGGCGGTGATCGGTCTGCTTGCTGCCCTGCTGATGCCCGGTGCGAGTTACCTGGCCATGGTTCCAGCATTGTTCGCAGGTCTTTTCGGGATAATCGGGCTCCGCCTGAAGGTCGGGGGCTCACGACACGCCGAATTAACTGTTCCTCTATTATCCCTGCTGGTAGTTGCCTGTTTATGGATACCGATGGAGCCGCTCTTCTATGACGCTTTCGGATTCAATACGAGTATCAACCTTGTAGCTCAGGCCGCAATGGTCGCTGCCGCCCTGATGCCGCTCCTTGTCAGCGCCGGACATAAAGGGAGACAAACGGTGGCAGCAGGAACAGCCATGCTCCTGATAATCTCAACAGTTACAGCATTAATCCTCAAGTGAGGCGGATAATCGGTCCGCTACGCGTTTCAGCTCACTCTCGGCATCAGCGACCAGGTCATCGACAACGGTTTTCATGGGTTTTATGTCATGCATCATTCCGACACTCTGGCCGGCCATCAATGATCCGTAATCGATATCTCCCTCAACTACTGCACGCTGCAGTGCACCAACCCAGTATTTCTCAACCTCGAACTGCGCTCTTTCCCTTGTAATAGTTCCTTCAGCCAGCTCATTCAACAGCCTGAGCTGCAGCTTGCCGAATTCAGCCAATCCCTTGTTCTTGATTGCACGGACGGCGACCACCGGCAGCTTCGAGTCATACTGAGGCGTCGAAACTGCCTGTCTGGCCCGCGCCTTGATAAATGCCTGCTTGAAATCGGGGTGGGCAGAGCACTCCTCTGTCATCACGAAGAGGGTCCCGAACTGGCAGCCGGCGGCTCCCATCAACAGCAGGTGAGCGACGATTTTTCCCGTCGCCAGACCACCTCCGACAAATATAGGGATCTGATCGAACTGAAAGAGCACCTGCTGCAGCAGGATGATCAGTGAAACGTGTCCTATGTGCCCTCCCGCTTCGTTACCCTCCAGGATCAGGGCATCGATCCCAAACCTGATCTGCTGCTCGGCAACACTGCGCTCTGCAGAAAAGGACATCGTTCTCTTGCCGGTCTTTTTCATTCCCTGGATCTCAGCTTTTCTGGGAAGACCGCCGGCAAAAACCACAAAGGGAACATCCTTCGACTGGACGATCTCATAGTGAGCCCGATAGAAAGGGGCCAGCGTTATCAGATTCACCGCAAAGGGCTGCTCGAGAGTTTCAATGCACCGGTCGACTTCCGCTTCGAACATATCCTCGGGCATATTGCCGCCCGCCAGTACGGGAAAGGCACCACTGTCGGAGACCGCCTGCATGAGGGGTACATCACTGATCCAGGTCATGGCACCAGCGATCAGGGGGTACTTCACCCCCAGAAAATCCGAACCCTGCTCACTGATTTTTTCAAACAGCATGACTGCTCCTATTTATAGATCACCAGGACCAGACCATCAGATTCCCGGTCAGTAACCCGTCTGGCACCGCCCAGGTTGAAATCATGCGCAGGCGTGAATGAATTGTGGGGCCATCGCCTACAATTTCAGCGTACGCTGCCGAGAGAGCCATGCTCAGCCTGTCGCCGCTCCAGTCGGCAAACTGCTCTCCCAGATCAGCGAGCGTTAGAGAGAGAATTTCTTCTTTCGTTTTGCCTTCGGAATGGGCTGTCTGGACAACTCGACGCACGGCCTGCAGATAGCGGGCCATGGTTCTGAATCCATCCACATCACTTAGATCCCCATGTCCCGGGATGACTCTGGTATCGGAGTTGATTCTCTGAATGATCTGATCGATAACTGAAATCCACATGCCGGTGTGGCAGCCGTTGTTCCTGTCAACATAAGGTGTCATCCTGTTGAAGAAGAGGTCTCCCACGTGGACGACATTTTCGTCGGGGACCCAGACTACCACATCTGTATCGGTATGTCCGCGACCCAGGTGGAAGAGCTGTATCTCGATCCCACCGATATTGAGGGTAAAAGAATCTCTGAATGTCAGTTGAGGAAACCCATCCCCTCTGCCGGGAGCACCTTCACCTTCCCACCGGGAAAGCATTCTGTCGTAGGTGTTCTGATGAGCGATTACCATACCGTACTGCTGCATGTAGGCATTGCCGCCCACATGATCGCCATGAACGTGCGTATTGATTATGTAGCGAATCGGCTGATCGGTAAGGGTGCTGATCTGTTCGACGAGCGCTGGGGCAGCATTTTCAAACTGAGTGTCAATCACCACTACGCCGTCATCGGTAATGATGACTCCTATGTTCCCGCCTCTGCCGGAGAGCATCCAGATTCGCTCCGACACCTGGATCCTGGTTAAAACGGATTGTTCTTCCCGGGTAATGGGTCGCTCCGACTCGATCGCTGCATATGACGAGAATCCAAGCACCTCGACTGGTGTGCTGTTGAGAGACACGACAATCAGGGCGAATGCGATAACCGGGACCACAATCATCATCTTCTTAGAGAACGATCGAATCATCAGAAATCCCTCCTCACGGGTTTCCATCTGGAAGGATATGAAGTTTGCGATAGTCTCTTCCGCTGTCAAGAGTGGCTGCCCGGAATGACAGGAGCACTTCTGTTGAAGGAGTGTGGCGACTATACTAGCTGACGTTCATAAACCTGCACAGGAGATGCATGATCATGAGAATCCGCCCGTATTTTCTTTCCGTCTTTTCGGTCTTCATCATTCTGCCTGCAGCCATTCAGCCGGTGCTTGCTCAGCAGAATCCCTCCGAGATCGATATACCATACGAGAAATTCGTCCTCGATAACGGTCTTACCGTGATAGTCCATGAGGATCATAAAGCACCTATCGTGGCCGTTAATATCTGGTACCACGTAGGCTCGAAAAACGAGAAGCCCGGACGCACAGGATTCGCTCACCTGTTCGAACACCTGATGTTCAACGGGAGCGAGCATGCAGATCTCGATTACTTCTCAATTCTGGAGCCGATCGGGGCAACGAACCTGAATGGAACAACCAATGAGGACAGGACCAATTACTTTGAAAACGTTCCGATTTCTGCCCTGGACACAGCACTCTGGATGGAATCGGACCGCATGGGTTTCATGGTCAATGCTATTACCCAGGAGAAACTGGACGAGCAGCGAGGCGTTGTTCAGAACGAAAAGCGACAGAGCGAGAATCAGCCTTACGGACGCGTATGGACGGAGATTGCAGAGAATACCTATCCGGCCGGACATCCCTATTCATGGTCTGTTATCGGTTCTATGGACGATCTGAATGCTGCCTCACTTGAAGATGTTCATGAATGGTTCAGAACCTACTACGGCCCGGACAATGCTGTTCTCTCAATTGCCGGCGATATTGACATGGCAACGGCACGGGTAAAAGCTGAGCAGTATTTCGGCAATATCCCACCCGGACCACCTCTAGCCAAACACGAGACCTGGATTGCCGAACGCACAGGCTCAAAGCGCCAGGTAATGCAGGACAGAGTTCCCCAGGCCAGGATCTACAGGGTTTGGAACATACCTGAATGGGGCTCTCTCGATGGCACTCTTCTCAACCTGGTCGCTGATGTTCTTTCATCGGGCAAGAATTCCAGGTTCTACAAGCGTCTGGTATACGATGATCAGATCGCTACCGATGCTTCAGCTTCTGCAAACCTATCGGAGATTGGCGGCCAGATGGTATTCATCGCTTCGGCTCGACAGGGTGTTGCCCTGTCGGAAGTGGAGCACGCACTCGACGAAGAGCTTCAGAGGTTCATTTCAGAAGGTCCCACCGATGATGAGCTGCGCCGTGTCAAAACCCAGTATCGCGCATCATTAATCCGCGGTATCGAGAGTATCGGCGGTTTCGGCGGCAAGTCTGATGTGCTGGCCATGAGTGAAATATATGGAGGCAACCCGGATTTCTATCAGAAGACAGCGGAAAGAATCGCCGGTGCAACACGAGAGGATCTTCAGAAGGTAACAGCGAGGTGGTTGAGTGATGGTGACTACAATCTTGAAGTACAGCCCTTTCCGACCAACGCGGCTTCCGGCACTGATGTAGATCGAACCGCCATTCCTGAATCCGGTGCACCACCAGCAGTCAACTTCGTTGATTTCGAACAGACGACCCTGTCCAACGGATTGCAGGTGATTGTAGCCGAGCGCTCATCGATCCCTGTCGTCAATTTCAGTCTCCTCTTCGATGCAGGCTACGCCGCCGACCAGATGGGAACTCCCGGTCTGGCAAGCCTGGCCATGTCGATGCTGGACGAGGGTACCGGGAACCGGACATCACTGCAGATAAGTGAGGAACTGGCATTACTCGGTGCGACCCTGGGTGCCGGTTCAGATCTCGATATGTCCACTGTCTCCATGTCGGCTCTAAAGGAAAACCTTGATGCATCGCTCGACATCTATGCCGACGTGATTCTTAATCCAGCTTTCCCGGAAGCCGATTTCCAGCGGTTGAAGCAGCAGCAGCTGGCCAGCATCCAGCAGGAGATGGCTCAGCCAATAGGAATAGCTCTCAGGGTATTTCCAAGGTTGATCTATGGTGATGGACATGCCTACAGCAATCCATTCTCAGGGAATGGAACTGAAGTATCGGTATCACAGATAGAAAGAAGCGATCTGATCGAGTTCCACGAGACCTGGTTCAAACCGAATAACGCAACCCTCGTGGTGGTTGGGGCAACAACGATCGCGGAGATTGAACCGAAGCTCGAGAACCTCTTCAGAGGATGGAGGAGAGGCAGAATTCCCTCCAAGAACGTATCACCTGTCGACCAGAGTGACGGATCGGTTGTCTACATAATGGATCGTCCCGGAGCCATACAGTCGGTTATCTTTGCCGGTCACGTGGTACCTCCCAAGGCCAACCCGGACGAGATCGCCATTCAGACCATGAACACAATCCTGGGAGGCGTGTTCACTGCAAGAATCAATATGAATCTGCGGGAGGATAAGCACTGGTCATATGGCGCCATGAGCCTGATTCTGGATGCCCGCGGTCAGAGACCATTCCTCGTTTATGCTCCAATCCAGTCGGATAAGACACGCGAATCAATGGTGGAGATCGAAAAAGAGCTGCGCGGTATCGCGAATGATAATCCAGCCACTGCTGAAGAACTTGTAAATGCCAAGGCCATGATGACCCTGACCCTGCCAGGCATGTGGGAAACCAATAGCGCCGTGGCCGGCTCGATTATCGAAATGGTCGAATACGGCTATGAGCAGGATTATTTCGAAACATACACCGACAGGATCTATTCCCTCGATCTGAGAAGAATAACCGATGCAGCGAAATCCGCCCTGCATCCCGACAACATGATCTGGGTCGTTGTTGGTGACAGGGCAGTGATTGAAGAAGGCATACGGGAACAGGGATTCGGCCCGATTTTCATAATCGACGCTGATGGAAACATAGTGGAGCGTTGAAGTTGAAACGGAGCGAAGCCCCTTGAGTAACGGACGACAGACAGACATATACGACTTCGTAGTGATCGGATCGGGATTCGGGGGGAGCGTTTCTGCCATGCGCCTGAAGGAGAAGGGCTACAGCGTACTGGTGCTGGAGCGCGGGAAACGCTATGAGGATACAGATTTCGCCCGTACCAACTGGATCGTCTGGAAGTACCTGTGGCTCCCTCCTCTCAGATGTTTCGGCATCCTGCAGATAAGTGTCCTGAAAGGCCTTATGTACCTGCACGGAAGTGGAGTGGGAGGGGGAAGCCTCGGCTACGCCAATGTACTGGAAGTACCGAATGACCGTCTCTTTGCAAACCCGGCATGGAAACGCCTTGCAGACTGGCGTGAGATCCTGACGCCCCACTACGAGACGGCCCGGCATATGCTGGGAGTGACAACCAATCCAAAGTTGTGGCCCGGTGATCTGATACTGAAAGAGATCGCCGAGGAAATGGGGGTCGCGGACACCTTTCGGAAAACAGAGGTAGGCGTATTCTTCGGTAAGGAGGGAGAGGAGGAGAAAGAGATTCCCGATCCATATTTCAACGGAGAGGGTCCTCCACGAGCCGGGTGCAGTCACTGCGGCGGCTGCATGGTCGGCTGCCGTTATAACTCCAAAAACACGCTCGTAAAGAACTACCTCTATTTCGCCGAAAAGCTGGGCGCGGAAATCCTCCCCGAGTCGGAGGTTACAGATATCCGTCCCCTCCCCGCCAATCAACCCGATAGCGCAAAATATAAAGTGGTTTACCGCCGGACGACCGCCTGGCCTTTCAGACCCGCCAGGTCGATCCGGGCGAGGAATGTGGTTGTGTCCGCCGGCACACTCGGTACCCTTCGCCTGCTCTTTCGCTGCCGCGATAAGACGAAGTCGCTGCCCGGTATCTCGCAACGCCTGGGAGCTGTCGTCCGCACAAACGGAGAAGCTCTGCAGGGCTGCATAACGCGCGACAGGGAACCGAACTATTCCGAAGGCATCTCCATCACATCCATCTTCGATGCCGATGATGTAACGCGGATCGAACCGGTACGCTACCCGGCAGGATCCTCATTCATGCGGATCATCTCATCACCTCTTGTATCGACCGGAGAGAGCATTCCGATCCGGATTCTCAAAACCGCGTGGGAGTTGGTGCGCCATCCGATCGATGCCGTGCGGGCTCATATCCTGCCGGGCTGGGCTCGTCGCATGACCATAATCATGACAATGCAGACCGAGGACAGCTGGATGAAGGTGAGATACGGACGCAGTCTGCTTACTTTCTTCCGGCGTGGAGTCGTATCCGAGCCCGATCCCAAACACACCGTACCGGCCAGGATCGACATCGGGCATAAGATAACGCGGGAATTTGCCGGAAAGACCAATAGTATCCCGCTCGGGACGGTAAGCGAAAATCTCTTCAACATGCCCACCACCCCACACCTGCTGGGCGGCTGCCTGTTTGGCGACAGTGCGGAAAACGGGGTGATCGATCTAAACTGCCAGGTGCATAATTATCCAGGTCTATACGTGGTGGATGGTTCGATAGTGCCGGCAAATCCAGGTGTGAACCCCAGCCTGACCATTACGGCTCTATCAGAGTATGCGATGAGCGGGATTGAAGAAGCCCGTCCGGAATAACAACTCCGGAATCACTGCTCCAGAATGACTACCTGTACAGCCTGCCCTGAACGACTACTTCAGTTGTTTTACCTTTCAGTGCAGAGCCTGCCCATGGTGTGTTTATGCTTTTCGACCTGAATTCCCCTGTATCTACGGTCCATTCTATCTCAGGATCGAAGATCGTGATATTGGCTTCACTGCCTGGCTGGAGGGTACCTCCTTCCAGATTGAACACATCGGCTGCATTCGTGCTCATCAGTGATATGGCGGCCGGCAGATCAATAACACCCGGCTCGACAAGCTCAGTCATTATGACACCCAGCGCGGTCTCCAGACCCACGATACCGAAAGCAGCATCCTCGAATGTCGTGTCCTTATCGTCGAGGTGATGAGGCGCATGATCTGTGGCTATCAGATCTATCGTACCGTCCTTAAGTCCCTTTCTGAGTGCCTTCACATCCTCTTTGGAACGCAGGGGCGGTGACATCTTCCAGTTTGGATCAAGGCCGGATACCCGCACATCCTCATCTGAGAGCGACAGGTGCTGCGGTGTCACCTCACAGGTGACGTGCACACCACGTTTTTTTGCCTGACGGACCAGTTCCAGGCTCGTGGCGGTACTGAGGTGGGCAAGATGCAGGTGTCCTCCAGTGTATTCAGCGATCAGCAGATCGCGAGCCACGATAACGTCCTCAGCGATACCAGGCATACCCCTGACACCCATAATGGCCGAGGCCCGACCTTCATGCATCGATCCGTGAACAGTCAGCACCGGATCTTCTGCATGCTGGATTATCGGTACTCCCAGCATCTTCGAGTATTCAAGGGCGGTACGCATCAGATGGCTGTCGTGTACCGGGTTACCGTCATCGCTGAAACCCGTCGCGCCCGTGTCCACGAGCTCTGACATCTCGGTAAGTGCTTTGCCTTCCCTTCCCAGCGATACGGCCGCTATCGGCCACACGTTGAATTTCACCTCTGATGCCTTTTCCAGAATCAGCTTCACGGTTGCTGCATCATCAATACAGGGGCTGGTATTGGGCATGCAGGCTATACCGGTGAATCCCCCAGCCGCTGCCGCCCTGCAGCCGGTTGCCACTGTTTCCTTGTGCTCGAAGCCCGGTTCCCTCAGATGGACATGCATATCTATCAGACCGGGACATACAACCTTGCCCGCGGCATCGATCACTGTTCCGAAACTGGCGCGGGCACCGGTTCCCACCCTTGCCAGAGCTTCGACGCGGCCCCGCCTGACTGCAACGTCTGTGACCTTATCCAGATTTTGAGAAGGGTCGATGACCCTTCCGCCCTTTATGAGAATGTCAGCCACTCTTCGCTCTATCCTTCCAGAGATTTCACTTCTTCGTATGAGACTGCTCTACTATGCCTGAACAATTTCCTGGGGTGCCAGCAGCACCAGACTTGCCATCCTTACTGCCACTCCGTTGGTCACCTGTCGCAGGATCACAGATCGTTCTCCATCGGCGACATCGGTGTCTATCTCAACTCCACGGTTGATCGGGCCCGGATGCATTATCACCAGGTCTTTCTTAGTCCCTTTCAGCCTCTCTCTGGTGATTCCGAAAGTCCTGTTATATTCCCTCAGGCTCGGTATCAGACCGCCCTCCTGCCTCTCAAGCTGGATCCGCATCACGTTGACCACGTCCGCGCCTTCAAGTGCCTCATCCAGATCGTCGTAGACGTCTATATCGAAGGCATCCACACCGGCGGGCATCAGGCTTGGCGGACCGCAGACCGCTACCGAAGCTCCGAGTGTTTTCAGACCCCACAGGTCGCTGCGGATCACCCTGCTGTGACGCATATCCCCTACCATCAGAACCCTGAGACCTTTGAAGGGCTTATTTGTGTGCTGGCGCATGGTCATGAGGTCCAGCAGTCCCTGGGTTGGGTGCTCGTGACAACCGTCCCCGGCGTTGAGGATTACTGCATCGGTGCACCTGGTCATGTAATCGGCGGCACCCGCGTGACTGTGCCTTATTACAACCATATCGATCTTCATGGCTTCGATATTGCGGATGGTGTCCTTCAGTGTTTCACCCTTTTTGACACTCGAAATCGTAGTGCTGAAATTGATGATATCCGCCGAAAGCCGCTTCTCAGCCATCTCGAAGGAGAGACGTGTACGAGTGGAGGGCTCGTAGAAAAAGTTTACAATGGTAACTCCGGTAAGGGTCGGAACCTTCTTGATAGGCCTTTCCAGAATCTCCCTGAATGATTCTGCCGTATCGAGCAGCAGTTCGATGTCCGAGGCAGGGACACCTTCGAGACCGACCAGATGTCTTATCGATAGCTGTTTTGCCGTCACACCCAGCTCTCCGTTCTCTTTATCATGATGTTAAATGCTTCTCTGGTGTTTCCACCAGGTAGACGGCGTCCTTGCCATCCTCCTCGTTCACGAGTACCAGTATCTCCTGCCCTTCCATTGTGCGGACTTCCTGTCCGATATAATCGGCACTTATCGGCAGTTGCCGGTGTCCCCGATCAACGAGTACAGCCAGGTGGATCACATTCGGTCTGCCGTAGTCCATCAGGCTGTCGAGTGCGGCTCGAACCGTTCTTCCGGTATAGAGCACGTCATCGACAAGTACGATGGTCCGTCCGTCGACATCGAATGGGAGATCACTCGACTTGACAACCGGGGCTTTGTCTCTCCTGCGGAAGTCATCCCGGTAAAGGGTTACGTCGAGTACACCCACCGGCACATCGGAGCCGGAACTTTCTGAGATAAATTCGGCCAGCCTTCTGGCCAGATACACTCCGCGCGTCCGCATCCCGACAATGGCCAGGTCTTTCGCCCCCTCCGTATCCTCAATGATCTCATGGGCCATCCGGATGAGTGCCCGTTTGAGTTGAGCCGCATTCATCACCGTGGCCTCTTTTCCTGAGACAGATTTCCGGGACCTGGCTGTCATCGCACTGGCCTCTGGCTGTTATAGGGTGTAAAAAAACCTCCACACACTCTCGGGCAGGAGGCTGTCAGGCGGGGATATTTCAGATATCCTGGTTTCATCAAAACTCCACACTAAGTCGAAGATCGGTTCAGGTCAAGAACTCTCGTCTCATTGTGAAAATGTCACTATCAATTACAGGTCGATTCCTGCCACAGAATTGGTTATTGAAGATGCAGCGGCATGCAAATCCTGATTTCTGAGAGAATTGATTTATGCTCGATCATGAAACAGCTTCAGCACTGGTGTCATGTCACGTAGCAAATGTCGGCACCGAGAGTGACGCCGTGCTTGACCGGCAAGGCGTGGCGCCGAGGCATAGCGGTGGCTATGGCGAGGAGACGCAACGCCGCCGGCCGGGATGCGGCGCCGCTCGAATGCCACGGTTGTTGCGTGACATGGCACTTGTTCTGCTCGGTCTGTCGACGATGTCTCAGACAACCATTGCCGATGCACAGTCCTCTTCTGAATTCGGACAATCAGCTTCAGATACTCTCTCCCTGTCCACTGTTATCGACAGAACGGTCGCCATGCTGGTCCACGACGGGCTGGAGATTGCCGGAGCCCCCGCCACGATCGGATCTGACGACCTCCCCCTTCTTGCAGCTATCTCCGGTGGATTCCTGCTGCTGGCAATTCAGGATGAACCGATAAGGGAGAGGATTCTGGAAACCGACCTGTCATATCTGGACAGGAACAGGGATGTCATAGAACCATTCGGACGTGTTCAAGTGATACAGTTGTTGAGTGGAGCGTCCTATCTGGCCGGCCATTTAACCGATGATGAGAGGTTGAAAAGAGTGGGTGCACTTGGATGGGAATCGAGTGTGTTCACCGGGATTCTTACAGGATTCTTCAAATTATCGGCGGGTCGCGAAAGACCTTTCAAGGAGAAGGGCGGCTTCTCCTTCAGACCGTTCAGTGGTGCAAGTTCCTGGCCTTCCAGCCACGCAGCCCAGGCATTCTGTCTGGCGACCGTTCTCTCAGACGAATATGGAGCGCCGGTTTCATATATCGCGTACAGCATGGCGTCTCTGGTGGCGCTTTCACGGATAAGAGAAGACCTGCACTGGACTACAGATGTATTCGCGGGGGCGCTGCTGGGGCACTTCGTTTCCAGAATCCTCTGCGGGATTCATCCATCAGAGCACAACCGAAAGCGCTCCAACTGGCTCCGTCTGTCGATCGGGTATATCCCCTCACTGCCAGGTTATTAAGTGCACCGCTCCGTAATTACGGTGATGTATCGAGAGCGCCGAGGCGTCCGGGCAGGATCCTGGCTCCCCCTTCTGCCACGAGCATGCCGATGAAAATCAGTCCTCCGCCCAGATAAGCCCTGCCGGTCAGCACCTCACCCAGGATCAGAAATGCGAAAAACGCGGCAAGGGGCTGCTCGAGGGTGAAGATTATCGCCGCCCGTGTAGCCGTAATGAAGCGCTGCCAGTAGAGCTGAACAGCTATGGTGACGGCCACCATGGTTCCCAGCACAAGCCATCGCCACACCAGTGACCAGTGGATTGTCACCGATGGAGATTCAAGTATGAAAATAAGCGGTATGGCAACAAGCAGGGCACCGATCGGCTGCATCAGGGTCAGAACTCTCGGGTCGTGCTCCCTGGTGAATATCTGAACCAGGACCAGGTGAAGTGCGAAGAACACGGCTGCTCCGATTGTCAGCAGGTCACCGAAGTTGAATCCGGCACCCGGGGATGAGGTGAGTACCCAGAGTCCGAAGGTGCACACGACCACTCCGGTCAACGAAGTTGCTTTAGGGATCTTCCGTTCCAGGATGATTACAAAGAAGGGAACGATGACGACTACCAGCCCGGTGAGAAAACCGGACATGGTGGCCCGGGTAAGGTTCAATCCTGCTGTCTGAAGTACGAAACCGGCTCCCAGAACCACGCCTAGAAGAGATCCTTTCAAGGCGATTTTCCACGTGAAATTTTTTTGATTTTTTTTCAGCAGGTGACCGTAAACGACCAGCCAGATGGCTCCTGCCAGCAGAAAACGCACTACCACAAAGAGTACAGGAGTGATCCACTGCAGTGCCTCTTTGGCGATCGAGAAGCTGGTTCCCCACAGAATAACCACCGACAGTAGTGCGATATCTGCCTGAGTGCCGCGTTCCATTACATATTTATTCTGCTTCTACCCGGATTAACCAACAAAAAAGGAGCAGGGCCAAGGCCCTTGCTCCTTCTTGTCCTTATTTTCTGGTGAACTCTACCTTACTGCGTCTTTCAGTGCCTTCCCGGCCTTGAATCTCGGCACGGTGCTGGCCGCGATGTTAATCGTGGCGCCTGTGCGCGGATTACGGCCGATACGGGCATTCCTGTATGATGTCGAGAATGTCCCAAAGCCTACGAAGGTTACCTTGTCACCCCTTTTCAGCGTTGTGGCAATCTCGTCGAACGTGGCGTTTATGGCGACTTCCGCCTTGGCCTTCGAGATTCCTGCTGCATCGGCAGCCTTCGCCACGATCTCCTTCTTTGTCATCCTGTCACCTCCTGCCAGTCGATAATGGCTCTGCAGCTTATGCTGCGCTTAAAGCTTGACGTTATCTTAGGCGGCCCATGAAGCGAGTGTCAAGCCGTTATCAGGCGAAAACCCGCATCAGAACACGGTTTGCCGCCGTTCGTACTTGATCTCTGGGATCTCCTTAATGGCTATCACGAACCAGTATCCTCTCCCCGGTCCGCTCGGCACCACCTGCAGTCGTGCTTCCCAGCAGTGAAGATCCCGATAGATGCTGAACGACTGTCGGACCAGATCCTTACCGGCCACATCGTATCGAGTCGACCAGGAGAAGGACCATTTCGGCACATTCAGAGAGAGCGAGCCGTCCAGACTATGCCGCGGTGTTGAACCTCCCCTCATCCAGGCGTAATTGTGACTGAGTGAAAGGTTCCAGCGCCACTCTCCACCGCGTCGCTGCCCGGCAGCCGAGCTGAAGAGTCGACCTGCATCCCTTGTTGGTACACCGAAGGGAATCTCCTCTTCATCTTCAGCTGCCTGAGGCGGCTGTTCGGCCTCCCCGGATTCCTCCTCGCCCTCTTGTGCGCCGGCCCGACCCTTCCCCAAACCCAACCACCCGTAAACCATGGCGCTGTCGAGTCGGAGTGAACTCCGATAGCTGGCCGACTGCGTAACCGGTTTCCACTGGAACCGATCTGTGTCGGGCTCATAGAGACTGTGGATAAGGTTTATCTGCAGGTTCAGTATGCGCCCGGCATTTGTAATCAACGAAGTGCGCACGTCCGACAGTTTACGGCCCTTCGCCTGGCCGTTGTATGAAGCTGTAGTGGTCACTCGAGCAAGGTCCAGCTTACGTTCCTGCTCTCCGATCTGCCGTTTCATCTGGAATATCTGCCCGAGGCTGAAGGAGAGACTCTTCCGTCCCTTCGGATTGCCTCCGAACATCGTCGGCACATTCGGCCTGTCTGAAAAGTCGGGTTGGTAGCTGACCGACAGGCTCGGCTCGACTACATGGCGGAAAGAGGCATTGATGCCGAATGGACGATCGGAGAGACCGTAGAGCTTGGTGCTGGCACGCAGAGTGGAACTCCAGAGCATGCGGCGCTGGAACCCATCCTCAGCCGTGGAACCGAAATACCAGTCCTCCCGGGCGGAGAGACTGGGCTGGAGGTTCAACCAGCCGAACACCTTTCCGGAATAACTCAGGTTTGTCTTCTGCTCCATACCGATCTGGCTGATCGTGGTGTCCGGCTCGGCTCTGACGTTCGATCTGTACGATATGTTGTAGTCGACGTAGAAGTTCTCGTACCAGGCCGGACCCTTCAGATCGATCTCCTGCCTTGAAGCAGCCAGTCCGAATCCGACCAGTCCACCGGGAACGCCCTGCTCCTGCGTGGCGCCGCTCGTGCCGAAAAGAGGCCGGCGTGGAACCCGGAAGGTCATGTTCGGGAACTGGCTGGTTGTGATATCGGTGTCGAGATAACGGGTCTGGCTCAGTGTGACGGCCAGGTTGGTCCTGCTTTTAAATCGTTTACTGATATTAAGGTGGCTGCGCAGAATCCGCTGCAGGCGGCGTTCCAGGTCGTCGGAGAGATCTGTGTTGAAAGAGGAGGAGGAACTGAAATTACCCTGCGCAACCACACGCATGGTGGGATCTATCTGCTGATAGTGGTTGAACCTGGTTTCCCACCGGGTGATCCTGTTCAACCGGTCGTAGTTGTAGGTTGCCTCGACGTTACCCTGGAGCCTGTAGCGCAATGCGTACCGGGCTCGTGTACGCAGTACCACACCTTTCAATTCAGTAATGTCCGCCACGATTCTGGCATCGTAATAAGCGCTGGGCGCCCAGTAGAATCCCAGGTCCTTCAGTGTCAGACCTGTCAGGGAATTGCTTGAGTACTGGGGCATCAGCAGTCCCGACTGGCGTCCGGAACGGATCGATTTTATCAGGAATGGAAATGCCGGCAGAGGTGGCGGTGGTATGGGGATTCCGAGGAGATTAAAGCGTATCTCCCTTGCGATCACCTTGTCCTCAGGAATTATCTTCATCTGCTCGGCCGAGAAGTAGTAGTGCGGATCCTCCTCCCTGTCGCACGTAGTGAACCACGCCTGGCGTACGGTCAGATAGTCGGGATCACCCGTGATGGCGTTGATCCGCTCTCCGTGATAGTAACCGAGCTCATATTCGGTTCTTGCAACCCATACAGTACCTTTGTCGGATCTGAGGTCGTAATCCATCCTGTCACCCACCACAACCTGGTCTCCCTGCCGGAAGACGGGTCTGTTGAGGGGGCCCCGGTCACCTGCCGCAGAGGTGTCCGGCATCGGAAGGGCTGTCATCACCTCCCTGTCGAAATCCATTATTATGATCCCTGCTTTCAACTCGATATCCCGATACCTGGCCCAGGCAGGCAATTCTGGGGAGCCCCGAAGTGTTGCAATGGTTCCATCGCTTTCAGCCGTTGTGAATCCGTAGATGAGGCTGTCCTGAACAGCACCTGCTCTCTCGGTGGTTTCCGTTCCGACTGTATCCTGCTGAGCTGCCGCCAGGGTGTCCTGCTGAGCTGCCGCCAGGGTGTCCTGCCCAACAGTGTGCAGGGTATCCTGTATCGCAGAACGAACCGGATCCTGCACAGATGCAGCAACTCCGGCATGAATTGATGAGAGAGAAACCAGGCAACTGAACAGTACGAGGAGAGAGAATCCCGCACAGGACCTGATTCCCACAGGGAGCATCATCCCGGTGGTTGCTTGAGTACTCAGGGTGCGGTAGTCAATTCGGGCCATAAGGCAAGAGCTCCAGCCCCGATGGTACCGGCTCGCGGTCCCAGCGTGGCGGTTACTATAGGGACGACCCGTGCTGACCCCGACATCGGGTGATCTCCTACGGTCTTTCGGATTGCATTGAAGAGTGGAGGTCCCGCCTGCGCGATACCTCCTCCGACCAGAATGCAATCGGGATCGAGTACATTAATAATAGAGATAAGTGTCAATCCAAGCCATCGTCCCATCTCGGACAGGACCTTGCGGGCGACAGCATCACCATCGAGAGCTGCAAGACCGATCCTTCTGGGAGTTATCTCGTCTGCAGGAAAAGATGCCAGTGGACCCGAGTCGTCGGAGTCCTTGAGCAGTTCAAGTGCGCGAACCACCAGGGCTTCCGCCCCTACCAGCCGTTCGAGGCATCCCCTGTTGCCGCAGGGACATTCCGGCCCCTCCGGATCGACGACCATGTGTCCGATTTCGCCGGCAAATCCCTGAGCACCGTCGTAGAGCCGGCCATCGATTACAAGGGCACCTCCCACTCCTGTACCGAGGGTTATCATGACGAAATTGTCGTAATCCTCACCGGCTCCGAACTTCAGCTCACCCAGCGCGGCTGCATTAACGTCATTGGCGAGGAAAATCGGATAATTGGTGATCCGTGTCAGTCGTTCCCTCAGCGGGAAACCCTCCCACCCCCTGAAGTTTGGTGACTTGTGGATGCGCCCGCTGGCGCGCTCGATACTGCCGGGACACCCGACACCGACCCCGGTTGGGCTAAAGCCCCTGAGAGCGGCCTCTGAGGCAAGCCGGTCGATCTCGGTCTCCATCAGGTCGAGAAGGCTTTGAGGTCCGGCCAGTCTGTCGATCGGTGTACGCTGGAATTCTCTTATACTGCCGTCCATCGAAACCAGTCCCGCCTTCAGCGAGGATCCCCCCAGATCGAGGCCTATAGCCCACCGCATACCGGTATCATCGGAAACCGCATCCAGTTCCGCAACAACCACCGATCCCTCGTCAAAACTCATTCCACGATATCCCCGTTCTCTACCGCAGCTGCCAGCGAGTCACGATAGGCTCTGGCAAGTCCTCCTTTGCCCAGTTTGGTTCCTCCGAACCATCTCACTACAATCCCCAGAACATTCCACAGGTCATACGACTGCAGGACTCCAAGCATTGGAACGCCTGCGCTGCCTGCCGGTTCGCCGACATCGGATGAAGCTTCACCGGGCTCGGGCTCGGAGAGGAGACGCCAGGCCCAGCATACGTGGGTGGAATCATGGTAGCGGCTTCTTATCTCTGCCAGTCGCGCTTCGGCCGAATCCCGGTCGGCACACGGCTCCAGAAAGGCTAGAAATCGGCTTCCCTTCTCACGCAACCGTGCCCGGGCGGGTCGCGAGGAGGTCCGATACGGGATTGTCCGATGCATACTATTCGAGTGTATAACTCTCTCCCACTTCGAGGATAACCGCCTTGACGCCGACCTTCTCCGCTCCATCGGCAAATGCCTGGGGGTCGGTGTCTATCAACTCCCACGTTCCGTAATGCATCGGGATGGCCACTTTCGGTTTCAGGTACTCGGCAGCTGTTACGGCATCCTCCACGCCCATGGTGAAGTTGTCACCGATCGGCAGCAGGGCCAGGTCGATGCGGTTCCGATCCCCTATCAGCTTCATGTCGAGGAAGAGTCCGGTATCGCCGGCAAAGTATATGGTTTTCTCTTCAGCCTTGACGAGAAATCCGCACGGATTCCCCAGATCGATAGTCTTGCCATCCTCCTCGACCAGGGCGGAACCGTGATGGGCTATCGTCAACTGAACCCTGCCCCATGGGAAATCGTAACCGCCCCCGATGTGCATCGGGTGGACTTCGAGACCCTGAGCTCCGAAATAGGATGCCAGCTCATATGGTGCTATCACGGTCGCACCGGTTCTCTTTCCGATCGCCATGGCATCGCCGACGTGGTCACTGTGGCCGTGTGTAAGCAGGATGTAATCAACTTCGACCTCGTCGGGCTTTATTTCGGCGGTTGGAGAATCGGACAGGAAGGGATCGATTATCACCTTCGTGCCGTCGAAATCGAAGGAATAACAGCTGTGTCCGTGCCAGGTCGCTGTAATCATCACATCTCTCCTACGTGTCCGGCAGTTTCTTTGCAGAATGCCAGGTAGTCTTCCACATCCAGCCTGCTCCCCAGAATCAGGGGTACCCGCTGGTGCAGATCGTCCGGTTGAATGTCGAGAATCGGTTCGAAGCCGGTAGTGGCCTTGCCACCGGCGGCTTCTACAACCATTGCCAGAGGTGAAGCTTCGTAGAGCAGGCGCAGTTTACCGGCAGGTTTCTCCGGATCCTTTGTGTCCTCAGGATAGAGAAAAATACCACCGTAGAGCAGATTGCGGTGGAAATCTGCAACAAGACTTCCGATGTAACGTCCCGTATAGAGTTGTTCCGTTTTGTTCGATTTCAGGTAGTTGATGTAACGACGTGTGTGCTCTTTCCACCACGGCTCATACCCTTCATTGATGCTGTAGATTATGCCTCTTTCAGGAATTTTGATGTCGGGATGGCTGAGCAGGAATTCGCCAAGGCTGGGATCCAGTGTGAAGCCATGCACTCCACCTGCGGGATCTGCGTAAACCATCATCGTGGAAGAGCCGTAAATGACATATCCGGCGCACACCTGCTGGTTGCCTGGTCTCAGCACATCAGCTACGGTTCCATCCTCGTCATCCTCATGAGTCAGCTTGTGCGTAATGCCGAAGATCGTACCGATGCTCACGTTTACGTCGATATTGGAGGAACCGTCCAGGGGGTCCATGCTCACCGTATAGTGGCCCTTTCTCATCCCGTCGGGAACCATTATCAGGTCCCTGTCCTCCTCTGTCAGGATGGCGCAAACCTTGCCACCCTTCTGCAGAACCTCCACCATTATGTCACGCGCAAAAACATCCAGCTTCTTGACATTCTCGCCCTGTACGTTAATTGAACCGGTCCCACCCAGAATATCTCCCAGTCCCGCCCTGTTCACTTCCCGTGAGATCACCTTCGCTGCAAGGGCAATCTGGCAGAGGAGGCTGCTGAATTCCCCTGTCGAATCCGGGTAACACTGCTGCTGGTCGTAAATGTGGCTTTCGATTGTCACGATCTTGTTCGGCATGCCACTATCCTCAGTACACCGTTCCGCAATTACGCCGGCATTCAAGCGCCGATGCATTCCGGCCAGCAGCGTTGCTCGCCGTCCAGGAGCCTTCCTCCTCGTGCCTTGCCGGCCCGACACCTCGGCGCTCTCGATACATTACCGTAATTACGGAGCGATGCACTTAATAATCGATGTTGTGATGAGTCATACGAGAATAGAGCCGTCGACGGGTCATATGCAATAGACGTGCGGCCTCTGTCTTATTTCCTCCCGCCTTCTCTATCGCTCTTATTATGTAGCTCCTCTCAAGCTCTTCCAGGTTCACACCTTCCTCGGGAATGACAACCCGATCCTCGCTGGCCGTTCCGGTATCTTCTGCAACAGCTTCCCCGCCGGTCAGCGCGGTCGTCTGCGACAGACTCGACACCAGACGGGCGGTTATCTTTTCTCTCGGCCCGGCCAGAATCGAAGCCCTCTCGATCACGTTTTCCAGTTCCCGCACGTTCCCCGGCCAGTCGTGATTCTTCAACAGGTTCTCCGCTTCGGCCGTAATCGTATTCCCCTTCTTCTCTCTTTCGGCGAAGTGACGAGCCAGCAGGATTATATCATCTCTTCTAACACGCAGTGGCGGCATCCGGATCGGGAATACATTCAGCCTATAGAAGAGCTCCTCCCTGTATTCTCCGCCGGCCACCAGTTTTTCCAGGTTCCTGCTGGTGGCAGCGATAACACGGACATCCACACTGATAGTCTCACCGCCGCCGAGACGTTCAAGCGATCTCTCCTGCAGCACCCTCAACAGTTTCACCTGAGCATGGCCGGAGAGTTCGGCCACTTCATCCAGGAATATCGTCCCCCCGTCGGCAAGTTCGAATCTGCCCGGTCGGCGCCGGTCGGCGCCAGTGAACGCCCCCTTTTCGTGTCCGAACAGTTCAGACTCGATCAGGCTCTCCGGAATGGCTGCACAGTTCACTATAACCAGAGGGGAACCGGAACGGGAGCTTGTAGTATGGATCGAACGGGCTGCCAGCTCCTTGCCGGTGCCCGACTCACCTTCGATCAGTACGGTGGTGTCCTGCCCGGCCACCTTTTCAATGAGTTCCATGACCTCCGAGATTGCCGCTGACTCTCCGAGCAGCGACATCTCTTCATCGGAGATCTTTTCGCGCAACCGGGTGTTCTCCAGTTCGAGGCGCTTCATCTCGCTGATACGGTTGACCATTATCAACAGCTCATCCATCTCGAACGGCTTAGTCAGATAATCGTAGGCACCCTCCTTCATGGCCTTTACAGCCGTCTGAGCCGAGGCATATGCAGTCATGAGAACGACCTCGGTTCCCGGATATTCTCTTCGCATTATCTGCAGAAGTTCCAATCCATCCATGCCCGGCATCTTCAGATCGGTAACAACCAGATCGAATACACTCTCCCCTAATCGATCCAGTGCAGATGGACCATCCCCCGCGATGGCGACCGAATGACCGTTGTCCTCCAGTTCCCTCCTGATCAGATCTGACATGCGGGCTTCATCGTCTACAACCAGAATTCGAGCCATGGCTGGAAAGTATTCCTTTCGATCAGGTATCTCTGGAAAGAGGCAGGACGATGACTATCCGGCTGCCTCCTCCTTCCACGCTCTCAACTTCGATATCCCCTCCGTGCGCCCGTACTATCCCGTCCACGATATACAGACCGAGTCCGTTCCCTTCCTCCTTTGTACTGAAGAACGGCTCGAAGATCTTCTGCCGGATCCTCTCCGGAATCCCCGGACCCGTATCCTCGACGCCCAGGCAGACAGAGCCTGCTGTGGAAGGCCGCCGGTCATCCTCATCGTCCTGCGGCCTGAGAGAAGAGAAGAGGGTCATCGTGCCTGCCGTACCGACAGCCTCCAGAGCGTTCGATGCCAGATTGAGCAACGCCTGCCTCATCTGATCGGGATCGCAGGAGATCTGAGGAATTTCGCGATCCACCTCCACCTTCAGCTCGACCCCGTCGGGCAGGTTCATTCTCTCCAGCGCATAGGCAACCGATTCCACGAGTTCGACAGGCGGAGTATCCCGAAGCTGAATCTCACCATGCCGCGTGTAGGTAAGGTAACGCTCTGTAAGGTCGTGGAGACGGCCTGTTTCCTCTTCAATATACTCCATCATTTCCACCAATTCCGGATCTTCACTGCGCCTGCCCCCCTGCTGGCTCGTGAGCCACCTGCTCATGCGGTCGGTGGACAGCTTGATGATCTGAACGGGGTTCCTGATCTCGTGGGCGACCTGGCTGGCCAGCCGCCCCAGAGCAGCCATCCTGTCTTCCCTTTCGAGCGATCGCTGTGCCTGCCTTATCTGGCGCTGCAGACCGAAATAGGCGATAACCAGCAGCAGCAGAAGGAGGGCCGCTGCGGCTGTACCGCTCACCATCACTCCACGAACCGTAGCCAGCACGCCGAAAAAATCCGCACTCGCCTCAACGACAAGGATACCCACCAGTGCTTCGTCCCCGAGCAGTGTGACGACCGGGGCAAAGCCGCTTTTCAGATAGAGGGAACCCACCCGTATTGTGGAAGAGACCGAAACGGTGTTTGAGGCCACCGCTTCGAGTATCGCCTCCCCGTGTGTTTCGAGATGCGGATAGGGTACTCCGAGGGCATACAGTTCGCTCGATGAGTATCCGACCTTATAATCGATTGGATCGAGCAGCAGTATCGCATCGAGGTCGTTCTCCCGTTCCACCTGTTTCAGCACTTCATCTATAAGCCCCAGTGCCGTATCGTCGAAACCGCCTTCATCGCCCAAAAGCACATCACCCATTACGGTGTTCGAAGCCAGAAGCACCCTGACAACAGAACTGAGACGGCTCCCCAGGTTCTCATCCAGAGCACTTTCGATCCGCTGATATATCCACCAGTTGGCCAGGGCAACCAGCAGGAGAGTGCTGACAACAAAGAGGATGGGGATCCAGACCGTTTTCACTCGAGAGGAAAGCAACAAATCTCATCCCTCACCTTCACTCTTCTCCTACATCAGTAACAGATAGGTAGCCTTTAACATAAGAGTTCTGTTTGTATCGATCGGATTGAAGCCGCCGATACCGGTGTCGTAGGATTCATTATAGACCAGGTAGAGTTCGGTGCCATCCCTGATGATCCAGTGGAGCAGATAATTCGAGACGATAGCATTCCTGCTGTCGTTGTACTGGACATACCCCTTCACAAACAGATTGGGAGTAAAGGCGTACTGACCGCGGAAACTCAATGTGTTTGTTGTGAAACTCCTGACCAGGACTGATTCGGATGCCAGGTTGCCTGCCTGCAGAGGATCGATAGTACCTATCTTCCAGAGGTTATTCCTGTTCAGACTCAGATCGAGACTCAGATGAGGATCGGGCTGCCAGGTTATACTGATATACCCGCTGATCTTGTTACCGTTGTAATATGTTCCGGCCGATCCTCCCCCTCTGAATCTGAGGGGATTCCGGCTGTCACTTGAACCATGGATATTCATCTCCGTCCACTCGTAGGCACCGGCCGGAATTATCACAACATCGTCATTGTCAGGATTGTCATATATCGAGAAATCGTATTTCAGTAAATCCCACTGCCTGCTCATTGTGATGTTGAAGCTGGCAGTGTTCTCCATTGTTATCCTGGAACGGAACGAGAGCTCACGGGTGAGGAGTCGATTCCCGGCATCGGTCAGGTACGATCCCTCCGCAGTCAATCCGATCTGTCTGATACCCATCGTTTCCGGTCTGGGACTCCATCCCAGTTCACCCGAAGTCTCTTTTACTCCTGTCCTGCGCACAAATCCCATTTCGTTTGCCTGGAAATCATCCCCCACTTTTCTGCGGGAAATATTAAAATCGTACCGGTCGGTATCGTATTCGAACCTGCCGGAGTAGGCGAGCGCATCTCCGGTTATCTGTGGATCAAAGACCTGCGATACATCACCGGTTATCTTAGTGACTTCATTAATGGCCAGATTTGCATCTAAACGCACCGACCTGTTGTACTCTCCCGACCGCGGATCTTTGCTCATCGCCAACACTCCAATTGACGACCTCTCGAAAATATTGCGCCGCAGGGTGAATACGGACCACGACGTCGGATCCACTATTTCGCCATCCAACAGTACTTTTTCACCTGTATAAACGTTGAGGAGTCCCATGGTCCACCGTCCCTGCCTGCCCGTCAGTTTTCCGCCGCCGATAATCGGCACCTCCTCTCCAGCCGAAAGACCGATACGGCGGCTGTAGAAGAGCTGCAGATCGGGTGTGCGGCCGAACCCTCCACGACCTCCACCCATACCTCCGAATCCACCTCGACCTCCACCATTTCCGAATATCCCTGCACCCTCCAGGAAGAAGTCCCTCTTCTCAGGGAAGAACAGGCTGAAACGGCTCAGATTAATGCGTTCCTGATCTGCTTCAACCTGGGCAAAGTCAGTATTGAGAGTAAGGTCGAGAGTAAAGTTGGATGAGGGTACATACTTGATATCGAGACCTGCATCAGCGACACTGCTGGTTGTAATTGCAGGATCTCCGGAGCCCGGTGAAAGATCACGATCCCGAGCCGCACCCCCGGCAATGTACGGTTTGATCTGGAGGTTGGTGCCCTGATTAAGCCCTGTAAGCCCATCCAGCGTACCTGCATTGGAGAGACGATAAAGCCCTAACCATCCCAGGTGTCGGGGAGTCGGCACCCAGTACACCTCTTCGTTGTTCTTCCTGATAGTACGTCTGAAGTTGATACCCCACAACTGTTCCCCGCCGGTCGAAACAAAACGAAGCTGGCTTAACGGTATTGCCAGTTCAGCCGACCAGCCCTCATCATCCACTGAAGTCGCCACGTCCCAGACGATGTTAAAGTCGCTGTTCACATTGCGTCCCTCATCGGTGACGAAACCGTCGTATCTGGCTCCCGCCGGATTGACGTTGAAGACGAATGCATTCCGGCGGTCGAGGAAGGTGTCCAGTACTAAAGCGAAATGATCATCCTGGTGGAGACGACCGTCACGACGGAGCTGGGTAATAACCAGTTCTTCCGGTTGGGAGTCAAACATCCGGGCACCGATAAAAAGGGTCTGAGTAGTGTAGATTATCCTGATTTCGGTTCGTTCGGTTGCCGGAGCACCCTCCTGGGGATCCCGCTGAGTAAAGCCCGTTGCCGGTTCGACGTTCAGCCATTCAGGATCATCCAGACGACC